>Ga0179593_1393141_pt1 | contig 19648 bp, 16 predicted proteins | sample CZODoug2_1_08_16_FD_185931 | JGI IMG/M metagenome (GOLD analysis project Ga0179593, IMG submission 185931) | Vadose zone soil fungal communities from Angelo Coast Range Reserve, California, USA - CZODoug2_1_08_16fungal (PacBio error correction) | ecosystem: Environmental > Terrestrial > Soil >...
AACTCAACCACGGGTCAAAGAACAGAAGGAGGGGGCATTCATCGCCGTCCATCCGAACAGGGACACAGAAGTAGCTAAGGGGGGCTCTGAAGGGCTGCAGTGAGTTCAACTTCACCGTCTCCAAAGGCCTAAGGCTGATGCTCACGGCTACAGCTAACCACCTCTGTCACTCCAGGATCGCCACGAAAGGGGGACTCACCGGAAGCAAGCACCATCGATGACGAGAGAGACTGTCCCATGAAAAAAAGACGCTTACAGTCAACAGGGGGAAGTAAAGAACCGGGCGCGGCGGGGAACATAAAACATCCCTACCAGGGGGTAAACCCACTCCTCAAGAGTGACTCGGCCAGTAGAGTAGAGATACGAAGAAGAGTAGGGTGGACGAGAAAGTCGGTCCTACAAGGAAAAGGTTAGGACCTCCAAGTCCTAAGGGCATACACCCCGTCGCTCGAAAAAGGGAGGACATCAGGAGAAAAAAATAAAGAATCTTGCACTCCGAAAGACTTCGATTCACCAGGAAGAAGCAAAACGGCCAAAAAAAGTAGGCAAAAAGTCATGGGAAATATTGGAAACGCCACGTAGCGGGGGCTCCATCCCGTCTAAACAATAAACCGAAATGGGTCTAAAAAAAATTAGTGTGCGACCGGAATTCGTCCCCTTGCTAAATCTCTGCGCAAAGGACATCCGCGGATGACACGTTCGCAAGGAGGGAAACTCAAGCAGTAGTGAAAGGGGGGTCGTGCGGGAATCCAAAAGACCGAACAGGCAATGACTCTTCGTGAGACACCGACATGAACGTGGGGTGGTCTTAACACTTTAAAGAAAGGACTTATTGTACACCTGCGGAAAACCCAGATGGCGAGCAGGGGATCTTCCACTCACGGATCCAGGAAAAAGAAGAGGAGGGGGGGGAGGTGGTTGGGGGGGTGACCCGTAATATTGGCCCTCAATCAGAAAGGGGGGGGCTGCTTTGGGTGCAGGGAGAAAGGGCTTTAAGGGCAAGTGCTCTCTAGGAGTGAGGAAAGGCGGCAGGCAAGAAGTTCAAAGCGGTAGTCAGAGGAAGGGGGAGGCCCCACCTCCGCCACCTAGGGACTCCAGACGAGTCAACGAGGTCCAACAAGGGGGGGAAAAAAAAAAAGTGCAATTCAAGAGAATTTAGGGGCAGACAAGACGGGGAGAGACCCCCCATTCAATGACCAGGGTCAAGGGGAGATGGGAAAGGACTCTGCACTCTAGGCGAGAACACGATCTTCAAACAGAGAGGAACGCTCGGGGAAAGAAGAAGAACCCCCATAGGGACGGAGAGTGACTAATAGGATTTCTATATGGGAGAAAGTGGGGAAGGGGACAACTCCCCCATCCCCAAGGGGAAAAGGAATATTTACTTTCAAACTGGGGGGTGTGCTTGAGAGGACAATCCCTTGATTGGAAGGAAGGGGGCAAACTATAATAGGGGGGGATTATTCAGAGGGAAGGGGATAGCCTGATGGGACACATAAGTGCCACAGGCCCGTGAGAGTAAGAGACGACTATTGTCTTATTGAAGAACAGGGACATTATAATCGGGAGGAAGTGACCAATCTCATCTGTAATGACAAGGGGGTATTGAAGGAGGAAAAAAATTTGTAGAAAAAGCCATCTCTCAAAACAACAACAGTTGAGATTCCCATTATTCCAATAGGCCCAGCAAAATGGCTCGCGGGGGGGGAAGGCGCACTCCTCGCGACGAAAGGTTCAGCTACAGGTCTTGTCTTAGACGAAAAAATAAGGAATCTCCTGAGAGATCTCGCAGCCTAGAAAAGAATCTCTACTTCGCAGTAGGCCTCGCTGAACGAAGCAAAAAAATATACCGTGTAGGCCCCAGCTAGAACAAGGAAAAGGTCCGAGCCCAAAAAAAACATCAGACAGTCAAAGAAGGGTCCAAGAGGGAGGCGATTTGGTAAGATTCCATAAACAATCCGATGGGAGAAGAAAAAATCGGCCAGAAAAAGGCTCTTGGGTCTTCATGAATCATAGGGGGGGGAAGGACTCACGGGGAAAAAAAAAAAATAGCCGGAAGCTCACGACCCTGCAGTGTGCCCTATCGAGAGAAGAAAACTATTCAAACGGGTTAGCATAGCGGTGAGTAGTATCGAAAAGGAGAGGCTGCCTACAGAAAAGGGATCCCCGGTTGAAAGTTTTGGTGGTGTAAATCGCTCATTAGAAGGAGGCAGATTATTGGGATGGGGGGGGTCCCTCCAAAAAGAAAGAGGCCAGGGGGGGGTCAAGTGTCCCTTCCACTTGATTAAGGGAAATCGAATATCCTAGCCCAATAAAGATCCCACAGATAAAAGTACACCGCATCAAAGAACCCCAGAGAGAGAAAGACCAATAGAAAGAAAAGAAACCACTAAAATAAAAGAGGCAAGGAAAAAAACTAGTTGATACCGTCGTGAAGATAAACGAGCATCTGTGGGGCAGGTTTACATAAAAAAAAATAGTTATCAGGTAGGTAGGTACTCAAAGGAAAAAGGGGACCCTTAAAGACTCAATAACTTAGAAAAAAGGGGAAGGGGGAAGTCGGGGGAGCGCAGGGAAAACCCTGAAAAGAAGGGGGAAGGGAGTGAAGATGTAAAGGGCTACAGAGCCGCCGAGGTAAATTAGAACGAGGGGGGGGAGAGACTACATCACCCAGGAGGTCGAACTAAGGGCAGGGAAACCTTATAGCTGGGAGTAAGGGTGGGTTTGAACATTAGATCGGTGCAAAGGCTTCAAGAAAATTGTGTAGAAGAGGGGAGGGCCGGTCGAAAAAAAATCAGGTGGACACAGGAAAGTAGTTTAAGGGGATGCTCTGCGATCTGCGGGGGATTGCCGTCACCCGGAAAGGGACCCGGGGGGGGGCCGGAACAGCGGGAGGAAGGAAAAACCACCACGGGTTCAGGGGGTTTTACCAGGGAATGGGAGAGGGGAATCCTCCTCAAAAAAATCGAAATCATAGGGGGGAAGGAACGTCACGCGTGAGTGAGGTGGGGGGTAAAAAGGGGAAATCTGGTTATTCAAAAAACTAGAGTTTAGGGTGTACAACCCAAAAGGAGTTTTGCCAATTGGGGAAACGTCGGTGAATTACGGGAGGAGAGCGAAGACGATGAGCTCTTCTCAGAAGTTCGAGATAGGTGGAAAAAAAAAAAAGAGGGGGGGGGCTCGTTTGGCGAGGAAAGGGGACTTCGTCCCATTCCCTGCAGAAACGACAGGTAGTCCAGGAGGATGGAATGTACTGAGCAGGTCGCCTGGACGATAAGGGGGAAGGGGGGTGGCCGGCCCCCCCTCTGCATAGGGACGCGAGGAAATTCTCCTCTACACAAAAAAAGAGGGATGAAATAGGAGGGGACCTTGTACAATAACAGGGGGGGGGCCATCGCCGGTCCAGGAGGAACGATCAGGAAGGAAATCCGTTGGGGAAAGCGCAGCATTCAGCAGGAGGGAGGAGGAAAGAAAAGGTTAACAACGTCGAAAAGAATCCCAACTATTCATCCTTGAGCGGTTAGGGAAGGAACGATGCCTGAGAAGAACGCAACCCTTCCATGACCGGAGGGGGAGGAAACAATTCCCCAAAAAGGAAGGGACATAAGTTGGGGATCTGCTGGCTGCATGACATACAGAAAGCCAGTGGGGGGGGTTCAAAAACCCCGACCAGAGGAGGGTTGACGGCCGCGGACATCTAAGGCGGAGGCAGATCTCGACTGTCCCCTGAAAGGAGTTCCCTACAATGAACAAGGGTTTACCTGAGGCCCCCTACTGGGGGGTGGGGGCCACCCCTGAAGAAAGTCCGGGGGGATGAATTAAGCCAAGGCGAAGAGCAGGATGAGAACAGAAGACCTTGTGAATAAAAAAACGCGCCGAGTGCCGAAAACGGCCAAAAAGAAGTACCACTCAAGCCGATGTGGGAAACCAACTGGGGCCACGTAGGGGATAAGGAAAAGTGAAAACACACTGAAGCACAGCTCTCAGTGTGGAAGGACTCCTGAAGGCACGAGGGGGCAGAGAAAGAAAGCACGAGGGGGAAATACAGCGAACAGCGTTCGACAACGGGAAACTATAAAAAAAAAAGGCTTAGGGGCGGCGGGGAATCTCCCATCGCTTCAAAAAGAACATGCGGACTAATTGGAGGACGACCGCCAGGGCAACCTGGGGGATAGTACGAAAGGTACCAGAGAATAGTCCCCCGGGTATGTACAATTCTAAAGAAAAAAGGGTCGAAAAGGGTCAAGCCGGTCTCACGGATCCAAAAAGCGGGGGGGGAGGGGGAGGGGTGGGAGGGGCTTATAGTGGGGCACATCTCGTTGTTTGCTTTGTGAGGGGAGGAGAGGGGGGGGGGGGGTTGAGGAGAGGGGGCATATGGCTCAAAAAAAAGGTCCTTTCCAGTTAAAAAGGGGAGGCCAAATGACCAAGATGGTATTAACAAGGTCTGAAAAAAACTCCCCCGAGAGGAAATAGCACGCTCTAATGTAGCAAGGTGAAAAACCATTGGAAAAGTCGGGCCAATTCATGATTCATGGTCCAGAAGCAGATCTGTCCCGGGAAAAAATCGGGGGACATTTCATATCTAACAGTTGGAACGAGCTCTGGGCAACCCGATTATGCCTCTCTCAGACAAGGTTAGGGACATCCCCCAAAGAAAAGGGGGGAGACGCAACAGAAAAATTATAGAGGAACGGTGGAGCTCAGGTTAGGTGCGATGCCTTGAAATAGAAGCACTCACCCGAAGAGGGACTGTCAGGACGGGTGTGGGGGCTGGGTAAAAAAAGAAAAAAAAAAAAAAAAAAATCAGAAAAGAGGTAAGCGCTTGGTTTCATAACGGAGATAGGGGGGGGGACTTTGGCAATTAATAGCGAGAAGACGGGGCTAGAGGGAGTAAAGGAGAGAGATATCTAAGGGAAGGATCAGGGGAATCGTAACTTTCCGATTAAAAGGGGAAAAAAGGAAAGGAAAAGAAGCCATTTTTAATCGGGGAAAGGTGGCCTCAAAGATAAAAGTCATTATGAGGAAAAGATATAAGAAGGGGAAAGAATTAAAAAAAGGAACCCTCTGCAAAAAAGGTTTAAAGGGTATAAGATGGACAAAAGAAGAGCGACCCTGTTTCCTCATGCCGTAGGAGGGAAATACCATCGCGAAAAAATCGCCATCCCTCTCGCTCTTTAGAGATACCCCTTCGAGAGGAGGGTGGGGGAGATCTTCCCGGATGTCCCCACCCAGTCAACACCATATAGAGAAAAAAAAAAAAGTCAGTCCGTCACTGTATGACTCCAAGAACACTTAGGAAAGGCCCCCAAGGACACTTGAAGGTGGGAGGAGATCATGTCCCTAAGGCCTAGAAAAAGGGAAAGGTATAAAGCACCGTACATCTGGGAGGTGGAAAAGGCGAGAGAGGGGATCCTGAAAAGGGCCTAGAGGAGCTCTCGAGTTGAAAAAAAAAAAGGCGGGGTCATCTCGGACACCGGGGGGGAATAACGGGCTAGAGTAGACGACAAGAGACACATTTCAAAGGACCTCAGCAGAAAAAAGTGCAGAAGGGGGGTTCCCGGGGGGGTTGTACCTAAAGACTTGACGTATCAAGTGGGGATTTGGGGGGGGGTACCCCAAAAGAATAAGAAGTTTCCCTAACAGGTGGGTATTACAGGGGGGGAAGCAGGACGCAAACACACAGGATAGCCGAGTCAAAAATCCTACCGAAGCCTATAAAGCAGCCCCAATAAATATTACGCCCACAATCACCACGAAAACACTCAAACTCTCGGGGCACATCAAGTGGGGGGGGAAAGAGGCGATGGAGAGAAATCTGGTTCGATCATTGTAGAAAGGGAAAATGGGTAGGGCAGGGTTCTACTCCCCGCACCAACAGGGTTTAAAATGAGGAAAGTTCAAGACCGGATGACGGGCTGTGTAGTAAGGGGGGGAATGCCCGCACCCGAAGAAAAAAAAAAAGCGGATTAACAAACCGACACCGTTTCGGCCTGATCAGAGGGAATTTCAACTTGGAGACTCCGAGGAGGGGTCCTCGGGGAGGAAAAAAAAAAAACCGGAGACCTTACATATCTTTGGCTAAGGGGGGTAAGGAGCATAAACAGGCAGGAACAGCTGAGAGGAAAGGGGGGGGGACTTGTTAAGTTTGGGATTTCCTGGAGAGGTAACCTAGCGTGATCTCCCGGAAGGGGAGGGGGAGGGAATAAGAAGAAGTGAGATAAAATTATGGATGAAAATAAAAGAAGAGCGGGGGGGGGGGGGGAAGGTAGTCAAGTCGGTTCGGCCTCAACGGTTTCATGGTAGGGAAGCCGCGGTGTTGTGGGGAAAGCTCAAGACCGATAATCAGAGGGTAGGAAGCAACCATCGTCAGGGGTTACCCGCCCATCTGATGGAGGAATGAGCGCAGAAGGGGAGGGTTCCCGCCCCAGGGAGGGGAACGTGGAGTCAAGCACAAGGAAAGGGAAGTGGACTTACTGTGAAAAAAGAAAAAAATCGGTGAATGTCGAACTGCAAGATCACAAAATTAGGGAGGGAAACTCTGGGGTAGAAGGGTATAAAGGGAAACGTTCAGGAAGCAAGCGCTGCAGGCAGGAACAAGGAATAAATGACCGGATTCTTCAAAGAAGGGACTGGCGAAGAGAGGAGAGAACTAACTATCGGTCTAGGGCTATCGAGAGACCCAACAACACGAGGGATAGAACCCGTGGAAGCATACAGAGGAAAGTATCACGGACGCTGTGCCTAAGGTCCGGGAGCGAAACTCGAGAAATTGCTCCTCTGGGGAAAAAAAGCAGATGATAAGAGTTCCGGAAAAACACCCTCGCCAAAAGGTGCAAAAGAAATCAGCCTTAGCTGCAGAGGGAATACGATGAGCTCAGAAAAAAATGCGCACCCCTTGCCAAAGGGAAACGGACGGATCCCTGAAAAACCGAAAGGGGGGGGAACCCGCAACGGGGGGGGGAGAGGGCGGCTAAGGGGAGAAAACCAGCCATGCCTCCAGGGAAGGGGGTGAAAAACACCACCGCCGCCGAGGGGGAAGAAAGGAGCAAATAGGGTTCAAGATCGGTCTCTGGAGAGAACAAAAAGGGACTTTCAAAAACCCGGAACAGGTGGCGGACCTTCAAACCACTGACTTGGAAGGACAGGAAAAACCGCTGCTCCGGTGGGCATCATAAAGAGAGGACGAAGCAGCACCGAAAGAGGCGAGGGAAAAGGAGAAGCAAAGAAGGCCCCGAAAAAGACTTATACAACGTCTGACAAAAAGGGAAAGGGAGTTGTCGAAAAACACACCTTAACTTCACAGATATCGAACATTCCGAAGGTTGATGGGGAGAAAATAAAAACTTTCGGAGAAAAGCGGCTTAGGAGGGAGGGGATCCTCCGTGGAAAAAGCAGTCGGTACACAAGTTCGCTTTCGGAAGGGCTGAGGAGTCTCCCAATGACCTTACCCAAACAAGGGAAAGGCCGGTTTCTGGAGTCCGACAGGGAAAAAAGGGGGGGGGGGATGGGAGAATCCACCCGAACATTAAAGAGAGGGGTTCAACTTCCAACCAGAGGAGGGCGAGCATTGTCTCGAGTAAACTACCGGTGTTCACAAAAGATGGAGGGGGCTTAGTGGCGTAAAAACGCTAAGGGGTTCTGATGGGGAAACAGGGTGAGATACTAGACTATGATAGGTACGACCTTAGCTCATAGTAACGAAAAAAAAGGGGGAAAAACCAGGAAAAAAAGCCCCATAGATACTAAAAAAGGGGAAGTTGAGCGAGGGGAACCGGGTAAACCGTCGGCAAGCAATGGGAAGAAACAGGTCGGTCGACCTATGATGGGTAGGAGAGACTAGAGGAAAGGGAATATGGGCACAAAAAAATGGGGGAAAAGAACAATAGACACAACCCGAAGGTAGATGACGAGTTTGGGGGAGTCCCAGGATGAGAAGAAACCGGTAACCATATTAGACGAAAGGGGGGGGGAAAAAGTACAGAAAATCAGGGGGGCCTATAGGCCCTCCGGGGGGCAACATGGACTCTCATCAAATCTGAAGGATAAGGGACTGTCCAGGGTGTGGGGAAGGGGGAATTCAAAGAAAAACCAGGGAGAATATCGCTGAGATCAGAGAATATAGGGGGGGTGACGAAGGAAGAAAGAATAGAGAGACTTTTAGAGAGAGGGTAAAGGGGGAGAGTATATAGTCTAAAAGGGGGGGGGAGGATAACAACATAACCTATAGACAGTGCAAATGATAGTTGAACGTCGGAATGACAAGGGTGAAGAAGGGTTCAGCAAATGTGGTCCTAGTCCTCTCGAAGGGCCAACCGGGCTGGCTGAGGAAAAGGAGCAGAGCCGACTGTCCAAGAGGACCACATCTTCCCTTGAGTAAGCTGAGAATAGGTCCCCCTAGAAGAAAGCGCTCCCCGCTCGAGGAGGGAATGAGCCACCTAGAAACGGGCTCGTGAAGAATAAAAAAGCCGATCCCCCAGTCTCGTCTGCTCCTGGGAAAGGGGAGGGAAGCCCTGCAACAAAAGATATTCCAAGGGGGAAAAAAGTCTATATCCCCGAAAAAAAAAGAAAATCACTCACAAAAAAAAGGGCAAAAAAAGGGGACGTCCAGAGGTGATGAGCTGATGTACGGAAACGGGTGCAGGAGAGCCCATTGGAGAAGCAAGAGTAAAGAAGAAAGAGGGAGTGACGGGAGAAGAAGAAAGAGTAAGGGGGTAAGTCCTCAAGTCCAAGGAGGAGCGACTAGAGTTGTCCCAAGCTTGATGTCGGAAAACGGGTCTCGGGGAAGGAGAAGGGGGACAGGGAGATAAAGCCCAGAGCAGTCTAAAAAAAAATGCACCTTCATTGCCGGGGCAAGTGGTGTTGTGAAAAGTGCGAGGAGTCAAAGGGGTATTGTGGGGCCAGAACCCTAGAGGGAAAGAAAGCTGTTCGGCAGGACGTGAACCGTGATGGGTACCAGAGAGCCGCTTGTAAAAAAGGGGAGACTCACCGATCTCCAACAAAAAAAGGCATCCCAAGAAGGAGGGTACACAATGCAAAACCAAAAGAAAACCTCAGCGTAAGGGATCCTTTCTTGAGCCAGTCTGGGAACGGGGAGACTCATCGTGGTGTGGGGGAGTCATTTGGCCGCCTAAACGAGGGACATGTATCAGGGGGGGGTCTTTTCCTCCCAAAAAAAACAGGTCCTGTAGGGAAAAGGGGAATAACTGAGGCACCGAAGGGAGTAGAGGGTGTGGAAAGAATAAGTACTCCCGCAAAAAATAAACCTTAAATTGAGTATACCCGAAGGGCAATGACGTAGCTAGTGGCAGAAAATCTCTTCTAAAGGGAAGCAGAAGGCAGTGGGTTCGACCATCAATGTAAACAAGAGAGGAGCCCAGGGGTAAGAGATTAGCAAATCAAGGGGAGTCGCCAACACAGCGTTTTATAGTCTGGGGGGGGTGCCTCAGGGAGGGGACTCAAGGGGCAATCTGGATCAAAGAAAACGTACTTTACGGGGGGGTGAGCAGCGCTTCTGAAGGCGTTATGAAAGGTAAGACAATAGGGACTCCTGTGGGGGAAAAAAGGAACCTTCCAGGAAGGAAGGGTCCCGACCCCTTTGGAAGTTGGTTGGAACAAGGGAGGGCGGGGCAAAGACCTCGCAAAAGAATAGAGATATTACGACGAAAAAGATTCGGGGTGAACACCTGATCTGGAAGTTAGAAAAAACCAGCCGGTGGAGGTGGGGAAACAAGGGGTGAGGAAAGAACGCTCCTTGGGGGGGAAGGAAGGCCTAACGAAAAAGAGATCTCATCGGGTAAGAAAGAGGAATCGACAGAAGGGCAACGCTTGACCGTTAGTGAAAAATGAAAGCAAAGCGCTGCAAGCTGACGCTAACAGGTGAGGAAATATGAGCAAGTCGAAGGGCTATAAGATGCGCAAGGACTCCCGGAGGGGTCTCGGGAAAACTATCTACTCAAACAAAAAAAAAAGGATGAGAGGAAAATAGGACCTCTGTTAAGATAAGTGGAGTGAGTGGCGGGATCGCTATCGCCTTCAAGGAGAACAATCTCGAAGGTCAAGAAAGAAAGTTGGAAATCACTGCAGCTCTGCTGAAGGGGGGGGACTTGAAAAAAAGAAATTCTAACCGGAAAGGCATATCTCTCCTTGGAGAATAGGAAAATATATTAGATAAAGCCTATCCGAGTATCAGCAAGGACCAAGGAAAAAAAGGGGGAAGATGAGCGTGGGGGAACAGCAACATCAGGCCATGAAAGGGGGGGAGGTAACCGGTAAAGACTCATACTCGTAAGCAGAATACACAGAAAAAAAGAAAGGAAGGTTTCACCCCAAAAACTAAGGGAAAAACTCCTCAAAATATCTAATATTAGTGGGAGAGTGAAAAGCTTCTGGGAAAAAGCATTAGGGTCCAACCTACCAACTAAAAAACAGTCGGAAACCTTAAAAAAAAGCCCACCAAGGTTACTTTTACAAAGCAAAGCAAATCAACTCCGTGGAATCATCAAGAAAGTCGAATATCTTGATTCACTACCGAAGGGGGAGGGGTAACATATTGAGAGGTTCAAGAAGCCCCAGAAGAGAAAAAGTCAATGCCTAGGGGGTACAGGTGGATCCATCACGTAAGGAAAAAAAGAAAGTATAAGGATTAAAGTCAAGCAAATCAAGCGGCCCGCTTTTTAAAAGGGCGAGGATCGCGTTAAAAGCAGGACAGGTTAACTTACTCCAGCAGATTATAGGCCGCGTCGAAAAAATTCGACTTACCCGAAAACGCAGGGGGAAGGGGATTTCAAACTTTGGGGAAAAGTCCCCTGCTAACATTCAGGAGGCGGCTCGAAAAAAAGAAAAGGGCATTCAAATAACGGCCTCAAGCTAACAAAGAGTAGAGGTTGAGTTGGTGTAGGAGGGGAATCATCTCCTTGGGAAAAGTGGAATGCGGAGGCATCGGTGAGATCGGGGGAAAGAGAGAAAAAAGGGTCCTTGACCTAAAAGACAGGGAAAATGTTACCTCCGATGGGAACTAAGGAGGACCTAAAACAACAGAAGAGGGGGGGGAAAAAAAAAAGAACGCCGAGTAGAAGGGTACAACACCACCGGTAAAAAAAAGAAATCAGGGATTAAAAGGAGGGGAAAGAGGGATCGAAGCCTGCCATGGAGACATTTCAGTAAAAGAATAGGAACAATCTCTATTCAGCAAAAGGAAAGGGATCGTCCTGCCTGCAGTAAAAAAGCTCGAGGGAAGAATCCACCTAAAGGCGGAAAGGACGAGGGGACTCAAAACCTCGGGGTAGGGGAATGAAAGGGCAACTTCCCAAGAGGGGGAGGACGCAAATTAGGAAGAGTGAACTGTCGAGGTGGGGGGGCGTGCAGGCAAACGTGAGGGGTTAAAGATCTCGGGATAACGGAGGAAAAGGGGTCGATGAGAGTTAGGAAAGATCGAAGAGAAAGAGGGGGAAGAAAGGGGGCGCGAAAGAGAGAGAGGAAGATAGAAAGACCTGATTCTGAGGGAAGAAGAAAGGAGGAGGGGTACACTAGTATCAAAGCAAGCAAAGGGGGGGAAACTAGGTGGAAAAAACATCAACCAACAACGGGTTGAGGGGAGAAAGCGAGTATGAAAAAGAGTCAACTCTCACCTGCTTCGGGACAGGGACACCTCTCCGAGCTCGGAAAAGGGGAAAGACTCCGGTTGGGGGGCGTATCACACCTAGTCCGCTAAATCTCTCATCTCTCGGAAAACTAGAGAGACCAGTCTCTTCCTACCGGAAATGTCACTCATCCTCCCCACAAAAGGCGGTGTGGACACACCAGGATGACCGAAACGGCTTAAGGCACCCAAAGGCAAGGGAAGAGATCTTGAAGGTGCATGTAATGGCCGAATTCCTACTCACAGAAGGGGGGGGAAAAGCAGTTGCAGGACCGAGTGAAGAGGAGGGAAAAAAAGAGGTGAGTACTAAAAAAAGGAAGGACCCATCTCTTTGGCACGGAAAAAAGAGAAGGAGCGTACCCGGGAGAAGTTGAAGGAACAATGGCAGAAAGCAACAAGAGGGGAGCCAAATGAAAAAAAACACCTGATGCAGCCCGTGGGGTGTTGGGTCAACCGAGCGAATTAGGAAAATCAGATTAGGGTATGGGGTCGCACACCTCTAGGTATGCCAGAAAATAAACAGTTGGCCTTAAAAGCGGGTAAAAGGCGGAAAAAAATTCCGAAGGTAGGGAAGCCTCATCCAAGCAAAAAAAGAAAAGATAGTTCGAAAAACCCTAAACAAAAACCCACTACGCCGAGGAAAAAGGTTTTCACAGTCTCTTTAGTGGGACCGGGGGATATTGACATGCTCGGAGAACGGTTTCTGAGCAAGTGGAGAGCATGTTAAACGTTAGGTTCTCCCGCACCAAAAATGTGAAACTGTAGGACGTCAAAAGAAGCGGAGGGCAAGGGGTGGGGGGGGATTGTTATTTGCAAGGAAGACCATAAAGGCTGGAGTAAGACTCGTCCCTAAAAGGCGGTTAGGGGAAAAGAAGTTCTGGCCGGGAGGGGGGCCGCAGATTGTCTCAGACACCGGAAAGGGGCGTGGGAAGATTCCAAGGGGGTAAACGGAGAGCAAGCACCAAGATGAGCGGTCCACCGGGAATCGGGACGGGGGGAGTCTGGTGAGGGGCTCGACTAGCTAACACGGTGGGGAATCGCCAACAACTGGAACTGGCATGGTAGTGACACTAGGCGATCTTCTTGGGGGTCCAGTCGATGAAGAAAAAGGGTGGGCCTGGGGAAACCGGAAAACACCAAGGCTTGGAATGTCCTAACCAGGGATTGTGTTTGTGACATGACGACGGGGGGGGGAACTGACAAGAACTAGCCCGAGAAAAGTCGATAAAAGAGGGGAAAGCTGACGGTCAAGAGTCGAGAGGTGTTGGGTGAAGGGCAAAAAAAAGGGCTCTTTCTGGTAGGACCCGGAAACGTTCATAGACTGGGGACCTTCCAGTTGAAGTGATGTGACACAGCATCAAAGGTGGACGGGGAGTATCTCCTCTCACTAGGGGAAGCTCTCAGAGGGCTGGGAGATCCTAGCGATCAAAAGTATATACGGACACATAAGTTGCAGAGAGAAAGATGCTTACGGGGGAAAACCGCAGAAAGCGCTGAAAGGTGCGAGGAACAATGAGGACTCCAAAGGTGTTCTCTCATACGGGGAGACGCTATGGGAAAGGACCTGCAGTGAGAGTTACAAAAAGGAGGATCTTCCAACAAAAAAAAGGATAGGAAAATGGGATAGACGGTCAAGAGAGGTTCTCACTAGCAGAAGGACCGACCAGAAGAATCTCAGTAAGAGCTCATACTGTGGTGGCAGTAAAAAAGAAAGAGGGGCTGCAGTAAAAGACGTCTGGGGACCTCCCTCGACAAAAAGGCGTCAATAAGGTTTTTCTAGGTCAAGCGATGAGAGGGAGAAAAGGGGGGACCTTCCAACGAAGCGGAATCACTGTCAAAAAAAAAAATGGGAGGGGGAACGCACCGCGGAAAGGCCAGCAAATCCGAGAAAAAGATGGGGTAAAACCCAACATAACCGAGTGGTGATCCCAGCGGATGGAACCTTTATGTTTCGAGACGGGACTGCTTGCCAGCACCCAAATAGGCTGGAAAAAACCCAGGAAACAGGGGTCACGGACAGGGAAGCCCCGACTTGGAAGGGTCACGGGGGATTCCTCTGCCGTGGGGACAAAGAAGAACAAAAAAAGCTGGAATGAAACGACAGAACGCTAAGAGGAAAAGCATTGTGAAGCCGAAAGAAAAACGGATAAACAGCGAGGAAAGAGGGGAAAATTTGGACTTATTTGCCCAGAAGGGACACGGTCAAAATAGAAGGGAAAACTTCCCACGAGGGAAAAAAGAACGAGGGGAATCCCTAGGAAGGAACGACTTCGAGGAAACATCGCGTCGAGTCGACGTTGACGGGCCCAGAAAAAAAAAACTAGCATTATTTCTTACGATAATCTCAAACTCTCTACAGAAGGCGGCCGCAGTGGCGAAAGGTTGCCACTGTTGTGGGGGTCGTAGGGGAAAAGTCCAAGATAACATATGCTAGAGGGGGGGTAAAAAAACTCACGCACAAAGAGTTAAATCTCCATTTCTCAACCGGATAAGTAAAAAAAAAAGTCTTTGGATGGGTGGTGAGGGAATGGGCGGATTCTCATCCCTGGGAAAAGGGGGGCAGGCAGCGTGAGGAGAGAGAAGTGGCTAAATGGAAAAAATTTACCTAAACGGGGGGGGCCCCGGTAGACACAGCTGAAGTCCCCCGAAAGCTTGAGGAAAACCAAAAAAAAAAACCATGCGGACTGACAGTCTAGGGCAAGGAGGTCCCAAACCCGGGGGGAAAAACGGAAAAATGCAGTCTGCAGGTTCGAAAAGGACGGGGAAAAATAACTTCAAGGACCCAGGTCAAAAACAGAAAACCTCCTACATCGGGGAGGGAGAAATAGCCGCTCTGTCCCCAGAAAAGGGCCTGGACCACAAATAAAGACGTCCCACCAACAAACGAAATTGAAGGGGAATCTAGGTGGACAGAGGGAACTCGGGGAAAAGGTGACATCTCTAAGCCCGAGGAAGGACCTCCGGATGGTTGGCTGGGGGGGGAAATTCAATCAGGGGGGGGGGGGCCTAGGAGACGGAACGGAGACTCTCTTTTTTATGCGCCGCAGGAGGGTAGGAGCGATATGGGATCGGAAACTTCTATCTAAGAGTCGAGAATAGGGTAGGATAAACAATTACAGGTCTAATGTAATCCACTCGAGATAGTTGAAAAACAAGACAAGGGGGGAAGTAGAATGGGTATAAAGGCACAACCCGAAACGGGACTGGGGGAGGAAGATTAGGATGAGCCCCTCTGTCTCGAACTCATGAACAAGGTCGCGGTTTTATACTGAGGACACACTAAAAAAAGACGCGAAACCGGGGTTTCGATAAGGTCTTGTCTTGCATACTCACACCCCGGACACTCCCAGCTCTAATCTCCAAAAAAAAAACCATGATCTCCAAAATCGAGTCGATCTTACTTCCCTGCATTAGTCAAAAAACCCATATGACGCACCCTGAGGAAAGCCATCTAGATCCACGGTCAGGAAAAAAGGAAGGGCCGCACACAAACCATCACCAACAGGGAAAACTGAAAGTAGGGTGAGGACAAGAGGTTAAGAAAAGACTATCTCACCTAGTGGAAAGGCAATGCAGCGGCCTACTCCTCTGGTGTGGAAGGAAAGCAACATAGCTTGGGGGGAAGGTACACCAGGGAAATGAAACGAGCTCGACGACGAGTTGATGAAAAGGGGAAATTTTCTATCTGACAAATGGGAGGACTGGAGGGGAAGTAGCAGACAGATGGGGAAGGACACCCGCAGGACTGAAAGGCGAGTGGGAAAACGTTGGTGGGGGGGCACCCCTCAAAATTCTACGGCGATTCTCCTATTGAGGGGAATTTGTGTTCCTACCCCCCATAGAGTGGTTCCTCATTGGTGGAATTTGCCTGCCTAGGGGGGGGGAAGAAACCAGCTAAACTGTCCTCGATCCTCAGTGCAAGAAATCCAATACACCAAATGGGATACCCACGATACAAAAAACCCACTCCCGTCAGATAAAGATAGGAGTGGGCCGGCGTGAAGGCAGGAAATCTTGTGGATTGAAAAGAAAGGTACAACGGGCGCATATGTGGTAAAGGAGGTGTTAGTAGAAAACCAACGGGTGCTGGAACGTTCAAAAAGTCCGGTCACGGGGAAGGTAAGTGGGGAAGGGATATTCCGCAACCCGAGAACAGGGGTTCAAGGAGTAAGACTCGTCCAGGTGGAAAAAGGGGAGAAGTGTGGTGAAAGGAAGATAAAGAACGAAAAGCGGCCGCATGGGTCTAAAAAAGGAACCTATCGGAGAAGGGGGTGGGAACGGATGAGAACAGGCCACGTTCAAAGTGCGGGCAACAGACGGGATATCCGTGTAGAGGGAAGGAATGGCCGGAGGACTACAGAGGCCTCAGGGAGATTATCCCTGGAAGAGCTTGTCAGGGTGGCAATCTCTGATCTTTGGAGATGGCCTCAACGGAGAGGCAGACAGACTGGTAAGCTGGGCTGGGGTACCGGGGACTAAATGTTCAGGGATGTTGGACATCGCCGGGGTTTAAATTTCCCTCAGAAAAGGTCGGAGAAGAAGGAGTAGGGGGGGGGCTGACATTCGAGGAGGGGTGGGGAAAATCCTTTATCTGTATGGGGTCCACTGACAAACGGGCAGACTTGGCTGTGTCACGAAAGATGTGGTGAAGAAAGTTGACCGCTCGGGACTTCTTATCAACGAGGAAAAGTTATCTCGCATCGAGAACAGCGGGAGCTTAGTGGGCGAGGGACGCTTGAAACGGAAGAAATGAGCAAAGCTCCATGCCTGGACTAATCAGGGACTTCCATTCACATAAGAGGTGGGGTTCAGCGGGAAATCGTCGGATACTGCTCGGTCGAAAAAAGTGGGGGGATTCTCAACCAAACGGAGGTCTTGCCCTCTAGGATATAAATCGGGAAGACAAAGTAGAGTCAGTCTCGCAAGTCAAAGTCCAGTAGGCTAAAACGCAGGACAGGAGAATACTTTGGTAGAAGAAAGGGAGCTCTGGAGGGGAGGGTTGAAAGACGGGAAAAAAAAACGCCTCAAGACAGGCGCCTCCTTTAAGCGAACGAGTCAAAAGAAAAGGAATACGGGGGGGGAGAAAGGAGCAGACCTGAAAGACAAAGACGTGACGGAACAGGGGAAACCCTGGGAGAAAAAAAAAAGGGGCTGACGACCAGAACACAGACAAATCAAAAAGAAAATGTTCCCGAAACACATCGAAAGTCCGCGAAGAAGGGTGGGCGGCAGATTCGAAGCGGAATCCTTTCTAGGTTAGGGGGAAGAAAAAAAAGCCCGGGAGGGGACCAAACTAAAAGAACTTGGGAAAGGGAATTCCAACCCTACGGTAAGGTTACAGAAAAAGCCTCTTGCAGGGGGACATCACAAAGCGGGAAAAGTGGGATGAACTCCCAGTAAGCTACTTCAGGGAATCAAAAAAGGCTAAGACCCAGGGCCATCAAAGAGTATACACGGCGAAAGGACACCGAAGGGAATGGAAAAAAGGTTTTCTCATCCCTTCTCAAAAAGATTAAGTCATGGGGGAGTTTCAAAAGAATCTTAAAGTTTCGAGTATTATCTTCGAATTACATCGGCAGGGAGGTCAAACGTCAGGAAACAGAGTTCTTTTTACGGGAGGGGGGAGGGAAGAAACGATACTACAAACATGCGAGAAGTGACCTTTATCGTCATACAGGGAAGGGCGGAACGAAAGGTACCATAGAACATCACACCTCAGCAGTATAAGGATCAAACTCACCATCTCGTAAGAAAAGGCATCGCCGGTCTCAACTCAGGAGAAAGGTCTAGGGGGGGTGGTGTAGGCAGGATAGGGAGGGGCTAATATCCTTGGGCGCTGGGGGGGGGATGCCTGAGTCACCACGGGGTGGGGGGGGAAGGGAGAGCCGACGACTAGGGGGAGGTACAGGAAGGGGAGCAGGCCACGTAACGCCAGGAGTCAAAAAATCGGGGAGTAACAAAAACTAAGAGGAAATCTCTCTCTCATTTGTGACACCCACAGGGGAAACCTAAGGGCAATGTCATCCTGTCAGGGGTCCGACAAAGGGAGCGAACAATGACAGGCACGAGGCGAACAGTCCAAGACTCGGAAGGCAACGACGCGGTCGACCGGGGGGGGAGAAAAATCCGACGGGGTGGGAGTGACAACTAAGCCTGAAACGACAAGGAGGAAGGCAAGTCTTACTCAAGGAGGAGGTGCAAAAATATGCCTTCTAGGGTACCAAGAGGCATAACTTCCAAAAAGAAGGGCTGGAAGGTACTTTGTTGCGGGCCTGGGGCATATTCAACACGGGAGGTCGCCTTATAAAAATAGGGGGGTGGGGTTGTACGTATCGGAATAAAAGGAAAGGAGAAGAGACTGGGGTTCGATAGAGGAAAGAGAGAAGATAGGGGGGATTACTCACGACCGTATTAGCCGGAAAGGAAAAGAAGAGTACTCATACAACCATTGAGTGGTCGGACTATTGGTAGACGAAGAAAAAAAAAAACAACAAACTGAGGGGAGGAAAAAGAGAAGTTCGTATTAGCAAAAGTCACCCGGAGACTCTTCCCCTGCTGTCAGGGAGTGGGGAGAAGAGGAAAACCGAAAAAAAAAACTCGAGTCCCTGTCCGCATAGTGTCAGACTCACCTAGTCCTCGGAGGGGTCTCTCTCTCCTCATCAAAAGTAGAGGAAAGACATCTAGTTCACCAAGTTCAATCTCCGTCACCCCAGGGGACAGTTGACACAGACACAAGGCCAAAAAGGGTGCTGCCCCAGAACTTATTCCCTCTCGTAGAGATGCGATGTAAAAGGCCAAAAAGCAAATCGATTGATCCAGAAAGGACCGGAATCCTCAGGGGAGGGGGGGGAAGCTTAAAAAGGAAGCAACTTTTATACCCGAAGGAAAGATCAAAGGGGGGACTCGGAAAGGTGTTGCCGGACAGGTCAATAGACGGAGGGGAAACGGCGCGGCTCATGCAGAGTAGCACTCTCAGGGAGACCCTGGCGGAATTTGCCCCGGTGCCGGTGACATCGCACTCCGTAGATGGGGCCAGCGGAGGGGAGGGTTTGTGAAAAACGGAAATTACAAATGTTACAGTTTGCCTCACGGAGGGACTGTAACAAGGAAAGAGAGAGCTCTGAAAAAAAGGAGCAATCCAATCAAACAAGAGATGGAATCACTATAAGCCTCAACCCAAGAACAATAGATGCTGATAAGTTAGTGGGGCGGGGAGGACTGGGAAGGCATCCTGTTTGTTAGCAGGGTACTACCGATATTTAGCAGGTTACTTTCGACAGTGGGGGCACTGTCGTACGTTCCAGACCGTCCCTGAACTGGGGGAATTTGAAAACTCCAAAAAATAGGAAGGGAACTGAGTAAGACTCGTCGGGGGCAAAGAAAAGGGGGAAGGGCGCTGGCTCTCAAGGAAAAAGCACTGAGTAGACACCTCACGGCCGGAAACCGTAATGTTAGCTTCCAGGTGGCGGGAATAAGGGAGTGCAAGGAAGGACAAAGGATGCAGCGCCTTTGGACGGCTTTGAGTCCGGGAGAAAAATCGTGGTCTCCGCGGAGTAGCGTTCTTGGATGGGCTCAAAAACGGGAAAATTGGAGGTCCGCCCACAATGACAAAGGGGCGGTGAACCGAAATGCTGAAGGGGGGGTTCCTACGCCGGGTTCAGGGGGGAGGGGGGTGACGGAAAAGCAGGGGGCCATCCTCCGCGCTCGAGAAGGGAAGGAACGGACCTCGGGAAAAGTGGGGGGGCAAGAACCGGATCTGGATTGGTGCAAAAACTGTTCAGGGTCCCTCCAATTGGGAGGGTGATGCATCCCAGCGAGGGGGGGGGAAGTTGAACGTCTGCACAGAGAAAAAATTGAAAATCGGCGTACTAAAGAATATACTGCCCTCGTGGGGAAGAGTTACGGCTTTCCCTTCAGCAGCAGCTGGAAGAGAGAGACAAAGTAGGGAGCAAGGGAATCGGTTACGCTCTGAGGATCGAGTGCGAGAATAGCGGGAACTCTTTAAAAGGA
>Ga0179593_1579913_pt1 | contig 19648 bp, 33 predicted proteins | sample CZODoug2_1_08_16_FD_185931 | JGI IMG/M metagenome (GOLD analysis project Ga0179593, IMG submission 185931) | Vadose zone soil fungal communities from Angelo Coast Range Reserve, California, USA - CZODoug2_1_08_16fungal (PacBio error correction) | ecosystem: Environmental > Terrestrial > Soil >...
AAGGAGGTTTCAATCGCTCGTCTTACGCCAAAAGGAACAGGAGAAAAAAAGAGCAAAACGTAACGTCAACGTAACATTTAAGCCATACCCTCAAGAAAAGGAGTGAAAAGGAGCAAGAAGAGGGATTACGCAAACTCTTCGAAACCCCGGAAAGGGAAAGGGGAACGGGGAAGAGGGTTAACTTCTTAATTAAACGACCCGCAAAAAAGCAGGAATGTTGCGGGGTCTGGGAGGGTAGGAAAAAGGGCTGCTCAAGACGGGGGAGCTGCGGGGAAAATCAATCTTCCTCCTGCCCCTTCTAGAGGCTACAAAAAACAAGAAGAGAATCAATCATCATTTCTCCAAGTGAGGCCCAAAATGGGGGATTGGGTAGAAAAAGAAATGGAACGATAAAAGAGCGTCTCGTGTAGTTTGCCACGCCGGGGGAACGGCTTGATTGGGGGGGGGACAAAGGGGGACCCAGGGGGGAGAAAGTTGGGTAAAATCAAACGGATACCTAAAGGTTTAGAGCAATAAAAAAAAAAAAAAATGGGGATTAGTCGAAAAAAATCTCGAGCCCTCAAAGGGGACTTGTAGGCCACGAGGCGAGCAAGAAGAAAGAGGATAAAATAGCAGGTAGTCACTTTCCAAGGCAACGGAAACAAAAAAATCGGAGACGCAGGAGGGAAAAGAAGGCGCTAAAAGCCACCACAACAGCTCCTTACGAACGCGGCACCTTGCAGGGCAGGGGGGGGGGAGTAGGTGCAATTGCACTAGATTCGGTCCAGTGGCCACTTGACCACGGAGAGGCATGGGGGGAGACAGCGAAAAAAGAAACACTGGAGAGGAACTGACAGGGTAAACATAACACATTCAGGACCGGTGCCTCAGTAGGAGGCCGGGGGGAGGGGGGGGGAAACTGGGGAAACTAACATCTAGGGCTCTACAAAGCTGGCAACGATACCTCGCCAAGCTTGAAGACTCGGGGGAGAGGAGGAAGGGATGAAGGGGGAGGGGCGCTGCGGAAAATAAAGTTTAGTACGAGGAGACCGCCCTTGTGACAGAATGGTCGGACCTCAGGGGGAAAGTTGGGAGAAAGGGCGTGGAAAGCAGGGTGAAGCCAGCCGCAGCGATTCGGGACCGGCGTTGCCCATTCTGACCAGGACGAGTCGGGATCGAAAGGGGGGGGGAAGAAACAGTGGCTCCACTGAGAGTCCCTCTGAGGAAGAAGCGGTCTCCCCTTAATCAAGGCCAAACCGACAAAAAGGAATGAAAAAAAAAAAAAGTCAAGGTGGGGGAGCTGGGGTTCCTCAGAGAAATAGCCCCACCGCCGGCCATTGACTCCCACAGGGGTGGGGGAGAGTGCAAAAAGTTGAAGCCTCCAGTATCTGGTAATCTTCAGGGGCAGAGTTCCCGGGGGGGGTAAAAAAAAAAAGAGAGATAGGGAAAAAGCGTTGGGAAAAAAAATCTGGGGATGTCCAAAACCTCGCCACGAGGCCATGTTATCGACAACGGGGGCCCGACGGGAACAGCTCTTCCCAAAAGGCGCAGGCGGGCGGTGCTTATCGGGTGGTATACGGGGTGGGTCCAGGGTAAAGCGAAACGACCAAAGAAAATGGGCAACAAGCACCGGCTGCCTTGAGAAATGGGGGGGAAAAAAAACTAAGGGACAAAACGGCACATAAGGGGGGGAGGTTAAAAAAAAACGGAGAAGTGTGTCGAATCGCCGCAACAGGAAAAGGTTTGTTGGGGGGAAAACGTGGGAGACTGAAGAAAAAGGGGACGAAGGAAGGGCGGCCCTGGAGGCCCGGAAAAAGCTGGTCGTAGAGAATTGAAAAGTTTTCTTGTAGTATCTGTGGCAGAAGGGAGAGGTGAAGCGCAAAATGTAAACCGCCTGGGGGGAAGCCCGGGCAAAGACGCCTCCCCAAGGGGGATGCGGGGCCGGGTTGAAACGGTCGGTTAATTCTACGCCTCAAAAGGACGTATGAGTCGAAGTTAACGGGAGAGGGGGGGGAAGGGGGGGGTGTAGAAAGAATGACCCCTTGGGCCTTGTACGGTGTCAGTGCACCCCCAGTAATCTCGGCAGCCTTAAAAAGAGAAGGGACAAAAACAATACGTGAGGAGGAAGGAAAGAGGGAGTTAAATGCGGAACGAAAGATTCACAGGGGAAGCAGGGGGGGAAGGAAAAGAGGGTCAAAAAATTTGATCCATGCGAGTCAGGGGGCCCCAGAAAGGAAAAAGGGGCGTCGGAAGGAGGGGGGGGTCGGTGTGGGAGGGGGGGACGCCGGGGGGGGGGGGGGCCGTGAAAGAACTAACGGGAGGTCCAACGGCCGCATCCTAGAGGGACGGCGTGGAACCTTTGCAAACCTGGGGGAAAGGGGAAAAAAAGGAAAAGGGGGGGGGCCAAAGGATAACCAGAAAGATCCACTAAAAACCAGAAACCTTCTTAGCTACGACAAGGAGTGAACGACCCTAGAAACAGAGTTGGGAAGAAAAAAAGGATACAGGGAAGGTTATCCAACACAAACCCAACGTCCGATGGGGATGGGGACTAAAAAAGGAGGTTTACAAAAGGACAGGATGCAATTGTTAAAGCCTTTCAGGTAGACTTTGAGAGAGGAACGGAAAGGGCAGGGGGAAACAACGATGGGGTTTGATTGACCAATCTGCGAGGGGAGCGCCTGGAAGAGGTGTTTCACACGGTATCGAAGCCAGCGGAACTCCTTTACCGAGATCGTGCCCTAGGCAACCAACCGGGGGGGGAAAAAACGGAGGAGTGGGGGGGGGTGTTGGGGGAAAAGACAAGCGGGGGGGCGGCAACGCAAAGAGCATAGTTCCAGCGAATCCTCTGGACTGTCCCTGCAAAGATCGGAAGAAAATATCTAAAGAGCCCGATACGGGGTGGGGCGATTAAACTGTGGACAAAAAATGGGAGCAACAAGAAACAAAGAAGTAAATGAAGGGGCAGGTGGCCTTAGAAGCGCCGGCCAACAAAAAGGACACGAAAGCGACAAGTCGAGACAAGGTGCGCGGGTCAGCGAAAAAAAAGGGGGGTGTTCAAAGGGGGGGGGGGCGGCAGGGATTCCAAAAAAAGACGCTAGGGAACGACCGGTTTTTCGACCGGGCCCGATCGCATTCTACAAGAGAGGGGAATTCGGGGAGAAGAGAAGGGGAGAAAAATCGAGGCAAGTGCCTGGACCTCCAAGCAAAGATAACGAAAAAAAAAATGGGTTTGGTTGGGTTTTTGTTTTTTTTTTTTTTTGTATACGTAGTATTTTTTTTTTGTTTTTTTTTGTTTTTTATATACATTGTTTGTCTACTTTTTTTGCTTTTTTTTGGTGGCATTTTGTCTGTTTTTTTCTTTTTCATCTTTGTGTTCCTGAACTTACTTGTGTCTTAACCTTTTTTATAAAAGCTCACCGTCTTTAAGACAGCAGCCTCCGTTTTTCTTTTGTGGTTAACTGCGGTGATCGGGTGTCTACCGAGTAACGAACACATTTCTCGTTTGCCCATTCTTTGTGCGAACAGTGGTAATCTTGTTTTCCGTTTTACCGGGTGTTTGTTTGCTGTGTTATGTCTGTGGCAGCAGTTTTTCAATTTTTTATTTTTTTTTTGTCGCGTTTTTTTGCTGGTTGTTTCTTGCACATTTTTTTTGTTTTAATGTATTGTTCATTTTTTCCTGTTGCACTAAATGTTTTTTTTTGTTTTTAAAATTTAGCAAAGCTGTCAACAAAACTTTGGTTATTCCTATTGAGTTATTTATAAGGGTGTGTTTTTGGGGTCTTTGTGTTGGTGGTTCTATCTAATTTAGATTTGTTTTTGTTTTGATTGCTACATGTTTTTTGTGATTTCGTTTTTCTTGTCTGAAAATTCTTTCTTATCACGTTTGCGGTGTTGGTTTCTTTTAACTGGGTTGTGGGGGCATCGCGTCGACATGCTTAGTTTTATAGGAGGACCTGGTGGACAGGTTTGTCACGTGTTTGGTTTTTGGGGGTGTGATTGGTACGCGGGGGGGTAAGTGCAAAGGTTGTGCAGTGCGGGGGCTAAGTTTGTTTGTTTGTGTTTTGCTTATTATTTCTACTTATTTTGTTTGTGGTTGTGGGTCTGTAGTGAGGTTTTAATGCTTTTTTTTTCTTTTTTAACTTTTTTGTCTTTCCGGTCTGCTTGTGTCACTTTTGGATTTGTCTTCTCTTTTTTGGTGGCTGGTTTTAATTGGAGGTTGCGGGTGTGGGTTTTTGAATGTTTCTCTCGTTCTTTTTTTTTCGCGGGTTATTTTCTGTTTGTTTTTTTTTGTTTAGGGCCCTGTTTTTTTTTTTTTGTTCCACTACGTGGTTTCCGGGGCTATTCAAAGTCATCTCTAAATTTCTCCGTTTGTTCCCTTGCCCGCGACAAGACATACGAGGCACAACAGCGAGGAGTGGGGGAGGGAGAGCTTCAGACAGATCAATCGGGCGAGAATGGGAGGGCCACAAGGGTGGAACCGGGCGAGGTAGCCACCTTCGCGTCGTCGCGAAGACCGAGGGAGAAAGGAATCTTTCAGCCACCCCCAGTTTCCGGCGACTGATAACTGCGTGGGTGAAAAGGTTAGCTGAGCCCCCAAAGGTAGGAAGGTATCGTGGATGTAAACTAGCAGCAGGGAAATTGTTTAACCAAAACGGGGGAAAGGCGAGGAAAAAACGAAAAGCCGCGCAGGACGGTGTGGCTACAGGAGAGAAAAAAAAAAAAATGTGGGGAAGGAAGGGTCTTCCTCCAAGACGAGGGCTGAGAGGGGGCCGGGGAATGGGGGAATGGACGAAAAGCTGCACTAATCCAGTCCCAGTCCAGACGATAAAGAAAAGAAAAGGGAAAGCCACTAATGGGCCTCAACAGGGTAATTCGGAAAGGGGTTAGAAGAACGAAAAGGGTTGTGTTGGTTTTTTTTTTTTTTTTTGTTTTTTCGGTTTATTTTGTTTTTTTCTTTTGTTTTTTTTTTTTTGCGTTGTGGTCTGGACCTTGTTGTTTTTTTTTTTGTGTTGGTTTTGTTATTCGCTTTTTTGTGTTTGTTTTCTTTTCTTCTATAATTGTGGTGATTTTCCATTGGGGGTTTCGTTTTTTTTTTTTGTTTTTTGTTTTTCCTTTCTCGTTTTGTTGTTTTTTTCTTTGGTTTTTTGTTGGTTTGGATGGGGTTTTCTTTTGTTTGTTTTTTCTTTGTTTTTTTGTGTTGGGTGGTTTGTGTTGGATTGTTTTTGGGTTTTTTGTTGTGTTTTTTGTGGTGTTGGTGGGACTGGGGGTGGTGTGTGTGGTTTGTTTTTGGTGGTTTTTTTTCTTTTTTGTTGTTGCCCTGTTTTGCTTGCTTTGTTCTGGCGTCGGGCGGTGGTCTGTTTTCTTTGTTTCTTTTTTTTCATTTCTTTTTTTTTCCTTCCATAACCCGTTGTACCTGGTCATTTGTCGGTTGTTTTTTTTTTTTCCTTGTTTTTGTTGTTTAGGTTGGTGCTTTTTGGTTGTTTTTGTGTTGGTTGTGTTGTGTTTTGTTTTTTTTTTTGTTAATTTCTCGTTATTTTAAGGGTGTTTTGGTTCGTCCGGGGGGGCATTCCAACACAGGATATACCTACCTCGTCGTTTCGGCGGTAAGGTGGTGTCACCGTTTGAAAAGGTTAGGCCTGGGTTTTTTACTATTTTTTGGGTTTGTCTTTGTTAGTGTTGGTGGTTTTTTCTCAACTGGTCGTCAAGGGTTAGTTGGCGTTTTTTTGTTTTTGGGTTTTTTTTAGGGGGGGCGGCTTGTATTTTGGCGGTTCTTTGTTTTCTTCGGGGTGTGAGGAGACCTTGGTGGTTAAGCCCGTTTTGTTTTATTCGGGGTGGAATGAACAGGAGGGGTGTGTTGTTACCACTTTCTTTTGTGTTTTTTTTGCTTGATGGGTCCTTGGTTTCCGTGTAGACTTATCCTGTGTACGTCTCCGCCGCTCTTGTGTCTGTTGTTTTTTTTAGAGCGCAACACCTTATTAGTGCGTAATTCCACCTTTTTTGAGAAAGATGTCAATACTTTTAACACTTGCTCCGAGACACACCCTTCTCCGTTTTTTGTGTGTGTGTTTAGACTCTGTTTTTTGTGTTTGTTTCTTCTGTTTTTTGTTTGTCTCTTTCTACAAGTACTTTGCTGGGTGTTTTGGTCTTCTGTTTCAGGTGTAGTTTGCATTTTTTTGTGTGGATCTTTCTGTGGTTTTGGTTGGTTGGGTGAGTGTTTTTGGTGTTGGTGTTTGGGAGGGGTTGTTTGTCTACAGTGTGGGGTTTCTTTGTGTGAAAGGGTATGAATAGGTGGGCGGTGGGCTGGAGGTTGTGTTGTTTTGTTTTGGGTTTGTCCAGGGGATGGTTAATTTTGGTTTTTTTTTTGTTGTTTGGTGTTGTGGGGGTTTGGGTTGTTTTTTTGTTTGTTGAGGTGTGTTTACGTTTGGGGTGGCGGTTCATGTTTGTCCATTACTATGGTGGTGGTTTTTCAAAATTTACAAGGGGAGAGGCGAGTTTGTGGAGGGGAGGGGCGTGGAGATTGGGTGGGGGGGGGTGTGTAACGGGGAAGTGTTGGTTGGGGGGGTTGTGGGGTTTGTGGGTGTGTTTTTGTGGTGGTTTTTTTGGATGTGTGGGGGGTGGGTTGTGTTAATGTGGGGTTTGGCTTGGTGGTTGTTGTTTTTTGTGTTTTTATGTGGTTGTTTGGTTTGTTGTATCGGTGTGTGGGGTTGTTTGGTGTGGTTTGTGGAATGGGGACAGTTCTTGCCTTTCTTGTTTTTGTTGGTCATTTCGTGACTTGTTTTGTGAACGGGGCTTGGTTGTGTGGTTGGTTTGGGTGTGGGGTGTTGGTAAACTTGCACGGAGAAGTGTTTTGGTTTTGGTTTGTTTGTTGGTACGGTGCAAATTTGGGTTGGTTTGTGGTGTATTGTTGTTGGTGACGTGGGGGTTGTTGAGGTGTGGGGGAAGGGGGGATCTGGTTGTTTTTGGATCTTAGTTTTGTTCGAAGTTGTATATTTGGCTGTGCGTGTCCGGGGGGGGTGTGTTGTAATTTGTGTTTGGGGGGGTGGGGGTGGCCGGAACTTTTTTTCTTGGGCTTTTGCGTGGCGTGATTTTTTCTCGCTAGGGGAATTTTTTATTTAATCTTTTTATCTGTACACGAAATGGTTGTGTTTGGGATTTCTTGGTGGTGTTGTCGTTGTTGTTTTTGGTTGTTTTTCTGTGCGAATTTTTTGGGTTTGGTTGGGTGTTTTGTGTTGTTGTTGTTTTTTTTGTTTGGCGTTTGTTTTTCGGGGGTTGTTTTGTTTGGGGGCGGGTTGTGTGTTGGAGGTGTGTTGGTGTTTTTAGCTTTTTCAAGAAAGTGTACCGTGAGTGTTTTTTGTTTTTTTTTGCTTTTCGGGTGTGTGATTTTGAGGGTTGTGTGTTGTTTTGGTTTGTGTGTTTTGGTGTTGGGGGGTTGTTTGTTTGGTTGTTTTGGGGCTTGTTGGGGGGTTGGGTGGGGAGGTGTTTTTTTTTGGTTTGGGGTTGTTTTGTTTTGTTTTTTTGTTTTTGTTGGTGGGGTGTGGGGTTGTGTTTTTTGTTGGTGGGGGTTTGGTGGTTGGGTGTTTGGTTGTTTTTTGTTGTTTGGTGGTGTGTTTTTGTGGGTTTTGGTGTCTGTTTTTTTTTTTTTGCAGTGACACAGAGAGGGGGATACACTTATTCTCTCACCAAACCACAGTCCGGGTTGTGGTCGGGCCCGTCTGGTGGTCGGTGGATCGGTGGTTGTGTGGCTTTTGCCACTATCTTTTTTCTTTTTCCGCTTTCTGGGCTCGCTCGGTTTCTACCCTGCCTTTTTCTTTTGGGGTTTTTGTTTTTTTTTTGGCTTTTGGTTGTGCGCGGGAGGGGAAGCGTTCTCTGGTTTTCGGTTTGTTGGTGTTTGGTTTTGTTTTGTTTTTTGTGCTGCTGTGGGGATGGGGGGGTGGTTTTTTGAAGATATTCTGTCAGTTCTTTTGTTATGTGTCTAATGATTGTTACGGTGGGGGCCGTGGGAATTTATGTGTATGGCCAGATTTGAGGGGTGAATTGGTTGAACTATGGGAGGTTGTGTTTACGTTTCTTTTTATTGAGTCCGGGGAAGGTTTTTTGTTTTTTTGTTGCGTTAACAAAGTTGTTTGGGCAGGGAGAACGTTCTCCCGAGACACAAAACACCCACAAACTCCCTCATCACCCCTCCCCAAACACAAGGCCTGGTGCAGGCACAAAACCCACTCCTCTTCCCGTTCTAAAAAATTTCTCCTAAAAAAACACGGGGGGTTGGTGGGCCTGAAGTAAGGGGAACGTGGGGGTGTAGTGGTAGTTTTGGTGGTTGGTGGACAGGAGGATTGTTGGGGGGGGATGATGCGTGGTTTTTTTGTGGTTTGGTTTGTTGTACGTATGTGGGTGGTCGTAGTATCTTTTTGTTAGGGTTTGTGTGGTGTTTGTGGGACCCACAGGGTCCACTACAAAAGGGAGGAGGGATTGGTGGGTAAGGGTAAAGTGATTGGAGGTGTGGGATGGAAGGGGTGTTGTTGTTTGATGTGAGAGGTCGTTGTGTTGCGGGAAGGTAGGACCAGTCTGTGTTGGGCTTTTCTTGGATTTGGTTTTTGGGGTTTCTGCATTTTGTGTTGTTTGTTGTTGTGGGTGAAATTCTTTGGTTTGTGGGGCGGGTGTGTCAGTGTGGTTTATCCTGAAAAAGGAGGGCGGTGTTTTGTGTGGATTGTCGTTGGGTTGTTGGGAGTGTGTTGTAGTTGTCTTACACTGCGCACGACCACTCCTCGCGGCCCCGCCCCAGGTTCTTTCCGGGACTCGGCTTGGGATTCGGGTTAGGCGGTAGTACGAGTGTTGGTTTTGTTCAGGGTTTGTTTTTGTGTGGGTTTTTTGGATCTGTTTTTTTCGTGTTGCTGTGGGTGACAAAGAGCCAAAGGTTTTTGTAACATGGAGTGCTCGGGGCCCGGCGATACTCTTTGTTGTGCTGTTCAGTGGCCCAGGGGCTTAGGGGTGCTCCCTTGTTTACTACCAAACCCTCCCCTGGTGATGGTTTTGCTCTTTGTGTGACATGTTATTGTGGCGGCTATGGTGGTTCTCTTCTTGTTTTTGTGGTGGTTTTTTACCCTCGTCACGTGTAATTATCCCCCCCCCACACGAGCAAAATCCCAGTCATTTGTCGGCGGAGTTGTGTAGGGAAAGGATATTCAGTTTTTAGCTACTGCGCGTTTTGTGCGTTGTTGTGTTCTGTCAGGGGGACTGGTTTTGAGTTCCTCGTCTTGTTACTTTTTTTTGGCCGTGGAGTGGTTTTGTTTGTTTGTTTTTTTGTCGTGCGGTGTGTTTCTTTTTGCTCTTTTCGGTTTGACTCTTTGCCTTTTTGTCCTCGGTTCTGTGCGTTGCTACTTTTCGTTTGTAATCTTGGTCTGTGTGATCATTGGGTTGCTGTCCCCACCCTCTGTATGTGCGTGGCCCCTTCTTGCGTGATGTATTCTTTCTTTGTGTTTGAGATTTGCATTTTCTTTTTGGTTCTTTTGCTCTCCTTTGTTTCTTTTTTTGGTTTTTTGTGTTTTGAACTTGTTGTGGTTTCGTATCTGTCTGGTATACTGGGTTTTGTGTGGTGGGGCAGAGGTTTGGGCGGGGTAGTGGGACTGTTGTGGTATACGAGGGGGGGGTAGGGTCACTTGTTTGTTGTGGGGGTTTTGGTTGCACTGGTTTGGCGTTTTTCATGGTGGTTGGTTGTGTTTGACAATATTTTGGGGAATTGTTTTTTGGGTTGTTTTGGGTGGGGCAGGCACTCCTCCATTAGACGGGACACAAATCAATGTTTGGGGGTTTTTGGTACACAGCGTGGTGTTATTTTGGGGGGGTGAGTACTTTTCGGAAGCTATCAAACGAAGAAGCGGAACCATCCGGATGCTGAGTTTTGTGGCTGTTTGGTTGAATGTGACACCCCCACGTATTCGGTCTCTTTTGGTTTTTCCTGCTCTTGCCTGGGACAGGTGGGTGGGTAGGTGTGTTTTTTTGTTGTTGGTTGGGGCCTATCTCACACCCAACAGCCCACACAAACCCCCATCCAAAATACCCCATCCCTGTCCTTGTGTTGGTGGGTTTTGGAGTTCTTCTGGGGGTTGTTGGGGCATATGGGGGCCCCCAGAGGGGAAGAGTTTGGTAAATTGGAAAAAGGGGTAATAGTGATCAGTGTCACTGTTTTTTGGCGGCGTACTGCCTTGAAATGGCGGAGATGAGCGCGATGGGCGATGATGGGAGGTCTTCTACGTGATCGGAAAGACGAGGAGCGGTTACACGGGGGTGGTGGGGTGTGTGTTTGTTTGGGTGATCCCGTTTGTTTAGCTTTGGTGGGGGGGTTAGTGGTGTGTGTTGAGGGGGTTGTTGGTTTGTTTTTGTGGGGTGTGGTTGGTGGGTGGTTGGGTGGGGTTTGTTGAGCTGGGGCATTTGTATGGGGTCGGGGGGGGAGGTCGTTCGGTTTAAGGCTTGTGGTTTCGACGGGCTCTGCGTTGGGGGTTTTGGTGTCCGGCGGGAAATGGGTGTGGGTGTTGTGGTCCAGTTGGTGTTTGGGTGTTCGTTTTATTTTGTTGGGGTACTGGGTTGTGTGTTCACAAGGTTTGTTGTGGTTTTGAAATGTTTTTGTGTGTGTTTGTTTTGGGAGTTTTGTTGTGTTTGTTTTATTGAGTTTGGGGGTGTGGAGTGAAATTTTTTGGTGTATATTTGGTTTTGGTTTGTTGTTTGGGTTTTTTTGTTTTTTGGTGCTCTTGGGTGGCGTTTTACACAGTTGTGGGTGGCGTGTTGGTTCGCACGGGGTTTGGTGGCCGGGGTGAAAGGTAGGGGGGGATATATTTATATCTAAGGGGGGGGTTGTGGGTTTTACGTTTTTTGGGGGGGTGATGGTGGGGGGTGGGTATACATAAAAGTTGTGGGGGTGGTTGCTGTGGGTTGTGGTTGCGAAAGTAAACTGGTAGCTGCCCCGATGTGAAGTGGTGTTTGGGGGCTATGACCGGTGTTAGTGGCGCTTGAAGGGCGCTGGGGGGATACTGGGGTGGGGGGAGTGGGGGGGGGTGTTTGTGGTTTTGGGAGGGTTGGTTGTGTTTGTTGTTGTTTGTGTTAGGGCCCTAGGGTTGTGGTTTGGGTGGGTTGTGAGTGGGGTGTGTGGTGTTTTTGGGGTGTGTGGTTGGGAAGGTGTTGGTGGGCTTATTGGCTCAAGTGGAAGGGTGTGTAAATATCTCAGCCTGCTCGTGTGTGAGGCAGGTGACCGGCCGGGTAAAGTATCTCTGTGTTGTTGGTGTGATGGATTTGTTTGGGGTGTGTTGGGGCTAGGTTTGGGGTGTGTTTGGGTTTGTTGGTGGTGTTTGGGGTGGGTGGGGGGTGTTTTTTTTGTGGTGTGGGGTTTGGTTTGTTTTTTGTAGGGGGGGTGGGGGTTTTTTTGTACGTGTTGCTGTCTTGGGGTTGGGGGTGTGTGGGGGTGGAAGGGTGTTTCGGGTGCGAGGGCCACGGTTCGGGAGGAGTGGGGTTAAGGGGGGGGTGGGGTGTTTTGTGTGTGTGGGGTGGGGGGGGGGGTGGGTTTTGGGTAGGGGTGGGTAAGGGGTGGTGTTTGTGGGTTGTGGTGTTTGTGTGAGGTGTTGGGTGTTGTGTTTGGTTGACTTCACCGGGGTGTTGTTGTTTGGGTTTGGTGGGTTGTTGTTTTGTTAGTTGGGGGTTGTGGGAGGTTTTTGTGGTCTGGCGTCTTTGGCCATTTTGTGTTGGGGGGTTGGTTGTTGTGTGCTCGTTCAGTGTGTAGGTGTGGTTTGAAAGCCCGCGGGTGGTGGGTGTGGTGGGGGTTGTTGGCGTTTTTTGTTGTTTGTTGCACGCAGAAAAAGAAGCTGAGTGGGGGTGGGGTGTGTTGTGGTGTGGTGGGGTGGGGGTGGGAGTGGTATAAGGGCGTTTGTGTTGTGGGTTGGTTGGTTTGTGTTGTTGAGGTGGTTTGTGGTGTGGTTTGGGGGGGGTGTGACTTGAGCGAAATGGGGGGTGGGTTGTTGTTGGAGTTGGGTCGGGGTTGTTTGGTGTTTCACAGGTGATTGTGGGCAACGGGGGGCGGCGGGGCAGGTTCGCGTTCCTGCTCTGTTTACTAGCGCGGGGTAATGAAAGGTCCCAAAGGTTTGTGGTGTTGGGTGGATTATCGGTTTGGTTTGTGGGTTTGGTTTTGGTGGTGTGTTCAATTTGTGGGTATTTATTGGGTTGGGTGGAAGTGGGTGTTGGGCGCTGTAGGTTTTTAGTGTATGGTTAACCCATCTGTGGGGTGGTAGGTGTGTGTTGTACTAAATTGAAGCTGTCCTGATGGCTGGTACGCGCTGCCCTGTTTCTGTACGGGCAGAGGGGGGGTTGGGGGGGTGGTTGGGGTGGGTGGGGATGGTTAGGTTTGGGTGTGATGGGGGGAGAGGGGTTGGTTTGGGGGGACTAGTTGGGGGGTGTTAAATTGGTTTACATTCTTGGGTTTTTTTGTGGGTTGTTTTGTTTTCTTGTTGGTTGAGTTTGTTTTGTTTACAGGTCAAGGGTTGAACCGGCAGAGTGGTTTTTTGATTTTAGTTATTGGGAGCGGGCGTGAAACGGAGTTGGTCCCGCTGAACCAGAGGGGTGATATAAGGGGGTCTAAACAGTGCCGCGGGGGGTGGTTGGTGTTTTTTTTGGTTCGTATTCCGGGTTGTTGTGTGTTTTTGGTTTGTTTTCACGCGTGGTTGTTTTGTGGTTTTTATGTCGGAGTTAGGGTTCCTGAACTAGTCGGGGCCCCATGATTGGTTTTGGACCCGCCGGTGGTGGGTAGTGGCGTAGGGGCTTGGTGACACTGGAAGCAGGAGCGGGTTTTGGTTTTGTGGGGTAGGCTGGGGGATTTGGGTTTGGTTTGTCTGGGGTGGTGTTGTTGTGTTTTTTTTTTTGTTTTTTTTTGGGGTATAGTGGAGGGGGGCAGGAGTATAAGAAGGCCCACCGGCAGACCCCTTTTGTGTCATGTTTAGAGTGTTGTGTCGGGTTCGATTGAGTTGCGGGCAAGGTGTGGGGTGGGGTTGTCTGTGTGACGGGTGGTGGGGTTATGTTGGTTTTAGGTCGGGGGGGTCGGTGTTGTGTTTTCTTTTGTTTTTTTAAATTGGGGTTGTGATGTTAGTTTTTTGTGTGTTTTTGGTTGCTGTTTTTGTTGCGTTTGTGTTGTGGTTAGAGGGGGTGAACAGTGGTTGATTATAAAGTGGTGGTAGGAGGGGGGTGGAGCGAACTGTACACGCCGGGGGCTTTATTCGCATGGTGGAAGCGCGCGCAAAAAGAGAAAAAAGAAGTACAACTTGGTGTTGGGCCCGGGGGTGAGTGTTAAGCAATTGTCAGTAACTGTGGTGGTAATGTGGGGGGGGGGGAGGTGGGTGTGGAAAACACCGAACGAAAAACAAAAAAAAAAAAACCCCCCGAAAGACGACGAGGAAAAAAAGTCAAGAAAAGCCAGCATCCTCCCTCGATGGGCACGCCTGGTTCGGAAAGGGAACACCAAGAGGGGGACAAAAAGGAGGAAAAAAACAGAAGGACACGATACCTACCAGAACGCCGGATGAAAAAAGAAAGAAGGCACCAGGGAAAAAACAAAAAGAAAAAGGGCATGAAGATAGAGACGTTTTATCCAAGCACCCACCAACAATCTCGGGAGGCAACGGGGAGAGGGGGAGGAAAAAGGAAGGCATCTACAAAGATATAGTAGGAAACCCCCCCCCCGGACACGATAACGGAAAACGGGGGGTGAAAGGGAACGTATGAGGTGTAACAAGGGCCAAAAAAAAAAAAAATCCGGGAGCGCAATGAAAATAAGCGTGGGGGGGTCACCCGGCGTAAAACGGGCCCCGAAGAGACCGCCACGAAATGGGGAGATGAGACCCGAGGCAAAGAAAAGGGGGGTGCAGTAACACGATCAACAAACTGGGGGGGGGACAACTTTGGGAGCAACCAGCCCCCGGGAGCATCTCGGAGGGGGACCATTAATGAAAGGGGAAAAAAGTGGAGCCAATGAAAAAAAAAGAAACCCCCAGATATCCCAGGGGTACTAGAGAAAGGGAGCTGGATTCCAAAGAGTTCAAGGGCAAAAAGAGCCGGCGGTAAATGGCGGAAAAAGGGGGTCAGGGGAGAAAAAAAAAAAAACCTAGCTCCAACTAGGGGGGAGACCCCTGACAATGGACAATGGGGAAAAACGACTAAAAAAAACCAGGGTGCAGGAAAGGGGGAGAGAAACGCTTCTCCGAAAGGAAAGTTCCGTGGGGGAAAAAGGGAAAAATCAGCATGGAAAATCCTTGATCGAAAGGCAAGAAGGGGAAAGGAAGGGAGGAACAAAAAGGAGGCAAAAAAAAAAAAAAGAGAGCGGGGGGTGGAAAAAAAAAATAGGGAAAGTGAGTCGCACAGAACAAGGAACTGGAAGAACAAAAAGCGGCGTGGGGGGACGACGAAAATGGAACGATAAAGAAGCAAAGAAAAAAAGAAAAAAAAACTACAAAAAAACTGGGCTCGAATGCAAAATAGGAGTGGTCCTAAGGGAGAAATTGGGGGGGATAGAGACAACACCCAGAAAAAAAAAAGTAAAAACAACGAACGCAGAGGGGGATCGTGGGGGGGGGGGGGAACGGGCGCTATGGGGGAAAGTTCGGAGCTCCTTGTAAAGTGGAAAACGTGGGAAAAAAAAAAAGAGAAAAAAGTGGAAAGGGGACCTACCTGAACGACCGGAGAGGGGCCACAAAAATACCAACGGGCCCCAATAAAAAGCAATAGGCTCCAGGCGAGCTGAGGTGCAGGTGGGGAACGCTGAAGGGAGAGAGAAAAGGAAGGAAAAACTGGCGGTGAAACAATGTTTTATGCACTGTAACGACCTCGGGAAAATGGGAAAAAAGCAAAGAAACTGGTTTTTGTCGGTGGTTTTGCAAAAAACGAAAACCGGGGCATAAAAATACAGTCTGGTAATGGCTGTGATGCAAACGGAAGTTGTCGTGTTGGTACTGGTTCGAACCGAAGTGGGGAAAACTGTATGGGTGGGACATTTCCTTCCGTGAGACAGGAACGGTTGGGCATTTTGGTGGATGTGGGGTTTGTTTTGGTGGTGGGTGTTTTTTTGGTGTTTTGGGGGTTGTTGGTGTTGGGGGTTTTTTTTTCGTTCGGCTGCCGGGTTACATGTTTTTTATATTATACGTCTTGTTTGGGTTTAATGTTGTTTGGGGTGTTTTTTTTTTTGTTTTTTTGTAGTTGGTGGCATTGGGTTTTTGTTTTGTTGGGTTTTTTGGGTTGGGGTGTGTCGTTATATGTTTTGGTCGAGTTGGTTTTTGCTTGGTTGTTGTTGTGTTTGTGGTTTGGTTTGGATTGTTTTATTCCTTGGGGTGTGTGTGGTTGTTGTTTTGGTTTTGTGGTGTTTAGGGGTGGGTTTTGTTGTTGGGGTGGGTTTGTTTTTGGTTGGGGAGGTTGCTTTTTCGTTGTTTACTGGGGTTTTCGTTGTTTGTGTGGGTTGTTTTTGGTTTATGATGAAACGGTTCGCGGCTTGTTGGGTTGTGTGGGGTTTGGCTCTGGGCCGGGGGGGGGGGGGGTTGTGGGGGGGTGGGGGGGGTTGGTGGTTGGGGGATGTGTTTTTGTGTTTTTTGGCGGGGTTGGGTTTTTTTGTTGTTTGTTTTTAAAGTGGGTTCACATGGGGGTGGTATTTTTTCTGTGAGGTGGGTGTTTTTGGGATGGTGGTTTGGGAAGTTGTGCTGAAAGGCACGAGGTAGGGCAGGTTTTTGTGGGTTTTGGGGTGTTAGTTGGGTTTGACTGGGTGTGCGGGTTGCTGGACTGTTGTGGTTGGGTTGGGGGTGGGGACGGGGGGGTGTGGGGGGTGTTGGGGGGGCGGGGCCAAGTGTTGTGGGGGGATGTGGTGCGCTGGGGGTTTTTGTTGTTTTTGGTGGTTGTGTTTGTTTGTTGAGGTGTTGTTGGTGTTGTGGGTTTCGATGTCGGGTTGGGTTTTTTATTGGAGAGGGGATGCGGTGGTTGGTTGTTTTGGTTTGTCGGGTTGTGGTGTTGTTGTTTCTCCTCGCGCGCGTTTTGGGGTGGTGGTGTTGTTGGGGGTGGTTTGGGGTGTAGGTTTGGGGTGTTTGTTTTGTAGTGGGAAGGAGGTTTTGTTTGGTTGGGGGTGGGGGTTTTTTGTGAATAGGTTGGTTATTAGGTTTTTACGTAGGTGGTAGGTGTTTTTTTGTTTTTTGTTTGGAAGATGGGTGAAGTTTGGGTCAATCTCCTGAGTTTTGCTTAATGTAGGGGGTTTGGGGGGCGGGGGCCAACGAGGCCAGGCGGGGAAGGGAAAAAAAAAAAAAAAACGCCAGGCCGGAGAAAAAAAAGAAAGACACTTGGGGGCGGGTGGGTGGGGGTGGGAGGGGTGTTTGGTCGAAGGGGTTTGTGTTTTGTTTGGTGGGGTGTGTTGTGTGAGGGGGGGTGGTGAAAAAGTTGGGGGATTGGGGTGTAAAAAAGTGGGGTCTTTTACGGAGTTGTGTGGGGGGTTTTGTGGTTGTGGGGTGTGGGTGTCTTGTACATGGTGTTTTGGGGTGGGGTGTTGTTGTTTGTTTGGGTTGTTGTTGTGTGTTGTGGTTGGGGGGTGGTGTGTTGGTTTTTTTGGGTGGGGGGGGGGGGTGGGGTGGGTGGGGGGTTTGTGTTTTTTTGGTATGGTTTGGGTGGGGGAAATAAGGGTTTTGGGTTTGTGGGGTGCACTGCATGGGGGGGTTTGTGGGTTGTTTGGGGTGTTGTTGTTTTTTTTTTTGTTTTTGGTTTGTGGGTTTTTGGTGGGGGGTGTGGTGTACGGTCGGTGGCCGAGTGTTGTGTGATTGTTTTTGGGTGTTTTGCGCGCGGGGGTGGTGTTCCTTGTGTGGCTGGGTAGTAGTGTGTTTTGTTTTGTGGGGGGATGGTAATATTTGTGTTGTTTGTGTGGGGTGGTGTGTTGCCGTTTGCGTCTGTTGGTGGGTTGTGTTGATTTGTTGTGGGTTGGCGGTGGTTTTGTGGGTTTGGTTTGTTGTTTTGGTTTTGTTGTCGGGTTTTTTTGGGGTGTTTTGGTTTGTTGGTTGGTTGGTTGGTGTGTTGGGGGGTGTTTTTGTTGTTTTTGTTTTTTGTTGTGTGCCTGTTTGGTGTTGGTTGGGGTGGCGGTTGGTTTGTTTGGGGTGCCGGTTGGACGCCGTGTTTGTAGGCGAGGGAACGGTGGTGTTGTTGGGGGGGGGGGTGGGGTTGTGGTGGGGGGGGTGGGGGGGGGGGGGGGTTGTTTTTTTTTGTTTTGTGTGGTTTTGTTTTTTTAAAAGTTTAGGTAATATTTTGTTGTTTTTTTTTCTGATTTGTGTGTTTGTTTGGTTGGGTTGTTCATTGTGTGAACTGTTTTGTCTGTGATGTCATGTACTTGACTGGGTGTTTGGGTGGAGGGTGAGGTGGGGTGGGTAGGTAAAAGAGAGAGAGCCGGGGGGGGGGAAAGCGCGGGGGGAAGCAGAAAAAAGCAAACAAACAGGAAACGGGCCGGAAAAGGGAGTGGTGGCCAGGGGGGTTAGCGTTTATTAAGTGTTGCGTTGAGTGGGGGGGTCTCGAGGTATGGAGAAGCGTGGTATGTTCTCTTTTTTCTCGAGTTTTTTGGGTATTTTGGGTGAGTTGTTTGGTTGTTTCTTGGTGCGTTTTTGGGTTTGTTGGGTGTTGGCCGTGGGGGAGTTTTGGTTGTTGTTTTGGTAGTTTGTTATCAACTAGGTTTTGTGTTTGGTTGTGGGGTTGTGGGGGGGGTTGGTGGTTTGAATAAAAATAAAAGTTTTTGTGTTTGTTGGTGGTGTGTTGTACTGGGTTAATAGTGATTGGGGAAGCGCCCCATCAGTTGTGTTGAGTAGAGGGGGGCGGACAGGCCGGGCGCGAAAAAGAAGGCGCCCGAAGCGACGGACCCGAAAAAGCGGAACCGCAGCAGCCGGGAAAACCCAGAGGAACCGCAGCCAGGCACCGAAGGGCAAAAAAGGAGCAATAGGCGGAAAAAAAGGGGGGGAGGGAAAACAACGAACGCCGCTGGGATTGTAAACCACAAATCCAAAAGGTCCCGGAAAAGGAAAAAGTCGCCAAAAACGGGAGCAAAGGGTGAAGAGCAAAGCGTTAAAGGGGGAAACAACGCTGGGATTAGGCAAAAAAAAAAAAGAAGCAGCCTCGAAGACGGTCCGGGGGAGGCACGAGCGTGGGAGGGAAAGCTGAGAATGCGTGGATAAAACACTCAGCCATAGGGACAATGTCATACATGGGGGCTCAAGTTTGGAAAAAAAAAAAAAAAGGAAAAGATGAAAATGGAAAGCATCAAAACCAAAAGCACCCGAATCGTCGAAGAGAAGAGGGCTGTCGTGCCTCGTTATAAGGTCGAAAAAAAATAAGAGGGGATCAATTGTAAAAGTTTGAGGGGTTAGGGGGAACTCCCGAGGAAAAGGGAAAACGATTCAAAAAAAAGAAGAAAACAAAAGGAAAGAAAAGATCCAAAAGCCCTCCAATGTGGGTCGACCGTCGTGTTGGGGCTATCGCCTCTGAGAGGAAAAAATGGCGTCCCTGCCCAGGAGGAACACTTGCCTCAGGGACACAGTCTCTGGTAGGCGGATTATTACTTCTGAAATTTAGATCGAAGCCCACGCCCGTCGAAATAATGTAAGGGTTCAGTGGAAGGGGGGGGGCGGAGCTGAGCAATGGGTGCCCACCGATCGCCCTAAGAGGGCCCCAAAAGACAAGGATCAAGAGGGAAGAGCATCTAGAAAAAAGGGGGGCCTTTACCACTAGGGAGGAGAGGAAGAAGCAGTCTCCAGGGCAAAGGACAAAAACGGGGGGTTTGTGAGAGCCGAACAACTACTTGGGCTCCTGACGCAGAATGGGGGAAAAGAAAACAAGGACATTAAAAAGAAGGGGCGGGGAAAAAAAAAAAAGAAGGGATGCCGGCAACGGAATCCTGAAGTCGCCGAAAGTCTGGTATCAATTCCGGTCGAGGGAGCCTGCGGGGGGACCAGGGGACTGCAGGCCCATGTTCCAACTCGCCAAAAAATGTTTCCGGGGAGATCGTGACGGGGACGGGGGAAACTGAAGAAAAAAAAACACCGGAAGCCCCTTAGCCGGAAAATTACCGGGTGGGGACCCCTTCTTAGAAAAGCCGATAATCCAAGGGGAAAAGGGTCCCGCAGCACTATCAGTCATTCCGTGGACGCTCCAGAAAGCTGGGGGGGGATACCGGAAAGGGCCAGAAATTGGTACCAGGGTTTACACAGGAAAAAGTTTTGCCGGTTCCCAGACGCACAAAAAGGGAATGTGTTTGGGTGGGCTGTATAAAAAAAGAGTATATTAAAAAAGTCCGGGAAGCCTAGGGGACCGGAACCCGGTCAAGAAGGAGTAAGGGGGGGAAAAGGTGGGAATCTTGCTAGGGCTCTTGGGGACGAAGAAACTGGACAAAACCAAGAAAAAGGGAAAGGGAAACTGGTGCAAGCGGGCCGACCAGCCGGCGCCAAGCGAGGATGCGGCCGTGTAAAAGAGGGAAAGATGGAAAAAAAAAACTCAACGGGGGAAGAAGAACATCGCGACGTTTAAAAGGTGAAAACTCCTGCCCTTATCGGGGCCCTGGAAGGGTTGGAGAAAGGGAAGGGCTAGGGACCGGGGGGGGGGAAATTTTTAAAGGAAAAAGAGGGGATTGGCGACTGAA
>Ga0179593_1359928_pt1 | contig 19647 bp, 13 predicted proteins | sample CZODoug2_1_08_16_FD_185931 | JGI IMG/M metagenome (GOLD analysis project Ga0179593, IMG submission 185931) | Vadose zone soil fungal communities from Angelo Coast Range Reserve, California, USA - CZODoug2_1_08_16fungal (PacBio error correction) | ecosystem: Environmental > Terrestrial > Soil >...
ATTGGCGTGGTTCATAAGCCGGGCGGACGGAGGGGAGCTTTAACTCGGGCGAGAAGCTGCGGGGACGCAGAAAAACGTCAGGCATGAAAATATCATACGATTTGGCACCGTTCTTAAGGGAGGGGGGGGGACTTTGAGAATGCAAATAGCTTCGATGGTAGGGGCGCACGAACAATCATCAAGAGCCGGACGGCGCGTCAACTGCTTGGCGGGAGTTTTTTAAGCCGGAACGCAAACACCCACCAAAGATGTGAATGGATAAGACCGGACGCACCGTCCCGGAGCTGCCGCGCCATAGTTATCTTCCGCGCACAAGAAAAGAACCCGAAGATTATCCCAGAGCTTTGTTGCGCCTGCATAACGCAGTCTCGCGATGAAATCCCCTAGCAATCGGCTGCTGAGCGGGACCGGCTGCTCGCGAAGGGGGGGAACATTTCTAAAAACTGGAGATTAGGGGGTAGGGGTTCGCGAGGGGACGCGATCGCGGCAAGAAAGACAAATGGCTGAATCTTGATAGGGAAGACCAGAGTTATTTGTCGAGACCGGCGGGCCATGCTACACCCGAAAACAAAGCTCAAGGTCAGAGAAAATTCCTCCAGTATCGGATCGGAGAAGGGACAAGGAAATATATCAAGGGTGTCGCGGGGCATGGGCGGTGCGGCAACGGAGGGGCCGTCAAGAGTAAGGCTTTGGAAAATATGGCGATCAAACGGAGGCTGGGGGAGGGATATCAAACTTCAAAGGGGGGGGGGGGGGAACTCAGTAATGTCTGGGGACATTAGAAAAAAAAGACTTACGAAGAGGGCCCGACCCTTCCGGCAATCCAGGAGGACGCCAGGCTTCTTTCTGTTCAGGGCAACCTCGGAGGGTCAAATCATGGAAGAATGCAAGCTGGGGGATTGCATAAGGTGAGGCTAGAACTCTCTCATAAAAATCAGAATCTTTTGGCAAGATGCCAGCAAGAGAGAAGCAGTCATAGGATGGAGGGTCGTGGGTCATAAGGACGACTCACCAAAAGGAAGTGAAAGGAAAATCACCTGCCAGGGAAAGCCGAGAAGCTCAAGCCGCGACCAGTGACGACTAACGAATGAGGGGAAGTATGATGAGACCGCAGACCCTCAGCAACGAAAAACCAAAAAGAAAGGACACCGAGAAACCTCACATCTCCCGATCAGGAAAAAAAGGGGGGGCTGCTGGTACCAAAGGCACTGGGCGGGGCGCTGACCGCTGTTAAAACCCTGTTGACAGATACGGCCGATCCAGAAACGAGTGTTGGGCACAGGGGGGAGAACAGAACCTGTTTGTGAAAAGAGAAAAACCCGACGACTGGGGGTATCCTCTAGTGTCCACAGGGATGCTTGCAAGTGTACCAGGAGCCAAAAGTCCGGGGAGGCGGTGCGGACTCGGGGGCAATTCAGGGGGGACAGGATAACTGAAGAGTGTAAGAGGAACATGAGGCATCGAGCCCGACACGACAGAAATTAAGGAAGACCTTTAAAGGTACGACTGTCCGCCTCACCGACCGAAATGACTACTATCACTATATCTCCCTCGCACAGCGCCGGCCAAACATGTAAGAAAAAAGGGTTGCATCAGAAGCGGTGAAGGGGAAGAGGACCTCATAACTCTCGGCTACTCCGATCAAACAGATACGGAAATATTACTCTTGTAGAGGTTCGCACGCTTGCAACGTGGGGGGAATCAATCGGTTAGAAACTATACTTCACCGCAGGGGCCCCGAGGTCTAAGTTGAAATTCAGAAAGAAGGGAGCTCAATGGAAGGTTATAGGTAGGAAAAATCCAGATAGTTCTCAACGAAGAAGATGATTCGCCAAAAGAGGACACCAACCGAGCAGGATAAAGTCAGAGACTCATACACTTAAAACTAGCCTTCCTTTCAAGAGAAAACGAACGATCCCTCGGACTACTGGGGGAAGTGTGAGAAGCTGGAACGGGCCCAACTACCTACCTCAGTATAGATAGTACTGTACCGTTGAACATATCATATCTCAAAACGACAAGGCCCGAGTCTCTCTGATTGTGGGGGACGTAAGTAAACCTGGAGAGGGAAGGTGGTAGAGGATCGTAAGTCACCAAGAAGGCCAACGTACGCGGAGAGCCGGCTGAAAGACAATTAATTCCATAAAAACACGCAGAAAAAAATCAATCTCAGGGAAGAGAAGAGAATGACTGCGTTGGCTCTGTAATCCTTGATAGCGATCGCCGGAAACGTTTGAGGGGGCCAGAGTCGCTAAGAAAAGAGAAACAACAATAAGGAAGAGATGCAGGGGGGGGGAACGAATTAATCCCTTGGGAAGATAGACGTGCAGTGAGGACGAGGGGAAGAGCCTTGTCGGTCGAAATAAGGCTTCGCATTCCTAATCTGATACTTAGGAGGTCGGGTTTTTTTTTTTTTTAAAAAAGAAGGGACGACGAAACGCCTTGACTTCCGTTGTCTTGGCCAGGAAGGACATCGCTGTTGCCGTGTATGCGGCTCGGAGGGGACTCAAAGGCTTGGTTGGGTTGAAGCCTCTCTTGTAGGACCAATCGTGCGCATCTTATAGTATCTGTTAATTAAGACCGGCCATCTATGGAATGGATCGGAAGGAGGAGGACGAGGCAAATTCATCAGAAATTAGGGGAGAAAGGGGAGGTCAGGTTCCCGGAGTCGAACGCGAGAGACACCCCCTCACCGCTTGAACAGGGGAGGGAAAGTATGCCGGTTGTTAGCGAGGGAGTGCTCTCTAAAAAAGCCAGGAAAACCTCGCCGGACGAAAGGAACCAGGTCTCTACTGGGAGAAACAGAGAGGCCGGTCAGAAGAAAGGAGGTAGCGGTTCCGATAATTGGCGGGGCAGGCAGGCTCTCGTTCCACGCCATTCAGTAAAAAAACGCGAGGAGGGGCCTCGTATTCCAGGCATCTCTAACTGATCGACAGGGAGGCAACCAACGACAGTACTGGGAGAGACGCAAACTACTGAGCGTCAGATGTTACACTTTCATAGGTGACCTGCCGGGGAGCGACGAAAACAGTCGGAAAGAAAAACAATTTACTTGGCTCGGTGCCGGGTCCCACGCATGGATAGTCGGCGGAACTGAAAAGGGATGAGTCACCCGGTTACGGGGGGGAACCAGCAGCCCCGGTTTTTTGCTATCGGAAGGTGCGGCGCGGATGAAGAGCGGTCGAAGGAGTAGCAGAGGGGGGAGCGGCTGTGGCCAGCCACCGAACATGCCGCCCTTAAGTAGTCAAAGGTGACTGGAAGTGGGGAGCTGCTGCATTGGGAGGACAGTCGACTGCCTGGGGGCGGCGAAAGGACTGTCATGCTCAAGGGCAAAGACAAGCCATATGTGACGAGAAACCAAAGCGAGGCGCCCAGGCAGGGGATTTGAACCGCTCAGAGATGAGAAGCGTTTCTAACCAAACCTGATAAAAGAAGATAGACCAGGCAGGGAAAACTGCTGAAAGGAAAAACCGAGCAAAGAAAAGGCACACCGCCGCTGACTACTCGGGGGGCGGACCATGCTGGGATTGCGATGGAGGGGAATCGGATCTATACAGAAAACAGCAAAGGCTCGCGACCACCCACAGTCCGGGATGCAAGGGGAGACGTCTGATCAGCAAAGTGTGCCTTTCCAAGAGAAGGTGTGGGCCTCAGGAAAAGAACCACACCCACGAGAACACCGCGAAATGATGCCAATGCCGCGTCAAAAGAAAAACCCGAGCGACTGGGGGCGGAAGCTGACTTGAGCATGGAAGGGGCCGTAGCGCTTGAACAGGCAACCGGATCAGTGAAGAAATCCAAGAGCAGGACCGTCCAATAGAAGCCTCACGCTGCGGCACCAGAGAAGAGACACAAAGCCAGACGAAGAGAGGAGCTACTGCATCGCATGCGTGTGGGAAAAAGGGTCAAAAACTACACTCCATCGAAGGAGAAGGGGTCAATCGAGACCTGTTGGGGCCGACCACACGCATGAATACGGAGATCTACATGACCTAGCTGAAAGGGGACGGCATCACCTGTGCGGAAGAGGGAGGAGATCGGAAGGGTCGGAAAGGAGGGGTGGTTGCGTGCAGGCAAAAAACAAAAAAAAGCAGAACGCTCGTCTAATCTGTGAAATGTGACTAGACACGAGCCATCCCGGAGAGTGATAAAAAACTACGCTGAAAAGACAGCGCCAAGAGTCCTTCCAAGAAGGAAGAGTGAGGGGGAGGAGATATTGACACCGAGAAGAGGAGATACACGAATCTCCTTCGCCCAAAGTTCAGGCAAAACGCCAAGATCTCGCTCACAAAAACAGAAGAATAGAGAGGAGAAAAAAGGGGGAGTTTGACAAGTTGGGACCGGGAGCCGGAATGGAACTTTCCGCAGACTGTCTTCTCTAGGACCTAAAAAGCGCATCTCAATCCTCTTTTTCGAAAAGGGTCTTTGAAAAGGGGGGGAATGTGGGGGGGAAAAAAACTTAGGGAAGAGGAGAAGAAAATCATCAGAAACCGTAGCACCCATTCTTAGGATCGTTTTTTGGGGGAGGAACGCAAAAAACCACGACCGAGGATACGGATTCGATAATTAAAAAGGGCCGAAGTCAACCGGGAGTCCTGCGCTATGATCTTAGGGGGGGCGGCAAAAGTTCGGATGAAAAGAAGAACGAAGTCTTTGAGGCTGGGTTGAGGGAGAAGAAGAGGCAGGTCCGCAATGAAAAACTGGGAATTGCCTGCTGATCGTCAGTATGCGGGGGAAAGCTCGCGACAGAGCAGCCGGCGAGGACCGGAAGCTTCGGTCTTGGAAGTGGGAAGGAAGAAGAGCACAGCGCGGGGAGGCTGATCTTGACGAGGGGGGGGAGGCGCAGATAGGAATGGTTGGAATCACGGGAAAACCGGGCAACAGTCTAGCAAGAAATCTCAATCAGCGACCGGCGTCCCAGGGACGGAAACCATCCGGATTTTCAATTACGACGAAGGAGGTGGCATAATCATGAAGGGGGGAGAGGGCTTGGTGTGGAGCGACGGCGTGGCATAGTCCACCTGAAAGTCTTTTGCAGCAAAGTGGCTCGATCAATACGAGGAGACGTACGATCTTGTTTCTACGGCTGGGGGGGAGATTAGAGAAAAAGAGGCCTACAAAGAAAGGGGGACCGAAAGCGTAACATACACACGTTAATTCGGGGAGGCACTTTCAGGGCCGGCTGGTTCGTCGCAATTGGGGTGAAACTAGTTGGGCTGAGCAGGCTAGAACGCGACTCACATCAGAAGCGGGACCGCAGCCTATGTTGAAAGAAGGAACCTTCGACCGGAGCATGCAGTCCGTTAAGGATGGAGGGGTCGTGGTTCAAGAGAGAGTCGGGCGGCCAGGGCCGGGGAAGTTCGAACGGCCTACATAAGCGACCCCACGCGATACAAGCCTCTCATTCACATAAAAAAAGGAGGGCGGGAAAGATTAGAAGGATCTTAGCCAACAGCAGCGGCACCCTCGCAGACGACGCAACGACACAGCTGAAGACGGGAGCAGCAGCCCGTCTCAAGGACGCAAAAAACGGGGGATGACGGGGTAGAAATGGAGGCGAAAGCACCAGCAGGGCGATCACGGTTTGTCCAGGGTGAGAACGCAAAGCCAAAAGTGCGTGGGGGGCGTCAAAAGACTGGTGGGAACAGAGACGGGAAGGAGCACGGCAGGTCATCGTGGCACCATGTATCTGACGTCCCGACAGCAGGGTGACGGGTGCGACGCAGGAGAGTTGGTTGGTCCCTTGATCAAAAAGGAAAAACGAACATTAAGGGATCGAGGCACGAAGAGAGGAAAGAAGTTTTCAGACGGCGTGCCCGGAAAAACTGCACGCCTGCAAGAAAAAGGCACCTCAAGCCGACGGAAAAGATCGCGCTCGCACAGAGGAAGCAGAGATCTCTTCTACAGAAAATGGTTGCATAGAAGGGCTGGTTTCGAAAGAGAGGGGAAGTAAGGGTAAAGCGTAGGGACCGAAGAAATCCACAAGGCCATAAATTGAACGACCAGTTCGAGTTCCACGCGAACGGGTGTGATGAGACATGGAGAAAAACGATACCGAAAAGAAAAAGGAAGTATGAAATTGAAAAAGGCAGAAAAAGGAAAGAAAGAATGACCAAAGAAAGCCCATAGTGAGCCATAGAAACGCTTTGTACCAAAAAAAAGGAGGAAAAAAAAAAGAGCCCCTCCTCAAGAAGGACAAGGAATCGAGGACTGCAAGGGACGGCCAACGCGACACGTCGTCGTGTTCCAGGATTGATACGAACATCCATACACACTACTCCCAGAGTACGCTAAAAAGGGGCGCAAAAAATGGACAGGGCGAAGATAATTATCGGAAAAGAGTCCCAATGCTACGAAACGAGCGCCGAGACTAGACAGGACCACTTGCTGATCCACGTGGTGGGAAAAGGGGGAAAGAAGTAAAACCGGCCTTCAGACGAGATAAGTCTTCGAAAGTGGGATCAAAGAAGTCCAATCTCTTCAAACACAACGGAGTGATAAGATGGGGTATTCTTGGGGCATGGAAAGGGAGAGATGGGGATCGCCGCAAGGGGGGGGGGAATTATTTCCTTCCTTACGCAACCACTAAAAAATCGCTGAGCGATGACAGGGGTTACTTGAAGCCCTTGTCTAGAGCCCGCTGCCGATTTCAGCAATTAAAGTCCGAACGGAGGCTTTCCTGAAGGAAAGGCGGGGTAGGGAGGCAATCGGTCCAGGATTCAACCTAAAGAGTGACGTGGACGACTTTTGCGCGGACCCAGGACCGGGGATGCTGGCATAGAGGAAGGAAAAGGATGGGTGGTGGAGCCGCTAGGGAGGGAAAGACACACGGAGAATCCTCGAGGATCGAGAATATCTGGGAGGTCCCAAACCGAGCAGCCAGGAGATTGGAGCGCAACTAAGAGGCTTGCTCAAGGGGGGAAAAGGAAAGCTCGTCGACTCGTAAGCAGAAAACCGTTCCAAAAGGGGAAATAGAAAGGGAGTTAATTAGGACGAAGGGGGGGGAGTTCGTCAGACGAGTTGATTGCGTCCAAGATCGAAAAAACCGTGCTCGTCAGAAACAGAGCCCTCGTACTGAACGACGGCAAGAGAAAAAGATGACGGGAGATTAGGAGGAGACAAGGAGGAAGCAGGAGGACGTCGGAGGCCTGCCGCGCGTTTACCTGTCTTCAGGACGTTGCCTCGAGGCGCCAACGCTACCTATAGGAGTTCATTCAAAAAAATAGACGGAAAGGTACAAGAAAAAGAACCGAAATGTAGGGTAGGGTGGGGAAAGAAGGGGGAAACCCGGGCCAAGACATGACCTGGCCGAAATGGCACGACAGGAGCGGTCCCAACACATGTTTCGTGTCAATCTGTTCTCTACCCCAAATGGGAGACAGGACGTAAATAAAGGAGAGTCAAAAGAGGAGAGGATAGCAATGGCAAGGAACAGAAAGAAAATTTTTAGAAGGAAACGGAGGCGTCTTATGGGCGGCTGTCGTCTTGGCAGGGCGGCGTGAGAGATCGCATCAGAACGAGCGCACTTGTCGGAGTAGGGGGGGAATAAGCGGGGGAAGCGGTCGTCTGGGTCGCTGAATGGAGTCATTAACTTCCTGGGGGCGGCGACCCTGCTTCCCTAGCAAAAAGGAAAAAGAAAAGAAATCAAGGAGAGATTCCCGCGAAGGAATGGTAGGGGAAAACCAGGGATGAGTTACCGGAGAGGATGATAAGTTCTAGCCAAATATGAAAGAAACATCGCAAAAAGCTACGAACTCACAAAACGCAGAACCGGCCGGCTGCTAACGCTGGGGGGGGGGGAAAAACGTGCACAGCTGGAGGGGGGGCGATGACGAGAGATCTGATAAAGAAAAAAGCCACCGCTCGCGTCCCAAGGGCTGCAACCAATCCAGTTATCTTCCCACTGATAACCAGGGGATGGAAAGCCTTAGGAGGTTCGAGGAACAACGAAAGCGAGCACCGAAACCCCCCAGAGACACCGGAGAGAAAAAAGAAACCGCTTCGCTACTTGCCAATCCGGATCCAAGCTCTGGCTGAAACTGAGCTGACAAGTGCGGTGCGCATGGGGAAAAAAAGATCCCTAAGAAAAAAGGAAAAAGAAAAAAAAGCGGAAAACAGAACGAGGGAGGAAGAGAGAGTCGGGAAGCGCCAATCCAAGACGAAGAGAAGGCGGGAAATTCGACAGGCAGGAGCGAGTTATCCCTACACTCGACCCACACAACACCAAAAAAAGGAACAGCAGGTCAACGAATGAGTCACGAAAGAAAATTGCCGGAGAAAAAAACAGCATCCTGGAGATAGGCGTAGCAGGATCAGGAACGGTTCAAGAGAAGGATTAAAGAGAATAATCAGCGGGACGGGCTATCGGGGTAGAGCGGTCGATCATCGGGCGTGTGAGTTGCAAGCCAGCAAGAAATCCTCCTTCTAGAATGATTGAAAGCGAACTATCCATCCGACGCAAATGAGGGTCAACGAAAACGAGACAAAAGGATGAGTCACGTGGAAAGCGGACGCTCGGGTCAGCAGAACGCGACCGATGTGAGCGAGCAATCACATTGATGCACAACGCTCTCAATCAAAAAAAAAGGGGAAAAGAGGATGGGAAAGGGGGTGCGAAGGAGGGGAAGAGTGAGCCCTTAATCGCACTTAAAGGCCGTCGACCACGAAAGAAATTGAACGATCGAAATCGGTTGGGCACCCGTCTCACGGACGGGAAGGGGGACAAATCGTCGGAACGGAAAGAAAAAAGATTAAAGACGGCCATGCGTGAGCGTTAGTTGGGTGCTGAAAGACGCACACACCACCCTATGATAGGATTTCGAGGCCGACAGTCACAGGAAGCAGGCGCTATAAGTAAAAGGTAGGGGACGCGGACAGGGTCGGGGGGAAAAAGATCTTCCGGCTATCGCCAGGCGAGTTGTGTTGAAAGAACTACATCGCGCTCAGCGATGGAAAATGCGCAGGAAGAGGAGGATCGGACTAGGGGGGTATGGCCGTTTAAGACGCGAAACGAGAGTCCGGGCGAAAGTACGAGTCTGTCTTGATTGGGCGCACCTTGGCAAGGGCGAGAGGACCCGGGGAGGGGCAAGTATAAGAGTACGGCCGCGTATCGTGAAAGGTAACACGAGGGAACGCAACCTCTGATACTTCTAGCTCAAGTAAAAGAAAAGGGAAGCCGAAAGGCGCACGAGGGGGGGGGGGGGGAAGAGACGCAGGGGAGATTTGGGAATCAGGAGGTGGTTTCGCGGGAAAGGGGTGCGGGACTAGCGTGGCCTCGGAAACTGACTCATTCTTGTACCCGCAACGTCAAAGGGAGAAAGAAAACTGCAATGTGGGTGACCCTTAGGAAAGGGGGGGGCTACTCGAGCGTGATTTGGTCTGCTTTTGAAAGGCCGATCGATCGCCGACCAATGACACTTCCACCAAAAGGAGCAAAGGCAGGCGCGGTTCTGACTTTCCTTGCGAAAAGAGGGGGGGGCAATGGAAGCGCGGAGGAGAAAAAGCCGAGATAGATCGTAACAGAAGGGGGCAAAACCGGGACATGCCTCGCTTGTGAAAGGAAGGATTCATATGCGGGGAGGGGGGGAGATAGCAAAAGATGGACGGACAACTACCAAAAAGTAGACGACAAAAGCCTCCCCCAGCCCAGACGATATAATACAATTAAGTCACCATGAGCGGCGAACGAAGGCGGCTAAGTGAATGGATGGAGGCAACACATAGTCAAAGAACCGAAGACCTCCACTATTCAACTATCCGCGCCGGGAACAGAGAAGAAAAAACCTGCTGGGCCCAAAGAAAGTGGGTCGAGAGCACCGAGGGGGGAGGGTAGCTGGGGTAAGTGATACTACCCAAAAGGCCACTCTTGGGGTAAAACAGAAAAAAACAGGGGGGGTGGGCAAAAAAAACCCGGCGCTGGAGAAGACAGCAAACAGGGTTCCGTCGATTCGGGCTTACCATCTGCCGAACCGTTGGGGGAGGAGTAAACTCGCATGAAGTGGGGGGAAAAGCAATAGAAGTGAAAAACAGACTGAGGAAGAGAAGGACCCGAACTACGTACATCAAAAATGTGTACCTGACGAGAGGCGGATACATAGCCTGACAAAAATGGGCCCATCCGAGAGGGCCTTCTCATAGCCGCCTGATAGTACGTAGCAAACAGTACGGAAAAATGGTTGCATAATGGAAGGTTTTCGGGAGAGGGCCGCCGGACGAACTCGATAACGTCCTTCCCATAATTGGAACGCCAGGGGGAGAGGGAAAAGGTGAAAGGTGACACAGAAGAAATCGAGGATGGACCGGGGGGACCGAAAAATTTATCCCCGAATTGACTTAGAATTGCAAGAGTCCGTAATCTCCTTCCTGACCGTCAAAAATGACAAGAGAGGTGGAACACATAATATTAGGCGAACGCGGGAAAATAAAAGCTTTATCAAAAGAAAAGATATCCAAACGACCGCTCAAAACGAGGCCGCCGAAGGCGAAAAAAAACGAAAAAAAATCTGACTTCGTTCCGGACGGGATAATCGGAGTGGAGAAAGACCAGACCTCCCTAATCGCTCGGAAAAACAACTGTCCAAAGGGGACATAATCGGAAAATCTGCCGCTAACGCCGAGCATCGACAAGTTAGGGTGAATTCAGTAAAAAACCCGGGAAGAGGGGGGAGCATCGATGGTGTGGGGTAAGCTGTTAGGCGGAATCAGCCAGAAGGCCAACCGGCTATCCAAGTCTCCCAATTATGACAGCAGAAAAGAGCTCTCCAAAAACAAGGAGGAAAAGACGACTGCAGGTGGAGCGTCAGCCTTGGAGAACGGATAAGAGGGCCGAGAACTGTGGCCTTCGGGCCGCTAAACGCTGACAGCTACCCACACGCGAGGATACCGGTTGTACTGAAGTAAAAGCTGGTCTGCTCCTCTTCTTCATCTAGTGTGAAAAGAAGGGAAAGCGTCCGAAGTTTACAAACACCGGGAAGAGAATAGGATAGGGGAGTAGGCTGGTTATCTTCCAGGACCTTGAAAATACGACGTGATCTGTCAGGGGGGGGGGTCCAGGACGCGCGGTTACTTTTGCGAAGAGGAGACTCAGTTTATGGGGGGGGAAAAACTGGGGCAAAGCGGGTAGAAGACCGAGGTGAGAACTATCGGGATGGTCAGAAGGACTCAACGGCCAATAGATTAACGGCAAAAGCCATTTCCCTTCAATCTCAAGAGGGGGGAGGGAAGTTCTCTTGAGGCTCAGAAAAAAGTGAATTGAACTCGAACAATGGAGGTAAGGTATGGACGAAGGGGGGAGATCGGCGGGTGCGCGACTACCGTCGTCACAGAGGAGGAACCTCGACCGGGGAGAGAACCAGACGTAAAGGGAGAAGAGGATTCGGCTGCTGTTCTAGACGAGAGGGAAGGGCAAAGGAAATCGGGGGAGGCTTCCGGTAAGTCTTCCGTGACACGAGAGGAGACACAGTCCGATCGAAAGCCTCTATGCCTCCATTCAGGGTCTAATGATACGAAAGGAACAGGCTACAAAAATCGACGGGTCAGGACAACAAGTCAAAGGAAGGGACCCTGACGGAAGAGGTACAGCAATCTCTATGTACCATGCAGAGGCGCGACAGGCGGGTAAATGTCTTTTTCATAGTTGCAAGAGAACAAAGGCGCGAGCTGAAAATACCCGGAAAACAAGGGACGGAGGGAACCGGAGGAGCACAGAAGGGGACGGTGGGAACACAGGCCCCGTGTTGGGTACGAAAGTCGGGACGTGCGGACGCGGGCGGTGGGTCGCCGTAGGACAGAAGTTTCCATCGTCTGTTGAGCAAGAAAAAGAAAGAACGAAGTCGTCTGTAAGTCGGTGACTTAAAGCGGAAGGGGATCGGCGAGTGGAGGATGGAAAGTGGAAGTCTTGCCGGGTAAAACGGCGTACCCGTACTGATGCGAGGGGCCATGGAACACAGACAAAACCCTCTATGACAAGGAAAAAAAGCGCCGGAGTGGGAAAACATAGGAGTAGGGAAAGAGAAGGATGGAACGAGTTGCCTAGCCCCCAGAGAGCCAACAGCTCGCAAAGAGCAAAAAACTGCGACGACATCGCAAACGTGCATCAAGAATCCGGCTGACTACGCTTTTGCACCGTGCAGGGGGGCGAATTCAAAGGGATCGATAAAGGCAGAAAAACAAAAGCAAAAGGACGAGAGCACCCACAGAAGAGCTCAAAAGACGCAAGCCAGGACGGCTCTGACGAAAGAGCGGCTGCCCAATTGAGGTGTCAACTCGAACGCCCTAAACGCACCAAAAAGCCGGCGAGAGGCAAAACGAATGAACCTCCGGGATTGGAAAAGAAGGAAAGAAAGACGGTCTGGATCGGGAGACGGAGCTGACTGGGAGAGAAACGTCTCGCTGTTGAAGACATCACCAACAGTATCAAAAACCAACAGATCTATTCCTTCAATTATTAGATAGAAACCAAACAGAAAGAGGGAGTGCAAACAAGCAACAATCAAAAAAAAAGTATCGGGAAAGGACGACAATGCTTGGAGCGAAAATCTCCCGATAAGCTGGAAGGAATAAAAAGACAATGCCGGGAATTGGAGTCATCGCGACCAGTGCCGCGAAAGAACAACGCATAATGAGATAGATCGCAGGAAGGCATCTTACCTTTTGCCGGCCGAAAAGAAATGCAAAGCAAGGTCAGGAGGTATTAAATATCTAAAGTGAGATAATACGGAGGGGGGGGGGGGAGTGGCGGAAAAAAAAACGCCGAAAAGACAGCAACCGAGGGTGGCGGAAACCCGCCCCCTCCTCTCTATGGCATCGGGGGGAAAAAAAGAAAACGTAAGGAAAAAAGTAGGGAAAGAAAGAGTCCAACTGAAAGCAGTTAGGGTCGCGAGATTCGGAGAAACATGTCATGCGAAGACAATCCGGAAGAAAAAGTGATAACGCATCGCGGCAAAAAACCACTGAGTATTGAACAAAAGGAAGGCGTTTGCGAGTGCCTCCGATGTCGTGCTAACTTGAAAAAGAGTAACTCCTAGAGAAAGTCGTCAGGACGACGATCATAAGAGACCGTCTTTCTCATCAGCAGTGTTGGCGGGGGGATCGAGAAAAATGGAGAGAAGGGGGGGGGAAAAGAAAATCATAAATACCGTACTTCGCGGGACTCTTGGGAGGAGGGGACAGTTTGCCGACGGCAAACAAAAACACGACCGACGACCTGTAGTTCCGCGAGACCACCGTCAACCGGCGCCGTAGCATATGACTCTTACGGCCGAGGAACAGAATTCAACTGATCAAAAAGAGAGCCAGTAGTCGTACGAGTCGCGGCTCCGGTCTCGCGAGAGAAGCAATTGCGGTAAGTGTATTGAGGGACTCGCGCAACGCATCTAGCCGTGGAATAAAATGAAAAAAGTGGGGGAGGGGTAGAGAGTGAAAAAGAGAGGAGTACGAAAGACACAGGAGGGGCGAGAGTGGCACGAGGGACGGCCGCAGTGTTGATCACGGATACAGGAAGAGCTCAACAGCGGACGAGGAAAATCTCAGGAAGAGAACCGTTCCCGACGAAGAAGAAAGTGGAAATCCGAGAAAACGCAGGTACGGGAGAAGACCAGGGTCCCGCGGGGACATGGGGGGAGTGCACGCGTTCAGGAGCAAAACTGAGAAAGTTTGGACCACGCGAGGGATAGTCAAAAAGAGGCTGGTCTGGCACTGCGATCAGTGGTGGAGACAGGGTGTATTCGGGGGCATACGATGAGTAGCAAACCAATGCAAGTGCAAAGACAGACTTTCACTGAAATCGTGCCTGGAACTTGAGGTGCAAGAGTCGGGAACGCAGTGTTCAAGCCTGGCGAGCGGCGGCGCACAGGCTGCTAGACCGTCTCCTAATAAAAAAGCCGTTTTTCCAAAAAGGGCAATGCACGCACGAAGGACGTTGCAGTCTTACGTAAAATAGATTGGAGGGCGGGTGTCAGAGGATCATAAGGGTAAGCCAGTACCAAATTCATTTTGAAACAGAAACGGCAAAAACTACAAAAAAAAAGTCAAGCCGATTAAGGGGACCATGGGCAGCGAAAAATGGCAGAGTGGCATTGGATCTGAGCCACACGCGTAAAAGCTCTAAACCGGACAAACAAAAAAGTCACCGACCGCGCCGCACGTCGAAGAGTCGGGAAAGAAAAAAAACCGGGGGGGGCTAGGGTTGCCAAAAGGAAATTAATAGCCAATGGGTTAAAGCCTTGTTGTCAGGGGAAAGAGACGAACGAAAACAGGGGGAGTTGTTTTTTCGGAACCGAAAAGGACACAGGTTTGGGGAAAACCAGTCGACTTGGAGACGCTAAGGAATGGTCGATTCGGAAGGTACCGGAAAGAAAACGGACCGGTTAGAGGGGCGGAAGACGAAAGGAGGAGGTGGGGGTCGGCCGGGTCCGGGTCCGGATCAAGTGGCGCGACATGGAGGACAAGCCGATACGACGGACAGCCCTTACAGACGCGAGGGGACCCGGCAAAAAACGGCCGAAAATGCCCCCCGCCGCGTGCCTCCTAAGAAAAGCTAGAAGCCTGAAAAAAAGCACGTGCCGCAGCGTAGGGTCGTCCAGTACTAGCGAGGGGGCCTCGATCCTGAGGGGGGGGAAGATCTAGCCAAAAAAAGGTAAAACGCGCTACCGCGCAATAACAAGCCGTCCAGGAAACGCACATTGGCGCGTCAACGAGTGCAACTGGGGAGGAAAATCGGGGTCACTAAACGAACAGTCAAAAAGGCAAAACCTCCCATTGCTTATAAGGGAAAAAAAAAAGGAGAGATACCTTAATCGACGGGACACGTAGGGCCGGTCGGGAATCCACAGGTCAAAAACTGAGTATGAGCCGGAACAGATCTGATCAAGAAAAAAAAAACTGAAGGACCAACTCCATCCTCATACACACACGGCAAGAAGGGCAATGACGTCCGAAAAACACACCGATCACGTCGTCGGTAGGTGACAATACGGACGATTAACAAAGGAAAGACTCCAAAAGAAGAAAACCGAAGAAAGACATGTAAAGGGAGACAGACAGACTGAAAATCGGCCGGGACTGGCCCAGGGCGTTGCATTCAACCACCTGCAGGGAGCAGGTGGAGATAGGGCCAAAAAGAACAACGAGTCCCAACCGTCGAAGGGGAGGAGAAATCTTCTCAATGATGACAAGCCAACGCAGGAAACCCTCTCTAGAAAAAGTAGGAGGAAAAGAAAATATGGTTACGCGGTGAAGATAAACATAAGGGAGAAACGGGATCGCCTGAGAAGTTTGGGCATGCGGGGTCCTTCACTTAGAGGAAAAAGAAAAAAAAAGAGCGATGCAGGGTGGTACTGAAACAGCCCGTCGAGCGCTCGGCGGTGCCAGGGCGGGGATAAGGAAGGAACTTACTGTACCATTCAACAAAACCCCACAACCCCACCTAACTAACTAACACCCCCCAATTCGGACAATAATGAAAGGAGTAGGGAGGGGAATCGTTCCCGATTAAAGACTGGAAAAGACTTACGACAGAAGTAAAGGGCGCGGCACCGGAAGACGCCGTTGCCGTTATCTTAAAAAAGAGGGCTCATCTTTGGGGGTTTTTAGCCTCCGTCTGTGGTAAAAGCTTTCAGAACCTCAGAGATCCGGAGAACTATCAAATGTGGAGTCCAAAAGTCATGTCCGTCCAGGCTCTTAAAGGCGACTTTCGTCAAACTACAGAATTCGTGCTCAAGTGGAGTGGGGGCCGACAGTAAACTCCTAACTCGGGATCTAAAAACCGTGCCCGGGCGTGGCCACCTCGAAAGGCTTGCAATTTTGGACGGACGTTGTCGTCGGAGCGCTTTCCGCGGCCTAGGAAACCAAACAGCGTCGAGGAAAATCCAGTAAGGGAGAGAAAATAAAACAAGGAGGTTCAACCAGATGAATCAAAAGAGGAGGCACTTCAGGCGGTGAGGAAAAGTCCTTTCCCGCAAGAGTAAAACAATTGCCGCTCGTCGGAAGAGAGCGCACATTTACCAGAAGGAAACACATGACCAGGACCCCCAACAGCGAGTTTCGAGTAAAAGCAAGACCGACGGATATGGTCAAGGGACCGTAAATGAAAGGAAGAAGCAATAAATGCGCAGGTAGAAGAACAAACCATGGTGCTTGTTGAATCGGTGCTATCAACACTCAGTGAGAGAGACGTAGCACGACACAAGTCTAAACCAGCTGGAGCGGGAAATGCCCGAACCTGGGTGGGGGGGCGATCTTATACGAGAAAAGGGAGGGAAAGTGTGGATTCAAACGGAGGAGGGGGGGAATGCGGGAGGGCTAGATCCTGCCTACCATCGCAGACCTGCGGTGACTAGTCCATGGGACTGGTAAGCGATGAGCAGTTAAGTAAAGGGAATGCAATGAAAAGGAAGGGGGGAAGCAAATTACGCAGGAGCAGGACAGGGAAAAAAACCACTCAAAGAGATGAACGAATCTAACAGCGACGAAGCATTTCGGTGTCAAACGCGTGAAACGCTCTAGGGAGGAAGGAGGTGGAAGAGCCGAAAAATGAGTCAAACAAGAAAAAACCCAGCTTGCAAAAAACTTTTCTAAACAGCCGGAAATACATAACCGAAGCAACGGCGGGATACGCTGGTGAAATGGCGGCTAATCTATCAATAAAGCAAAAAAAACCGCTCACTAAACCCACAGAAAGGAGAAGAAAAATGCAAGTAGGAGTCGCTTATCGGACAAAGAAAGCTAAGGAACCAAAGCCAGGTTGGCCTCGGCCATCACGAGAGCACCCAGCCGCCACCGATCACCGGAGTAGCAAATGAAACAAACTAGGTCAGGACTGGGCAAAATCAGGAGACTACTCGACTCTGGCGGGAACGGATCAAAAGTTGAACTTGCGAAAGGGATCGCTGTCACCCAGACCGGATCCCGTGATGAAAAATACGATCCAATAGAAATCAATCCGGCGGGAGAAGGGAAGTTCCAAAAAAACAATCCAAGACCGAAGACAGAAAGAATACTGCTCTACAGGCGACGGAGAGAGCCCTCCTACACGCGACCGACAGAAAGAGCAAATGCTAAGGGAGTCATGCTAGACTGAGAGGAGAAAACTCCTACTGGAGATAGAATTCATCTAGTGAAGAGGAAGCGTAAACGTACAAAGATAAGCTAATCGGGAAGGGAGAAAGACGGAAGTCGAGCAAGGAGTTGGTTTTGACGGGACTTAAACGCAGACAAGGACCCGGAACGGCTCGACTGCTGAAGCTGAATTGTCGGCGAAGAATCCTAAAGTGGAGGGAACCAAAGATGAAAAGAAAAAGTCTCCAAATAGGCTGAATTCCCGATACTCAATACGTAAAAAGTTCGGGGACGACGAGAGCCGTCGACAGGGTAAGGGCGAAAAGGGGGAGAATCAAGCACCAATGCAATTGATGCAAAAGAAACATAGCTATCTCACAAAAAACGGAGAGAAGAAGTAGGGGTTGTTAATCAATTTTCCGTTGGGCGAAGTGGTGCGCGCACTGAGAGATGAAGACTCGGCGACAGAAAGAGGAAGACTTTCAGAGGTAAAGAATCCTCTTGTGGAAAGGCTGGTCATCGTCGGGGCGTTGAAAAAAGTAGGAAAGAGTGCGCCGACCAAACCGTACAAGGACCTGCTTGAGGCGTTAAGGTTTTTGTTTGCCGAACTCACACAACGCCCGAGGAGAGACAAAATTTCGTGGCCGCTATAGACTAAAAGGAGGGTCTCGTTACGACGGAAAGCGCAGTATGGCGATCCAACGTGGCTAGATCTCCCATGATGAGGGGGTCGTTCGACGGGGACGCAGTTCTCAAGGAGACAGAATGAAATTCTATCTTCCAGATGTAGAGGAGAAAAAGACGCTGGGGGAAGAGCGTGTGAATCCTGATTCGGGGTCTTGGTGGGGCACGAGAGGGGAAAAGCAGAGAGGAGCAGGAAGGAACCGAAGGGCGGATCTTGACAAGGTTTGACTGCCGCGATCGGAAAGTTTAAAGGATCAGGACGAGAACTTCTCACCTCGAAAGAAGAGACTAAGGTAGAAGCAACAATTGAATCAAAACGAGGTACCTGGGGAATCAGCGGGGAAGGGGTGGTTTTACCCCCCGCGTTCTGTGGCGGTGCTCGGAAGGCCGAGGAAAAAAAGGAGTCTTAGGACAGCCAGCAGGTTCAGAACGATACGGGCATGGAAGAAATTAAGAAGCTTGGGTGGCGAAGCGGAGGGGGGAGTGGTCTGAGGTAAGTTAATCAGATCCGTAGGCACACAAATGACCTTTGTCGCGCGTAACTGCTTTCGGTCTGACTGAAGGGGAGGTCGTCGGAGTTTTCAAGAGGGCAGCTGGCGGCGAAACCTTCAAGGCAGACGCGCTGACAAAAAATATCTGGTACACGCAGCAAAGAGTTTAGAACTGCAGTCTAAGAGGAATACGTGCAAGTGAGGGGAATAGATAGTGGAGTTCATTTCGAGCAGGAAGGTAAGGGTAGCAAGACCAAAGCAGTCACATGAAGCAAAAAAACCAGCGAGGACCTCCGACGCTCATAGTAAAGGGCTAAGACGAAGGGATTCTGATTTATGCTGAATGGAAAAAAAAAAAAACGGCACCCCACTATAAGCCACAAGAGGCACCTGCATCGCAGACCATCAGAAAAGTCGAAAAACCGGGGCTGCTGGGGGGAAAATCTGCGCTATAGATACCGCTGTTGAAGCACCGGGAAGGGAGACGCAAGAGAGAAAAAAAGCGGTGGGTGGGATAGGGGCACAGGAACAAGAAGGTTGTTCCGTCGAACCCGAAGTCGCCGCTACTAAACGTCTTAGAAAAATGCGTAAAATTTACCAGAGGAAGGGCCCCGCGAGGGCAGGTACAAGGGGAGTACATGAAGTATGGTGGGGTCTTTGATGATGTGATCAGGGGGAAAAACGACAGGTAAATCGAGGCCAGACAATACATCCAGGTTACCTACGAGAACGTCAATGAAAAGGACCCTTCACCTCAGAATTCCTGAAAATCAAGGAAAGACGTATCAAGCTGAAGTCGCACACGACTCCGCGATCCGTCTTAACCCAGTACGAGACGCTGGCTAAAGCGAGGGTTAGATCTATGGCCGGAACGGGGGGGGGGAGCCCAAAGCACCACAGGCCGACATAAAGAAAAAAAATGTTCGATCAAAAAGGGGAAACGGTGGCTAGAGCATCAGAGTTGAGGGGGGGCGACCGCAGTTTCCACGAAGGTCTGAGCAGTGGAAAAAAAATTGCTCTCGAAGAGAAGGGAAGGGAAGAAAGGTAGGAGAAAAAATAGGAAAAATCCTCGAGTATGCGCCAGATGTACACCGGAAATGAGACTACACATCAAAGGAACCCCTTCCGAGGCCGGACGAAAAGAGAGGCTTAACCGCTCCAAAAAGAGACCGTCCGAGTCGGGAAAAGGGATTGGTCGGGTGGGAATCTACTCACCAGACATAATCCCACTAAAGATCGAAGAGAGGGGAAAATTCCGGAGGACAGATCGTCGGCAAGACGGAGCCTTCAACTAAAGGCTTACAGGAAGTACCAACCAGGAGCGATCCGAGTGTGTAGCGGTTTGGAAGAGTTAGAAGCAAAGACTGAAAAAAGTAGCCGTATCCCATCTCCAAGGAGGAAGGCCACGCATTCCCCC
>Ga0179593_1542252_pt1 | contig 19647 bp, 16 predicted proteins | sample CZODoug2_1_08_16_FD_185931 | JGI IMG/M metagenome (GOLD analysis project Ga0179593, IMG submission 185931) | Vadose zone soil fungal communities from Angelo Coast Range Reserve, California, USA - CZODoug2_1_08_16fungal (PacBio error correction) | ecosystem: Environmental > Terrestrial > Soil >...
AGGGTATGGCTTAGAATTCCAGACATCATCACGAACAAAACCGCTTAGGGTGGCGCAAAGGTCCGCCCGGGCCTAAGGAAGCACAACGCTCAGGATGGAATCTCCGGTCGCACTCCAGGAGAATGTAAGTGGAAAAATCGCATCTATAAAGGCGGATAGTATGGGGGGAACACTTCTGACGATTCCAAGAAACGTCTGGCAGGGGAAGCATGGAGCCATTCTGACAGAGGTGCCGACCGGGGGGGGGATCAGCGGGTAACCTGGGGGGGTAGAGGGCGACGTGCATCCGAACGGGAAATGCTTTGACGATGACTTCATTTCCACTCACAGAGGAAAAAAGGATACGGAGAGAAACGAATGTGTTTGAGGGGGTCGAGAAGGCTGCTTGTGGCGGGTACGGTCTCCGAATGCAGGGTGTAAAAATGAAATGGGTTCGGGTTTATGTAATTCTGGTTCAAAAAATGCGGTGCGAGGGAGAAAGGTACTCAAACAGAAGGGGGGCAGGGCCTCGCAGAGTGAAGCACTGGGCGCAGCGGAACAGGGAACTCGGAAAGAAAATCAATCCAGACCATACGACTCGAGACTAAAACAAGAATCAGCGACTGCTTACGTCGCCAAGCTTTATCGAGCCGAAATGGAGATAAAAGGGGAGATTCTGATTCTTCGAACGAGGCAACCAAGACGCCTAGGACGCAATGGGGGTTTGAGAGTGGAAACAGAATATATCGCGACGTATCGCTCAGGGCCGGTGGCGCGAAGGCAGCGGACCATCACGCAGGGGACATTTGCAAGAGGGGGGGCCAATGCAGGACCTCCCTAGTGACAAGGGGAAAGAAAGGCGAAGAAGATCTAGAAAAAAAAAGGGGGTGAAGGCCTCAAGAACGGAAAGGAAAAGGGGGGTCCCGGCCTCAGTCGAAAACCATATCAAATGATGATTCTTGGAGGTCAAGAAGGAAAAAGGTCTCGAAAAAGGGGGAAACTTCAAAGCAGACGAAAACAGGTTCGGGAGGGGGGTGGGGCGAGTGGGGGCGATGACCTCATGGAAACTGTGGGAGGCAAGCAATAGGAGACCCGGGAGAATTTCTTTCGTCAGCCTAAACCTCTCCCGACCGTACTTCTACGCTCGCAAGTCCCGACTGATAAGAAGAGAAAAAAGTACCACATCCGCAGGAAAGACCTCTCCTGCCTGTGGACCAAGTGAAGAAACTTCAAGGAAAAGGAGAGAAAATAGGGGAATTATAATAAGGAATGGTGGCAACCGGAAGGCAGGGGATACAAAGAGGGGAAAGCAAGCAGTGAATATCTCAAAAATCCTTGGGCCGTGTAGGAGGGCGACTTTATGGACATCATTCATCTGCTGCTATACAACATTAAAAATTCCTAGACTAATTCGGGGGTTTAAAAAAAAAAAAAGAACTAGGAACTGACTAGCATCGCTAGTCAAGATACGGGAGTCGTATAACAGGCCGACGGTCACATAGGGGTTTGCTTAAGCAACAAGGCGTGCCCGAAACGGGCGGACCCCCTTAAAGTTCTCGCTACAAAGAGAAGCGTAAGATCGTGGGGGAAGCACGAGTACATCTCATTGACAAGGGGAGTGCAGGGTCGTGGCCTTCGGCAAACAGGCTCAGTAGTTACAGACAAGTCACGTCTAAAGGGCGAATATAAAGCCTGATACCATAGAAGCCGATGATAAGAACGACATTTCCCAATGGGGTAAAAAAAAAAAAAAAAAGGCCTCAGCCGAATTGAAGGCATGTCGCTGTTGGCCGTAAACTGAAACTATCGGGAAGAAATAAAAACCCTTAAGCGCAACGTGCGCCAATCCGCCAGGAAAAGACATGGACGAGGCCTCCAATCCGAAAAATCAGGTAAACAATGCACCAGAGCTCAAGGGAAAGGGGAAAAGTCTATTTGACCAGCTATGAACGAGGCTTTAACAAGGGGGAACATAAAATGGTGGAGGGAGGCGAATCACCGCCTTTGGGGTCGATCAGAAGACGGGTGCCGACGCTTCCAAGGCAGACGACCATTGCATTGTCCTTGGTAGCTGAAGGGGGAGTTCGGAGCATGGGGGCATCCCGGCGCCACGCCTGTGGAACCAGGTTCATAAACAGATGGAGAGTCATGACCAAAGGCTTAGAAGGAACGCGAGGAACCCCGGGAGCGACCTGAAAAAAAAGATGGATCGTGATGAACGGCGCCCAGAAGGGGCATTTCCGGTTCTGCCCAGGGGAAATGTGCCGAAACTAAGGGGGAGAGACCAACCTTTGAAGGGTCGTCCAGGGAATGCCTCTCATGCCTGGACCTATAGCCTAGGAGAACGGAGCCACGCAAGATCCGATCCTCTCTGGCCATAAATTCCCCAGAAGTCAGAAGAAGGGGGGAGGCGTGGGGGGGGCATTCAGTGTGAACTCAGAGGGAACGAAATGTCGGGAGCAAAAACTCGGCCCAAGCAAGGCTTCCACCTGAAAATCCCCACGGATCGGAATATTTCGAAAAAAAATGAAGGACAAGGATTTCATCCGAGACCGGGGGAAAGGTTACTAAAACGGTATCGGGAAAAAAAAGCAAACCGCGGTTTCCCTAGAGACATCACGAACGATCCGAGGGGGAGCGGATCAATACGTCCGTGCCGTCGCATTGAGAACAAAGGCGAGTATATTCTCCCTAAGAAAGAAACAACAAAAACAGGGTAAATAAGGCAAAAGGACGACCTGGATCAAACGAAAACCGCCTTTCATCAGCTACCTGATGATGCCACGGGGTCAGCGCTCGCAAGGATAGGGGAAAACGACCATCGTTTCAGGATGTTAGGTGTCAGCGGGCAACTCCGCATGAAAGAAAAAAAGAAAGAAGGAGATCCATACTAATCAAGGAAAGACGAGAATACATGCTGTAGCCCTTAAACTGCAAAAAAGGGCTAAGTTTTTGCTAAAGATGCGGCCGCGCCAAAGCCTTCCCGCTTTGCGTGCGTTGTTCAGGCCGGGGGTGTTGGGTTCGACGATTACTCCTGCGGTGGCTTGAAACATAAATCAGCAAGAATCTCTGCCTCGCGAAAGAAAAAGGATCGGCTCGATCGAGAAAACAAACCTGGATGCTTTTAACGGCAATGCCTAAAAAAGAACTGCCTAATTAAAGGACTACTGGGGCGACGAATGAATTGGTCAAAAAAAATCATCTGATGCAACTTCTACAAAGAAAAAAGGGTGGACCGCGCACAAACGGAAGCGCGAGCACACCTAAGGGTCTCATACTTAATGGAGGAGACAAACAACGGGTTTCAGTACATATGGAAAAAAACTAAGACTGTACTGGAGAGAAAAAAGACAAAGGGGCCCATTAACAACCCCACATCAAAGCTTTGCGAAAGTATTGACGGACCAAAGAACGGAAGTTCCCGGTAAAAAAGCAAAAGCACGTCTAAAAACCCTTTGCTGACGGAACTAAGGAGGGAAAATTCTTTTATTTGGGGGAGACTCCTACCGAAAGTTTCTTCAACGGGAGGAGTAATGGCGTGCAGTAGCGTAAAGACCGAACATCCAAAACATGTGTGTTCGGGCATGAAAGGAAGAAGCCCGTTTTCGAAAAAAAAAAGCGTCAACAGTGCGGGCCAAGATCGGGAAAAAACTCGCCCGTGAAGAGAAGAACTAAGCCGTCGGGCTCGGGGGAGGTTGTTTTCCCCAAAAAGGAAAAGCTGCGAGTAAGTCGGGTTTGAAGGGGGGGAAAAAGATTCGTTGATCGGGTCAAGACATCGAGGGGGGCTGACCGTTAGAAGTTTCGACAGTGGTCAAGCGGGCGCGCCGGGGGCTTATCACGAATAAAAAATCGCCTGGTTAAAAAGGAAAATAAACATCTGGAGAGCTAATTGCTACCAAAAGACGGAAAAGCAGATTGGGGGTCTTGAACTCTCTAACCGCGAAAAGATCCGTCAGGGGGGGATACCGGTCGTGGGATGACGCAACCGTCTTGGGAGGGGAAAACGCTTCTCGAGACCCAGCGAGGCATTTATACTACAAAAGTCTGGACGTCGAGGGGATGTATCGTGATGGGGATTGCAGAAAAACGAGAGTCGAGTGCTCTCGGTCCGCGACGAAGGGCAAGAGGAAGGAATCTTTAAGGCGCACCCGAACGCAAAAGGCGTCCGGCCGAGAGGAGGTTCTTCGGCCTTGCAAAAATCATTTAGCTCCCAGGCAATCACGAAGAAAGGACCCGGGAAAAAAGCTGATCCTGGAGGGGGCAGGCATGCATAAACGATGTCGGGGTCTAGAGGGTATTGGGCGCAGTAAAAATCAGGAGGGAGAAGACAGGGCTAAGCGTCTAAACTTGAGAACGGCGACTGGAAAAGCAGCCTCAAACACTGGCAAATCTCACTGAAAAGGGAGAATGCCCAAAAGAGGAGTGAGATCGCAAGAGGGACAGAAAATTGAACGAAATCCTTTCAGAGGAGAAAGGCGATTTATAGAAAAAACGCCGGGCTTATGTCTGAAAGATGAAAAGAAGGCGTAGTAAACCTTCGAGGGAAAAGATGGGTTAGGTCTTCGGGTAAAACCACCGTTAAATTGAGAATGGATGGGAGGTGGACAGGGTGTTTTGATAAGGAGAAGACTCATATCGGTCTCAGGGGCCGGGGCAAGGACAGAAAAAACTGTAGGCTACAAAATGCATTCCCCCAAACAGGGGAAAGAAAAGTGCCTATCGTTGTTAAATCAAAATAGGGAAGGAAACTTCTCCGAAAGCAAAATGACGCGAAGAAGATTTCAACATGGGGATCACTGCAGCCAAACAGGGTAGAATGGCGAATGAGCTTGGGTGCGAAGAGGAGCGAATGAGAAGCCGCGAGGGGGCTGTAAAAAAAGGGGTGATCTGGTCGGGGGGAGATCGGGAAATCCAGGGATTAGGTGAAGCTCGGGGAAAAATGCGGAGGGGGAAAGGGAACTGGGCGGGGAAGAAAATTAAGACGCTCTACCAGTTGCCACAGTTGAAAACAAAAAAAGGCCCGAACGAGAGAAAGTTGACCACACAAGGGGCCCGAATTAAAAATCCGCCCAAAAGGAAGCAGAAGACTACACAAAGAAAAATCAAAGTCAACAGAATTGCGGGGAGGGCAGTAAAAAACCAAAGCATCGCGAAGAAAAAGAAACGTGTCTAACAAAGGGCTGAGGGAAGGGGAAGGGTTATAAATGGCCCTGAACGTCAAGGATTGAATCAGTAACTGGAGGAGAAGGCTCAAAAAAAGTGCTCAAAAGAAGAAAGCGGGAGGTACCGAAATCGGGGACGAAAAGAGAAAATGGGCCCTGAGAATCCAGGTATAAACGTTCCAAAAGAGGCATCTCTTCCGGCGAAAAGGAAGAAGGTAAGAATCTAGCTTATCTTAAATTTCTCCACTCTCTGAGAGGGCGTGTTGCGAGACAGGGAAAAAAAACGGAATAAGGGCAAAGAAGCGCGAGGCGAATCCAAAGGAAAAATGGCGACGACTCAAGGTGGAGGTGATGAGGATCGGCTCATATGCGAACGCATCCAGAGGAGAAACAAAAAAACTTAGGAGGAGTATAGAGAAGATAAAAGGCGGACGTGACGGGGAGAATCAAAAAGCAAATAAGTAACCATTGGGGGGAAGGAAGGGAGAAATGCGTGGAGTCTCCACGGCAGCACAAGTCTCTTTAGAGGTCGAACATCTCGCAACTATGGAAGGAATAAGGAGGACATTGGGACACAAGGGGAAAGGGGTCGGAATAGAGTGACCGTGGACCAGCTGAGGGAATAGAGAGCGGGTACTCACGTGATCCAAAAGGGGAGAAACATGGATAAGGAGGGGAGGGACTGATAACTGCCGTTCCTCATGGGGACCTTGAGAGAATCAATTGCTGCTAAGGGAGGGAGTAAAGGGAAAAGAGCACAGATCATAAAAAAGAGACGACCAGTGTGAACACCTGTCAGGGGCGAACATGTGTGGGGAATTGACGACTAAAAGAAAGTGGGGGGGAAAAGAAATAGTTAGTTTCAAAAAAACGAGGTCTGCTAGGGAGCTGGATAAAGGACCAAGGGGCAATTCCTAGGGACTGACTAGGTGAGGAAACTGTGGGATCTCGTGGCAGGAGAACAACAGCAAAAAAAAAAAGTACTCTCATCGGAGGGGAAAAAACACGTACTGGATGTACGGAAGAGGGCACAAAAGCTTACACCAGGATCAGCCGAAGGGAAAAGAAAAGAAAATGAAAATCTTCTGATCCTGGGACGACAGAAAAAATACTTAGGGGAAATGCAAAGGAAAGGTGTTTGTGAGCCGCACTTGAGAAAGGAATATCTTCGGGACGGGAGACGTACGACGGGGGGAGGGGGACAAGAGAGAAGAGCTGCCTGACTACAAGAGGGAGGCAAGGTGGCAGGGAATGCGCCACGGAGACACTGAAGCGCACGCGGCGAAAGAAAGATTAGAACCAAAAAATCGGGGAAAAAGGAGGAAGCGGAAAGGGGTATCTTCCGATTAAAGCGGAAACAAACAACTAAAAGAGGAGTGAACGACCAAATTACGGACCGCCCTTCCGGATTTCAGGGGGAGCCATTCTTCAAATCCGAAAATAGAAATCCAAGGAATGGCGTCATGGGGGGGGGGGGGCAGAAATGGTCTAAATCACGAAGTCGAATTCTTCCGGGAGGAAGGTAAAAGGGGGACGGCCTGGTAAGGAATCCGAAGAGGAAAACCCACGGAAAAGATCGCCAAGACCGACGGAGTCATAGTAGCAAGCACGAATTTTGAAGCAAAAGAAATCTTAAGGGTCGGTACATCTCTCCAGGTACAGGCGGACGTTATGATAGGGATTACAAGTGGGAACTCAGGGGAAGAAATGATCATCGAGAGTCGAACTAGAAGAAAGTCAGGGGGCTCGCCGGATCCGGGGACTGTAAGATTGATAACAAGGAACTGAGGACGGGCGAGAACCAAAGAAAGGCTATAACATGATGTTGAAGATTGAAACACTAATCATCTCAATCTTAAACTAAAAAGGGAGAGGAGAACGCCGTCTCTGTGTCTGAAGCTTTTGGGGGGGAAAAAAAGAAAAGAAACGGCGGCGCACAAAGGGGGGACCAGAGGGAAAAACGGACTGTTCAAAGTATCGAGAGGGGAAAGCATATCTCCCAGAAAAAGATGTAAAAGCGTTCATAGAATAGAGCCGAACCCCGATTGTGTCGGGGTCAGGAAAAAAGGAGAGACCGGGGTAACCGGATGAGAGGCAAGCCTGCGACAACGAGGGAAATTAAAAACTAGATGGATACCATACGAAAGAAATCAACGCGTCCCTCCCTACACGTTAATATTTCACGCCAGAAGCAGCCTCTAGATGGGCGGGTCCAGCGGGGGAGACATTGTTTGGAAAAAGAGCGTCGGGCTCCCAAGAGGAGCAAGTGAAAGAAACTTCTGACTCCATCACAGAAGAAAGTAAAGAAACGTGTTTACTGACGAAAATTCTGATTGTTTTTATGGTTAGCCAAGGAGGTCGAAAAGGCCAACGTCCGTTTTTGGTCCTTACATTGGTTAAATGAGGGGCTACTTGTCAGCAAAAGAAAAGAAAGGGACATGACGAAAAGGGAGATTGAGAAGGGAAATTGTCGACGCCGTGCCGGGAAGGTTAAGGAAGGGTGTCGACCCTGTCCAGTTGGGGTGCACTGGAGAGAAATTGAGTTGGGAGTGCATTGGGACGAAGAAAAGATGTTGAATCTGAGGAAGGTGACTGGGGGAGGGCAAGAAGGTCACAGTTCTTCTAGGAAAAAATAAAGGGGTTGAGATACAGGGGAAGTGGACTGTTGAACTGGGGGAGGGGAATCAGTCGTGGTCCGCGTCATTAAGGGTGAAGAAAAAAGGACCCGAAGTGTTTCTACGATGGGAAAAAACAGGTCCCATGAGGAGGAGTGTAATCGACTGAAACAATAACTTCTACAGGAAGGAAGTGAGAATAACAGAAAACAAGTAAGGAGAAAACTGACAGAGAATCGAGCAACACGTTCCCACGATAATATTCGTCTTTCTTATCAGCATGACAGAGAAGGAAGATAGAAGGAATCATCAAAAAAACAGAAAATCTGGATCGGGAGGATGGGAAGCGGGGCCTAAGCCTGAATAGAAAAAACCGGGGAAGGGGCTTCCCATTTAATTCCAGACAAGGGAGAAAAAAGGAAAATTTTCTAGGATATGCGGGGGATAGGGGGAAGTCAGAAAAGGGATAATCACTTTTTTAATCAAACGAGCCGAAAAATTGTCGGCTATATCAAAGAGAAGTCGGCGAAAAGAGGCGAAAAAGGGAGAATTAAAAAAGGGTGCCGAGGAAAGGAACCCCGAAGATAAAGGTACAGCGTAGGGAAAAAAACCAAAGGAGGAGGAGGTGAAAGGAAGAGAGTACAGACCACGAAATATTCGGTGTGCTTGCGGCGCCTTTCATCGCGGGAGCGGGGAGTATCAATGAAGAGAAGAAAAAGGTACCTACGATTGCATACCGCCATCGGGAAAATGAGCTGATGGGGTTCAAGGCAGGGGACGGAGGGGGGAAACGTGGACTGAAAAGACTAGCAGGACTAGCACGCTGAGGCAAAGTAAAGTGAGGGGAATATCGCGATAGGGGGGGGCGGGGAAAAAAGAGGCTGTCGGCCGCAAAGAAAAGGAAGGGCGGCCCGCGGTGCCTATGTGGGTGGAAATAAAGGAAATAAGGGCGAATTCAAGCGGGCACGAAAGGGAAGCACATCATCAAGGTCAGCGGGGGCGGGCAGGTGCACTCAGAGGAGGACCGTGGAGGATCGGGACCTTACACGGGGAGGAAAGGGTCTCAAAAGGGGGGAGGAGGAACGGGCCTTCGAGCGAGTAATCAGGAATCGTGTTTTAGACAGGGGAAAGAGCGATCCACCGGCCCCAGGAAAAACCACGTACTCATGGGGGCACATTCGCTATATCACGATCAGTTCGTTGCTCATCAAAGTGAGAAAACTGAACCTGTGGGGAGAAGGGAGAAAGAAAATCACGAAGTACGCGTCCCAGACTAGAAAAAGTGGAGAAAGAAGAACCATCTTTAACTGTATGAGGGTCGAAAAATGAAGGGACAAGAAAGAACATGGGGGGGGGCCGGAAAGGGGTGCTGACAACTTCAAGCTGGACAACTAAAAAAGAAACGAACAGCTTCTGATTGTAAATCAAACTGCGGGGAACGATAAATCGAAAAGGAAGGGGGGGTTTTTATCCTCTCGCCAATTCGTCAAGGGTCAGAGAGGGAAGGTCAGGACTGCAATTATCTGAATTGAAGGAAAGATGATAAGAACAAGAAAGGGTTGGTATGTGGATACCAAAGTCTCATTCCCTCAGTCACCAGTGATGCGGGCAAGGGAGGGAGCCGACGGCTGGAAGGGCGAGCAAGTCTCAAAAAGTTCTCAAAGAGGTCAAGAAACCAACGAACTGGGCTCTTGGGAAGATCGGGGGGGTCCTGGGGTTACTGGGAAAATGACGTGATTAGAATCTGATCAATCGGGTTTGCCGAAGTTTATGGATCAAGAGTTAAACCGCTCCTTGCTGTATCCGACGAGAAAAGCGAAGGGGGCTACTTTAAACGAATCGATAAATAAAGTCTGGCAGAGGAGAGTTGCGTCCAAGGCGACGGCATCTTCCCGATCGAAAATCCATCAAACCCTGCTCCTCGAGGAAGGGAACCGTCTGGGGTGGGGAAAAAAAAACTAAATACGACCTATCTCGGAATGTAAGGAAGATACTAATGGGGCGGAACGAATGTAGAGGGAAGCGGTGATGGGTCAAAAACAACCTCATCTGTAGAAATGAGGGTAACCGACGAAGCCCAATGATTAAGAGGGGCCGTAAGCCAATAAACCCGAGATTGGAGATTTCCTTCCTGCCAGGTCGGGGTAAAGTCACGGAAAGGGAGGGGCTGGGGCTCAACGCATGACCGCCAGAGCAAAAACTCCCTTTAGGGAAAAGCCTTGAAGATCTCATGAGGGCAAATGAAAGCCAAGCTAGGTAGGTTAAACCATGTCGGTGGTCGGCTCCTAGTTAAATCCGCGGGGGACAGAAGGGCGGGGCTAGCGGGGGCAGTAGGAGTCTCGGCGGAAGTACACAGACAAGAAGGGTGAATAGATAAACTCATGATATGCAGGAAACAAGGATGTCAAGCGAAGCCAAAATTCCGAAAAAGTAGCTAAAGGCTTACGGATTTGAAGTGAGAAACCTATTGAGGAAGGCGAAGTGATGAATTCCTGGCAAGTCACGACTATGGGAGTGGTAGGCTGGGCGTAAGGGGGAATGACCGGGAAGGAAAAACTACCGGTCCACTTGCTTGACGGCAGTTTAAGGGGGGGGAAAAGCGCAGCGATATCGAGCGCGGCCTTCACGAGACAAAAAACTTCAAATATACACCCAGGACACCCGAGCGAAGAGAGTTCATCCAGAAACGCTGATGCGAGTCCAAGGGACGACCGGGCGCATCAGGAGGCGAGAGAAATTTTTTCATCCATCAGGGCTTCGACAAAGGGGAGGGGAGTCGGGGTTAGGGGAGGTATTTTTGACGCGTTCGCGGGGGAAAGAAGGCCAAAGGGGAGGGGACAAGCGATCTCTTGGAAGCAGGGGGTTGAGAAAGAAAAAGAATCGCTGAGTGGCGCATCGAAAGATCGGCTTATAATCTTTGGAAATTCAGAGCAGACAAAATTTCAAACGCCGTAAGCCGCCGCGGAATTTCCCACCGAAGAAAAAAGAAAGTCTCGCGTACGCAACCGCTAGAAGAAGCAGCAAGCGAGAAAAAATCACAACAATGAGGGCGTAAATACGGAAAAATAAAGTCTACTAAGTCGAAAAAACCAGGTCTGCTAGAGCTGTTGAGTTGGTTATGAGACATTCTCAGGTCGTAAAAAGGGAGCAATCAAAAAAAAAACCGTAGGAAAATAGGACGAAAGTCTAAAAAGGAGGTAAGCGGCTTTCGGTGTCCGGCACAGGTCATCCTGGAACTTCTCGGTACCTGGAGGAATTCGATTCTGCGACGGCCAGGCTTAGGAGAAAAGACTATCTCTGCTGCTTTTCGTGATTCCAACGGAAGCTACGGAGCGCCTTCGTTTCTAGAAACTTTAAAGAAGAAAGGGGAGGGGAAATGAACTTATATGCCAGGTCTGAAATTGCGAACGACGGGGGTTATCTTTTGCGGGTGTGTCCGCTGCATCAGCAACGTCGAACCTGACAGAAATAGAGGAAAAAAAAAAAAAAACCAGGAGGTAAAAGAAGGATATTATGGCATGTCTCGGGGACCGCCGCATCAATCACCGACAGATCCAAAGGAGTCGGGTTCAGTTCCTCCCGGTGGGTGTGCACACAAATACGAGCACTTATTCTTTTCTCAGGTCGCAATAACGGAACCGTGCCGAGGGGGACTCAAGGGACACAGATCACTAAAAAAAACTTCTCATCGCCTATAGTAAGGCCGGAATTACGCCAGACACAGTAACTCAATTGATCATTACTGACCTCGTTTGCCGAAAGATCAAAAGGAGAGGGGAAACCGCCCGAAAAATTTAGCCTTGACTACTAGGGGAGAACCAACGGATTTCTTTAAAGAAAACGCTATAGAGTAGGCCCCTCATACAGGGGAATAATCTATGATCGAATAAAAAGTCGGAAAAGGCGCAAAAGAGGCGCGCGGTGGAGGGGTTTGGTCTTTTACGAACCGACTTGGGATCATGTTCTGTGGGGTCCAACGGCGGAAATGACGTCTAGGTTTTGCTCGGAAGGCTCCCCTGCATCGGGGGAAATGACGGGGCAATTGTACAGATGACAACGAGGGTCTTGTAACCGGGTGAAACGCGGATATCCGAACAGACGCTCAACTGGAAACTGAGAGGCAGGCACAACGAAGGACGCTTCGATAACCGCATGCTTGCAAGCGGAGGGAGAGAACCGCCGACGAGGGCGTCGCCTGGGGGGGGCGCTCCGGAGTTACAAAAAGAAAAGAAACGAGGTCAAAGACCCTCATTGTTGTAGACGCGGGGGGGGAAAGGACCTTTAATATGTCGCGACAGTAGGGGTCTTAGACTGTGCGCTCAATCGACCTGGGTAAAGAAAAGGGCAAACGGAAGGGGATCGCAGATTTCGCCGAGTTTTCAAAGGGCTGGATCACTCCAGGGAGAAAACCGCTCGCTAGCTCTAGACTATCACCAAATAGAGGGAAAGTCAGAACAAAGTAAACGGTCGGCCTCATCAAAAACAAGAAATCGAGGTTGACGACGGGCAAAAAAGGAATTCTCCGCAAAGGTCGCAGCAAGGGTGAAAAAAAAAAAAGCAAAAGCAGAAGCAGCCCATGATTTCGGTCGGGTACGATTTCGCGACATCCAAAGAGAAAACGGGTAAGCTCGAAATCCCAGCGAGAAAACAGTGGGAAAAAGGACTGGTTCAGGAAGCAGACGTTTACGAAGCTCGCCAAAGAAAGGACTGGCGGATTAATGTCGACACATGGACAATGTGGAAAAAAAAAAATCCAGTTGAACAACAATGATCTCTGACATGGCAGGGGAACGGGCCGTGAGGAGGATGCTGGGAGCTAAAAAGACTAACAGGATCGAAACTCAGTATATCGACAACCCCGATGTTCTTTTGAAGGGGGTCTAAACTATTCAGAGAAGAAAGAGAGCGGAAACATTAGGTCCCCCTCGAAATGGGGGTGCCACATCACGAGATCATAGGACAAGCTGAAGAATCAGCGGGTGTTCAAAGGGGAGCATGGATACGATACGCATCATGGGGGGTCCCAAGGCTGTGCGCATACCGCGGGGCGGAAGAAGTGTAGAGGAGTCCAATAGGGGTCTCGGCATCAGATAGCAGGAAAAATAGGGTCAGAAAAAGTATTTCGCTCCCGGCCGATTTCGCCTTCGGAAAACCTTAGGAGGAAAAATATACGCAAGCGCGAAATGGAAGAAAAAAAATCCCTTGAGAACCAGAATAAAGCAAAATCGATGATCCGCTGAACTATTGCAAGTTACCCCAGACATCCTCCAAGGGGGAAACGCGCATGTGGTCACGGGTCGGAAGAAAAAGGAGCGCAGCGGCGCGCCGCCCAGGAGGGGGGCTCATTCGCACCGCCGCCCGGCCCGCCAACCCAAAAAGGGTTACGAGGGGCGCGCAAAAAAAGGGAGGGAGAGAAAATTGGCCATTGTTTCTCCCAAGAGACAGGACGGGACTCATGGGAATGTGAAATTCTAGTGCATGCAAGACTTGCCGCCATCGAAAAAAAGACTGGACCGTGACGAAACAGCGAGGAAAGTTACGAAAAAAACCGCCTTTGGCGATCGAACGAGCCCGCTTCAGCGCGCTGTAAACCAGTCGATTCCGTTGGGTCGCCGTAAAAGCCCCTTCGTGGAAGGGGAAATGGACACAACAAGCAACGCTGGGGGGGGGAGCGGGATGAGACTGAGTTCCTGGCCTGAAGCTAAGAAAACATGGGGGTGCTTCGAGTCGAAAATGGCCGACCCCGGTGCTCGGCCTTAAGAAAGACCGACACCTTTGATGGAATCGACTTTGCCCGGCCTGATTAAGTCCGGGAAAAAAAAGGCGAGGGCTCCGAGATTTGTACCGACCACTTCCAGTCTTCGGAAACGTGAAGTCCTCGTCTAAGAAGGGACTGTACCGAGCCTAAGCGGCAGACCAGGACAGAACACGCACTCCAGGAACTAGTGAGCATCCAGCGAGCAACGGCATCCTTATAGGACAATCGAACGGTGCTGATGCTTGCCACGGGAAAAAAAACTGCATTCACTGGGTCTCATCCAAAACAAAAGCGGGCAAAGCTGGGATGCAGGCGGGCCGAAACGCTAATCGTCGGGCCAAGTCCAGCAGACTACTCGGGAAGGGGGAGGAGATGGACGGGATAGTGACGTCATCGCAACGAGTGCGCCTTTCCCAATCAAAAAAGAAAAAACTAGGGCTTCGGGATGGCAGAAGGTCGGACTAGATCGGCGAACCCGTCAACTGAGGGGGGCGCTAATCCCCCCAAGAACAGGTCTCCATGATGGGAGAGAAAATCAACAACAACAACGGGGGATAGAGGGAATGGGGGGGATCTTCGGGTGACTGTCGCGCGCAAGCGAGAAAGAAAAAATCGCCGACCTAACTATATCAGAAAAAAAAAAGCGTTGCGGCGTCGAAATAGCGCTTTCGGGCAAGAGCAATGGGAAGAAAAGAAGAACAAGGGCCTATCAGCGACAAGGGATGAGGTATTTGCGTCTTACGGGGAAAGAAAGAAAGAGCTGCTAACGGCTGAGTGCTTCTCCATCGGAAGCGGGGCGTCCGTTGGGCCGTGGGGGGGGACGACAGCCTCTCGAGAGGCAGCCGTGCACTTAAAACTCAAATGACTCATCGGCGGGCCGGGGCGGATGGGGGAGATGACCGAGAAGGGGTTGTCTTAAACAATCCGGATGCGGGGAAAAACTAGCGGGAAGGAGACGTCAGACTACTGTACCCGTTTCGACATCAAGCTCTGGACACAGGAGGGAGTCCGGCGGCTGACCGTAATGAGAGATGGCAAAGGGCAATCAAATTCGGGCGCAAGAAATTCCTGCCGCGTCAATTTGGGCAGGCAATGGAAAAAAAAAAGACGAAGACCATATGGAAGGGGCGCGGGAATTGCCAAACTCCGAAACCCAGAAAAAAGAACAAGGTGCAGAAACCGGATATGGAGCCACCTAACTCAGGGGGAACGAGAATGCGAAGTTGCAAGCGTAACAACGGAAGAAACCGGAATCTCCTCGGCACAAGGGAAAAAAGCCAATTAGGATGGGTTTTGGGAGGGGCAGACTGACAGAAAATGTTTAGTCAAGGGTTTTAAAGTCGTAGGGGCGCAAGTAGGTCAGGGTAACAAAGAGGGAGGGACCATGAGAATGTGGGTCGGGGGGCGAACCTTGCAAGGTGACGAAAAGACTTTCGGCGGGAAAACTCGTAAACACAAGAGAGCTGACGGCCTGCGCCCCGCGCTGAAGGGGGACGGGCCTCACGTCTCCTCGGGGAAAAGGGGGAAAGCTCAACGAGAAAGGGAGGTCGATGGCGGCGAAGGGAGGGGGATGAAATGGGGGAAAGAAGGCTTCTGCGAACCCGGAAGTCTGATTGGGGGGCCGGGATGGGGGGGATATTTTATAGAAAAAAAGGTCTCGTTACCGGATCCAGAAGCGCTGGTGCCGTAATGAAAAAATCGGATTCCAGGGATGGATCCATAGCTAACTCGGACTACTGAGGGGAACGCAATCAGGAGTCCGCTCGACCATACGTGAAAAATCAAAAAAAGGGCCGGAAATAAAAGGGACGGGTGTGATTTCAGCCCCGCACACGAGAACGTATCGAGACCGATCTCGCCTGGGGAGGAGTCAGGCGGATGGGATAGTGAATTTCTATGGATCTCGGAAGGAAAAAAAAGGCAAAGAAAAGGGGCCGGGGGGGAGGAAGGGACCGCGAAAGGAAAAAAGGGATCGTTCCAGTCAGCCAGAAACGCCCTACACTCCAAAGGACCGTTCTGGGAGTAGGAAATGTAGAGCCGAAGGCTGGGGCTGTTCCAGAAACCCGGGCGATCACACGACCCGTGCAGCATCGTGATCCTAGACAGAAAAGAAAGGGAAAATAGGGCACATGGAGAGGGGGGTTTCGCTACCCATTGGAGGCCTAGTTGAAATCCGTTATCCGTCGACTTGCGAGACGGATGTCAAGGAAAGGAGATTTTCGGAGGAAAAATACCAGCAGGAAAAAGGGGGGCTCGCACGCATTGGGTTGAGAGAAGGAAAGTGGCGCGGGAATAAAAGGGGAGCCAGCCCAATCCGAATCCATCCTGGGAGCGCCGAAGAGGGGGGGGATAATGGTGGAGAAGGGGACTTGCTGTCGAATGGATGGAAGGGCAAGCGTCAATAACCGTATGCTATCTTGTCGGGAGACGGAGGAGGCCGACCGTTACCTGGCGGCGGTGAAACGGAAATTTTCCACATGTGGGTGGAGAAAAGGGAAGTGCACGGGCAACGAATATGAAGGGTGGCGGGAATGTAAAACCGCATCCCCCATCGAGGATGGAGCGAGTTTTCAGGAAGCGAAAAAAGGTCGATACGCGCCCAACGAACTCCGCGGACATCTGACGCGGAAAAATTCCATTGTTCAATAAATGGAAGGACTCACAACATGAGTCTTCTGCGCTGCGTTTCTCAATGCTTCCTTTGGGGAAGTCAAATCAGAAAGGGAAGCAATCAAGGCGTTCTCAAAAGAAGTCATGGCTGGAGGGTCATGTGTTTCTAATCGTCAAGATCCGCTTGGAAGGATGCTGAATCGGTGAAAAGAAAAGGAACTGAGAACAGGGGCCCACGCATTTAGGAGCTCCCCGCCAAGGGATATGACAATAGGCCCCGGCATTTTGAACGCTGAAATGGGGCTCAATCCTCACCGCATAGGACCGACGCTCAGCGTGGGGGGGACAACCTATCAACAAACCCGGCGGTCGCGAGAGACAAAACGCGGCTTTCTCAGGAATAAACACCTCTTGATCCGGTAAAGAGGATAACAGGGATTACTGGGGGGCTAATTTGTTCCCTTCTAAGAGGACTTCATCAATTTGAATCCAGGGCCGTGGAACCAATAATCCAGGGAGGAAAATGAGAAAGCTAGAGCGTGTGATAAGAAACGATGTCCGAAGGGAGACCGGACGACCTGGAGATCCCGGCCTCGGGCCAGGGGGGGAGCAAACCTCATCTTCCGTAAGAGAAGACCATGGAATCGGCGCAGAAAAAATGTCGGCTCCACCTCCTCGCTCGTTTCCTATCATGGGGGGGGAGGCTATGAGGGATGTCTAAAGTCACCAGTTGCTTGCCGCTAGGAAATGCAACAGGGTCTGTGAGGGAAGTCTGGTTATAGTTCGGAACTGGGCGGGCTCAATCGGGCCCCTCAGAGAATCGGAAACACAGGGGAGAAAGGAGAGGGAATGTTGTCATGTGAGATAGATACCCGAGCATCACCTGAAATATTCTCTGTAAAATTGACACCATTCTTGCCTCGACCTACGTCCGTCCCACACTCCCCAAAACCGAGCGTCAAAGGGATGCTAGGCCTCCGTCATCAAACTGTCCGTCAGCTATGGTCCCTCCAGGGGGGAAAGAATCACGCAGCATACACTTCCTAAGTCCGGGGAACAGCTTAGCGCGTAAACATACAGCGCATGAAAAAGTATGCGCCATGGACCTCGGCCGTACGAGCGCCGCCGCTTTCAAAAAAAAAAGATGGGGGGGAATTGCGCTATGGGCATAAAAAACGGGAAAATTGCCTTGAAAACCAGGCGTACTTCAAGGGCCCACATGAAAAAAGAAATCATCAAAAGGGATTAGCGACCAGGGGGTTGTTCGAAGCGGGGAAGCTCTAGGGGGGGGGGCCTTAATAGCAGAAGTTTTTTTGTGCTTGGTGTCAGAAAGGTTCAGTAATCGAGGGAAAAGCACCCCTTGAAGCGGGCAAGGCCCGCGTGCGGGGCTTGCAGGTCGCAACTTGTGCAGGAGAGAAATACCGCGGGGGGCCCCGCGGGATAGTCGACGACGCTCTCAAACTGGGGGCACCCGCATCAACGGAGGGCTTGGAGAGAACCAGCAGCGGAAGATGACTCCTGCTTCCAGACGCGGCTGACGCAGTCGCAAAACAAACCAACCAAGAAAAAGGAAAGGGGGGTCGCAAAAAAGATCATTGTTGGGACGATTGAAACTGAGATCTGTAGGGAACGTGCGCGGTCGGAGACGGGGGGTGGCAGTACATACCAGAGGTCCTGAAAAAGAAAATCGGCTAAGTGACGATGTGGGGCACGGAGGGACATACAGCCACGTCTGGACAAAGAAAAGTGACCCAAATATCGGCGCTATAGCCCAGTGAAAAGCCGTAAGCACGGACGTCACGCACTCAGTCGAACCGACGCCCACATATCGATCAGGGGGAGACGGTAAGAATAGCCGCCTTAGAAGAAAGGGGTTAAAGAACCTTTAAAGCCCGACGATGGGGGCCCGGCCCAAGGATGGAGATTCCGGATGGGGGGCCAGAAGAAGGGAACATCATAGGGAAACGGTGGGCGACGAAAAAAAAGGACGAGAACCAGTGGTCACGGTGCTGCTGGTATCCCCGAAACATCTGGAGACAAGGAGGGGCGCGCGAAAAGGACAAAGGGGATCAGCGTATTTCAAAGAGGAAAATAAATGGGTCGCGCCCATACATCGAAAAGTGGCCGGCCCGAATGATCGAGAGGAATCCAGAAATGCGCGAGATGACTTGGAGATGGGGGGGTTAGCTGGAACAGCCAAGAAAGATACGCGAGAACTCGCGATGAAAAGACGTGCTTTGGCGTGTAGGGCCGAGGGAACCTGGAAACGAATCATGAATAAAGGTCAGGAGAACCCCTTCCACCTGGAACCACCGAGTGGCCATCAGCACGAATCCTCGTACAGTCTGACATCCTATCTCGGTCTCGAAATACGCAAGGGTCCATTAAAAACGATTGTCGCAGACCGAAAGGGCAGAAAAAATGGATTGTCCAGTCGGTCAGAGGGGGACAAATAGTAAACTCCATCGTAGTGGCAAAGGGAAAATCATGAGGAAAATGGTATTGGAAAACACCATCGCTTTTGCAGAGGAAAGTCCGCGACCGAACGTAAGAAAGGGTACAGCCAAAATCGATGATCCGCGGCAGACAATATTAACAATGACATCCGCGATCGACTCACGCGCAGTTCGTAAAAGGTCGGAAGATAGCGGGAGGCGCAGCCTCGCGCCAGCCTTAAAAAGCCAAAAGGCCCTCACCTGTTGACGAGGCCGCGCCAAAGAAGAGTGCCAGTTTAAATCCCGCTGCACCACAAAGCCCATGGGGTAATGGCCTCTGGAACTTGCCGCCATCACCGACAGGAAGAACTGAGGGGTCGGAGGGATATCACCGATGGCGTTCTCAAGTCCGTGAATAGGCCTGCAATGGACGCGAGGAAAATTGAAGGCTTTGGTTCGCCGTACGGGCCGGCGTTCGAGGGAGGTCTGGCACTAAATCCCGGAGAGCTGGTGCTTCCATGGGGGGCAGAGTTCATGGGCCAAGGTCGAGGTCGAAAAAAATCACTGAGGGGGAGCGCAATATGCCTGAACAACGGTGGAACGAAAGATCGAAATGATCGTGAATGATCGCCCTTGCCTGGTCCTCTTGCCAGCACTTGAGAGGGGCTCAGAGAGAAAAAAAAAAAAAACACGGTCCCAGGAAGAGGGCCGTCGTCATCGAGCGGCCGGGGGCTACGAAAAAACAACTCTTTGGGTAAAGACATCCAGGCACTTAACAGACCTCGATCGCCGTCCAGCAACCCTAGCGATCGACCTGTAGAAGAGTTGAAGTGCCCAAGCAAGAGGTAGCAGCAAAAACCCGTCCCAAGCGGGAGGGAGCTGCCTAAGCGATCGCAGGGCATAGGCCACCCGTGAGCATCATCAGCAGCCGCGCCTTGGTCGGGAAGGAATGGAATCGTGGGACGATACTAGCGCCTGTTCCCGCAGCTACACACGACGAAAGGATAGGGGTAGGTCGGCGATCGGCGACCCGGAGCAATTGATCAGTCGGAAGACTAACCCCAGAAGATCAGTTCTACAGAGGGGAA
>Ga0179593_1757912_pt1 | contig 19647 bp, 24 predicted proteins | sample CZODoug2_1_08_16_FD_185931 | JGI IMG/M metagenome (GOLD analysis project Ga0179593, IMG submission 185931) | Vadose zone soil fungal communities from Angelo Coast Range Reserve, California, USA - CZODoug2_1_08_16fungal (PacBio error correction) | ecosystem: Environmental > Terrestrial > Soil >...
GACTAGTAGAAAAGGAAAAAACTCAGTTCCAGCATTGTCGTAGATTTGAAGAAAAGGAAGGAACTTCTTCTCGTCCGAGAGAAATCGAAAACCTTGGAAAGGACTAAAAAGGAGCGATGGGCGTCTCGCAAGGGTGATGGCGAAGGAAAAAAGGGGCAAGGTGCCGAGGCGGCGAGTACCGACACATAGGAGTCTGTCAAACAAATAAAGGGATCGAAGGGACCAGTTCGACGCGGAAAGAGGAGAAAAGATGTTTACCACGAGGTATTAGCAAGAAGGGATCACGAAAAGGGGCATTGGGTAAAAAACGAAAAAAGTAAGTCCAAGGAGGGACCAAGGTTAAAGGATCAAAGCAGCTGGAGGAGACCACGCAAGACGCCTCTCGAGCCATGAGCACTTCTCCAAGAGATTCTGAAAAAAACATGGGCGACGGCGTTGAGTCAAAGAAACCGTGTCAATCGGAAGAAATGAGGGCTTGCTTCAAAAGCTTCTTCGAAGAATAGCCGGCGAATGGGGGTCTAGAGGACTGCGGCCTATGTCATGCGTTAAGTGGGACGGCGGACAAGGGTAGTGGGGGGAGAACTGTAAGACACGTTCCGGAAAAGGGCCGAGTACGAGACAAGAACTAACGGCCAAGGAAAGAGGGGGAGGGCAAGTCAGAACCATTGATGGGAGGGGGGAATGAAAAACACAAGATGGGGAAAGTCTCCGCTTGCGGCGAGCATCAGGAGGGAAAGCCCAGCGGATGGGCGGAACCAGTTGGAAAAGAGCCCAAACGGGGGACGACTTCCGCTCTTTGTTCAAAGCGAATGTAAAGAGGGGTGCGGACTGGACTCTTCGGCAGGGAACAGGGACGCGCGACTGGCAGGATCTAAAGAGTTAAAATCCGGGGAACGAAAAAGGTCCTCGGAAGAGCAGAGCTCTCCAACAAAGAGAAATTACGGGGGCACGGAAGAAGGAGTTGTTCTAAATCGGGAGGAGTATAAGCAGGGAGAGTGTGTGCACCACAAAGCCTAACTACAGGACAAAGATATTGCGCCCGGAGTTTTCAAGTACACCCGAATCAAAAAAAGGCTAAAAGGGGGGAGGGAACCATCTCTCAGAAAAACAGGTGAAAGGATGGTTCCTCCTAAAGCGTGGGGCGGGGGGGACGCGGCCGGGGGGGAAAAAAAGGTTTGTAAGGGAAAGGTGTTTGAGGCTGTGGTGGGGTCAAAAAGGGCGTAAACGAGAATATCTCTCACGCTCCGATCGGAAAAGGAGGAGGTGGCAAGTCCTGGTTGATGTGAGACAAAAGGCGACAGGAGGCTGGAGAAAAACGTGACTGATTCCCGACGACGAAAAGGGCCAAGGTTGCAACCACTTCGGAGGGAAAAGCACCGCTCGAGCAGCCGCCAACGTCTTAATCTCAAAGAAAAGGGAAAAGGAAACGAATTCCCTGGGCAAAATCAAACTGAGAGAAAAGATCAGACCCCGCGGAGGTTCAAAAACCGTTGTAGCCTAAAATGCAATAAAGAGTTAGGCGCGGCCGTCTGGGAGTAAGGAATGGGGATGGTTTCGGAAACAAAACAGAACGACGCTAAAAAGCCCGCTGCATACACCGCGAAGACCGGGGCGGCATTAAAAGTAAGACATCAAATTCAGGTACATTCTACTGAAAGAAGTGATGGTGCCTCAAGAAAAAAAAAGAACGCGGCTACTCGAACCGGAAGGTGGGGTCATAAGGAACGGAGCACCCTCTGCCCGAGAAAAAAAAAAAAAAAAAAAAAACTTGCAAGTTTGTAGTCAAGGCGGCAGCGACGGACAGACAGGGAAACGAAATAAGAAGCTTGAAAAAGGGCAGTCCGCATTTGCCGGGAACTAAAAGCGGGTATATAAAGGGGGAAGGAAACTTTTTGGGGGTCGGAGTCTGACGATTTTGCTAAAAAAGGAGACTCTGGTGCCTAACGGTGAAGCACCATTGTTCCGCGAAACACCGCAGTTACGACATAAGGGGGGAAGATCACTGATGGCGTCGGTCCCGGAAGCGAGAGCGGCTGCGGAAAAAGAAAATCCCAGCCGACGAAAACCAGAGCACAGCCAGGCCGTCATTACAACAAACGCCGGTCAGGAGAAAGTCAGGTAAAAAAGGCTGAGCATGGTGAATCTCAAAGAAAAGGGGGGTCGAACGGCACACTCTACAGAGCCAACCTGAAGGACCGCGTAATAGAAAAAAGTCAGGAGGCCGTCATAGTCGAGCTGGGAGACGACCTTCAAGTTTTCCGGGAAAAGGGGCCGAAGACGCTGAGGGGAAAATGTGTTCCAGTCCTCCCGGATCTGAGCGGAACCATCCCGCTGCCAAAGAAAAATCAACCAAAAACACAACGGAGACTTAAAAATCAGGGGGGGCCCCGATGGTTTAAATGGGGCTGCGCCTACGAATTTCAAAAACAGTAGTCGTGCACCAGAAAAATTGAGGAAAGGGGTCGCACGCCAAGACACAAGGAAGGAGAAAGCAGCCGCCGACCTATAGCAGAGTCCGGATGCGGAGGGCAGGTCAAACCTCTTGGAAGGACCCAGTAAGTCGACTTCTTCGATACAAGAGAGAGACGGAGCTGTCTACCTTGTTGCGCGAGGCCGAGAGGTACTGAAAAGAGGAATGGTAGAATCTGGGAGTTCGGCGAGGAACAGAAAGTGTACACTTCAATCGAGGAGAACTAAGGGACCGACGACATCGGTGAGCAGTGCAAAAAAAAGGAGAAGGCGTAAAGTCTTGAGTTCTGAGGACAATGGTTTCGGCAAAAAAAGGGATTTGACCGAGAATTGCCGCTTGGGTGCTTCAAAAGGAAAATCCGGAAAAATACAGCAAGGGATCCCAAGGAAGCAGTTGAAGGCAATGGGATGTACCTTTTAGGAAAAGCAAGCGGCTTCCTGGAAAAAAAAGGGGAGCGCATGCGCCCTTTATAGGGAGGATAAAAAAATGAAGTTCGTTCCAAAGCAAGAAAAGAAGGCAGGGGAGTTCACCCGATCGCACCCTGCATCAAGTATCCGAAATCACCGAAAAGAGAAAGAGGGGCAGACTTCTTGCTCGCGAGGAAAAGGGGACAGAAGCCAGGACGATCTCGGCTGCTTTGTGTAAAGGAAAAATTAACGGGAGGGTGAAAAGGTATAATAAACACGGCGGCCCAATTCGGTGACAGACGTCTGGGAGGAACTAGAAAAAGGGGGAAGCCAAAGGCCGTTCCAATCTCGTAGAAATAAGAAAAAAAGGCCCGCCCACCACCACCCCCCACCCCCCACAACCAAAACCCACCCCACCCCACACACCCCAAAACAGGGAGACAAACCCCCCCCAAAAAAAAAAAACCCCCCCCCCCCCAAAAGCAGGGAAAATGGTCAGGTTACCAGGACTTAAATGAAAACAACGACGTTTTGTCTAAGGGGGAAAAAAAATCGAGTGCGGAAGATCCCAATAGGTAGAGACTATCGAATTCATTCAATGAGGTGGTCTGCTGACCGCTGTGTCCCCAGAACAGAAGTGAGGGGGCGAAGTCCGCTAGGGGAGGCTTTCAAGTTGGCTCAGCAGGTTTCTGTAAAAGGGGAAGGGCTGATTGGGCAAAACTGTAGGAGACTGCAATCGTCGTCTTGGCAAAAAATAGTGGGATCAAAAGCCAAAGGAAAAAAGGACACAAAAGCGCTCCACTAAAAATTACGAAAGGTTAAAAGGTTCTATATCGGAGCTAGATCATTTGCAAAAAGAGGGGTGTTCACAAAAATCTCAAAAAGGAAGCCCACTTTTCTGCACAAAATGGGGGAGGGTCCGTAAATAACTACAAGCAAAAGGGAGGGCAAAGTACTCTCACAACAAACGAGAGGAAAAGAGAGGTGGGACGAAAGGCAGTGGGGCTTTTTACTAGTAAGAAAAAGAAGGGGACGCCCACCGCAGTTTGAAAAGGAATGGAAAGTCAGGGGAGGCTTTGGGGGGGGGGGGGGGGGTGCACACTGCTCTGGGCAAAGACTAGAGAGGGGCTAGGAGGAAAGAAACGCTCCCGATCTAGACTCTCCTCGTATTGTGAGGTTGGTGGGGGGGAGACTGCAGCACATTCGGGGGGGAGAAAACACGGCAAAGGTGCGGTTTACGGCCACCGATTTCCAGGAAAAAAACGCGCAGGCCCGAGATGTAAAGGTTAAAGACGCCCTGAGCAAACCAGAAAGAGCAATGACGCCCCCGGCCCAGGAAGGGACCAAGCAGGTACTATCGGGGAAAACGAAAGCCAATCCTTCACTTGGCATACCGTCTTCGGATAAGGGGCTAGACGTCAAGGTTTCAGACTGGTGGGGAGGAAACGAAATCCTGTGGGACAATGAAGACCAGGAAGGGGCGCTTCGGGTAGATAGAAGGAGTATGGGCGGACGATTATCGCTCGGAAGAAAAGACAGCGAAAACCGATAAAGGCGAGCCAACTCACCATTTTACATCAAGTCACGGCAAAAATGACAGCCAGAATATCTAAAAAAAGGAGAACTAAGCGACCGTCGTCGGCCGAGAAGAAGGGGGAGACAACGAAATCCTCAGGTGCGGGGCGGGACCAAGAGGGGGTCTTTTTCAGAGGAAGGCTCAACGCCCAGAGGGCAGGATCTACAGAACTTCATCGTGGGATAAAGTGGTTTCAAGGGCGCAGCGCGAAACAAATAGGGGGGGAAGAAATACTCCTCAGGCTTGATCAAACCCTGTGCCAAAAAAAAAAGAAGGGTTTCAGTCGCACAATGGGGTCCCTTTTTAGATCTGCGAGGGGGCTAGAACAAGAGGAAGGATAAGAAAAAAAATGTGAGCGCACAAAAGTCGAAAGCTCGGCATCGCAAGGTGGGCACTTATCACTAGTAGGGAGGTCCCTCCGGACGAGGGGAAACCTTTCCGTGGTCATAGAAGGAACCAAAGATACCCATACGGGGCGTCCCTTACCAAGCGGTCCGCGAATTTTCGACAGCGGGGGGTTAGGGGCAAAAAAGGGAAGGGAAGCGGAAAGGTCGGAACTGAAGGGGGAATGGGAGATACTACATGGGGGTTCGACGGCCCTCAGAAGTCAGAGTCTTTAAAGTGCGGGTGGGGCGTCAGGGGGACGGGTTTCGGATGCGACATTACCGGGCCTGCCAAGAGATGGGGCAACGCAGGGAGGGGAAAGGGAGACATTCCGCGGCAGGGCAACCAATAATGGTCCAAGAACTTCTCAAAGGGGAGATGGGAAAAGATCTTCGGGACAGCTATTGGGGAATCGACCTTGCATGACGACGAGAAGGAAGGAAAAGGACAAAAACGGGCCACCTCAAGTTGGTTCCCCTTTCTAGGGACACTAAAACGCAATCTGGAAGGACGCAGCGTCAAACGCGAGATCATCATCGGGCGTCGCAGGGTAAATTGGGAGGGGGTGAAAGGAAAAAGGTCAGCTACTGCCCTTCGCGGAAGAAAAAAGCTGTCTACCTGGAGTCAGCAGGAGGGAATGACGGCCTCGCATGTGGTGGAGAATTTCTTATGAGGGAGAAACCCTTAGTTTTCGGTAAAAGGGCGAAGACCACTAACTTCAAAAAAAGGGGAATTTAGAAAGGGGCCTATTTCGACGCGACACTTGGGGGGAGACTTCACATCATTGGAAAGGAAGGAGGGGGGTGAGGAGGTAAAAAGACTAAATCCAAAAAAACCCAGGGGGGACACCTAAGTGACGTTCCCAATTGCTGCCCGTTGGAAGAAGGAAAAAAGAAGGAGTTCCGCTCCAAAAAGCGACTCAAGCGTGAACTGCATCCAGAAAAGGGTAGATACAAGAAGGAAGAAACGGAGGCCTCGTTGGGAGAAGTTCCAAAAAGGGCCCCTCCGCACGAGGTAGACCGCCACAACCTGCATCAGCGACACTTGAGGAATCAAACGTGCGAAGGATAATTTCGATCCTAGAGGTTCCAGTCCTAAAGGAACTTGGAAGCAGGGTGCTGATGCCATTATGGGGGGCGACGGACTAAGGGCGGCGGGATTCAAGCTCAAACCGCCAAGCTCTAGAAGAAACTGAAATCTGGCCAGAGTCTTGCAGGGGCGAACCAGTTTCAGGGCCCCACGGTTCTCTGGAAATCTCAATTGAAGAGCAAGAAGGTCCTGAGAAAAACGGGGGGGGGGAGGAGAAACCTTGTGGTCAACTCGTCCCACTTGATAGACGGAAGGACTTTGGCGAGGGCAACACACGGAATTGCTTCGAGGGATGGAGAAGGAAGGTTGGAACAGTTAGAGAGAGGGAAGGCGCGCATCGGAAATCGGTGGGTCAGGACCCGCGCAAACCGCTGTTCGCCAGCAGAGGAGCTCAACAAAAACCGCACCATGAAAAGAACGGGGACTCGATCGCGTATAGTATAGCGACAAAAAGTCCAAGAGCAGGTGGGTCACCAAAAAGCTCACACCCGACTCGAACCTGGGAAACAAAAAGTGCGTGGGGGCAGGGAGGGGTACACAGATCCCCACTCGCACGCAGGAGGAAAAAAAAAGCAAAAAAAAAAACGAGGAGAGGAAAGATGGTCTCCGCGAAAAAGGGGGGGGTTGTAAGGAAACTCGGCAGACAAGCAAGGGGGGGGAATGAAAAATGTCCGGGGGGATGCTTTTGTGTGCACCTGCTCTACAAAGCACTCGGCGATACTCTCACCACGGACGATTCTCAGTCGGGGAAAGAAGAAAAAAAAAGGTGTCTGCTGCTGGCGACAGCCCCAGGGAAGGTTGCCCCGGGAACAAAGGTCCAAAAAAAAAAAGCGCAACTCGCCCTTTGACAAAAAAAGCGCAAGTTGAAATACCCCTAAAAGCGCTGAGCAAAAAAAAGGCGAGAAAGCTCGTAATTAAAATCAAGGGTACAAGAGTCGCCGTACGGAAACTGGGTCATAAAAGCTTCGACTATTCGGCTCGCAAGGAGACGGATTGGAAAAAAGAGAGGACAACCGTGTGGGGGGAAGGACCGAACAGGGCTCCAATTCAAGACAGATGTCCAAATTCCCGTCTTGTAATAGCTGTCCGGGAGAGGGAAGGTCTTCAGTCCCAAGAAGGAGAAACCAGAAAAGGGCCTCAGAGGCCCTGCCAGTTGAACAAGGGCCTAGGGAAGCGCAAATAGACTGCGGAGGCTCTGCCGAGGAAATAAGGGGGGAAGAAAGAGACGCGGGTGTCTGGCCGGAGTCCATCAAAAAAGTTTCACAAAGTCGGACTCCCGCCGGAAAAAGAAAAGAAAGTGAGAAAGGGTCTGACGTAGAGAGCAGGAGGGGTAGTGGACCACTGTCATTAGGGAGAAAAATTTGAATGTGGTAAGAAAGGACTTCGGGTTCTTAAAAAAAGGGCCTTTACCCCCTTTTCTTAAGGATATTGGAAGCAACAAGCGCAATTCTAGGTAACTCACGAGGCGGTCAAAGGGGGTTAGAGGAGAAACCTCGGACAAAAAACTCGCTACGATCGGGGCCGTGACACTTAGAAAGACGCTTCCGGTCCAAGTCGGAGCGCTGGAAGTGGGGGCCCCCCTTGCAGTTGGCAATAAACCCAGCGGAGAAAATAGGCCGTACTAAGGAATCGCTGGGCCGCAAAGTCAAAAACATGTCTAGGGAGTTGTTAGGAAAATAGCTCAGGCGCTGGACGTTGACTAACAGAAGACAAGAAGGACAGGCATAGACGCCAGGACTCTGATCGTCGGGTAGGGGAGGAGGATCATTAGGCGATCTTGCGGGCGGCGAGGTCAAACAATTCAGGAATCTTTAGGTTCGCTGGGGCCTGTGGGACCAGAATTCTGCGGCAATGTCTAAAACCGGCTGGCCAGATCTACGCAACAACACCAACTGAAAGTAGGAAATGTCTTGCCGCTTATTTGCCTATAAAGGAAGACGGAGGCTGTCGACAGGGAAGAAGCGTTGAATACGTCGAAAGAAAGAAAAATGGAGGTCCCCAGGTTAGGAAAAAAACCGACCAGAAACCGGCCATTCGATAGGACTCCGAAGGAAAGATAGTCTGCAGAACGGGAGAAGAAGGGGAGGGAAAACGTGTCCGTCGAGGGTCCGAACAGGGAGAAACGGGGGGCGCGGGAAAGCAACCCTTCGAACAATTCGCTTACCGCATCGAAAAAAAAAAGCGGAAGGGGTGTATATATGTGTTCAGGGAGGAAAAAAAAGGGTGCCACGGCATCCCAACCCAAAACCCCCGGCCCCCCCACCCCCCCCAAACGCGAGACGCGAAGGGGACCGACGACATCGGTGAATTAAAACTGAAGGGACTACGTAAGGAGTTCGCAAATGAAAAAGGGTGCGCTCCAGAAGGGGGGAAACCGGAATTGCCGCTTGTTGCTTAAAATAGGAAAAAGGAAAAAGGCCCCAGTGGGGGCGAAGCACAGTGCCGTGGCCGGCCATGGGAGAGGGGGGGAAAACTTTTGATGCACGCCGCAAGTCTTTGGGCTCCCACGACCGGGGAGAAGAGGATCCACGATGAGTTCTTCAAACAAGAAGGGGAAAAGGAAAGGACCGTTGAGTTCCCTCTTAACCGAACGAAGAGGGGGACCGCCGGCCAAAGAACTGCTGTAGAGGGCTGGATGCAAGACGAAGGGAAAGCCGTCGAATTTGGGCAAGGATGAAAATGGGGGTGTTCCAGTGACGGGGAGAACGGCAGAGGAAAAGGTGAGAAACGGCGGACGGGACGGGGAAAGAAAAAAAAAAAAAAAAAAAGGGTGGCGAAAAGGGAAAACGTTCAGAATCCGGGGAAATCATTCGGAAGCGAAATCTTTGGACATTGGCTAAAATTCGGAGGAAAGACAACACGGGCATCTGGAATCCGAGCGGCGCTCATCTGACGCAATCGGCTTCTTGAAAAAGGGGAGGGCAAAAGCTTGGGAAAAAGGTCAGACAGGGAGAACAAAGTACCAGCGCTTTGGAAGAGGCCTGGGATAAAGCGTGGCTGGTAAAGGAAATGGAGCGAAGTTGAAGAGTCTAGACTGTAAGGGAGAAGGAAATTGGCGGAACCGCCCTCAGTCCGCGGGAAAAAGGCGGGAAAAAAAAACGCCCATGACGGCACCTCGCAATGAGGGGAAAAGGTAGGAATCTCCGAAGCCGAAAAAAGGGTCCAGAGCAGAACCAAACAAGCAAACACCAAAACCGGAAAAGGGTTTCATGACAAAAAGAGAGGGGAAGAAGTGTACATATAAAAATCAAGAGAAGGGGGAAGGGAAAGCGGAAATCTCAACAACACCAGGAGAGGAGGAAATAGAGTTAAAAAAGAATGCAGGGGCAAAACCTTGTAGGGTATTTTGTAAATCCGGGGCTGCCAAACCAGGGGTAAGGAAAAATTAAAGTCCTGGTGTGCTGGCTTTTTGGGGGGCAAAAGTGAGAGAAAAAAAAACCTAAACGCGGACGATTATCTCTCAACGCGAAAAATAGAGATTCTCCTAAAGGAAACATGGGGACTGAGCGGCCTTACGGAGAGCGGAAGCGTATTGCCTGCCCACCGATTTTCTTAGCAAAAAAAAAAAAAAAAAGAACGCCCCTGGTGAACAAACTCACCACCACATAGAACCGTTACCAGCACCGCGCAAAGCAACAAGGCCCGGCAAGGGAGGGAAAAAAGAAAAGGTGGACGATCTGGGACAAGCTGACCAAAAGACCAGGCCCTTGGCGGAAACCGAAGGACTCGACGATGAGATCGCGCATAAAGGCCATCGGGGGAAGTGTGTTTGAAAAATAAAGGAAAAATCCTGTTCACAAGAAAAACACAAGGGCGGCGCAGAGTAGACGGGGCTTGGACGGATGGGTGGCCGACGTGAAAGAGCGTTAGACCCATCTCGCAAAAACAGGAAGGGCCGCTGACAAACAAATGGAAAGCAGGGAAGTTTACAGCGGGAACAAGAATCAGCCAAATTCGACGGTTCGTCTAAGAATAATTAGGGGCCCCGATCAACGAAAAGAGGGGGGAAGGTGCTACACGGGAAGATGGAAGGGGGGTCGATAAGGGCGATAAAGCAGTCAGTGAGAGAAAGCTGCTGATGAGGAGTAAACAAAGGAAAAGGGAGAAACGAAGTTTCAGGCGCATCGAGGCTCAGGCGTGAAAAAATAAGAAGTCTTTGGTGGAAAAAAAGATCCCATGTGCCAGATGCATTCGTGTGCAGGGACAATGGGGGAATTTCCATTTTCGGAGAGAGAGCGAAAACAGAAGTAAGAAAACTCAAGGGACTGTTAGAAGAACACATGAAACGGGTATATGCCCTCGAAGTGCGGAAAAAAAACAACACGATGAAGCTATGGCGTCATCAGAGGCAGTCTGCCGTGGACCCCCTTGGGGGGGGAAGACGAAAAAGAAGAAAAACATCTCAGCCGAAAGAATACCGAGGTCAGAATTCAAGGCGAAAAGCGGTTGTTCAGAAGAAGGAGATGACGGTGCGGGCACACTCTAACAAAAGACTGAGGCCGAAAGCTTACGAGGGGGTCGCGAAGAGAGGAAGGCGAATGGTAAATGAAGAGAAATTCAAAACGGGGAAAAGGGTTTAAAAACGACGACGCCTGGAGGGGGACCTGTCGAAAACAGATCCGTCTGCGGGCAAATTCGACCATCAAAACAGACGAAGAGAAAAACACAACAAGGAGGAGAGAGAGAGTCGCCGCTGTAGGGGAGAAAAGTAAGGACGAGCTGTCGACAGGGAAAAGAAAGGGAGTCGGCACCAAGAGGAAAAGTGTTGCGTCCCCTTGGTACTGCGAAAGAAAAAGAACCGGCAGACGAACCTAGAAAGACATCTCAAGGGAGGAATGGGAAAAAAGATGGGAGTGGGCCCGCAACCGTCATCAGACGTAAGGGAAAAACAAAGGAAAGAAAAACAAAGCATTCGCTGGAAAGGGAAGCGAACGGAGGAAGAATCGTAAGGGGGGTGTATAAAAGTGTAGTCGGATGAAACACTGTGGGAAAGAAAATCGAATCTCTCGATGTACCAAAAGAGGGGGGAATCATTGAAAAAAAGCGACACTTCTCGTGCAAGGGGTCTAGGGCGCTAAATCGGGGGGAATGAAAACTTGTTTCGGAAGAAAAAGAGGCAGAGAAAAGGAAAGGACCAGGGGGACAATCAAACTAGGGCAGTCAACGCAAATGGATCTGTCAGGGGGAGGGGAAATGCAAAGCACGCGGGAATTAGGTCGTCCTAAAGCGGGCTCGCAAGCCCTGAACCGGTTCTCGCACGATGAAGGAGCTACATCCTACAGCTGTCGACGCGTGAGAGAAACTGCTTCGGGGGACCTGCCGGAAAAACGGAGGGAGACGGGCGGCCACTACGTTATGCTCGTAGAACTTAAAAGACGAAGGGGGGGGAAAGCTAACGGAATGGTGTGGAAAAAAGAGGCTGAAAAGAAGGGAAAGGTAGGAGCAGACTTACCTTGAGAGGGGGAAAGCGGCTGTTTACGGACGAAAAAGCTCTTCAAATTCAAAAAAAAAGACGGCCAATGTACTCAAGACGGAGAAAGGAATGGCCTCGGATTGCAGGGGGATGAGGAGAATGAAAAAACACGGGTTACGAGGGAGGAATCTCCGCTGGAAAACGAAAATCAGGGGTCGGGAGAAAAAGATCGGCGGGGCATGCCGAACTCGTGAGGAGACAAGCGTTTGCCCAGACTGATGGCGGCGCGCTTTGGCCGAGGAGACGGTGCTGGACCTTGGCAGAGGCGGAAAAAGGAGGGGGGAAAAGTGCTGCTCTCGGGCAGCGTCGCGTGAGCAGAAATCTGTGGCGAAAACTCCCGTCCCACCATAGCGCTCCAAAACAATAAGGAACCTCGCCAGGATAAAAGCGGAGGTTAGCTGATATGAAAGATCGAGGGAAATAAAGAACCGATTGTGTTCACCAAAAAAGAACACACCCGGACATCAACAAAGAGCGGTGGCGCAAGTGGACTATACTAAAAGCCCAATGGGGGGGCCCCGGGAGGGAAGAAGAGACAAACAACGGAGGCGAGAAAAGAAGATGGTACAAAAAGCGCAAAGGGGTTTCTTGTAGGTAAGGGTAAGACACGAAACCCACCGGCAAGTTGTGTGGAGGGAAAATGTTCCGGTGGGGTGCACAGCCTCGGAGCCGAAGGGGGAAAGAAAAAGAGCCCATAGAAACGATTCTCCATAGAGTTGCCGAGAAAGGGGGGGGGGGAATCGCCCTTGAGAAGAGGCCCGTTGCCTGCCCAAGGGGACCTGGAAAAAGAGGAAACTCAGCAGGAAGGGTGCCAAGAAAGTCGTCCACGAACCTTGAAAAACTAAACCAAACATTCCGGCAAACCAAAGCGAAGTCGCAACAGTAAGAGGAACCTGGTCTCCGCCAATCACGGGCAATGAGCATTCTAGGGAAAGACTTCTCGCCGCAAGGCAAAGGGAGAGCGACAAACGTTTGGGGGGGGGGAAGTAACTGGTCCCAAAAGTAAAAAGAGGTCCATAGGAAAGATCTTGGGGGGAAAGGAGGGGGAAGTAAAGGGAATCGTCTCTCTTCCATGCCCCAGACCCCCCTAGAAATTCCGCAAAAAAGGCGGCTCCGAAAAAAAGGGGGGGACAGAGAGTAAATCAAAAAGAATCGCCATCCGCCGGCGAACAGTCTTAGGAAGGGAAGTATGAAGAGACAGAAGTGCTTTCCGGAGGCACCAGCAATTGCCGGGGGGATATAAGAAAAGGGGAAAAAGACACCCTGTACTAGCTGCTGCAGGAGTTAAGAAGGGTCGTGGAGACATGGACAAGAAGAAGCCGGCGTGTGATCCGAAATAAAAAGGGGCTTTTTGAGCCGACAAAAGGGGGACAGAATTTGCCTTACTGCCCTCGTGTGCTTGAGGGAGACAAGGACTAACCTTTTTGAAGTTGGAAGCAAAAGAGGATTTCGAGGGACTAAAAGAGCAAAAAGTGTCCCTGAGCGAAAAGCGGTACACAAGCAGGGGGTTTCGATTCACTCGAGGGCGGTCGCCTTCGACGACGAAGAGATGGGCACGTCGCAACAGCGGGGGGGTCAGGACCAGTACAAAACATCTCTGCCAGGCAAAAGTCCTTACAGCTCTCCGCGAAAGTTCAGGTCGACAGCGTGCGGGAGGGAAGGGCAGAAGAAGGGGAGGTTGCTTTCACACTTAAGCAGGGGATACCTGAAGGAGTCAAAAAGAGTCGAACGAGACGGCTAATCTCTGGGTTCGGAAAGACCTTCAAAACCGTGGCTCAAAGGATGGTGCATAGAAAAGAGCTGCAAGGGGGGCTACACTCCGGAGGTCCATGGAAACCCTGAGCAAGATCTCTCGAAAACAACTGAGGCCTTGTAAAGCGTGGTGAAATTCCGGAACGGGGAATGTCGCGTAAAGCTGCACCATCAAGAGGGTTGACATTGTGAAGGACAAGCAACGAAAAAGGGAAAAAAAAGAAAGATTCCTCCGCCGGCGAAGTAAAAAATAGATGAGGGTCAACGAAAGGTCGTGGCCGCAACCGTCAGCTACGGAGGAGAGTCAACCGCGAGAAAAACACGCTGGATAAGGGTAATCCTAAAAAGTACGCCAGAGGGGGTAGGGGGGTAGGGGAAATAGAAACAAAGTCAATTTTGCAAACGAACCTAGCAAGCAGAAAAGGAAAGACGCCATCGGATTGCACGTCGCGGAACTGCGAGGCAGTGAAGGGACGGACGTACAATGTTGTGCGGCCACATCCTGAGTTACCGGGGAGAATTTAACTCTTGAGAATCGCACGAAGGGGACAGGCCCCCAAGGTGGGGGGAAGCAAGGAAGGGCCGTTCCGGCAAATTGGATCTGTCAGGGGAGGGGAGAAAAGCATTCTTAGTGGGGACCCCTGACCGCGCTGCCGCACGGACGGGCGGAGAAAAAAAAAAAAAACAGTCTCCAATCCTAAAGCGGGTACGGGGAACCATTATCTACCCTGACGCTTGAGCACCGGGGCATACCCGCACCTGCGGATCCGGGGCACATACTTCTGGCCGACGACTGAGGAAGGGAGAAGGGGTGAGGAGCGGAAAATTTGTTCAGGCAGCGAGCAAGGTTGTAGGGGATGCATAAGAAAAAGTTGCTCGGTCTTGACTTACGAGCCTCACGGCCCCATCCCGCCAGCTCTGGGGAGAAAGACAGGCCGCTGGAGAGGCCCAGTCGACAAGGGGGTAATGAAACACAAGGAGGGGTATCTCCGCTTGCGTACCGATAGCGGAAAATTCAAAGGACCCAGGGAGATTGCCCATCTTGTTCCCCCATCAAAGGAAACAGGGGATTGCGGACTTCAAATGCGGCCTGGGGTCGCAACGCGGTGGTAAGGGGAAAAAGAAGCACCATGGCCTGAAGCGGACAAAATAGAAAAAAAAAGAGGGGGGGCCTGCACCGCCCGCCCGCCGCGGGGCGCTCCACAAAGCACCATACGGGAACGAGAAGGAGAGATCTTTTGGAAAGGGAGATAGCGCCCCTCGGGGGGACCCCCTTTTTGTTTGTTTGGGGAAAAGGGGCACAAAAAAGCCTCACACCCTGACCGCACATTTCTCGGGCGATGAGTTTGGCGCCGGAGTGGAGTATCATTACCTACAAGCCCCACAAACTGTCGTTAGGAACTCAGACTCTCGAAACACGGAAGAGGGGAAAATAGAGGTTCTCCGAAAAGGGGCTTTTAGGGATAGTGTACTGAAACTCCCGCAAAAAAGGTGAAGAAAAAGTCGTGCAACCTCCGGGTGTGGGAAGTCAGTGCACAACAATGAGAAACTTCACAGCCGATGACGGGGAGAAGATAGGACGCTCGCCGAGAAATATCACTCGGCAGGTGGCGAGGTGCGTGTGAAAAAGAAAAGAACGAACAGCGTCCAATTGAGGGGAGTTGCCTAAGGGGGAAAAAGAAAAGAACTACTCCGAAATGAGGTCCTTGTTCCAACTCATCGCACCATCTCCCGGGCCCGAAAGAGGACAGCCGGAAAAGGTTCCGAATTCGAAAGGAGGGAAGAATGTTGACCAGCTTGTAGCAAAATCCCTGAGGGTCCTATCGTCAAGGCGAGAGGGATCGCCGCACGATTTGAAAAATCTCACAAAGGGGGGGGGGTTAAAAGGTAAAAAGACTGGTTCAAAAAATTCCAGACCGAGGGCCATAGGGTCTGGAAGTCATCTATCTTGTTAATGGGTTTTGCGAAAAGGAGAAAGTAAGTCCCCAACAAAACGCCCCGAAGAACGGATCCGCGGCTCATAGGGGGAATCGGCCAGTTAAAGGCAGGGACAGGGCCTGGATCGCCAACTGAGCGGAACATTCCTCGTCAAAAAGAATAGGGGAAGACCCGAAATGGGGTAGACCGGAAAAGCCGTGTTCTCTCAGGGAAAAAAAACAAAACGATGACTGAGCAAGAACTTAAAACACGTGTGGAGAATAAGGCCGGGCGTGGGAACGAGCAGCGGATCCCGAAAAAGGGTACATAAAAAAAGCCAGAGGTGGGCTTCTCACAAATGGCCCTGGGACGCGCGATTTGGTATAAGCACAGCGGAGGTCTTAAAAACACGATTGGCGCAACCTGTCCGAGTAAAATACCTTTACTACCCATAGTTGGCAACGTTTGGACTTCAGGGGACTGTGCGCGAGGCTCAGGCCGTGGAAACCACTTGCCGTGTCCGCCGACTCGAGAGGCACGGACCTTACCTCGCGGTCAATGAAAGGTAGAAGAGGGTGGGCTTCGCCGCATGGGAGGCGCATGAGGACGGTTGCGGAAACTCACACAAAGAGAGTTGTCGGGCATGCATACCGCAGGACTCTGAAAGCGTCGCGAATTGAGGGTATGTAGAATGAGGGGGAAGTTTACAAGGAAGTCTACCTTTCAAACGTGCTGGTGCAGGGGGAAGAGGGACTGTGGGTCGACAGCACGTAGTCAAGGTCCGGTCCAAACCAGGCAAAGCCTATACTCAACAACACAGGAGGAGTTCGGGCCGAGGAATTTGTGACCGGCCATTGCCGGAGCGGGCTACCATGGCCAAAGAGGTTCGGAAAAGGCATTCAGTTGAAGGTCGGAGAAAGAATATACTGACTCCTCCTACCTCGACGTAAAAAAAATGTAAATTCATTGCGCCACTTTCGTAGGTGTTGAAAGTCGTGCAAACTTCACCAGGCCCAAGAAAAAACAGAGTGCTAAAGAAATAAGACCGCAGCGGAGAAGGCCTCTCTGGAACTCCTTCGATTAAGGAAAGGGGAAAATCGAGAGACTCGAAGGGACCGCGCCATCGTATCAGGAAAAGGGAGGATTTCCGGCCGAGTCAGGAAAAATGGTTGCGCGGGTTACACTAGAAAATTGCCTCGTTGCATTAATCAAGAAAAGTTTACTGGGTGCGAAGGGGAAAAAGGGAAAAGGGGGGGGACTCAAATTTGGCCACTTTTGACTGCGCCGCAAGCGGTATGTTAAAAACCGATCGCCTCGAACGGAGAAACACAAGAAGTTCTTCTCAGAAGAAAGAAGACAATACGGGAAATGATTTCACAATCCCCCGGAAAGCTTTCGAGTACCAAAAGAAAAGGAGAGCACTACTTCTTGAACGCAGAGGAACGTGGAGGGTGGCTATCTCTGCCTGCTGAACGAACGCCGGCGGGACAAGGAGCAGGCGCAGTCTCCTTTTGCGCGGCAGGAGTGCACTTTCCATCTAGAAAGACAGAACGTCAGAAAAAGTGACCTCTGTTTACCAGCGTTCGTCATGAAAAAAAAAAAGTTGGGGGAATGGAAAATCCGGGACAGGCGGCCGATCGTATAAGAGAATGGGCATCCCATGGACGGATTGGCGGCGGGGAAACAGACGAAACAATTGAGTCGGAAACGGGCGAAACCTGGTTAGAGGGCGGTTCTGGTAAGGCGACGGGGCGTGAATAAGGAGGTGGGCATAAAATCGAGGGGGACCGCGGACGTCGGGGAAGCAAAGATCGGTGGGGAAAGGCCCAAAAAACCCTCGGGGCGACAGCATCAGGGGTCTAATGACGGCCCTCGCCGAAATCGTTTCAAAATCGTGAGAGGAAAAGGCCGACCTCGGCGGGGGCAGATGCGGGGGGGGCACCAAAACACACCCCCAAAGGGGGAGGAAACACACGGGGGCGGAATTTTCCATAAACCCACACTCTTAGGTTGAGTAAACTCTCAACAACAACCACAAGAGGCGTAGAAAAAAAAATAAAGGGGGGACCTCCCTCCAGGGCTTGGGTGGGTACGAAACGCGGCCGCCAAAAGGGACAAATGAAAAATTTGTGCCGGTCCTGGTGGTGAGACAACTCGAACTGCCTCTGAAAGCGTGACCTCTGCGTTCTACCGAAAAATAGAAGGCGAGGTGCCGTCATTGTTCGTTGTGGGAGAAAAAAAACGAAAAGGAAACCTGTGCTGGGCGGTTCCGGGACACAGAACTGACAAAACCTGGCCCGTGGAAGTCCTACATCCGCCACTACGCACGGATCCAGCGGTGGACAGGGGCTCTGAACAACATGAAGCGTCCCCAAAGCGAGGGTCGCCAATCAAAAGGTGGAACGATAGTTGAACAAACCTGACCGCGACGTCCTGGGAAGCCAGAAAGAAAAAAAGTCGACCAGCAAGACGAAATGTTCAATAGGACAGGTGAAGGGACCGAAAGATTCACATGCGAGGAGTAATGCGAACAGATTTTGAAAGAAGCGACGCAAGGCGCACACCCCTATAAAGCTCCGCGGAAAAAAAACTCCCGGAAGCATCTGCCTTGAAAACAAATTCACAGGCGGGGAAGAAAAAGTACGACGGCGACCGGGGCGTCGACAGAGCAAGAAAAATGTCCGCCCGCCACCGCAGGTGGAAGGAGGGGCGCTACCCCGAAGGGCGGTTTCGATAAGGGAACCTCAAAAGAGGGGGATCAAAGCTGATTCATATGCCGGAGAAGAACTTCAAGACAGGGAAGGGGCAAAGAGCGCGCGGCGGGGGGTCTCACTAACCGCTAAGTTGATCCGAAAAAAAAAAGGGGGAAAAGATCCCCATTTGGGGCCCGTAAGGAGTCGCACAAGGAAAGGGGTTTCGGATCTGCAAAAGATTGGCTAAAAAAGAAAAAGTAACCTCACTATGTGGGGATCGCCCGCCCTCGGAAACGAAACATCGTGGGCACTGATCATGCGGGAAGGACCCTGGAACGAGACGCTCAGAGGGGGAGGAAAGTGGACAAAGATGGCATCAAAAACGAACACAGCTCTACCAAGAAGCCTTCTCACGGTCCGCGGGAAAGGGAGACAATCGGTATGCAAGGGGCATGGGGGAAGAGCAGAATTACGCTGACGGTGGGAAAAGAGGAACAAGGCGACCTTCATTCTACCGAAAAAGCGGAAAGAGTAATTTCGGCGTCTGCAGTCAATATGGTGGTCAGCTGCACACCGGAAAAAACGTGGAAACAAGATTGACCGGGACAAGCTGCTGCATAGAAAAAAAGGCGGATAGGCAGATGTCGCTGGTCCACCCAAATCACCAACAACTATGAAGAGGAAAAAAGATGGCCATAGATTGTGACCGCGACAAGAACGAAGACGGAGAAGTCAAGACGCAGCCTTCGTCCATCATGTGCATGCCCCTTTGGAAAGAAAAAAAAAAAAGCCAATCCATAGGACTCAACGCCGGACATAGAAGTCAGAGTACTGAGGGTGAGGCAATTCCAAAGGGGAACAAGGTGGGAGAGGTGCACTACCCGGCAAGGACAACAGCAGAACAACGTCTTTCCGAAAGTGGAAAGGGAGAAGAGGTAAACTGCCTCTTCATGGGTTAGGTTCGGGGATGACCAAAAGTTGGGTGCGCGAGCTCGCGAATGGACGGACGCCCTCGGGGGGTCCAAGATGTCCTTAACTTCTAGCCGAGAAGAGGTTAACTCACATCCTTGGAAGTTACAAGAATTGCCTGGTTGCAAATCATCATAGGGACCCCCCAGGGGGGAAAAGACAAAGGAGTTCCGGCAAATTGTGTCTACAAAAGAAACGAAGCGGCTTATTTCGAGGAACTCCGGGCGAAGAGAGGAAGCAATTGTACCGCAAACGACCCGTCAGATCCTGCACGGAAGAAGAAATCGATCGACCCGGCCCGTCGAGGGAAAAAAACGGCGGCTTGCGGCACATACTGACTGAGACCGGTCGAGAATTTGGCGGGAGCTCTGCCTGAGATGTCCATGAATGCGGCGTCCCCATTTGAGGAAAAAGAGGGAAGACGGGGTGGGCGCACTGGGACTAAGAAAGGGAACAAAAAAAAACTTCCAAGATCGATACTCAGAAAAGTTCAAAAAGCCCTTGAGGGCGAACCAAAAGGGCTTTCGGGATTAAAAACAGGGTGTCACGATTAATCTCCATGCGGCAAGATAGAGAGCCGTCCTTCCTTCCCGGGACGACCGGAGTGTCCCACGAGAGGAAAACGGAAACGCGGCTCCGGCGGGGAAACCGAAGGGGTGGGGCGCGTAGTGAAAAGAGGAGGTGTCACAAGGGGGCCGGGAGACTTCGGCCTCATAAAAATCGGTCACCGCTCAAGGCCGCTGTTCGCCAAAAGCAGCAGGAGGCTCAAAAACACCTCGCCGGATCGTTCAAGCGAAATAGCTAGGGCTGGGTAACTCTTTTTTGCCCAAAAAAGCCAAGGACGAACAGAAATATGCGTTTGCGGGGCAAAGGAGTTGGAACTAAACCTACCAGACAAAAAGAGGGAGAGCACCGGG
>Ga0179593_1383855_pt1 | contig 19646 bp, 18 predicted proteins | sample CZODoug2_1_08_16_FD_185931 | JGI IMG/M metagenome (GOLD analysis project Ga0179593, IMG submission 185931) | Vadose zone soil fungal communities from Angelo Coast Range Reserve, California, USA - CZODoug2_1_08_16fungal (PacBio error correction) | ecosystem: Environmental > Terrestrial > Soil >...
CGCATCAACGCGCGCAGACGAAGATACAGGGGAGTAAACATTAAATTCCCCAGAGAAAAGTTCCTTGATGCGAAAGGGCCCCCGCCGCAAGAGAAGTCCTCTCGAACACGATGGGCTCGCCTGTAGAGCCTGGGGGCATAAAACGGTGTTGAGCTTAAAAAAGGGGTCTAATCGATCTGAAGCCCGGGCATTACGGCCGGGGGAGACTCCGAAGGAAGTGAGAGGAGACTTAAGCGCTCCTCTCAAGGGACGTCATCTGGGGTGCAAAAGCTAGGAAAGTGCGGGCATATGGCTCACTCATAAAAACCACGGGGGTGAGGGATAAGCCTAACCTCGCACGGAAACATGCTGTTCGAGGGCTCTTGAGCATGGTTCTAAAAGTCAAAACCCCGGCTAAAGATAGTGCTGGGGGGGGACTGAGGAAAAGAGATGATAGTTACGCCGGGAAGAAGCTTCTCGAAATAGACTTCTCGGGAGAAAGGAGACTGGATGAATCCGGGAGATCGATATTTAGGAGAAAGTAGAAATAGTGGAAAATCCGGAGTTCCCGAAAGACGACCCTCACCTTGTCAGTGGACGTCGTCGCTGATGATAGGCTTTAAAATCAGCGTCAGAAGGAATAGCTTGAGCGGGTGGAAAAGATCTAATTACCTCTCGGGGAAGAGAGAGGTCATATCCATAGGGCTAGTCGCTTAGCCATCAGGAAAAGGGAAGGAGAATAGCGGGCTACCTGGCTAAGCAGCGGCTAGCATGGGGACTAGGGGTGAGCTCATTCGGAAAAAATACAAGACTAACGCCTGGTTGTGGCCTCAAAAAGAAGGGGAACGGCGAACTAGAAACGAGGATATTTATAAAGGGGCAAGAAGCCGGCCGAAACTCACCGGAAGGGAGGAGACCTTAAGGCAAATGGAGCCGTGAGGACAGTACAAGGAGGCCCTTCAGGGACTCTAAAAATTTCTCGATACAGGAGGGGAATGGCTGACTTTGTCAATCTTGTGAGGAAAGAACCTCAGAGACCTGAGGGAAAGGCTCGAAACCAAGGGAGGAATCAAGGGACCTTCATGCACGAGGGGTTCAGGCTAAAGAGTAGAAGTTCTTCAATGAGGGATACGCCGACCTCTAGTTACTCGTTGCCTAAAAAAGCGCCCCTAAAAAAGGGCGCGCGATTCTCAAACCAGAAGCATCGAAGTTTCGGACTAGCTGAGAGAAAAACAGGGGGTTTCTGCAGAGGGTGGGCTGCACGGCTTCGTTGGGGATGAACTGGGGGGGGTGGTTGGGTTGGGGGGGGGGTCCAGAAGAAGAAGGAAGCATTCTAATTCCCCAGAAAGAACGCCCGGAGGACAGATTGGAACCCCAAGGCGTGATGAGGAACAGCGCTGGATCATGGTCTGAGCCGTTCTGGCACCAAGAAAAGGGACCCTAGAGGGTCGTGCTTTGTAGAAGGAGGGAGGGGAGGGGACAGTAAGGGATCTGGCTCTTCGCCAGAGGGGACGACCCGCCGCGAACGTATGAGATCTTAAAACTGGTATTGCCTTGATTTAACGGGGAGTAAAAAAGACTCTCGATTCTCTCTAAGTCAGAAGAGAAGAAAAGAGGAAAGACCAAATTAGCAGGCTCGTCTACGGAACAGAGGAAAGGTTGGGGGCCAGGGGGAGAACTCGAGAGAAAAAGCCGGCGTAAGAGTGGAGAAAAAATTCCTAAAAGAGAAAAGAAAAGACCTTAGGTTCAGGGGGAAGGAGAGGATGCGAAAAATCGAGCTAAAAACAAAAACAAAATGTTATTACAAGTAGGGGTATGTAAGAGCCGACTTCTTGTGCGCTAAAAGAAACTCATCTATTAAAAAAGGGCTCATACCTTGTCGAAAAGCTAACTCCAAAGAGGACTCCTCTTCTGTGCGATAGAGGGAAGAGAGAAAGCGAAACAACAAAGGGAAAAAACAAGGAAATACTTTGGGCCTAACTGAGGCAGGGGATTGCGATTCTCATCATCATTTGAAAGATTCTATAAAAGTCCTCGAGAAGCTCGACGAACGCACAGAAAGGTCCACTCCCCTGAAGAGAGAAGGAAGGTTCTCTCAAGGCCACTGTTTCGCCCAGGAGAGAGAAGATCGGGAGGAGTTTGGCAAGGCAAATGTCTCCACGAAAACGAAAAAGAATCAGAAGCAATTACCGTACGCTGGAAAATAAAAGCTCTAATAACGGGAACTTCATCACCATACCGATGTGGGGAAGAGCGTAGTCCTCCTGAGAAATGAGTGCGGTAAATGTTAGAGCTCACATCTCGACCTGAAGAATGAGGAGGTCTTAGTCAATTGGAGCAAAGTAATAGAAGCCGCTCAGAAACCCACTTCAGGGTCGGAAAACGGGGGGAAAGGGAAAAAGAAGGAAATACAGACCAGAAGATGCCGGGGAGGTGAGCGCGCGTCTGTTGGGGGCGCGTTTGAGCAGGGCGCGGGTGCGGGCGGGCGACGAAAGTCGCGGGGAGGCGAGCATTTGAATCCCGATGCGCGTTGGGAGATGACCCAAGAGAGGAGAACTGGTCGAGGCGATGGGAAAAAAAGCCTCCAGGCGCACTCAGTGGTACAGCGTCAACGCTCTATTGCGCCCTGAAAGCTGCAAACGCTGAGTCCTGCTAAAAGTGGGAGAGAAGGAACGCAAGAATCGTTCGAACTCCACGGGGGCATCAGCATTCGTAGGGGAAAAGACATTCACTTCCCCGGAGGAAAAGGGCTGCGGTTGCTTCCAAACTGAGCAATCTCTCGGCCTGGGAGGTCATTCACGGGGGGGAAGGGAAAACATACACCATCGGTATAGTTGAAAGGTGCAATTCATGAGGAAAAAAGGCGAAAACATTAATAGAAGAGGTGTCCAAAGGGGGAAAGGGCATGCGAAAGGGACTTCGGCTGGGCTAAAGAGGGAAGATGTCCCGATTATCTATCTCAGAGGGGGAAGCTCCGAAATCAGGAGCCCCCGGAGAAAGCAAGCTTCTGACGCGCATCGGAAAAAAAGATCATAACTAGAACGGAAACGCCAAAATATTTAGGAGTCGAAACGAGGCCCGGCTAAGGACGAACGGTCCTACTCCACCTCGCGCGAGAAAGCTGAAGAAGGGCCTAGCTTGAGGATAATATATTGGGGGAGTAGAGACCTCTTTCTTCCTCTGCGCAGGGGCGTCCGAGAACGCAATCCAGTCGCCGTCGCTATAAAAAAATCAAGATGATGGGTCAAGAGTATGCGCGTAAACAGAGCAGCTCGACAAAAAAACGAGGGCAGGGAGAATCCGACCAGAATGTGGGAAGGAGAGGTTCGACGGGTGCGTGGGAGAAGAAAACATCCGCAAGGGAGGGGGGAACGTAGTCATGTCAATGCATATAGTATCACCCCGCGCTGCTGCCAGAGGGGCGCGATCCTGCGACTCCTCAGAAAGGACTGTGCCCCGGCGGCAGGGGAGCCCGACATCCCCAGTTACGGGCTAGTAAAAGCCATTGCCGTCGAAAAAAGGAGCCACATGACCTCTGGAAAGAGGGCTCTGTCGAGAACATACTACTTCTCTAATGATGGGGGGGGATCAGGCTTCCTTCCTCAGTAACTGGGGAAAGAACGAGGTTGGAAAGTGGTCTTACAGGTAGAAAGGGGTCTGTCTGAACGGCGAGCGCGGATGCAGAAGACGAACCGGGACTCTCCAAAAAACAACGGGAAAAGTAGGGATAACCGTACTGGATAAATCCTACTCGCGCAGGAACCGAACGCTCGAAATTTGCAGGAAAGAGGAAAACCTTCGTGAAGTACCGCCGCGCATCGGGTTACTGCGCGGGCGCGATCTTGGTGCAGAGAAGGCTTAAATAAGGGATGAAGTGGTGATAGGGTGGTTGTACTGACTATGCTTGCTCCCTATCTGCGCCCTTTCAGCGGGAGTCCCAAAACGCAAGGGAGCTTCAGGAGAAGATGAGGACAGAGGGTCAACCACGAGAATGCGGGGAACGTCTTCTAGAAAACATGGGCTATCTGGAGGACCCTCTTCACCGCCGACTGCTGATGGGGGAGCTCACGAATATCGCTACTCCGGGTCCAAAAATTATGGTGTTTCAAGAGGAAGACAGATTTCGAAAGGTTTCAGACTCTCTCATCTGGGTATCCTTAACAAAGTGCTGGTGACGATAGAATTGTCGCTGGATCGAAAGAAAAGGCTGAGTATTGCTGAACCACCGCGAAATGGGGTTCTATCCTCTATATACCTGGAGGAATCGGGCTATAGGAAGGGGTGTCTAAGAAAAAAAGGAACCGAGTTACAGGGGGGGCCTTAGGTACGAATAGTCACAACTTCCGTCGTCGACGGATAATATTCTGTTCATCACCGCGGCCGGCCCGCTCTGGGAGTTTATCGGGAGACTGAGTAGTAATAGATTGGGGGTTGTAATGCCGCGCGACAAAATCCATTAAAGAGACACTTGTGCGCCCGTCCGAATAAGGAAGGGGACTGGGCCTGAATACTGATACTGGAAGGGGCGACGGCTAGTATTGTTAGGTGCTCGAGCAAATAAACCAGAGAAAAAAATCACTTGTGGTGGCACGCCAAAGCAGGACTAATGAGAACTTACCTTCCAGACTGGAGCTGGCAAAGTTCCTGGGACTATCAATGCATCGGAGGGCCTTGAACGATTCCATGGGCCTGGCTAACGGTTACCAGGTGAGAGGAAGTAGGAAATTCAAGAAAAAAGTTAGAGAGATTCATGGACGAGGAATGTGCCCTCTAGCCTGTCCCTAGAAGGACTTAGGAGGAGCTCGCACCAGAGCGCGAGTCAGGTAGGTCACCTCCAAATGTCCAGAAATAAAACATGTAAAGCAAAAGTCTAGGAGACAGAAAGCTCCGGGAAGTAAAAAAAAAGGGTCCATAATGTTCGCTAATGGCGCATAAAAAGAATGACATCGTGTAAAGTTACTAAAAAAGCTAAAACTAAAAAAAACGTGGACAAAGGGGAAAAAGGGGGTGATTCTGAACGAGAGGGATTAAACCTCAGCAGAAAGATCGCGGAAGCAGGTCTAGCTCTCAATGAGCCTGAAACAGCGCGCAATTATACGCGCTCTGAAAAAAAAAGGGCGGTCTTCGTGGGGGGAAAGATCCGAGTAGAATTAGGGGAGGGAAAACAACCCTCATTGAGGAAACGCTGCTCAATCGGGAGGTTTCTGGTAAAACTTCCGAGGTACCGAAAAAGAGGCCCGGACATGCCTTAAACTGTCAATTTTGGCCGTTCTTTGGAGAAGATCTCGCAAGGAAAAAAAAAATCTAAAGAAGTACAAGGAGTTACTCTCAGGAAAAAGGCAAAAACGCATGGAGACAGGGACGGCAACAGAGGTAAAGGTGGTTCCGCTCCTGCCGCGGAAGCCGTTGGATGGAGATGAATTGCTTCGAGAAGGAAGCTGGCGAGCACAAGCCTCGCCTAGATGAAGGGGGGGAGGGAGCTACAAGAGCAGAAGGGAAAAGAAATCGCAGGAACCAGAAAACTTAGGAGAGTAAGAAGGAGATTGGGAAGTCAGCGCCCCGAACTTATTTAACATATCCAGGGGGCGCAGCTGCTTCTGAGGCAGAATAGCCACTCTGAGATTCTTCTTTCGAGAAGGGAAATCTAAAAAAGGAAAACAAAGGGCCACCCTGTTCCGGCATCTACGAGAATGCGGCAGGGAAAGTAGAAAGATCATTGGAGAGGGCTAGCTCAGGAAGATCAAAAAACCAGAAAAAGCAACCTAAAAAGGGGGATCTCGAATGAGTGTTCGCCGGCGGTTTCGGTCCCCTCAGGGGGAAAACTCTAGGGGAGGGAGACGGTGCCTTGCAAAGAACTTAGAAAATCGTTACCTAAGAGGGGATCAACTGAAAAATGTAAGGTCCCACTTCTTGCAGGAAAACAACTCAGGAGGAGGTGGGGGGGGAAACACCGTAGTCGCGGAAGTGCGGGGGTCATATTATCTCTAAACTCTGGCTCGATGCTTGTCTTCTGCCATGGGGAAACGAAAGAAAGCCTCCTTGAAAAAAAAAGGGAGGGAAAGGGGTGGAAAAAATTCGAATATATAGAGCCTTCTGTGAGAGAGCGCTCGGGAAAGGGGGGTCACGGGGAAGGAGGAAAAAGTTAACTCGGGACTTCTATCAAGAAAAGGGGAGAAAGATAGAGGTGCTAAAGGAAAAGTTCTGTGAAATACTGTAGAACTAAGGCGCATCATTGCAGGGAGAGAAAATGAATGGGAGCAAAAAATAGGAGGTCTTCACTCGTTAGGGGGTTATAAGAATATGCGACTAGAAGGCCAGAGAGGCCAGTAGTCAACATCAGAAGTCTGAAATTAAGCATAGGTATGTCTGTCCCTTCTGAAACGTCGAAAGACGTTCTTAAGAAAACATTCCTCTGGGGATCAGAACGGGTGGCGTAACAAAAGGCGTTATCAATGTGCAAAGAATGCTAAACAGGCAGAAAACAAAATTACTAGACGAGACAGTGGAAAAACCAGAACTCAGAAGAGAAAGAGACAAGAATGAAATGGGAGAGGCCTCGCCACCACTGAATCTTGGCGGAGAGTGACTAATCTCGGCTTCCCGACTCACAAGCTCAAAACGGCGCACGATGCGGCCAATGCAGAGGGGAAAAAGCCGATAATAGAGTACCCTTAACTTCCACGGAGGCTATGGGAGGAAAAGAAGTAACTCCTAGGAAAACCGTGGAACCATCTAACCAGCGCTCTCGACCAAAGAAAAGACCATCAAGAGAGGGGCTACTCCTGCGTAGGGGGGGGAAGGAATCCTGAATACGGCAGTGGGAAAGATCTCAATTGAGGACAGCAAGAAGGGCTCTCAACATCACATGAAAGGTGGAGATGATCATTTTCTGCAAGTGAGACGCACTCTTCTTGGCTGAACACCTAAGGGGGCCTCGATGTTAACTCGTAGTCGGCGGGCTCCGGCACACCTCAGTGGCTCTAGAAGAAGAGAGGGACATAAAAATTCATGAAACACCTCTTCTGAAAGGGAAAAGGTCTGCCTAGCCTAACCTGCAGACCTCGAACGCAAGTCAGGCTTTCCGGGAAAAGAAAAATGAAACCAGGGCGGGGGAGAAAGCAGGATGAAAGGAAAAAAACACTTCACAATTCTCAATCGTATCGTTCTGGAAACCTCGGCTAAACTTTCGCGAATAATTGCTGCTTACGGGACTTCGCGCGGGGGAGGCTTCCGAAGTGTACATTTAATATCTTCAGCTCAGGGGAGAGGGCTCTCTTATTCTAAATCCAGGGAAGGGGGGGGAAAGGACGACAAAAACAACCGAAGGTATGTTAGATATGAAAAGGAAAATTGTAGCTCCGAGAGAGACGTGACCACTACTCTCTAAAGGAGTAAAATAAGAACTCGCACCGATGAATGGAGGACTCATAACCGCGAAACATCTAAGGGAAAACCTAAAAAAACTCTCAACAATTAGGAAAAAAAAGGTTGAGCACTCTCTATTCTAAGTTCGGAAGAAGGGGGGGGGGGGGGGGGTGGTCTCTTGACATTAAGAGGGAGTGAGACCTCGGAGGAACGTCCCGTTCACTTTATAGAAACCGCAGACGGCTTGGAGAGCAACGAAGCTTAGTCCTCGAAGGGGAAGAGGACGAAAGGGGGGGAGGAGAGACAGGTCACTTTAAAGTCTGGAAAAGCTGAAAAAATCCCACTGAGGGACGACAGAAGGCAAAAAAAAAAAACGGGCCACTGAGGGGTTCTTCGAAGGAGGCGCATTCGAGTTTCCGAAGATAGAAGGAAGCAGTTTCTGGTTATAGGCGGGTCGAGGGGGAAAAGGGGGGCGAGTACGACCCTGTCCGACGCAAGAGGGTACTCCACCATCGACTGCGGATGGGGGGTGAGAATCCCGGAGGGAAAAATATACAAAGGTCGGAAGAGGAGGGGGGGTGAGAAAAGCGATGCAATTCTTTAAAACTAAATCACTGAAAGAACTTTTCTTGGGAAGGGGGGTCGGAGTCTTGTTCTTCTTTCAGGTCAGACCGCAGGGCCGTCAGGGCTTTATCAGTGAGCTCGATGAAGGACTGGGGTCAAGCTCTCAAGAAGCCATTCGGTTCTATTCTCTGCAGTCCTCAAGGAAGGAAGGGACCTCCTTATCTGGGAAAGGGATTTAAGGGAAAGGCAGCAAAGTTGCGCTCGCAAGGGAACATCCCCGCAAGTAAACTGCGGTTGAATAAAAAAAAGGGGGAAGGGAAACTATCTCCCTTCCGAGTCGAAGGGGGGAACGAACGTCCCTCAGAGGGACTGGAACGCACAAGAAAGGTTCCCAGGAGATGTCTCGGGAACCGGAGGCAGCGCTTCTGGCTTAAGAACAAAGGAAGGAGGCTCAAGTCCCGAGGAGTGGGATCCCTCGCAGCTTTTAAGCAGTATCACCGCGCTAACTAGTGGGGCGTTTAGGTCTCGGGGAGGGCAGAGGTCCTTCACAAGGGGGAATGAAGGGGGGAGGAAAACGGCTCATTTAGGAAAAAAGGGACTGCTCTCACCTCTAAGGACGCTAGTTTAAGGAGAAAAAGAGCCACTCAGCGAGAGGATCACGCCGGGAATCGGGGGGGTTCTGTCAATAAGACGGAAAAAAAGACACAAAGGGGCGGTCAGGAATGTTCTGCACGGAGGAGGGGGAGGCGGGGTCTACACAAAAGAAAGCAAAGAACCGAATAAAAGGAAAAGGTTCGTATAAATGAAGGAAAACATGGGCAACGGTAGGAGAAAAAAGCTTCCCCAACAACAGAAGGGCGCCTGCACATTTTACGGGTATAAAAAAAGTCGGAGGAAGGTTCTTCACAACTCATTAGGGGGACAAATCGGCTCTAGCGTTCTTTGGGGGCCCGAAAGGCGGACCTCTCCGAGAGGGACTGATTATCAAAAGATGAAACCCTCAAAAGAAACGGGTCAAGATTATGGCTTTGAGGCGGGGTGGGCACTTAGGAAGCAAGAAAAAAATCTCTATAACCCTAACGCAATAAAAGTCACGATCTCAGGGATCAAAAGGGAACGGGTTGGGAAAGGGAGTGCAGATTCCGGCTCTCTCTCATGACGGGGGCTCTGGGGGGAGGGCAGTCGTTCTATAATTGGAGAGAACTGTGACTCGGAAGGAGTTAAAAGAGCGCTGAAAATTCTCGCTTAAATAATCTATGAAACACAACAAAGGAGGAAAAGATGAGATTGGATTTAAGATCAAAAGGGATTGTAGCGCAAAAAAAGCGTAGAATTTTTCTCTCATCTTCTTGGGAAGGGCACAAAGTCGTCTCCACGAGGTAAGTCGGCAGACGGAAGGGGAAGTCTAAAGACAAACCCCGGGAAACCAAACCGGAATTGGAGGGGAAGAAGTCAATAGAAGGGGGAGGAAAACTATATCCTAGAGAAGCTAAGCACAAAAAAAGCACATTCCAAAGAAAAGTTGGAAACTCGTAAGTGACACAGCGGGGAAAACGACAAAGGCAGGCGAGTAGAAGGAAGCCGGGCGAAAAAAAAAGACACTACCTCGCGCATCTGGGGCCGTACTGAGGGGGTCATCACTAAACTGCGCAGAATCCGGTAAACTTTTAAAGGCTGAAGAATGGCGCGAGGCGTGAACATCAGAAGCGTGGAGGGGAAAGGAGGGGAAAAGGAACCATCTACGTCCGGGGAAGAGAAAGGAGGAAGTCGGTGAACAACGCAAGTCGAACCCTCAAATGACGTTTGGGTGGGACTGCGTTCGTACAGAAAGATTAGGGGTGGACTCAGGCGAAGGGACGAACGTTTCTCTTGGAAATCCGAAAGATCTGAGAGAAGAAGCGGTGGATCAAATTCTCTCTGCAAAAGGACGGGGGGAGGTCGCGCAGAGGGGAAGCAGAAGTCATGAAAAGAAGACGCGATCAGAAACATCTCTATGAGGGAAAACAAGGAATTAGGCTTGAGCATAAAATTTTGGGGAACTAAAATCGCAAGGAGAAAACAATTCCACTTCTATTAGTCTCCCCTTTGAAAACGCAGGTCCGGACCGAGCCTATGATTGTGGGTCCTTCAGGAGGGGGGAAACTTCTGGCAAGAACCTGTCCGTGGGTTCAAAGAGGCACGGGGGGTTGGAGGGGAAAAAAAGGATCGGGGATGGGCAGGCCATTGCTATAAAAGAAAAAAAGACCGCTTTAAGCCGGTGAAACGGGACAATGAAGGGAGGATGGGCTGAGTTGTCTCAACTCTACAAGGGGGGGGATTCTGCGTGGAAAGAGAAAAAGCCTCTGAGCTCCGATCACGCAAATGATGAATGCACAGGAACCTGAAAAGCCTTCCTCAGCTAAGAAAGGAAAAAAAGGGGCAACGGAGAAAATCGACTATTCCGAACGAAAAGCAAGGGTCGACTAACGAAAAAGAGCTCATCACCTGCTCCGCCAGAAACTAGGAAGGCTCAGACGAAAAAGCGAAGGGGGAGGATCGGAAGAAACATTCTTGCTGTCCTAGGAGACCGCTCGAGAGAAAAAAAATCAAGTTATTGGTCCTTAGAGAAGGGAACAAATCAACTTCTGCTCACGGTCAGGTAGAGACAAAACCAGAGTCCTGCGGGCTTTTCGGGAGAGGGCTTGGGACGCAAGCAAGATATCCGCAGTGGGAGGGATTGAACATATCGATTGAATGGAATCTCAAGAGTCGTCACTATGAGGGCTATCTTGGAAGCTGAACTCGGAGCCGTGAAAAAGGCTCCGCAGAATGACCGGGCGGAAAAGGTTTATCAACAATGTCAAAAAACCACGGAAAAGCTCACTCGGGGGAGACACTGAGAGTTCTAGGGAGGAAAATTCGGGGGGAAAAAAAAAAACCTTCATCATGAGGTGCGAGGGTCAACTTGTTCCAGGTAGAGCGTCTCCTTAGATTCGCTCGAGGATAATCCAGGTTAAAAGAAAAAAAGCTCACGTCAAAAAAAACGGGAGATATGGAAGAGGGACCGAGTTTATCTCAGAAGAAGAACAGCTGCGCGCTCTAAGGGGAAGGAAGAGACCGCGAACAGGGAGGAATTTCAGATGGTAAACCAAAAAAATCTCAGGACCTCGCGCAGCAAGAGCCTGCGGGTGAGCGATCGGACGAAAGTCGGTAGTTACTGGGGTGGGGGGATAGAACTGATTCGCTCCTAGGGAAGTGCTCCCGCAAAGAAAACGGCATTCTGGCAACTTCAGTTCGAGGAGAAAGTTGCTGCCCGGGAAGGGAAGAAACGATGGAAGGACGAGCTCTAGAGAAGAGACGGAAACATGTGGGGCATCCTCCACTGGATTGGTGGCTGAGAAAGAACGATCGAGGGGAGCTAGGGTCTTGTTGAAGGAAAAAAAGTGCTCGAATTTCAGTGCCGAGTAAAAATCCTGCCAGATCTGGGTGGACGGAGTAGGGGGGGGGCTATATGGGAAGGATCAGTACGAAGAGCGTCAGCCAGGAAAGAGAGAACAATCTCTTCGGAAAGCACACAGCGAAAAGGGAAATCAGTTATTTGGGAGGGGAAACGAGAAAGCGGCTTTCAGCTGGAAGAAGAGACCTGGAAGGTGAATGAGTAACAGATTATTATCTGGGGGGGGGAACGAATCTCAGAGAGAGTTCGCTGGAGAAAAAAGGTCTAGAATAGGACACCAGACGAGTTTAGGGGCTCTCAGAAAAAGACTTGAAGAACCGCGAAAGGACCATGTGAGAGGAAAAATATAACACGGGCGGGAGAGTCTAGGAATTTTTCGGTGCTATCATTACCAGCGAGGGTGGGGTTCAATCCAAAAAGGTCGGGGCACGAATCAACTTAATGCTTAGCTGGGTCAGGAGAGGAAACGACTAACGCATCCTACTCCGACCGAGGTGCAAGGCCCGGCTCGACAGGGAAAGGGACTGAGGGAGGATTACCCAGTAGCTATCGGCGAGGGTACTCTTCAGGGGTCAGCAGAATCTCTGTTATCTGGATAAATAAAGAGGGCGATCACCATGATCGACAGAGGCGGCACCGAAGGGTGGGGGGGACAAGGGGCAGGAAAAAAACGACTCGTGATGGGGGGGGGGGGGAAGGGCAGCAAAGAGGGGGGGGTTCGCTGGCCTTCAAAAACGCTAAAAAGAAAAGACGAGAATCGCGCATAGAAAAAAGTACTGCACTCGGGTCTGTCTATTAGAAACCCTGGGGAAGAAAAATACATAGGGGGGGGAGGGAGGATTCAGGAGGGGGGGGGAGCACACTTCAAAATAGAAAGCGAAACGACTTTTCTAGAAGAAGGACCGGGGCGCCGGCTGACGAAAAAGACGCTGAAAGAAAAAGGGAAAATAAAAACCAGCGTCAAGGAGGAAGGAAGTGGGGGGGACCTTTCTTCCCTCCGGGACGTGCTGGGAAAAAAAAAAGATAACCGTCTTCTGTCTGAGGGTGGAGACGTCGCCGGCTGGACTAGCAGAGTTCCTTCGAAAGCGGGAAAAAAGGAGAAACAAGGGGAAAAGACAGGGGGGAGTGCAGGGGGTTATGGCTGATCGGGAGCAGAAAAAAAAAATAGGTGTCTGATTGGAAAGACAAGCGAAAAGGCTCGTAAGGGTCACAGTGGGGGTGAAATAGGGCTCGCCTGCAACTCGAACCAAGGGAACGTCAGGAGGAAAAAGGGGGGGGGATACTCGTCTACTAATAGTGGGGGGCCGCACGGTGGGGGATCGCCTAGAGGAAGGGGGACCCGAGATCTTAAAATAACCTCAATCTCAAACAACGTAGGGGATAACAGATATAGTAGGGGAAGGGAGCGGAAGAAAGGAGGTGCGCTCGAAAACTAAGGAGGAGCACTGGTTGGTAAGATCCAGACTTCGAGGAACCGGAGAAAAAAAAGGCAATCTCGTTCTCTATCGGGCAGATAAGACACATTACCAGGGCCCTGAAGTAGCCAATTGGATTGGCTCAAGGAAGGAAAGGATTCTAGAAGATCGGAGCGAGTCCTCCTCAAAGCAGAATCAGGGCAGGGGGGGGGGGGGGGGGGAGCCCAAGCCAGTGATCTCTAATTAGGGGGGGAAGTCCATGGTGGGGCGCAAAGAGGTAGAAGCTCCACTAAAGAGGGAACAGAAGGCCGGAAGGGAAAATCAGAACTATCAGAGGGAGGGGTAAAACTGGGATAGTAAAGAGCTACGTAGAGGCCAGGGGAAAGGCGATCCCGAGAAGGGGTTTGCATCTCTTCTTAATACAGGGCGGACCGTTCTTCAATTTATTAAAAGAGAAAAAGACTGCCTGCAAGATTAGTTCTTGGATGGGGAGCCACGAATCGAAGCCGGACCTCACTGGGGGGGAGTTAACAAAAAGTGTTGATAGAAGCCCTCTTCGGAAAAATCTTGATCTGTGGGTGGGGGTCGGAGCGGAGGAACTTAGGGGAGGGAGAAAAGAAATCTGAAGAGAGGTCAGAAGGGGGGTGAATAATTATAGCCCTTGGTCCATCGAAGGAACTTAAGTCTCTTTTTAAGCACTCAAGGAGGAAGTTAGGAGTGGGGAGCCCAATCAGGTCTTCAAAAGCCGGAGAGGCGGCGCTAGAGAAAAAGTTGGTGGTACCCTAAGAAGGAGAAAGTGTGCCACGTCTATCCATGGCTAAGGTTACGGAGAGTCTGCCGAAAGGGGACGGCGGGGACTTCAAGTCGTCCATCTAAGTCGAGTCCTTATCTAATAGTACACGTTTCCTTCCAAAAACGGGAAGAGGGATTGACTGGAAACCAACACCTGAACGAGAAGGACCTTGGAAAAAAGGAGTCATCCTGCTCCCCTTAAGGGAAACTGAGTTTCGGAAAAAACTCAGAAAAGAATTGTAGTGTATCTGAGATCTTGAAAAAGAGAGAAAATCAAACTTTCCCTAATAGAAAGATGATGGGGAACTTCATTTGCTCTTAAGGAATTAAATAGAGGAAAAAAACTTCACAAGAAATGCGGAAGACTGGATCCAGGACATCTGCCAGAAGGTCCATCCTACGCAAAAGTGCCGAGAAGATAATCTTCTCTCCTCGAATCTACTAAAAACTAGGGGTGGGGAAGCTCCGCCCATCTGAAGGGGTACCTGAAAAGTGGAAAGAGCTCCTTCTCTAACGCAGCATGATGCAGGGCATTCGAGGAAAAACTACAGTCACTCGTCTTTACAGGTCACAACAGAAATGTGTCCTTCGGTCTGATCGGGGAGTCGGAAAAGACAAAACGACTAAATGGGATGGACGCTTGAGGACGGGGCCAGTTCACGTGAAGGAGGACCTTAGGCTCGGAAAGGTCTATCTGACTGAGCTCAATCAGACACCAGGGTCAAACCTGAGGCGAAAGAAACCCGACCAGGTCTGTCATATCGAGGAGCAAAGACTTCAGGTAAGAAACCAAAATATGGGGAATATAGGGAAAGCGGATCGCAAAAAGATAGATCGGCAATCTTAAGTCGAGAGAGGGGCGTTGCCGGACGCATTGATCAGGTGAATTTTCTTCAGGAGAGAAAAGGCGAAGAAGGGGGAGAGTGCTCTATCTATAGACCGTAAGGTCTCTCGAAAACCACACTTAGGGGAAAGAGAAGACCCCTTGTAGCGAATCACTCGAGGAAATCCAGGGAGAAGATTACAAGGCATTACCACTGAACCCTTCCAATTGGGAAGAACATCTCCTTACGATCTCACAAAGACTTTCTCTCCGTTAACTTCTAGCCGGGGGGGGAGGGTGGGGGAGGGCTTCAGGTCCTGATTTATAATAGAGATGAAACGCAAAGGATTAGGTTTGCGAGAGTCATTCACTCTTGCATGGGGAGGAGGTTCCAGAGCATGGACGAGGAGAAAAATCAGGCGCAGATAATTTCATGGAAGTGCCTGGGAACGGAACAAAAATGATTTTTCTTCTAGCAAGAGCTCATCTCAGACCCATTCGGGTGTGTTAACTCCGGCGAACATAAACTGTGGAAGAATCGATAAAAGAGGGAGGGGTAAGCTGACGGGCAGGAGAAGGCTGCTTGGCTTGAGGAAACCACCTTGGGAACTTCTACACAGAATGGGGGAAAGAGGTCTCTAAAGGCTGGGAGAAAACATTCGGGCTTGTACTTGAATACTAATACACAATGTGACGGGGGGACAGGCTCTCTTAATGAAGAGGGAAACAGTTAATAAAGCAGCAGTCAAATCGGAGAGGATAGGGTATTTATCTCGCTGGTTGGACTCTAAAAAGGGGGATCATAGCAAGGAGCTATTCTCTTTTAAGGTCCAGCGAAGAAATTCCTGGAGAGGACAACTTTTCGAAGGCTAGCCGCAGTTTGCTACTGAACATCAAAGCCCTTCCTTGGTTTCGTGCACGCTACCGGACTCGGAGAGGGGAAAGTTACGAAGAAGAGAAGATCGGGAAAGGGGAAACGGGGCAAAAGGGGCCACTAGTCTCCTTGTCTGCCAGTGGCGCAGGAGGAGAGAACTCAACACCTTTGAGAAAAAGGTAAAAAATCTTCCTCGGGTCTCAAAAAAAAAAATCGCGGTTGAGAAGCCTAAGATGAAAAAGGTTCCTGGTGGAGGCTCAACCAAGAAGAGTGGCTTACACCTCCCAGAGGGAGATACGAGGGATTCAGTCTCCAGACGAAACGCTATTCTGCTATTGTTATTCGCATACGCTCCAAGAAATTTAGGAGGAGAGGATAACGCAAGAAGTTGGTGTCATTAGAAAAGTAGATGATCTACAAGACAAAATTCAGTAGGGAAGGAGAATGAGAGGCGGGGGAGAACTTCCGCAGCCTCAAGAAGAGAGCCTGGTCAAAAGACCTCACTCATTCTAGGAAGAACAGCCGAGGCCACCCAGCGCATAGCTTCCTTAAAAGTGGGAGGGAAATAAGGTATTGAGTTAGTGTCGCACAACCGAAAGGGGAAAACACTCTATCTTCAGGTGCTGGTTGAGCCAAGGAGAAGAGGATGTTACCTGAAGAAACTAGTTCGAACCCTAAGAGAAAAAACAAATTCCAGGAGCTGAAAGGTGGGTTTCCGGGAGTTGCGGAATCCCGCGACGAGAGGATGATTCCCAAATGAAATATGACTCAATCGACATGCCGCGGAGAGTAGTAAAATAACAGATTTCCAATTTTTTTTACATGTGTCTGGTAGAAACAGCCACTCCCCTCCGATTAATATTGGAGTAAGTAGTTATTCAAAGCGCCAACTTTCGAAGGAGGAAGTTGTTCGAGAAAATTTCTTCTCGTGGAATAAGCGATAGAAAAAAAAACGATTAAGTATAACTCTGAAAGAAAGATGGGAAAGTTTGACCTAGAGGGCAATGTCGAAACTAACATACTATGGCGGCAAACCTCGAGAACCCGAGAAGAAGGATCTATCTTGGTCTAAACAACCTTCAACCACCAGGGACACATCCTGGGGAAGAAATCAAGGAAATCATTGGATTTCGCTTCTCATATAGGAAATCCTCACGATGGAAGGAGACCGCAAAATACCTGACAAGCCCAGCACTTTTTAAAATATGGATTAGGGCTTCCTGTCTTGTGTGCAAGCGGGGGAGATCATCTCTAGATTCCACCTTGCAGATGCTACCACCATCACTAAAACGGGAAAATCGGGTAAACAGTTAATGCAGGTGAAAGCAACGAACTTACAAAGTTACTCCTTTCAATGTGCAGGTGGGGTCAAAACGCTTGCTCTTCCTCAAGACGCAACTTCATTTGAGCTCAGAACAGCGAGGACGGAGAAAGGAGGGGCGGTCCCTTTTGAGACAAATAGAACCGACTCACCTCTGCAGTTTAGGCAAAATGTGGGTGCTAATCTCAGGTTCGACATACCAAAGGGAGGAAGTTATCTCGATCGAGAAAAAGGAGGTGGAGAGGGGAGCGCGAAGATCTCTCGGGTGTGAGGATTTTGAATAACGGTACTGCTCGGCCCAAGAGGGAGGGGAACTTCTGGAGAGACGATGGGACGGAATCATCAGGTACGGGAGTAAGAGAGCGCGCGAGGTCGGAACAGAAAGATAATAGCAACGGTGGGGGGAGAAAAGAAAACCTAGAACTTGACACGGAGAGACAACGAAGGACACGCATTTCGAGTCCGAAGATGAGTTCTGAGGAGGTCCACTTGGGAAAAAAACAGCTCAGGGACGGGAATAGCGTGATACTAGATTGTTCAGGGCCACAAAAATGACGGTAGCGGGGAGCCTGCAGGCTGTCACAAAAAAGACATATCAGAAAGTAAACAGAGGTATAGAAAGCGCCCTTAAGGGTACAGTTAATTCTCCCGCCAAGGACCAATAAATTTGCAAGGAAAAAGAGAGGGAGTTACATGAGTAATACGAAGCCCAAGATCACAACCAAAAACGCTTCTTACCGAAGGGGAAACTGGCCTACATCCGATATACACGAGACTTAAAAGCTTCATGCTGGATGTACGAGAGAAGATTAGACTTGGCTACTAAGGACACCTAGAGACCTGAGAGAGCTCCATTATATAGGGGATACAGTAAAAAGCAGTGGGGGGATAGCCGAAAACAAACATCGAGAATGCTTCCTATCAGACCCGCTAAAGGAAAAACGGAGAACCGAACTATATTTCCGGTCGGAGCGAGGAAAAAGACTACTTCTAGAAAACACGTCGGAATCAACAAACCATAGGTGTGGAAGGCGCGGTGTGTTCTGTAAAAAATCGCAAGGGGGCGAGTGAGCCCAGGCGAATGTCAATAAGCATCCAGGTCTTGGAGAGTCCATATCTTCCTCTAGGGAATCATCGCAGAGAAAGGGCCGAGAGACCTACCCCCGGGAGCAATAGGGAGCAGACGCAGCTCAATAAAACGAGCATGCACCAGGATAGAATCGTCTAAAACGCATAAGGAGAACCTTTCTAGGGAATTCGAATGAGAGGGGAAACGGCAGCCATTAAGCAGGTTCTGGAACTTGGAATGAAAAAAGGTAGGAACCGTTTCTCTGAGTGAGGGTCATGTCATAACTTCTCAACAACCGGGGGGAAAAAATATATATAAGAAAGAAAACCTTAATGGGATCGAATAATGCGAGAAGAACGGTAAAGATATCAATAAGGAAATACTGAATCACTTCTGAATGACTGAAAGAACCTTCCACACCACCACACTCCCCCAAAAACCATCCGCCTTAATATAGGAAAGGTCAAGGGTTGAACGCAATCTGAGATGGGGATTCTCGGTTTGGGGTCAGCGGAAAACTTCTTCTCATCGATTTCAAAAAGCGGGAGAGTCTCCTCCTTTCATCACTATAGAGGACATGACGGGAAGCTAGACTCAGTCCGAGGAAGTAAACAGCTGCTACCATATGACACTTCAGGATATATGACTGGACAGGGACCTGAGGAGGGGGGGGGGGAAGGCGGCACAACAAGAGAAGGTCCACCTGGTGTGGAGAACATCGAGTGGACTTTGGTTTAAACATCGCATCTAGCCAGTAAAGAGTGCTGTGAGCGGTCAGAAGTTCTCTGCAGGAGATTGCTACTGCTCTACAAAGAACCCCCTCGCCAAGGGAAAAAGATCAAAGAGAGCCTTTATTACTAGGGGTTCACGGGCGAGGGGGGGAGGAGAAATGGCTTCAGCTTGAAATAACTGCTTGGAAGCCTATCAACCGTGGCCTAAAGCATGACTATGATCGGATTCAGGACCGAATTTACAGACCTTAGAAACGGGGGAGCAATCTCTCGGTTGCAACTCACGAGCAGATCATTCGTGACGAGTACACATCCCAGTTAGGTATGACTGTAGCTAGACCTGCTGAAGTGCCTCTTGGACAAAAGTTGGGGGAAAGTGGTGAGAAGATGCCCATCGAGCTACCGTTGTGGGTCTCAACACAGTGGACTAAGTAACGAGCAACCCTCCGAGGCGCTGCGAAGTTTCCTCCTCCTTAACATAAAGAGGAACAGACGTGCCGCGCGGGCTCTCCCGTGACGATCTTCTTAAAAAACGATGCATCGGTCCCCAAAAACTGCATGGTTCTCCCTCTCCGGTTAGAATCCAAAGCAACTTCTCCTGCGTATAAAAAAAGCGAAGCAGAAAAGTTTCTACATCAGGGGAAAAGTGCTACAAATAAGCGTATTAACGACCTCCCGTCGATTAAAGATGGGGTCTGCTCCAAAAAAGCTCAGCAAGGGCGTCTCTAAGCGCTCAAAAAGGGACCGGCATCATAGGGTAGGCTAACTAGAGTATGAAACCGTGGTCCAACTGAATTTCTCTCGATTCAAGAGGCGGGGCTAACCCAGGAAGGGGAAGCACGAAAGTCAAGCGGTCTGGGAGATCAGAAAAGGAAAAGCGCCGGAGCGAATCCTCAAAGAGAGCGAAGTCTTCCTTCACAGGGGTGGACAGTATAAGGAAACGGTGCTCCATTAGGGCACGATGATAGGGAGTAAGTGTGTGACTACCAAAATCTTACTAGATCAGCGCTGCCAACTGTCTAACCCGAAGGAGACTGAAAATGTAGAGATGTTTTTTTCAGTGATGGAAAAAAGCAGCAGGGCTCCGACCTATACTTCCAATGAGAACGCAAGCGCAAGAACCATGCCAGGGCTCGACGGCAAAAAAAACTTGGTGTTGAATCTGAGCGCCTGAAGTCAGACCAAGGCGGCTAATATTTGGAATGAGCGGACGTACTACTAATATCTCTCAACGTGAACTCAAAAGAATTGTCACGGAGCTTTTCTTAAAACCTCCA
>Ga0179593_1328074_pt1 | contig 19645 bp, 25 predicted proteins | sample CZODoug2_1_08_16_FD_185931 | JGI IMG/M metagenome (GOLD analysis project Ga0179593, IMG submission 185931) | Vadose zone soil fungal communities from Angelo Coast Range Reserve, California, USA - CZODoug2_1_08_16fungal (PacBio error correction) | ecosystem: Environmental > Terrestrial > Soil >...
ATTCGCAGAGGGAGGGGGAGAAAAAAAACGTCGGCGAAGAGCGTCGCCAGCAGCCGCACGATCTAATGACATATAATAGGGAGGTACTATGATTAAACGATGGCACACTCGCAGCCTCTGAAGGGATAGGAGAAAAAGAGGAGAGATGAGAGGGGAGAGGGAAAGGTGCCAGACTCGCAGAGGGTTGCCGATACGGGCGGAAAATATCCTCTAAGGGGCAAGGGAGGGACCGAGCGCGCGAGATTAGAGTTTCCTCTTCTCGCGCAAGAGAAGAATGGCGTGACGTAGGAGAGCTAAGAGAAAAGAGGGAATCCCAGACCATAATAAAATTTGGGAGAAGGATCCCTGAAAAGAAAAGTGGAAAACCGAATCGACTTGAAAGGCTCTCTCGACGGAGAGTAGCGAGCATCTCCAGAATGAGTAATCTTCATATCGCCATAGGGCCAGAACTAGTTAGTAAAGTCTACCTCGCCTCCAACGTGTTCAGAGGCAGCCAACGTTCTCCTCGACTGGTACTTATATCCCCAAAAAGAGGTCCTGCGTGAAAAGCGGTCCGCGTCGCACATCAGCCCTCGGTTAAGGACGAATCTCAAATCTCACGACACTGCGCAGTCAGGGAGGAAAGAGAGTCCCTAATAAAGGAAGGAGGCATCTAGGAAAATCTCCGAAGACGGAACTAAGCTACGAAGTGGGTTCACCATTCAAGGGGGGGTCAAACGAAGCGTGACCAGAAAGCACCATGGGGCGCAGAAGAGGGGGAGAAAACTTCTTAGTAGCGGGAAGGAAGGATCGATGGGAAAGGGATGAAGAGAAGGGATTCAAACGGCAAAAAACTCAATGGTCGGCGTTACTCCCCTGCAAAAAGAACTCCGAGAGAGAGAAAGAAGAAGAGAAACTTTAAATAAGAAATAACTACTAGAAAAGAGAGGGAACTTGAAAAGACTAGGCTCTCACACCCATTCCTCGAACTTAAGAAGAAAAAGGAATCAGTCTTCGCATAGAGACGCTTCGAAAAGAAGAGAAGGAAGGGAATACGGAAACAAAAACTTAGACTTGCCGCTTTCGCCTTGGAGAAAAATCACCTATATACATCGCGAAGCGCTGACTCTATGCTTCGAGGGGAGCGCTCAACCTTGAAGGTGGTGGTATGAGAGGAGAGAAAAAACTTCTGGACCAATGAAGAAATCTCCTCCCCAGGGGGGGCAAAAGAACCGAAAAAGAAGGGAGGATCTTCGAAGGGACTGACCGAGGAGAAAGGGGGAAAACGGGTGGAGATAGAGACTACCGTCAAGAGGCCGAAATTTCGTCCTCTCATTACCCCCCAATCGGTTATGTTGAACAAACAGTGTGCCGCTAGAGTCGTCGAAGGGAGGTTCCTCAAAGAGACAAGGGAGAGGACTGATGTGTTGACTTCCATAGTGAAAGGTCAGGGAGAATCGGGGAGTCACGCTAGTCCCTCAGAGGGAATCACATAAACCGGCGGGAGGAGGGGGGAACGTGAATGTCGGAAACGAGTATCGCTAAAGGAGGAGGGGGGGGGGAAGGCGGAATGAGAGAGGGAGACGTTAGAGAAAGAAGGATGAATATGAAGTCTCTAGACAAATAAGGGAGTGCAGGTCCAGCGACTAAGAGAACGCTGCAACGACGAGAAAGACGGCTTAATCAGAAGAAGCTCATCTGGAATAGACGGTCAGAGCACCCTCCCGTTAAGGGGAGAGACGTTGACCAAAAAAATGAAGAAGGAAGATATCTTTGGCAGTGGAGAAAGAAAGGGGGATGAGGGTCTTAGACCCTTCCGCGACACAATGCCGCCAAATCCAAAAAAAGAGGGTACGGGCAAGATACGAGGACTATATCTTCTCCCAAAGACGGAAAGAAAAAAAATTCGGATGGAAGGAAGGGACTGTTCCAGAAGAGGAAAGGGCAGCGCTGTTTTCCAAATATGGATGCAGCAGAACAAGGAAGAGGCCGTCAGATTCAACAACAGAGTTTTTTGATTTCATAGGAAAACGGCAGAGAGAAGAATAAGACTGGTGAAGGCGTTGGAGAACAATACATTGGGTGGGTGCCGTGCTTCTAAGCCGGCAAGGGGGGAAGGATTAAATCTCTCGAGAGGAGGGAGAAATAACAGGAAAAAAAGAATGGACGACAGCGAAATAAAGAAAGATCTCTCTTCTGCAATAGGAAGAAAGGGGAAACCGGAAAGGAAAAAAGGAGCAGGCCATCCTAATGAAAAAAAAGACGGTAGAAAGAATCGAGGGGGGAGAGGCCGGGGTCAATAATCGAAATCAATTACTCCTATAAAGAGGAGGAAAGGAGGTTAAAGTGGAGGAACTATCAATATCCGCAGAAACCAAACACCTTTAGGTAAAAGAGAGGGAGCGTTTCAATTAGGAGTAAGTGCCACCCTTTTAGCAGGGGAAAAAGGGGTCTCGGAAAAGGGAAGAGGAAGTAAAGCCTCGAGGGAATCGGTCGATCGTATTAAGCGCCGCCGTTATCCTGTTGCTTCATTTCGATTAGGAAAGGATATACATTATGTCTCAGGGGAGGGGGGGGTTCGGGGGGGAGGAAAGGAAGAAGAGAATTGGAAGAGAGAAGGGAACGTCTAGGGAAGTGAAAGGCCTTGTTCTTTAGGGAGGAGATCTGCTCCTATCCCTGCTTCGGAGAGGCCCGGCAACAAGAAAAGAGTCGATATTGTCTATCAGGAAAAGGAGGAGGACAAAAAAGAAGGGGAAAGGGTAGGCTTCCACCCTCGGGGGAGGAAGGCTAGCGGCTCAGGGGCAATGTCTGCACTCTCACGGGAAAGGTAGCCAAGGGGGGGGAGAAGAGAAGACTCAGTGAAAGGAAGGAGGGAAGGAAGCCAGCTCGAGGATGCGCGCGTCAAAAGTCCTCTAGAGGGGAAAAGGGGAACCAAAGACATTTTTTTGGGGGGTCTGGAGTGAGGGGGGAGGGAAGAGACTCCAGAAAAAGAGGCGCGAAAACGTCGGAGGGGAGTAAAGGATATGCCTCATTAAAAATCGGAGTTCTCTCTTCTTAGTCCTCGAAGGAACTGCTTAGATTAAAAGAAATCGTCCTCAGAAGTTGGCGGGAAATATCTGCGGACGGGCTTGAAGAGAGGGACGGGTAGTACCGAAATCAACTCGTAAAGGGGAAAAACAAGCTTCTCGAAAGGGCGGCAATTCTCCCATGAAGCCAGAGGAAAGAAACACTCGGGAAGAAGATACTATGAAAAAGAGGGGTGGAGCGCTAAGAGGATTGGCAATCAGTAGGGAGGGATAAGAAAGAGGGGAAGAAAAGCTAGGAGTGGAGAGAGTAAACCATAAGAGGCCCGAGTGTGTAGACTTGAGGACATGCCTTCTAGAAAGATAGAGGAGGGGTTCTGGAGTGTTAACAATACTAAAGGGGGCCTGTGGCTTAACGACCATTCTCAGTTAGACTGTCGAAGGACCCAACGAATTCCATTGTGTAAAAAAAAAAGAAGTTCAGCAAAAGAAGAGGACAAGGCTAACTACTACCCTTGCCGGGGCGTCAAGTTTCCCGGTGTCATTCAAACTCATGCCCCGTCATCTCGAAGAGGGGAAATCTCCCTTCGACCCGCCGCATCAAGGGATTCACTATATAGCAGGAAGGGTGGGATCGGCAGACCACGGCGATCATAATTTTCTTCAAGGAGAAGAAGGTTGGCGCAGTGAAGGGAATGTAGCAACTGAGGTATCGAGAGGGATAAGATCCTGTGCCCTCTCGTCTTCCGTCATCAGAAGGGGGTATTCTATATGGGGAGCAGGAAGGACTCTGTAAATTAGAATATTACTTGGAAAGAGTTAGAGATTACGAGAACTATGTTGTGGGAGGGGGGTACAAATCGGGAGACAGGGGGTAGAATTCCCTGGCCGTGAAGGAAGGTATAGTGGAAGAAATAACGGAGAATGATCGTGGACTCCTAAAGGGAAACCATGTAATCTAAGGGGTGTTGTTAGTCGCTCAGGACGATAGGGACTCTAAATTCATGGGCCGAAGGTAAACAGATGACCGTAGAAGAAGAGGACTATCTTTCGGAAGGACGATTATCTTGGGGCCTATCTGGTCACACAGGAAGGGAATGGTCTTTCATAGAGAAGCTTCGTTTAGAGGGGAGGATAGCTCGCGAAGAGGAAAGAGGGGGGGATGGAAGAGAAGAAAAAAATGGAAACTAATAAAAGAGGAGGGGAAGGAGATTATATTGAGACGGGCTTGCCCTTCCTATCCTATCTGGTAACAGGAGGGAGTAGCAGGAGGAGTGAGAAGATCTCTGCATATTATATCCAGAACAGAAGGGAGAATAAGAAGGAGTGACGCCGTGCTCTACGGGCGCGTCGATGGGAGGGGTCACGAGTGAGAAAATGTCTTGCGAAGTAAAGAAAGGGATGGGGGCCTGGGCGTTCATTGCATTGGAGAAAAGAAGGGGCAGTAGGGAAGAAGATGAGAAGAATCTCTGACTCCCGGTAGCGCAGCCTCTCGCTCTCAATGACCAGTTACCGTTCCGAGGAAGCTGTTCCGAACGAAGATCGGCATTTAACATAGGAACCCGCGGAGGGAAGAAAGAATCTATACCCAATGGAGAGAGAGTTCGCGCTACGTTCCTCCGACCGTTGATTCAGAAGGATATCATAGATCGGAGCGAGAGGGGGGAAATGTTGCGTGACCTAGCTTCGGCTGGACGAGAAGAGGGAGAGAGAGGGAGGCAGAAAAAACACAACAGGAAAGGAGAAAACCTAAAGATAAATCGTCCTCGGCCTGAGCGCGGCAAGACATCGGAAGGAAGACAGATCAGCGGAGGAGATTATCTATCCGATGAGAAAGGGGGAACTGCATAAGAGGGGAGGGAGAGAGAAAAGATCGAATAGGGGGAGAGTCTGTCTGGAAGGCAGGGGAGTTGTCTGGTTCCCTAGAGGGAGTGGCGATAAGCGGCCGTGCGGAAAAAGGAGATCCGACAGCGCGAAGGGAGGATGCCGGACAAAAAGAGAATTGGGTGAGGTTCTCATAAGACTAGATGGACTCGCGCTCATATGCACGGAGGATCCTCTGAACGGAAAAGATACCCATAGGGAAGGAGGTCATATCAGCTTGGCTAGAAACGAAAAATAGAAATACTTCCCTCTACAGAAGTTTGGGGGCGGGAAACCGGCCTTTCGATTATCTCGATCGGAAGGAAAGAAGGACCTCTGTAGACCTAGGAGAAAAAAAAAGGGGCGCCGTTCCAAGGATCGGGCAAAGTCCTCTTTGCACTTTCGACTACTACGTAAAAAACGGACCTACCATCCTATCACTTCGGATAGCAGGACTCGCTTCTCACGACAGAAAAAGAGATAGGGAGAGGAAAGAGAAACAAAGAAAGAAAGAGGAGAGAGTGTCTTCAGCAAGGGTACCGGCATGATGCAGTCGAGCAAAGAATCTCCTCCCGTACCGGGGAAAAGAAATCACACAGCGCAGGGGGGAAAATTCTCCATTCCTTTGCACGAGAGGGAGAGGGAGAGAGAAGAAAAAAATGGAGAATATCCATTTAGTTGAGGATAATTGACGATACTTGCAGGTCTTCAATAGCCGGCCTTCAAAAGAGAGAACAGGGGAAGAATGCGAGAACAAAACAGACTAAATCAAAGGGTCAGGAGAGAAACATGCAGAGTTAATAAGGTCAGTAGCCGAGGCGGAGGGGATAGACAGTCCCTTCCTCTCTTAAAAAGAGAGGAGGGAGACCCCACCAGAATTAGGAGGAAAAGGGAAAGAGAGGACTATATCAGGCTATCTACTCGAGACTACGGACGCGGACAGAAAAAGAGAAAGCGAAGAGAAGTGAGAAAAAGAATTAGCTCTCTTTAGAAGAACAAGAGAGAAAAAAAAGAGAAGTCGAGAGAGGAGGAGAAAAGATGCTTAGGTTGGAAGTAGTTTCGGGCTCTCGAATAAAGCTTACTTTGCAACATCTCTGCGTGAAAGGGGGGATTACCGAACGATCCTCTCACATAAGAAAGGTCTTCTTCAATTTGTCTCGGGAAGGCAAGGATGAACCGCTTCCAGGTGAGAGGATCCTCTCCAAGCTTCAGAGGAACAATATAATTATCCTCAAGACAGGGGAAAACGGAGTGTATTGGAAAAAGCAGAGACAACCGCCGCAAGAGGAGGAGAGTCAGGAGAAAGGGACAAGGGGGAGGGGGGAAGAGGAGGGCTTTGATCCACGTCTACCTCATTATGATCCAAGACGAGGGAGGAAGTTAAAAAGTCATCCTAAGAGTAGGGAAGACCAAAAGAAACAAATTTACGGTAAGAGGGTCGGCTCGGGGTAATAGGAGAGCTTGAAAGGCCTTTCTTCACGGAGAAAGGGGGGAGAAGGGAGAGAATACAAATATGGGGCCTCTACAAAAGAGTCAAACTAGAGGGGAAGGGCAATCTCACTATCCGCGCAAAAAAATGAAAGGGAAGACTGATAGTCTAAATTAACTCATCGGAAGAAACATCACCCTCATGAGTATCCATACTCCGAGAAGGAGTCAAGAAGGAGGGAGGTCCCGAAAGGGGGGGGGCTTTCTTAAACGTCAGAGTAAAGAAAACATCACCAATAAAATTTGGTAGAGGGAAGAATCTATAGAGGAAGAGAATAGGCCATTGGGCATAACCAGAGCTTAGTTTCCTTCCTGGGAAGGGGATGGGGCTGAACCATCAGTGAAAAAGAGATAATGGGGAAAATAGGAATAGGAGAAGAGGTCAAAACAGGATTGGTCGCGCCTGAAGAAACAGTGGGGGCGCAGAATTCACTTAGCTTGAAGAGGCAAAGAGAAAGGAAGATTTTCCAAGGAAAGGGGCTTAAAAGACGAAAGGAAGGTTGGTGCGCCGTCAGGAAAGTGGCTCCAGGGAGGAGATAGAAAGGCAATACAACTTCCCCTCTGTAGAAAGAGGGAAAGAAGGAAGATAGTTACGGATAATGAACCTCGTTCTCATACCCGGACGGGGGGAGAGGACGTCTTAAGAACAACCCTCCGGAAGAAGAAGAAAATAGAATCAGATCATTAATCTAAGGAAAATCGCTTTGGCTCGATCCATACTATCGAGGTCACGCCATGGTAAGGAGGTCCTGCCAAAGTCAATGTTAACCTGAAACCAAGTAGGGAAAGATAACAGGGGGGAACTCATAAAGTTCAACTAAGATCGTCTTCAGACAACCTGTGGGTATTAAAGGGAAGAGGTGAGACAAGAAACTTCTCTGTAGGAAAAAAGAAGGGGCGAAACTGGAGAAGAAGGGGATAGAATTACGTCGGGTCGTTAGGACGAGGGACTCTTCTCCCTTCAGGAGAGTCTGGGGCTTCCTGGGTAAAAGTCAATTACTAGGAAAGGATGAGAGAGGAAGTCCTGAGCGTAGAAGAGGGGGTCGTGGAAAGGGAGATATCTAGGAGGATTTTATTTTCTTCGTAGTCTTCAGGGACATTGAGAGATTGACGTGTCTTAGAGGAGGAAGGCGGAAAAGAAGGGAAAGGGAGCTAAACGGGAAACCGCGGTCAAGACGAACAGCTTCTTAGTCTCGAGCGAGAAGGACGGGGGGAGAGAAAACGATGGGGTTTAATTCATGAGGAGGAAGGGAGATGGGCTGGAGAAGAATGGTTTGGGGAAAAGACTACGTGCCGCCCAGAAGACCCGCCATTCCTCACTGGCCAAACTTTTTTAGGACGCGGAGAGAGTCCCTTCTAGAGGGGAGGAAAGAGAAAAAAGGTTCAGGGGGGATGGGGGGTACGGGGGGAGGAAAAAAGAACAAACCCGAAGAAAGCATCATCTTCGTATTAAAAAGGGAACATGCGGAGGGTTCTCAGGCCAACTCTTAATCGAGGAGTCAGGAGCTGAACGGATCCCTTCAGTTTCGAGCGGAGACGAGGAAAGAACGGGACGTCAGGGATTGAGATATGTAGCTATTAACTCCTAAGATAGTCGGTAGAGGGACCGTCGAAATACTTGAGAAAAGGGCCTCGCCGCCGTCCGAGGAGTTAATGTACTCCTGAGGAAAGGAATCACTAAGGAGTTGGGCGAGGGAGACAATCCAGGGTGAAAGCTCTGGGACGTTTAAAGTAAGCCCACGAGATATCGTTAAAGGAGGGGGAGTAGGAGGAAAGTTAACCAGAAATAAAGAAGATCCGTGGGAGGGAAAAGGAAGTAAGCATATGAGGAGTTTCGCTGCTGTGACATACCCAAGACATGTTGGATTTATTCGGGGAAAAGAGGATTACGCATGGGGAAGGAAGGGAAGAGGGAGGGGAGCGTAGATCGCCAACAATAAGAGAAGAGGCGTCAAGGCCGGAGACCCAGGATTAAACCTTTATGATGGTGGGAACTGGTCAGGAGGGGCTAGGTAGAGGGGACATCCCAAGCGACGACGAGATGGCAGGCCCGGAAATCTGTCTAAGCGTCAAAGAACCGGATTCAGGGCGCAGCCCTATAATCTCAGATAGGAAAAAGAAGAATGTGATCGTTGATGAAAGAGGCTATCATCATTTTCTTCAAGGCGAAGAAGGGGGGGGTCGAGTTTGTAAGGGGGAGCAAGACGGGAGAGACCAGGACTCAGTTATAAGATTTGGAAACGAGGAGGGGTTTTTTATCGAATAAAAGGGGGGAAGGAGAGTATTAGAAAAGAAGAAAAGCTTCTACTCTCCTTATCGGAGTAAGTCTTTCCTAGTGGAAAATCTAAACGTAGCTTTGGAGGGGGAGTGGTCATAGAGGAGAATGGGGCAATTGAAGGGCCTGAAGGGAGGGAAAGGGAAACTGCCTTTCAGAGGGGAGAGCCATAGAAGTACTTAAGACAGATAAAAAGGGATTCTCGGGAAGAGGGAATTTGTGAAGGGGAGAAGGTCACCCAATTCTCGAGGGGAAAAAACTTGTCTGACGTCCTGCTTAGATTATCTTTTTCGTAAGTCATCATGGATTGAAAAGGCTTTTTGAGGAAGAAGAGAGGGCGGGTTTATCGGGGGGAGAGAAGGAGAGATAGGAAGGGGGGGGGCTGAAAAGATTCAACAGGAAGCAAAAAGCAGAGGAAACGATCGACTATGATATGCGACCGGGAACCGGAAGATGCCGTATACCTGACGGAGGTGGCTCTTCGATGGAGACGAAAAGAGAGGAAGGTTCTTAAGAGGGAGAATAGAACTTCTCAGGGGCTAGAAGAAGACGAGCGACGTCTTAGATGGGTCTCCTAGGGGGAGAAGGATTCCTTTAGGAGATATCTCATATAGGGCGGCTTTTCTGTCAGAGCTTGGAGAAAGGAAAAGAAATTCCGGAAGCGAGGCCGGAAGAAAGAGGGGTGCAAAAAAAGAAGCTCGCCATTGTGAGAATCTCATCCGCATGGCATGCCCTTTAGCCTCCTGCGTGAGGGGAAAGCGAGAATACTTCATTTAGGAACGAAAGAGAAAAGACAAAAAGAAATCAAACAAAGGAAAAAAGGGATTAACAAGGGGCGTAGGCATCCCTTCTCCGTTACTCGAAAAGCGGGGGGGGGGAGAGGCACAGTCTATATAAGAAACTAGGGGAAAAAGAGGAGGGAAGTAGGGCGGACTGGTGCAAGAGAAGAGGGGAGAGACCTGGAGGACGAAAGTCAGACCAGGAAGAGAAGCAAAAAACAAAAGGAGGTTATTAAAATAGGAAACACAGAGGGACGAATACCTAGAGAATCTACTTCATCCATTAAGAAAAGAGAGGAAATGACGAAACGAAGGGATGAAATCTCAAAGATGAAGAGGGAGCATCTCGGAAATTATATTGCGAACTTCGGGCCTGAAGGAAAAAGAAGTTAAATCTGCAAAAGGATATGGTCTGCGGGAGAGGAGGGGGAAGAGGGTACCGCATCGTCAGGGGAAGCATACGGACCGAATCATTCCTATACGGAAAAAAGTGATGATTTTCAACCCTGGAGCTGAAGGAGAAGAAAGGGGTGAAGAGGGGGCGCAGATTGGGACGAGGGAGCCCATCTATGACATACAAGAAAACATAAAGGATAAAAAAAGCCTCCTTCTAAATCTGGGACGCCACCATGCAATCGGAGCTCTACGCGTCAGGAAAGGGAGAATAGGGATTGTACGAGAGGGAAGGAAAAGATAAGGGCCTAGCGTTCAGAAAGTCTGAAAAATACAATGTGGTAAAAGTTCATCTAATCTGCCCGTGGGAAAGAAATGGAGAACTCTACCTAATTAAAACAAAAAAGAAAAAGAAAGAGACCATAAGATAGGAGTGCAGAGGGGGGATAGAGGGTTCAAGAGAGAGAACCCTATTCCGTCATCGAAAGGAGAAAAAAACACGACTCTCTTTAGAGGAAAAAAAGGAAAAGGATCCCGTAAAGAGGGAGATCAGGTATCACTTAAGGAGCCGAGGGCGGCAGAGGAGAATAGGTAGCATTTTAAAAAGAAATCCGTGGGCAATCTTCTATATCTATCTAAAACTACACAAAGCAAAGGGGGCAGAAAGAATGGAAGGTGACCCTTCTTCGGGCTAAAGGAGAGGGTATGGGGCTGGTCAATAAGGGGGAGGAGAGAAAGGACCAATGAGAGTGAAAAAAAATCAAATCACCTCGTCGGAAGGACGCGAGTCCGAAGGGAAGGAAAAAATATCCCTTAAGGAGAGAGAGGGGGGGGTATAATAAGGAAAGAGAATTGACCGACAGGAACCAAAGTAGCTGACAAACGGAGCGCTTCAAGAATCAGGTCGTCAGAGAGGGCAGAGGTCGAAGGTGCTATCAGAAAAAAAGGCAGGGAAATCCACCAAAGTCTTCGCTTTCCTGAAAATCGAGGATGTAGCATAGAAAAAAAGGAGCATCATCCTCTCTCTAGGTAGAGAGAGGGCTTGGTCACTTGCAAAGTATTTTGCGGCAATTAAGAGAAAGGGGGGGGTTCTGAGAGGAGGTTCATTACTATACATCGACCGAAGGGGAAATCAATAAAGGGGGTCTTTTCCAGGGATAGAGAGAAAGGCAGGGCTGACAGGCGTCTAGAAATTTTGTCGACTAAGACGACTGGCCCAAAGGATAGTTCGATTCATCAAGAAAACATGGAGGATTTTAACAATGAAGGTAGAAAACCGAGATTTGAAAGGGGCATAAAAGACCCTCTAGGTGAAGATGTTAAATGCTTTTAGGTACTGATCCTAGAAGCAATAAGAAAAATCTATAGGAGGGTCAAACGGATAGCCGCCTATGGGAGGGGGAAGCGTCACAACAAATGGAGAGAGGCTGAAGACGGACCAGAGTGCAGAGACCAGGCTGCTAATCCAGTAGGAGTCGCAAGCCGCTCGGAGTCGCCTTTACTCATCTTAAATCTCCAGCTCTACAGGAAGAACACTTGGAACGACATAGTCCGAGGAAACAGAAGAGGAATGACTTTCTGGTAGCTCTACGAAGAATCATCTGAGGAAGAAGGGAGTGAATCTCTCAAAAGAGGAATAAGGATTAGGAATAAAAGTGGCCGCTAAATTCCGTCGCTTGCATCTAAGGTTCGGGCAGGATGCCTCTAAAGGGAACACAAAAAAAAAATGTGGAGTCCTCCATCTATTAGAATGAAAGAGAAGTCTCGCCAGGGCAATGCATCCTAGAAAAGAGGTCTTTTAAGGGGACAGGAATGAGGGAATGGGGCTGCCGGCTGGAGGCGTTTCATGAGAAAGGGTCTTAGGAATGAGAAAGTTCCCTAAGCGCAGGGGATCTTAAAAACAGAGGGGGGTTGAACCTTCGGGGACGAGCATAAGAGAAATCGGTTCATCCTGGGCTTCCCGACAATCAGAACTATGGGGTTTTGCCAGAGACTGGATGCCTTTCCCGGAGAAGTATAGCCTCGAAGGGGAAAACGCCACTATTATAAAAACGTACATTTAAAGGGAAGAGAAAGGGAATACGCAGATCTCAATACTCGACTGGTCTTCCTTGCCACCTAGCCGAAACTACCACGAGAGAGAATGAATCTACTGAATAAGACATCGAACATGAAGGGAAAGGTGAGGAAATCCATACGATAGAAGGCTGAGGTCCTATTTCCACGTTCGTCCTCTACGAAAGTCAAGAACGAGGTAGGAAATGAGGAACAATTTTTTGTGAAAGAGAAAGTTCGAACTCGGCAACGGGAGACAACTCTCATCAAAATGAGGATAAATCGTTTCCGGCAAAATGCTATTAGGTGACGCCTTTGGTAGAGACTGACTGGTAGGAGGCCCGTTGACGGAGGTGGGAAGAAAGAGGAACCGGAAGAAAGTCGATCGTTTATAGGAAAAGCGGGAAAAACAAGGGATGAGTAAAAAGGAAAGGTATTCCTTCATCTGCGCGCAGAGGGTCGGTGGAGGAGAGGCAGAGAATTTCAGGAGGAGGGAGAGTGGTCTTCCCGTTCTTCTGAAGTGGAAGGGGGAAGGGAGCGCGTTGGTCGGGGAGCGAGGCGAGATATCGGCGGGATAAGCCCGGGGAACATTCTAGAGGGGGGGAGCATGGAAAAAGTATATTTAAGGACGAGCAGGAATGCTTGAAAGGGGACCCAATGATTGGGGGAGATCCGCCGTTGCCTCTTCAGCCTCAGAATGAAAGAAGAGAACGAGGATCACAAGAACTTAACAAAAGGAAGTAGGAAGGCCGCAAGAGGAGAGGGTTTGTAGAGGCTGAGAAAGATATCGGTCACCTGGAGAGAGATTTTGCGACAATGGGAGGTTGATTTTGGAGGGGTGAGGGGAGGCGAAAAAAAACAAGAGGACGCTGTAAGCGAAAGAAGAGTCAGTGAAGGGGGGATCGGTTCAATTGAATTTCCCTCCTAGGTGGGGAGAGGTTCAACAAGGCCTCTAGAGTTGCAAGTAGGAGAAAAGAGGCTCCTAAGGCGTCAGCGGCATTGGGGTATAAGTCGGCGGGGGCATTAATAGTCACTGAGTTCCTAGATTGACTAGAAAAAGAATTCAGATCGGAGCAGGTCGAGCCCAGAGACCGGAGCGCAGCTTTAAAAGGAAGGGAGAGCCGAAGGGAGATACTCAGAGGACGTAGACCTAGAGTTGGAGCTGAACTCTATGCAGCGAGGATAGACGTTGCCGCCATAGGAGAAAGAAGGAGGTTGGAACGAGAAGAAACCATCCTCCAACATGGAAGGGAAGAAGGTGATGGAACGGAAGGAGACGATCTCTTCGTTCAATGATGCAAGAAGGAAGGGTGGCCCTTGGGCTAAAATTAGAATGTAGGACGAGGAGCGGGGACGTACTAGCGAACATGGAAAGGAGAGTGCATCTGCATCCGAAAGTAGCCCGTCATACTTCCACTAGGAGGGCCTTTAAGGCGGGAGGGGGGGATTTCAAGCCCCAGCAAGCTACGAGCGGACAAGGAGCTCGAAAGGTCGGATAAACCTCAGAAAAAAGGCGAGGATAAAAAGATGAGTATATGGCAGAGTAAGGCGGGGGATCGTAGGCCATCGATCATCAGTTTACACTTCAGACTAAGTTGGGGGTCGTTTCTGAAAAAAGTAGGGCTACGTTCTAATCTCTTAGAGACAAATTAGGTTTGAATCGCAGGAGGGGACCGCAGCAGTGATTTGTGGGAAGGCAGGGGAGAGAGGAACCGCACAGAGAACTCACTTACTGGGCAGTAATTCAGTACCCGATGAGGCGTAAAGGGATTTTTTTTCATTGGGGAGTAAGAGAGAAACCAGGGGGGATTCCGTTCGGGCCGAAAAGGTGTTGCATCACATCCCTCGTCATCGAGAGGACGGGAAGGAAGCCGAGTGGGACCCTCCATAGAGGAGCAAGGGGGAGGTGCAGAACGAAGAACCTACAGAAGAGGGGAAAATCAAAAGACTCGGAAGATGAAACTAGAGGTAGAAGAGAGATTATTACGGGGAATCTAATACATGAATAGGGGTAGGGGGGAATATCGTTCCTCGCCAGGGGAGTGGAGATTGGGGAAGTATAAGATCAAAAGAGTGGTGGTTATATGTTAAAGGAAGTCAGGGGAGAAGAAAAGGGAGCTCTATCGAGTTAAGGGTCGTTTGGGTAATAAGACTGAGGAAAGGGAAATCACGGAAAATAGGCGAGGATTGCTACGGAAGAGAGAGCATATGTATCTAGACAAATAACTAAGGCGAAAATAGAGAGCGTCGCCGGGAGAGGAAAGAAAGTGCTGATCTAAGTGGGGAGTCAAATTTTAGAGAACCGGACTGATATTATCTCACAGGTAGGGAAGGGGGGGGAGGTCATCGAGCCCGACGGGAAATTAGACCTGCGAGAAAAGAAGAGAAAAAGACAGAGCGTTAAGTTTATAAGACCACGGGAGCAGATAGTCATATACTTTATAAAGAGAGACGGGGATTCCATCTATATCGTTAGGGGAAAAGGAAAGAAGCGCCAAGAGGGGCCAGCCTAGCAAGATCAGGAAAAGGGGGGAAACTACCTCTTCTGCTATAAGTTCACGAGGAGAGGACCATATTTGATCGGGATGGACAATAAGAAGAGAGGATTAGGTCAATGAGAGTCTATGTTAAAAAAGTCTGCATATTCCGCTACAGAGGATACGGAGCAGAGGGGAAAGAGAGCAACTCACAACAATAAACTTGGGGAGGGAAAGGAAACGATCGAGTCTCATAATCTCTGGGCACATGCTCAAGATCACGGCAGGAACGAAGGGAAAACTAGAGTATTATCTACTATGATCTAGAGAAAGACAGAGATTAGTGTATCAGGAGGGAAAAAGACATCGAAGGCATCGGGGAAGCTATGCTTATGCTTTCTCGTTGAAGGAACCATGGAAGAAGACTCGTGCCTGAAAGGAGCTTCTGAATGTGAGAGAGATTGAAAGGAGGAGAAGGCGAAAAACCGTCTCTCTTCTGCGACAGATCCTGGGGGTCGGAAGCGGGCGGAGAAGAAAAGTCTGGCGAGATGAAAAACAGAGAACCATGATAAGGGGAGAAAAGAAAGATCACGTGAAAAAAACAAGAGACCCTCAAATGCTGTCCTACTTCAGGACAGTCCGCCAGGCGCCAAGGAGACAGTCCAGTAGGAGGATAGAGAAAGGGGGAATAAGCGGAGTGTAAACGATCTAGACTAAAGGACCAACCGCCTCCGGAAAGAGTTAATACGAGGCATCTGGTCCTAAAGACACGGGAAAAATACTGAAAAAACCAAGTAAGGGGGGAACTTGCTTGTCAAGGTGCTCGCTCTGACAGAAAAAAAACGAAGGGGACCGCGTAGCTCGAGCAAATCTCCACTAATCGAGAGGGAAGCTAGCAATATTCAAGGAATTATGAGAGAGAGCTGGAAAAAAGATAAGAAAGGGGAAATTGAGACACTCGTCATCGGCGAAAAGAGTAGAGAACTACGCCCATTCCTTTTTAGTACTGAGGAGAGAAAAAAAAAAACGAGAGGGATGGGGAAACCTGAGCTGATCAAGGGTCTAAGAGTCAGGAGAAGAGACGTGTCATGGCTGCAATATACCGAAACAGGGAACCCCAATGAAGCTGGGGCTTAGAAGCCCACCGAAAACCTAAAAAGCTCAAGAGATAGGATAATCTGAAGAAGTTTAGGGACGAGAAGGGGAAGGCTAAGATTGTACAATCTTCAAAGGAAAGGTGCTTGAAAAACATCAGAGAGAAAAAAAATCCAGAACTTAGGAAAATGAACTCAAAGAGGTCCGATTAGAATTTGAGATTAGACTAAGGCCGGAGAAAGTTAAGAAGAGAGGAGACAAACATTAGGAGAAGGGGGAGGAAACATCAGCGCTGGAAGCCCCAAGGGAAGGAGGAGAGAAAAAAGGGGATCAGGCTCTGGTCTCTCAAATTCCTGTCGAGGTGGGAGACTGTCGCTGCCGAATGGACTTCATAGAGTTCAGTCTGCTTCTGGGAAAGAAAGAGAAAGGACCTCACAATGTCATGGCAAAGGATAGGGGGAGAGCTTCCTCTGAGTCGGTCGAAAAAAGTGGTCTCCGATAAAGAAGAGAGGACTCGGAGAGGCCCCAGTAAAAAGAATTCTATTTCCGCGCAAGGGAACAACCAGAGGTAGGAACAAGCCGCAAAGAAAGAAGTGGAAGGGAGACATGTTACTCACACAGACAACAGGATATAGTGAAAGAGGGATGGTGATTCTAAGCAAACAAGAGAGGACAGGATCCTCTGTCTGTAAACATCGCTTCAAGGAAGAGAGAGAGAAAAAAGTCATCAGAAGAAGGTCACGGACGAGTATCCAGAGGCAAGTCGAAAAATGCGTCAAGCGAGAGGAACTGCTCCTCGGGGCGGAGACAAGTGGATTGTACTAAAAAAGAGCGAAGCCGGACGCTAGAGATCTTAAAGGAAGGGTAAGATACTCAACGGAATATCAATAATTACTACATCTGGAAGATATAGAAGCTGCGAAACCCTCTTAGGCATAAGTAAATAAGAATGAAAGAATAAGAGATTAAGGGAGAAAGAGTTGAGTTCTGCTGCGGGGAACTTACCCTCCAACAAAGTAAAATAAAGGGTCGATTCGATACTCAGAAGGACGAGAGCGTCCTGGAATCAGGAATCCGGCCACTCAACAAAGTGGGGTTGCAAGGAAGATGGACGAATGGCAGAAGAACGTCTGTATCCTCTTGAAAGCTAGTCCAAGGAAGAACGGGGGAGGACGGGCGGTACAAACACGGTCGTCCGCCTTCTTCTTTTCAAAAGAAGAAAGGAGGATCGTCCTGCGAAGAGAGGGGACGGAATTAAACAGAAGAAAAGAAACGGAACGGCTGGCCTGCCACTAGCGTGCATAGAAGAGAGAGAACCACGGCTCACGAAAGGAGGTAAGCTTCAAAAGAAGAACTTAAGCCCTCACGCAAACTCCGAGGGATGGTCATGGGCCTCAACAACACCCCTTCAAAATGAATTAATCGAATGAAGCCTAAATCGACATGAAAAATCTCACTGGGAGGCAAGATACAGAAGAATGGGGACGAAAGGGCGGCCGGGTTCAACGAAGGAGAAAAAAGACAACGTGAAATGGTCCCCCTCCTATAACCACTCGCTTAAAGGATAAAAGGTAAAGGGGACGAAGGGGGTCATGCTCTTCAAGAAGAAGAGACTAGAAACAAAAAGGGAGATGAGGAAAAGAGAAATATTGACCAGAGACCAGACTTCGCGTAGAATCACACCTTTCTCCTTTCCAATAGGTTCTCGGCGGGAAACTTAAAGTAATAAAACGACTTTGACAGAGGACGAGAAGTAGAGAGGTCTGGAAACAAAGGGGAAAGGTCAGGAAGGAGGGGGGATCTTCCCCTGTGTCTGAGCCGGCTTTGGGCGTCGTGCATAAGAGAAAGTAGGCCGAGTTTCTAGGGTACGTCCAGGGATCTTGAAATTGAACGGGTATCAGACTTTCAGGAAAGGGGGAAAAAGCGATAGCTTCGAAAGGTATAATCAGTGAAAAAAAAATCTCTAAGGAAGGGGGGGAGCAGGAAAGCATTCATTCTCCAGGGTCAGAAGGGGGAGGCGCGATTACGGCCCCACAAATTGTGATAACTGCATAATTCTCCTGGCTGCTGACACAGGCCCGAAAAAGGTCTCTGAAAAGAAGATCAGAAAGTTACGCCACATTCCTTATCAAAGGAAAAGGACGGCCAAAAAAGAGCATTGGGGAAAGAGGAGCAATCTAAGATACTAGCCTTCAGAATTGCGAAAGCCCATTTTTGAGTGGGGAGGGACGGGTTTGGGGCCAGGAGAAAGAACGCCGAGAGGAGAGGACAAAAAGGAAACTAAAGGAATTGTCCATGATAGGACGTATGTCCCGGTTGGAGAAGGAAAAGGCAATCTGAACAAATGTGGTTCGAGAAAAGGAGAGAAGCTGAAAAAAAGGCACAAAGCTGGAGGACTGGCGGAGGCTCTTACGAAGATAGTTGCTGGTGGAGGAGGACTCCTGCAGAGAGTAAAAGGTCGGCGCACGCCTCAGCAAAGAGGGGACAAATGCCTTAGAGCATTAAGAGTCGCAGTATACTAAGAAGAAAATCGAGAACAGGTTGTCTAAAAGTAAGAAAAGACGGGGACAAACTCGATTACGAGATAGCGTATCCATCCAGGGCATTTCCTGTTCGGCACGAACCGAAATACACTCTGGAACCTAAAGATGAAGGGGAGGCGAGTGTGTGCATTAAGGGGACAATCTAGCTGAAAAGGGGGGGGAAACCCGGCGACATTGAAAAAAGGGGAGGAAAGTAGAAAGGAGGTGTTGGAGACGGGCGACTTATCTTCTTGAGGGACACCATTCCTGTAAGGCGGGCGGGCAGGATCGAAGGGAGAAAGGCGAGCAGGGGTCTTTCAGGACCATCCAGAGAAGAGATGAAGTCAGAATATCCACCTCTACCGGGGGAAAGGGAGAGGGAAGAAAAGGAGCGGCAGAGGATAGAAAAGAAGGATCAAACAGGGGGAGCAAGAGACGAGATAAAAGGGGAGGCAAGTCTGCCAGTAGGGTCGCTAGGTACATGATGTCGCGAAAAACGTGAAAGGAATCTCCTTCAAAGAAGGAGAGAGGTTAAGGAGCTTAGGAGGAGAATTTGTAAAACTAGGAGGTGGAAGGAATACGAAAGAAAAAAAGACTCCCGCGGGGGGGATCTTCAAATCAGTCTCCTATGGATTTGGGTATTGGACGGGGAAAAAAAGCTGACGCTACATGCTCTAAAGTGGGGCAGGCGGGGAAACGGTATATTGCAACACTAAACACTCATTAGAGGGGAATTCGGTCCAGCCCAAGCGAGAGGACCAGAATAACTACATGGTGAGGGGGAAGCAGAGAGCGAGAAACCAAAAGGAAGTTTCGCCGGGCAAAAAATGAAAAGAGGAAACGATGAAGATAAATGTCGAAAGGGAAAGGGTGGGGGTGTGAACAATCGGAGATTTGTCGGGATTGCATCATACTGGAGGCAGGGGAGAAGGAGGGCAAGTGGATCTTTGTCGAGAAAGCGAGAGAGAGGGGAGGAGGAGGTGCTGGTGATGCGAGCACCAAGCAGCACGAAGAAAGGGGAGGTTGGGAAGTTGGGGGAGGGGACAGGGGGAGCCTTCACGATCTCTGGAAAACTTTCGCGGGAGGCGAAAAAGGGAGAAGTGAGATAGGTATATATACGACAGAGAGGAGTTACGAGAGGACTGGGGGGAAGAAGAAAGAAGAACGAAAGATAGGGGAGCGTCTATTTCTAATGGGGAGTAAAAGGTGGTCGTCCGTAATATGGAGATAGACAGGATAGGGGATGGGAGGACCTAAGTGTGGGTGGGAGTTCAGGCGCCGCAGGGAGCTAACCACTCCTCGTCGAGGACGGTGAAACAGTGTGAGGGAAGAGAAAAACTCATCCTTCGAGAAGGGAAGAACTGGAAAGAAGTCTAGGGAATAGGAGGAGCGGAAGATAGACCTCTGCCACCAGAGAATTCCATCCCATCTCAAAAAGAAAGAAAAAAAGATGACGTCCGAAAACTTGAAGGAGGAATACAGTACTCGAGGTTCTCTCGCCCTCGGAGACAATATATATCATAACTCTAGGAATCTCGTCAATTCCTATAGGGCGTTCGGTAGAGGGCCGGATAGAAGAGGAGGTCCTCCGGGGAGGGAAAGAGAAAAAAACACGAGGATGAGGACAACAGGTAATAGAACGATCAGAAGAGCGCAGAAGAAAAACATCAACGCCGCTCTAGCAAGGACTGCGATG
>Ga0179593_1382513_pt1 | contig 19645 bp, 14 predicted proteins | sample CZODoug2_1_08_16_FD_185931 | JGI IMG/M metagenome (GOLD analysis project Ga0179593, IMG submission 185931) | Vadose zone soil fungal communities from Angelo Coast Range Reserve, California, USA - CZODoug2_1_08_16fungal (PacBio error correction) | ecosystem: Environmental > Terrestrial > Soil >...
AAGAAAGGGGATCGTGACAAAAACCCCCACCAAGTAAGCACCAACAAAGCCGAACCGGGGAGAGCAAACCACGACGCGATGGCATTGACGGATAAAACTTAAAAAAACTTCCCGGAATAGGAAGCACCTGAAAGTCAGGGGGAGGATATAAAAAGACTCCGAGGAGAGGACGACGATAGATGAAGGAAAGACGGAATCAGCCCACATACAACCTTAGAAGTTGCTGGTTGGACGGGCAGTGGCGGAAGGTACCAAACAGGCGGAGAAGCAACCATCCAACCAAAAGATAGTCAAAAGGCACTGGATAAACGGAGCACGGGCCAACGGCCATTCAAAAGAAAAAAGGCTTGAGAACAAACCGAGCGTAAAACTTAGAGAGATAAAAAGAAAATAAAAAATCGGGGACGATGTGACAGGGGCTTCAAAGGATTGGAAAAGAAAAGGAGACGGTCAGACAAATATTTCAGGCGATAGGGGGGAAATACGCAAAAAAAAACAGAAGAGCAACAGGGTTTTATTCAAATTCGCGACGCAATAATGGGGTCGAACAAAAAAGAAAGAGAGGGGCATATTACAATCAAACGCCCGCAGGAAGGAAAAAAAGACAGATTCCGCATCGCAACCCCAACCGGCACAGCAGAAAGGAAAATTCGTGTTCCAGCGACGGGGTCTTTGCCAAGAACGCCAAAAAAGCAAAGCTACCAGGAAAAATAACCTCTTGAAGGTTTGTGGAGGGAGTGGGGTGGGGCCATCCGTAAAAACAGCCGCAACCATCATGAAGAAAAAACATCATAAAAAAATCTCGCTCGAAACGCCAAGGGACACCCAAAGTTCCGGAATTAAACAAAGATCGGGGGACCAAAGGGCCAACACGAGGAAGGCCTTTAGGACGGCGATTGTCAAAATGTTCGGGTAAGTTTTCGGCGCTCGGTTAAAAAAAAAAAAGGCTGGACCGGAAAAAAAAAAAAATCGACTAAAAAAACTTGGCCGGACACTGAGCAACTGATACGACTTGAGAACCGGGGGAGAAAGGGTGAGGGAAAATTCGCAAAGGCTTAAAACTCAAAAATAGGGGGAACCGGCTCATGAATTGGCCATAGTAGGTCCTGTGCCATGAACACGTGGTGAAACATGACGAGATATGTGGCCACTACGAGAATCACCGTATGATTGGGGACCGGTAGTTGAGTACAAAAAAAAAATCCCCCGGAAACAAAGGAGACGACTGGTGCGGGTGACAAAAGGGACTGCTCAAAGAGGGGGAGGGGGGCCCTACAGAAAAAGTCAGTTAAACCCGAACGCCGGTCCATAGCACAAAAAAAGCACAAAGGCCACTGGCAGCGCCTGGAAACGGAGAAAACCCTCCAGTCAAGGGGGGCACCAGGTAGAGTCCAACATAATGATAGGAAAAGATAGCCGCGCTTCGTAGAAAATCCTTGAGGGAAAACGGAACCTTGGAAACGAGGAGGGGGACGCGTTGAGGGTCAATGCTGGGGGGGGAGGGAAAAGTGCATAAGCAGTTCGCCGTTTACCCGACCACAGGAATCAAGGAACCATCTCAGGGATTTGGGCCACTAGCGCACCGAAGAGAAAAGAACAGCGGAAGTTCTCTCTCACCGACGGGGGCCAACGAAGTAAACCCCACCATGGAGGGGAACTAGGATGGCTCAAGAGTTCATCAGCAAAGGCGCAAATTAGGAGGCCGTTGCTGACAAAGACCAATCACTAAGAACGCCCGTTTGACAGGTTATCTCTCAAAAAAAAAAAAAAAAAAGGGAGGAGTACGAATAACATCGTCAAAGCCACTAAGACCTATCAGGGGGCTTGAGCAGCGCCGATAAAAAACCCGAGACGAACAGGGAGGATGAAAAAGCTTGAGACGGAAGATAGAAAAAAAAAAGGGGGAGGGTTCGCAGGGGGGAAAGTCGTTAAAAAGGGGAGAAAGAAGTCAAAAACGATGCTGTGAAACCTGGAAAGAAAAGCGAGAGGGGAATTCACCCTAAACAGCCCACATTAACCACTGACGGCATCGTCAACGACCTCGACATTTCAGTTACCAAAAGGACAATACGAAACAGGTCAATAGCCTCTCCAGCCGTCGCATTACTACGCGCTTATACGGAACTCAAGGAATCGCAAACCTCTCAGCGGGAGAGGCACAATGGGAAAAAAAAAAAGAGGAATGTGCGATAGGGGGGACCTCGAATCGGGCCAGTTGTTTCGTGTGCTTCCGGGGATGGAGGGGCGCGGAAACTTGGAACTGTAGTGGGGGAGAAAGTTTTGTTATGGTCCAAAGAAATTTTCGGAGAAGTAGTAACCGAAACGAATGTTCGGGAAAATGGTGTCGTTGCTGACCTCGACTGGACCAACCGATCATCTGTGGGAACGGTAAGGTCAGGGAAGAATCTCGGCATGCAAGTGGGCTCGTGGATAGGGATGCTGGCAAAGATAAACAAGACTATGACACAGCGCGAACAACCTCATGAACCGAAAGCGTCCCCGACCCACACACCTTGGGGAGAGCAAGGTTTTACGTTATCTGTAGCACACCGAACTCAATAAGACACAGGAGGCCAAAGCCGTCGAAAATTGTCGAGGGTAGGGAAAAACTCAAACCCAGACTGCAACTCAGTCAGAACGGGAAAAAAGATGAAATGGATCGCGCTTCTGGCTGGGGAATACAAAGAGCAAAGTCATTAAGACATTGCCAATCTCTGGGAAGTGGCGACTTAAGTTGCAAAAACAAAAAGGGGGGGGTTGGCGGGCTTCGAAAGGCGTTGTACGGACGTGGAGGCCTGCTGTGCACAAGTGGGGGGGGGCTCGAATGTCAGATGGCACTCGAACCTTGCGAACTAGACTTTGACCGGGGGGGATTGTCTCCCTGGCGGAATGTTGGGTTTCTCAGAAAGCGATCATTTCCAAGAGCTGGCCGTTGTTTGGTTCCGAGTTGGAAGGGAGATCATCAACTGAACTTGGGGTGAACTGCTTCCATGACGATATTTTTGCAGGCCTAAAGGGGTGCTGGTCGTAAGAACAACAATAGGGGGTTTGACTTAACGGAAGGGGGGCGTTATTCCCGAGGAACGGAAATCTTCTCGACGGGGGGTGGAAGGGTGCGAGGGAATCTCCCTGGCCCCAGGGTCTTGGAAAGAGTGGATTGGAAGTGGCTTAAGGTGATCGGAGGCTTGGGACTCAGCTTCTGAAGAACGTTGTGCTAGGTTTATGGGGAATTCTGGACTCGCTTTGAAATCCTTTGAAGAAGAGAAAGGCTGCCTAGTATGCTGCCACCTAGTCTTAAAAGGCGCGCGAGATCACGCTGGCCTTACCCCAACTTTCGGACTCTCTTCCGAAAGAACTACGCGTAATTCGCCAACGACAATTCTATCAGGGCTTACTACAAAAAAGCACGCCCGGAAAGGTCATTGTACTACACATCGGAGTACGGGGGGGTTGATCATAACCAAGGGGAAGGGAGATTGTTGAAAACAGCATGGGGGCATAACGTGCTCCATAGAGGACAAGTCAAAATGGTCACATGAGGCGGTGCGTAGTTGGCCTGGGCATCCGGGTCCCCGGCATATCTTCTTCTAGTAACAATGCGCCGATAGCAGGACAAAGAAAAACCACCTTCCCTGGTTGAGATGAGAGAATCACCGAAACTGGCTAGAAGTTCTCTGGATGTCAAAAGACCCCTCGTCGCTTCACAAATCAGGTGGCAGGTAATGTTTCACGCACTCTTGTGCCCGGGGTGCAGTAAAAAGAGCTAGGGCACACTCCGTCGTCCTCTTTACAACAGAGGGAGGGTACCGACAGGGTTCAAGGGGGGTGGTTTCAGAAAGGAACCTGGGTTGTGGCGGGACGGTCGGGGTGTGCGGCATCTTGAAGGCTGCGTGGCAAGCAAAGGTCTGCTCCTTTGGGTGGGAATGAGAACCGCCTTTGTTGTTGGCCAGTCGTTCTCTGGAAAAAAATGCACTTCGCATAGAAAAAATTCAGTTTCTCAATCATCGCTCCAACCCGACCGAGGGGGGGGGCCTGGGGGGGGGGTAATGGCCTTATGAAAGCAAGTCGCGTGACTGGGGGAAAAGGACTAACGGTCTCATGCACTCTTCACGGATGGATGCAAGAAGTCCACCTCACAAACCTTTGCCACAATCGACCCCCCGCCAACCCCAAACCCCGCGATTTTTCCGCTGTCTACCACTTCGGGAAAGGGAGATGCCATCCATCTAAGACTTCAAACAACCACAACAGAAGGGGGGAGGGGAAGTATAGAGCCGGCTAAGGCTGAACCATTAAAAGATGGGGTCATCAACATCGGAATAATCGGCGAGGAAAGGAGCTTTGCCAACCAGGGTTCTTGCTTAAGGCGGCCGAAATGAGTTAAGAGACCCGCGACCTAGGTCTAAGCCCCAATGCCCTGCTCGGCGAAAACAGGCCACTTACACCACACAACTAACGGAAAAAAAGACACAAAAAGGAAAAAAAATAACCAACAAAAAAAAAAAAAACGCAAACACCCAAACACAAAAAAAAAAAAAAACACACCACGCCCCAATCAGATTGTTCGAAAAATGAAGGGCTTATCCTATAGAGGGTTAGGAGCAGGGCCGAAGACGAGGGAACCAGAATCTCACAGGCATGGAAAAAAAAAAAAAGACCCACATGATCGAAGACATCGACTGGCTCAACGCACTTTACATATCACACAAAGGAGAACGCTGTCCCGCAAACAGACCATGCTAGGACAAACCCAAGTGATTTAACGTAGATATAATTCATATCAAAAGATAGACGAGGGTTGTAAGCTCCCTAGCGAAAACCTACAGTTCGGAACAGTGAAAGGGGCAAACGGCAGACCGGATTGACCCACGCCGAGACTGTTAGGCGAGGGAGTTTCCTCAGCCATCGCAACAAACAAAAAAAAGAGGCTATTGCTGGCGTGGTCGACGAATAAGCGCAGAAAGACCATGAAAAACAACAACCCCCACCAATACGACCAGCAGAGTAAGACCAGTGTCGCAGGACAATCTAAAGACTCACTTCCACATGCGTAGCCCAAAAGACGAACGTGGGATGGCCAACCCAAAGGACGCGATGGGCCGTTTAAATGCCGCGCACCATCAGGCTGTGATCGTAGTACGCACCCCGGAAAACGGGTAAGTCTCGAAGGCACGCTTATTCAAGGAAGACAAGATATAATCCAAAAAACGAGGAACGAGATCATAACCCTCCACCGGGGGGGGGGAAAAGTGTTGGCCAAACATACTCGGCAGGACACGGAGTCGGGGCTGAACCTGCCGCCCCAAAAAATAGCACCAGAATAAGAATCCAAAAAAAAACACTGCAGGCCTCAGATCTTACAACAGTCAAAAAACCGAACAAATCCCCACAGCCCCTCGACGACAAAATCGTCTCGCCCCCCTAAATAAACTGCTGGAACAGAGGGGGGAACCCCACTACCAAGCGCCGGAATAGCTACACAGAAGGGGAGAAAACCGGCGTATCCCCAAGCTACAATAACCAAATCCTAATGGGGAGTGATCCGAAGTTGTGTTTTTCTGGGTCCATAAGGCGCCGCAATCGCCAACACCTGGCCTCCACAAACAAAAAGGTCGGCTGGAAGAAGGGAAAAAGGAAAAACCGAGCCGAATGATGAAGAGAGTCCCAGCATCTAACCAAAAAGCCCGCGCAACACATGAAAACACCGACAATCATACTCGGAAGAACATAGGGCCACCAAATCAACAGGAAAGTAATAGGGCCTGCATGTCTAAACACGAGTGTGGCCTCCGGACATCGCACAACAAAAGAGCCCCATAGGGTAGCAGGGAAGCTCGTGTCACGTCCGCGCTTAATCACGTAAGGTTTAGAAACTGAAGGGAAGATCCCGGTAGAAAACATTCGAGCAAGGAAGGTGTTGACCCGGAGCAGTGTCCCACAGGATACATTGTGCGGAGGGGGAATGCCTCATGGCTGCAGACGCTGGTAACACAAAATCATCATAAACATCAGCAGAATGGCCTTCTAGAGTTGATAGACCCCATACCAAACTAAATTAAAGTTAAATGGAGTGGGGCACCGGAGGTGGCAAGACGGTCGCCAGCGACAGATGACACCGCCCGCACCCAACCGCCTCACGGCCCATTAGGGGTCTATCCGGTCAGAAGACAAACCTTCGGCCGAGATAGTCACTTGCCGAACCGAAAAGAGACCGAATGGGAACGAAACGTGGCATGATGCGGTCCGCAAACGACTACAAAAGGAAACAAAACACCACCCAAACCCACACTGGCGTGCGGTGTATACAAAAACGGAATCAAGCGAAATGGAACCACACAAGAAGAATGGGTCCCCCAAACCACGACCCAAAAGAAACCAGAGAGAACAAAAAATCGCACAATGACAACCAGAAGGCAGTAGGGAACAAAAAGAAAACGCCATAAGGCCAGGTGAAATGGCCCGTCAAAACGATATGATTACCCCCCGAGGCTGCCCGTCGCCGGCAGCTTGCCGGCACGAAGGAGAGCTGCGTAACTTTGACCGATAGATGACGGTTGGCAGGGGCCAAGAAAGGACATGGTTGGTCGTGTGGGAAATGCATTCCGAACCCGGACGGCCGAATGGGGGCAAACTGAAAAGGGGACAGGCCGCACACAGCTAAGGCATCGGGGGGAACGGCACGAACACACTTCGATTCAAAACGATACCCACCGCATCAGAGAGACAAAAAAGCCGGCGGGGAAAAAAGTGGTTAAACAGGCCACGCGGCCTCAAGATTTCATCAGCAAGAAAAAAAGGGGATAAGAGAAGAAGACCCATCCTCCATAGACGCGTTTGCCGACGGGCATTCCGAAAGCAAAACGGAGGCGGGAGAGAATAACTCGGCAAACTTCTTCTAAGTACATGTGAGGCATTCGACTGATTAAGACACCTAAGGCCCACTGGAGCCTGGTCGAATGGACAGCTGCCATCCCTGCCGACAAAAAAATTTGGACCAGCGAACATGGAACCATGATCGAAAGGCGATCCGCGAAACCAGGAGGATCCGGGGACAACACGGTGCTTCGCTGGCTAAGGAGACCTTTGGGGGTGAGGGTTAAACTTCAGTACGACCTTTTTTTGTAGGTATCGAACTCCGGCCATACACCATGCCATGATCACCCAAACAACACGTAACAAGAGTCTAATGGGCGAAAAAAGGTCGCCTTCTCCGAACGAACGGTCTGGCAAAAACGGGGGCAGGAAGGGTTTAAAAGTTCAATTCACCGGGGGCTAGGGAGCTGCAGGGTGCGAACTAAATTCGCTTGACACAAAAGGTCGGTCATTATCTGTGAGAGAAAGGGGTGAACTATTGGGAAATGAAGTGTGTGAAGGAAAAGTACACTTTGGCGCAGGCGGTCACGAACGAAAATATGCGCGGGGGCCGAGTGAGTTTCCCAGGACCCATCCCAGGCCCGCATAACTACGAGAAGTGACGCGGGAGGGATATCTCGGCCTGCCAGTGGAGTAGACTCCGGCGCTTTGCACTAATAGTAAGGAAAAAAATTGTTAAGGATCATCATGCCTACCGCTGCCGTCTCTGAAGTAGAAGGTGGACTAGATCGGATTCTGCTCATTTGGGTAGGGGAAACAAAATAACCTTGCTTTGAGCGAGTGGGGGGGTGGAAAATGGCAGCATGCGGGCACAGTCCCCCCCCTGGGGAACAAACAAAAACTAAACCGGTGAAGCGATGCGTATTTAATGGAAAAGAAAGTGACTCACCAAAGAGTCCCATTTCCAGGGTGGGCCTTTGGGAAGGCTCAGGGGGAGCCCAACAAGCATGCACTAGTTGTCTGGCCCGCCAAGCAGGAGAGCAAACACTTGCAAGTTATGGATTTTATCATGCGGGGTGGGAGTATAAGGTGGGCCCTTGATCGGGCCACTCGAACTGACAGTTAATCTAATTTCCTGGGGGATGAGGGGCTGTGGGACCATTGGGTATTCCCCGCGGAAAAGCGAAATGGGCGGTGGGTTTGCTCAGGGAACACAAGCTGGGGAGGGCGGACAAATGGAAATCAAAACCCTCGATCATGAAATACGTCAAAAAAGAGGGTGAGAGGGACCAATCACATAATGAAGGAAAAATTTTTCCTACAAAGTAGGGAGGCTGAACAAGGAATAAAACTCTTCCTCTGAAAGGCGGAGGAGGGAAAAAGATACGACCGGAAAAAAGTAGGGCAGGGCCGGTGATAGGGCCCCCACCCCTTGGCTCACATCCCGACCAGAAACCACCAAGAGTTTTTGGGGGAAGAAGGTCATACATCACAATGATGGGATTAAAAAAACGACCATATTCTCCGATGGTACGGGAACAATTGGAAAGGGTGGAGGGATCGGGGGAAATCACCGCTTTCCTCTGGGGTCCTGGGCAACCAATGTGTGCGCAAACAGGAATTTATTCTTGATTCGGGGGGACGCCGGGAGTGGGGGGGGGCAGGTTTGAGAAAAGAGGGGGGAGGCCTAGGGGTAGAACGGCTCAAAAAAACCAGAAAGCTCATGCCCACAGGACCGTGTCTGATGAGATCGCAATAGGAAACTGGTTTCCTATTCGGGTAGAAGACGGCCCCTACGCTTCATTCGCCGACTAACAGGTGGAAGGAGAGAAGGCTAAGTGCAAAGCCGCAGGTATGAAAAGGAAAGAAAGTTGGGATCATCAAAAAGGGGGAGGGGGATTGTGCACTCATGCCTTACGGGGAGAGGAGGAGGCAGCTCATGGTCTTACATGAGGAGAAGTGGGGGCAGTGGGGGGGTGGCGGATATGTCGTCTGCAAGGCCTGATAAAGAACCAGCCTTGATTGAGAGATGAAACGCTGAATGAAAAAAACGATTGCGCCGTCAGTCAAAAGGGAGGAAAAAACCCGGTGCACCGTCAAGGGGGAAAAAAAAATGTGGTATGTGGGGGGAGTTCTCACACAGGGGTTCACATCATCGCTAAGATGGGGGAAAAGAGGAATAAAGGTGATGTCACCCACGACGAGTGTCAAGAAAGGGGGGGGGTTCACCTGGAAAAAGTTGTACCCGAGGGGTAAAAGTCGGTGGGAGAAGGGAAATGTCGTGCCAATTCGAAGGGCTCGGTCCGGTGGGCAGGGAGCGCCAGGGGTTGGGGGGGACCATGTGTACTTCGGGAAAGATGAAAAAGGATACTACGATAGGGGAGGGAAAAGGCACATCGTGCCACAAGAAGACTCCCCTGGCCCCCCCGTCAAGCCCCTCCCCTGAGACCGTGTGGGGGGGGGTAATGTCCTTGGAGGAAGCTCAGGATGGGGGTGTGTTATTTCACCTGTGGTTAATTTGTTGTATTAGGGTGGCCTCTGGGGTTGAGGAAACGAGGGGGTCGGCCTGGTGCTGCGTGGCCACAACCCCGCCCAAAACACCTCGTTCGAAACCACAACCACTCGCCTCCACTTTGTACGCCGTGTGATTCGAGTTGTTGGATGTGTAACGCATGTGAAATTGGGGTCGGGCACACGCCACCGCCCCCAGGGCCAAAAAGAGAGATCAAAACAACAACGTGGAGGAAAAATTATAGGGAAGGAGGGGAGAAAAAGATCAGCTTTTGCAGCGGAGACAGAGACAACGAAAAAGGACGGCGAGGGCCGGGAGAGGAGGCGCGCGGCCAATTTTTTGATGGGGGGAAAAGGGAGGGACAACAGTCGTTCGAACAGAGGGAAGGGGGATATTTAATGTCTCAACAAACCGAAAAGGTGTGGGTAAAAGTGAAAGTAAGATGCGCTCAGATAACGACAAAAATGGTTCGCGGCGAGGGACTTTGCCGCCCAAGAAAGAAAGGTAAAGAAAAAGGAAAGAGGAGCGAGAGAGGAGCAAAGCACAGACCGGGGGAAGGGGTAACCAAATGAAAAACCACAAACCAGGCAATGAGAAGGAAACAAAAAGAAATCGGGGAGACCTCGACTTGGCCCCGGAAAAAAGGATTATGCCATCAACCAAGATCCCCGCAAAAAAAAAAAAAGACACCACACATTTTCAAAAAAACACACATAACACAAAAAAAAAAAGACAGAAGACCGAAAGGCCCGCAACAACCGGACTGTATCACAAACAAAGAAAGTGACAACGCGAAACACCAAAAAAAAAAAAAGTTGAACCGTTTTTCCCCCCCACCCCAGTTCCCCCACCAACCACCCAAAAGGGGTTGGATCCCCCCCCTTTTATTTGCCCCATTCCCCCCCCATGGGGGCCCCCAACAAACACCCCCCCACAAAATTGGAAAAAATTCCCTTTGCCGTTTTAGGTGTTGTGTTTTTCAGAATCAGTCCGATGGACCCCCACTTCGTTTGGTGGTTTCCCCCCACCCGTTTAAAAAAGCGTCATAAAAACTAACCATTTGTTCCCAAAGATTATTTTTGGGTTTGTTCCCGAAGAGGACTTTCTTTCTTTTTCCACTGTCGATTTTGTTTGTTATTAGGTCCCCCACCAAACTCCCCCTACCGCCACGCCATTAACCCGCCCCCCCCCGGACGTCGGAGTTGGGAATTTTAGCAGAGCGGAACAGACCAAACCTCACACCGCTCTCCAAACAGAACTTAACAAGCAAAAAAAGACAAACCACCCAAGTAACGCACCTTGCAGTAAACCCGTTCCCAATCCGGGCTTTTTGCTGTGTTTTTTTTTCCCACCGAACTGCCACCCCCACAGGTGGTTGATGTTGGTGGTTAGTTTGGATGTTGTTATCCGGGTGGACGATCGAACCCCCAGCCAGAGAATCGCCTTTTTGGGTCTTTGATTCCCCCGCCTTAACCGCCACGGCCCGCGATGCCCCCATAGGATTGAGCCGCGCGACACGAGGGTTGTACGAGTGAAGATAGAAGGTCCGGGGGGAGGGTATTTCGATAAGTGGTGATGGGGGATAGGTTAGGGCATAGCTGGGACAAGGACAAATCGCAAGGAAGCCGCGTATGCGGGAACGCCCCCGCCAAAATGTGGTTTCACCTTTGCGGAGGGTGGGTAAACCGGGGCCTCTGGCTGTGTTGAGTTGGTGGTTGGGATTTTTTTGATATGGAGTAGATAATGACGGCTGGGACGAGATAATGAGAGTGAGGAATGCTAGGTTTCAAGTTGGGGGATATAGATGTTGCCCCGGGCCACACCAACCCCGACCGCCACAACACCACCATACCCGCCAATTCGGACACTACCCCACCCCCCTTATGTTGGGTTAGAGCGCGTGGCCCCCACGTGAGGCGTAGGATGGAAGGGGTTCGGCAGGGTCGGTTGTCTCACGCCGCCTTCTCTGGTATGTTGTGTTAGGAATTTGTTTTTTAGGTTGGTTATTGTGTTGTTAAGGAAATCAGTACATCACAGGCGGACTACCGATTCTTGCAAAGAAGTTGGAACGGCCCCATACCCTGCAACTGGTAAAAGGTGAAAACCAAAAGGTCGGTTTACGTCCAATTGTCTTTGCCCAACAGCGGGGAGAAATGGGGGTCGTCATGCGTCGCTTCGCCAAGGAAGGATGGGTTGTGGGGTCTTGAGACGACGAGCCTACGATCGCATCCACAACGAAAAAAATACATACTAAAATCATACATGGAAGAAGGGAAGGGAGAATGAAAAGGAACCGTGGGACTTCCGTCACAACCAATCACGAAAAAAGGTCTAATCACAACAAAAACACATTGACGTTCAAGGAAAGGAAGTACGTTTGATAAAATACTATAAACCTGGAAAAAAAAAGGTCCGAAATAAGTCGAAGTCCCGACTGTAGTAAAGAAGTGAAGGCAGAGACGAAAAAGGTAAAATGCCCAGCTATTCAGGTAATGAAAACAAAAGTGATACGTCTGGGAAGGGCGAAAGAGGAGCCCTTTGTCTAAAAAAACGAAGCACCAAAAGATCAACAAGAATTGTAATAATAAAAGATGATTCAACTGGGCGCAAGGGGGCTAAAAGGTGAGCAAACACAAAAAATAAAAAAGGGAGAAGCTGGCCTCCCTTAACAAGTAACTCAACCCCAAAATACTCCAGGAAAGCCTGCAGGGGAGAGGAAGAGGTCCCACGCCGGTCTGACAAAGGGTTGCAAGCTGCGGGAAAATGGACAAACGGCCAAGGCCTCGAAACAAACACCTACGGGTGTTCTACGAAAGGGTGCAACAACAAAAACCGCCACAACACAGATGGAAACAGCCCTTGCAATTTCCAATTTAGGACCTGAGGCATGAATGGGCAAACCATCTTTCCGTAATAAATAACGGGGGGGCAAAAATCTCCAGGAGGCTCTTTGCAAGCGCGCCAGCACACAGGGGCAATGTCAAAAAAGCGACAATCGCTGGGGAAGGGGACCACGATGTGACCCAACGGAAGAAAAGCGTTAAGGAAAAAAAAAAAAAAAACAACCACCAAGGTAAGACACCCAAGTCAAACGAAATGGCACGCTGCCTGCCAAGACAAAAAAAAAGTAAGCTGGGCGGTGTTTACTCAAGTCGCCACTGCTAAACCCAAGAAAGGGGAAAACGCCGCCACCCTCCCGGACCTACCCTCAAAAAAGAAAAAAGTGCGCTCACCCTCTAGGTATAAAAAAAGGGACAGAGGGGACTGCTGCCGACGTACAGAAAAGAGGAGCCAAGCAAATTTGGAAAGTCACCAAGAGCACGATACTACTTTCTAAAGGAGATTTGGCGCGTACGGAAAAGTGAATTTATCTGTCCAGTAAAATGAACAAGGGAAAATTGTGGGGCAAAAGGCGTATTTGACCACTAGCAGGGGAGAGAAAATCCACTCACAGCGCGCAACACACTTAGGAACAGGGAAAGAATGAGGGACCCGTTGAGCGTGGACTTTGGGGAAGAAGAGAGAGACGGCCCACAGTGCTAATCACTCTTCCTTCGTGTTACAGCAATAATCGGCTGGGGAAACAAGGGGAAATGCGTACCAAACGAAAGTTGTCAACCTCTACAAAAAGCGGATTTCCAGAAGACTTCCAATTACAGAGACAAAAACCAATAAGAAAATGGGGGGAAAACACGCCTGGATCACCATGCCAAAAAGAAGAAAAGGGAAAATTGTGGAGTCGGACCGAATGACGATGAGAAGCTGGTAAATGGGAAAAAAAAATCTAAGGCGGGAGGAGGTAGCAACAAGGACAATGTTTGAGGCGGAGAAGAAACGGTCATGTCACGTACTGGTACCGGAAAGGGAACTGATGCGGAAGAGGGTGGAACCCCATACCTGAGGGGAATGGAAAGAGAAGCACGGAGTGGTGGGCCGGAAAAAGCAGCCTAGCTAAGGAGAAGGGAAGGGAGAAGGAACCTATCCCCCAACAATGTGGGAAGAGGGCAGCTCAAGCTTTTCGAAGCAAGAGAAAATCATATTGATGGAGTAGAGAACGAGAAGCAACAAGTCAAAACAGAGAAAGGGGAAGGAGAAGGGGCTAACTCGAAAAAAGTCGTCGAGGGAAAAAGAGAGATACACGGCAAAACGTGTGTTAGGGGGAGGGGCGGGAGAAGGGACTCCTATTCAATGCTGTACACCCGTGAATTATGTGGGACCTGCCGATCGAACAAAGGGGGGGGGGGGGGGTCCGAATTAAAAAAAGCGTTATAGGAAAAAGAGGAATCGCCTCGGACTGAAGCAACCTGTGCAACGGGTGAGTAAAACCCCTGGTAAAAAAACTTGGGGGGAGGGTTTCCATCCGTAGGCAGAAACACTCAGATCATGTGAAGAATTACCATACACGAGGAAAGGATACATAAAAAAGGAGCCATTCAGGAAAAGCCGTCTCCAAGCCGGGGCGAAGGCACGAAAGACCAGTCCCTTCGCCAAAGAAGAGGGGACTGTCACAATTGTGGCACCATGGACTCGTTGCGGGCAGTGGGGGCCTGACAAAAACGGCCCCACTGGCCGGCCCTTTCCAGTGGGGGGGGAGGTGGGGCAGGGAAATGAGAGCGGGCCGAAGCAACCGGCGGGAGGGCGTAAAAAAGAAAAATTAAGCAAAGTTCGCGGAAAATTAGGGGGTACACGTGTGGGGGAAGGATGGCGAGGGAGCAGGAGGATAGGAACACTTGATGATGGGCGCGGGTAGTTAGTTGCGCCATACAGGCCACCTATCATAAAAGGAAGAAGTAGAGGGGGATGGGAAAGAAATCATCCCACAGAAGGAAGCGCTCGCTCGCGCGCTGCAAGCGTAATTGGTAAGGGACCAAATAGGCTAACTCAGAAGAAGGCAACATTGAATTTAAACGAAAAAAGAACCTTAAAAAGGGGGACCAAAATTATCGTGAGAAAGTGGGACTAAAGTCCATCAAATGAGGGGAAAGGGAGGGGTGGTGGTGTGTCTTTCTGAAGTAAGGAGGCAAGCGATATCAGGGAAGAATGTCGGGACAAGCAGGAGCAAGGGAAAGGCATTGACAATGGTGGGAAAAGAGTTGGCCGTTTGGGGTCAGCAGGAAATGGGGCTCTCAGGGAACCAGAAAGGGGGTTTGGTGAGAGGCGAGAAAACCGAAACTTGTTGGGTGAAGGGGGAGGTGGGTAAAAAAGTCCTGATGTTGGCACGAGGAAAATGCGCATATGACTTGGAGGGTTTCTGAGGGGGGGGGGAGAAAGGGGAACCTTGTTGTGAGGGGAACATCATCGCAAGGAGGGCCGCCTGCCCAGGTTCTGGTTTTGGAACGGGGGGAGGAATAGAAAGAACTCATGCACCCCCTCTAGGACTCGGCAACTCGGTAGCAATATCTTCTGGTGTCGAAAAAACGGCATTCTGTCGGCGACGACACAAACCGCGCGAAAGGAGGAGGAAGGATTCACTAATGCCTCTTACGCCGCAAAAAAAGAAGAGGGAACATGGTCAAGAGTGGCCTCCCCCTGAGAAGGAGGGTGTCAATAAACATGCCCAGGATGTAAGGGTTTTTTCAAGGCGTTTTCTGGGGACCGCGACTAGGAACAGAAGCTCTCGGGTTGGTGGTGGCACGCTGCAGAGGGGTGGATTAGGAATTCTGGGAAGTCGGCTTTTTGGGAGTAGCCGGAAGGAAGAGGCGCGGCGTACAGCTCGAAAAACTCCCCAAAGAGAATGCGGGCCCCGGAAATGGCTTCAACTCATGGGCCATTAGGGGGTTCATATTTCTCCTCGACTATAGTGGAGGCCGAAACCCGAAGAAGTGGCGGGAGGAACGCGGTCAAAAGCCATGGGGTCATGTCACTGGCCATTCCGTCTGGGGGGGCAAAGAAACACGGTAGAGGTTGGGGCGAAACCATGGGTGAGAATGCTTGGCTGCACGGGAAAAAGGGGTCGTTACTCAAATGAAAGTCGTAGTTGGTGGGGAGGGGGGGGCGATATAATCCTGCGGGGAAGGTCCGGTCCACGAAATGAAAACCAAAAGTTTCGCGGAGAGGGGCATGACGACCAAGACTAAAAGGCCGTTGGTTACAAAGAAAAGGGCAATTAAAAAGTGGCCCGTCCCTGTTAAAAAGAGGGGAGTCAAGGACTTGAAAAAACGTTCGGACCGCAGGCTTACGGGAAGCTCATAGTACATGTTTGTTGGACCAGGGTCTTGTTGTGCGGGAAAAGGCGCTGTGTGGAGAAGTGATAAGGAGAGAATGGCCAAGTCAAAATGTCGATAAACGTTGTGGTGGGGGGAATTCAGCGCCTGTGTGTGCCATTGGACAAAAATTTGTACGGGGCTAGGAAACCAACAAGGGGCTGATCAAGGTCGGAGTGGTACTACTGGTCGGGGGACCTTACAAACTCCCCATTCCAAGTAAGGATTGGTCAGTCAGGGGGGGGTTTAATTGGTAGTTCCTAAGTGTCTTTATGGGGGGGAGGGGGAAGTGACGGGTCGTCGGTCTCTTCGTCTAACGCGAAGGGAGGCACCGCCCGCCAATCAAGGACCTGGGGGTTCATAGGAAAAAGACAAGGAGGCCGATTTTACAGGCATGGGGGCTGAAGAACGAGCTTTGTTGTGAAAAGAAGAAGCTCGCTAAACAAAACGTAATGGAATGGGAAAGGAAGAAAGAGGGTGAACCATAAAAAAATAATCAATCAAAAAATACGTGGGGAAGAAGAAAGAAAAAAAGGCAGAAGTTTGCCAAATGGGGATTATTTTGGGGGAAATAAACAGGTGTGGGAACAGCCAGCGGGTCAAGAAACCGGAACGTCAGGTAAACCGCCCCAAGAACTGATGGAGTGGGGTGAACATGTCAATTACAACAAGGCAAAAAAAGGCCACCCTCGTATCTTCGGGAAAAGAAAGGAAGGGCATCAAAATCGTGTAACAAGTGTTCCCAGGTCAACGTTGCCAGAAAAGAGAGTCAAAGGTCAACGTCAAAGGCCGGAGAAAAGGAAAAAAACGGCGCATACCCCGAGGGGAATGAGGCAACGATCAAAATTAAAAAAAGCATCCACAAAGGAAAGAAAGCCACCAACAGACTCAGGGAAGCCAAACAACCAGGAGGCAAACGAGTCACATCCAGAAGCTACAAAGACCATATGGGGTGCCAACACCCGTGATCGTCACCATGTAAGGTGGTCCCTTACGGGCCCACTGAGGGGAGGGAAAGGATTCCACTTCGGGAGAGGTGGTCGTGCATCAAAACTCGCGAGGCTAAACCTTAATGAGGGGGGTGGGTTATTGAGAAAAAGGGAAACTAACATTCTGAATCACAAAACTCCCCACTACGATAACACGTCAGCGGGAATAAAACCAAGGTTAGTGCCTGGGCTAAGGAAGTCCCTGTAACGGCAAAAGTAAGGCCCGATCGAAAACCCAGGTGGGGGGGAAATGTATCACCCCGAACCACCCTACCTGGGAGGGCTCTGCTTTACCACACTCTACCATCACCCCCCTCCCAGCACCTGGGCTGAGAGGAGGAGAGCACCGGGAAACTTCGGGGGGGATTAGGCGCCCCCGGAATGCCCACCCCCAGATCTAGCAAGAGGGGGAGTGTGAAGAAGATTTTTAAGAGATAAAAACCGGCGATTTGCGCAAAGAAAGAATGAGATTGAAGGAGTGGTGGGCCGTGCAGAAAACGAGGTCATGTAAAAGGAACTTGTCACGGCAGCCCCCTCCACGCCCCCCCACCCAACCCCTCAGAGCTGCTAAGAATAATTCACCCTAATCAAAAAACAAGCACATGGTGGGGGCCCAGCCCAGAAAAAAGGAGCAAATCAAAGCGTAAGACGTAAAGTCCCTAATCAGGCAACAAACACGCCACTAACACATCCACAAAAAGCCTGGTGCGGAATCTACAATGCCGAAACGACCAGGCAGAAACAAACACGACGGGGTCAACGGCGAAGGCGCAAGGATAGGAAAGGATAAAAAATTGGGGGAGCAGACGCACTAATAAAAAAGAACTATCGGACGGAAACATTGGGTCAATGCCACGGAGCCGATCAGGTAGTCGCAGGTCCCTAAAAAAAAAAATCTGGAAAGAGCTCGGCAATGAGAGCGTGCCAGCGGTAGGAACGTCCCAAGAAAAGGACCAGTAATCCCTAAAGGAAAAGAGCAGTGAAGGTGCCCGTCAAAGGAAGGAGGGGAGGGCGACAAAAACGAAGATGGAACCACGTCAGTCCTCTAGGCCAAAAGGGACGTGCCACGTCTCACTCAAACGGGAAACTGAAAGTAAACGGAACCGAGAGACTACGGAAAAAGAGAGGGCAATGCCTGTTATGGACGTAAGAAAACGATGTCACCACTCTGGAAAGTGAGGGGCTAACGTTCCCTGATGAGGGCAAACGCTAACCCAGGTCGCTAACCAGGAGGGAGATGGCCACACCACCGCAAAGGGACCATGTTTAGTGAAAAAAACCTGCGCATGGTAGAAAGGAGAGACAGTTAGTCACCCACACCGACCTAAAGAACCCCCCAAAACCAACAATAAAAAAACCCACACTCCACATGACCCCCCCCAAACCCCCGAAGCCCCGCCCCACGCACCCCCCCACAAAAAAAAAAAAACCCACAAAAAAACCCCAAAAAACCCCCCACCCACAACAAAATACCTCCATAATTGGTAACGCGATGAGTGCCCTGATCGCTGAGTAACAAATGGCTCCATGGGATATAGTCCCCCGGGGGAAAAAAGGGAAAGGTCTCCAAAGTCGGTGCATGAGGGGGGGAAGCAAACGACATACCGGCCAAATCTCCCTTTTAGGGAAAAAGAAGCGAACGCCACAAGCCCCTGCAAAGCCACAGCATGTAAAAATCAAGACCGTTAAAACGTCCGCTCGCCCAAAAGGGAAAGCCCAACTAAAACCCCCCTTTGCAAGAGGAAACGGCGTCAATCAAAAAAGACCCGCCAGAGTCATGTGAAGTGGGGGACGTCAACGACTGCTCGGGACAGCAAGAGGACGGTTCCTTAAGTCGCGAGTATCCTTAAAGAAGGTGAGGAAGAGAGTTTGACGTGGGTTTCCTTGCTGGATCAAAGGGTGTGGCTGGTACGTCTGCAGGATAATCAGTCTAAGGTACCACCACAGGCAACCTTCCAGCTAGCAAGAAGGTTGGGGGGTAAGGACAGAACTGCCAACTGGAGAGCACGGGCCGATCAGTGCAACCTAGCCACCGCAAACACAACGTTGGTTTTCAAGTAAGAGGCCAGGCTAAAGTCTCACACCATGTCGGTCCAAGGACGAGTAACCGCACAGATGACACGACGCCAGTCAACTAGAAGGAAGGGGCTGTTGTGGGGCGAGAAAGTCTAAGGTTGGCCCAGGGAAAAAAAAAAAAGCCCCGGGGGGGGACAAACTACTAAAAGGGGGAAGTGCATGCAAACATTGACGTAAGTGACTTGGGTCGGAGAGAATAGGGATTGCCCAATTCACAATAAAAACCTGGGCTGATGAGAAGGGGCTGGAAACTTAAGGCAAAAAAAGCGGTGGGGCCGACTAGGTGGAACTGATAAACCAACCCCCCTAAAAATTACGAAGCCAGGACGGCCGACGTAAACATTAAACGTGAGGGGGAAAAACTGGGAAATAAAAGAAAAAAGGTTCAGGAAGAGTCGGAGAAGAATCATTCACCTACAATACACAAACGGAACACAAGAGGACCACAGCCCAACAACACACGAAAACGTACAAAGCCGTCGCAAGAAAGGAGCCTTCGAAGAAGCCGCGGGAAGCAACGAAGCAGGCGGTGACAGCACCGTCAATGGACTCGGAGATTGGGGACAAGGAAAAATACCAAAGAAAAGGCACATGGTGCAGGGGGGTGATTACTTTGAGGGCGCCTTGAAAGGGAGGGAGGCGGTGGTGGGCGAACGCAGACATTGGCGCAGGAGGTCAACCCCGTGTATACGCGAGGGGGGGGAAACGCGCCTATGTCATCCAATGACCATCACCATGAAAAGAGGAAAATACGCTAAAGTTCCCCGCACCCCACCACGGCCGGAGGGGGTTGCGATAAAAAAGAAAGTGGTGAGCTGCCAAAGGGTGGGGGGGAAAGATCTGCCGCTGCTGACACTAATAGAATTAAATTTCCAGTGGTTGCCTAAGAGGCACCCTCATTTACGACAATTCACGGTGGACGCAGAAAAACGGGAGGCGTGCTAATACCCATCCAGGGCGCTGTGAAGGCTGTTTGTTTGAAAAGGGGTAGGAGAAAGCGGAAACGAAGCTGGAACCGCGGGAACAATCGCTACTCAAGTAAGGCATTGCCG
>Ga0179593_1809707_pt1 | contig 19644 bp, 27 predicted proteins | sample CZODoug2_1_08_16_FD_185931 | JGI IMG/M metagenome (GOLD analysis project Ga0179593, IMG submission 185931) | Vadose zone soil fungal communities from Angelo Coast Range Reserve, California, USA - CZODoug2_1_08_16fungal (PacBio error correction) | ecosystem: Environmental > Terrestrial > Soil >...
AGGCGAGACAAACGGGTTCCCCAACGTCGTATCAGGATCCGAGACGGCATACGAAATAACCAAGGGTGGAAGCATCCGCAACGAAAACAATCGAACCTGGGTCAACTTCTGGAGGAGCTCCAGACGCGCTGAACCTTAGTGGCGTGTAATTCACGAGGGACTGAGGGGGGAGGAACCGAATGTCGAGGGATAGGGGCACGTATCGGGAGGGCCACGCTATTAAATTAATCAACGTCAACCCAGTGGACGTCCGCTCTGTTAGGAAAACAATCCCTTGTCAGGGGAGGGGGGGGGCCATCAACCACTTTAGAAACGCTTCGGTGCAAGTACTACGCCACGGGTAAGAGGAGAACGAAAGAAGAAGAATGGGGGGGGGGGGGTGGACAAAGGTATCCAAGGTACCTGAGAAAAGTTCAGAAGGGCCGCAGAAATTTTTAGCCCGGTACTTTTTGCATTATAGAAATCGGAAAAAAAAGAGTGAGCTACATTCCGGAGAATCAACGGGTGGTGGGGCATGTGTCCTTGGAGAAAAAAAGAAAATCAGTCATGTAATGAATGGGGTAGAGGGCCGACTAATTGTTCTGTATCCGGGGGGATTAGGAACAAAAAAGCATGCGACATAACTGGGGGGATTTATGATAATGGTGGGCGTACAACCCTGTTTACAACGAGCGCCCCATGGGTGGGCCAAAGGTACGGGGTGCATCCATGGATTAGTCGGTCGGGTGCTGGGGAAGGTCCCTCCTGGGGGTAAACCTAGTCGCGAGGGGGAGGCAGTTAGGGCCTGTTGGTTCACGTAGTACATTCAAGGTGACTGTATGACCGCCGAATAGTTGGAAAGGGGAAAACCATAGGACTCACTGTACTGGTGGGGAAAACGGGAATACCCTCCGCTACCGACGATTGGGTCGGGACACCGCTAGGATCGAAAGTCAATCCGTATCTGGGTAAAGTCAGTATGAAAAAAAAGGGGCCCAAAGACCGGGGAAAAAAACTGAACAGCAGGTATTCTCCCACATTGAACGGACAAGGGAATTGCCTTAAAGGAAGAGTTGAAGGTTAAAGCTACTCAAGAAGACGTGGAAATAACATGGTTTACGTACGACGGAAGCTCCACTGGTTGGAGAGACGCCTGCGACGTATCGATGACCGAGGGGTGACCGGTAAAAAATGCTGGCGGTAAGGGTGCTCTTGTCGGGGGACCAGGGTGGGGGGGGAAGATAAGAAGAACGCAAAACCTCCGGGGGTGCCGGAGAGTTAACTGCTGAAGAAAAACATTGGAAGGGGGGGAGCTATAGAACAAACAACACCACCACGGAGAGATATATTTTGACTAAGAGAGACCCAAAACGGAAACTTTTGGGAAGACGGGTGAAAGGGGAAACGGATCGGTCAAAAACCAGAAAAAAAGGTCGGGGGGTGGAACTGTGGTAGTTATTGGAGGGGGCTCCACTAAAAGAGAACGAGCCCCGTATTAACCGCAGATCATCCGACTAAAAGTTCACCATTGTAAAGAAAAGGCTATGAGAAGGCAGCAGTGGGCACCGGGCCCCTGAACTGGTCTCAGACATGGGGGTGGTTGCAAAGTGTTCGGATCTAACCCTATACCCCCATTTTAAACGAATAACGTTCGGGGTCGGGCTGTCAACTTTCAATTTAGGTCATCTTTTCTAGACTTCTTGGAAAAAAAAAAAATTACAGCCCGAGTCCCCGCAAATCGGGGGAACGGGATTGTAGGAAAAACCGAATTGACGGTTTCCCAAATATGATCGTCGGAGAACGGCTCAAGTTACTGAAATGAAGGAGCCCAACCACCCTCATTCACTCGGGATTAATGAAAGTCGAAAAATCAGTAAAGGAATTTGACAATTTCTGGTTTTTAACGGCGGGGGCAATACAGTCTCCAAAAACCATGTTCTGAGACCAAAAAGGGGGGGGCAAAGATACAGTCAGTCGGCGATTACAGATAGGAATTAAAATGAAAACGGAGGGGGCCGACGGTTCTAATCGGTTCGATGTATAGAGCAAACCAATTTAACGGAAACGAAAGGCGGCCCTTTCAAAGGGATCAAAGTTAGTGAGGTGGAACTCAGGAGCCGACGTACTAACTACTCAGCCGCAAGTAGTACACTCAGGGTACAAATAGAAACTCCTGTGTATTACTCTGTAGTTACTGTGTTCCTAACTCCGCCCCTAGCACACCGACTGGGGTCGTCTTCCCTCGTACTCTTCTGGTCAGGGTATCCTGTACGCTTTTCTCTCGTTTGGGGGGTTTCTGGGTTTAGTGGATCCCGTTGGGCTTTTCTTTGGTAGGTATCAATTATCCAGGTTGTACTCAAGCGCTAAGGCTTTACTTCCACTGGAGCACGAAACGAACTTTCTGAAACGGGGCCCCCTCTGGGAGTATGAGAATTGCAGAAAAGCAGTCCGCTGGGACCTGAGGGGATAAAGAAGGAGGGGAAACCAAGAAGAGATGAAACGCAAAGCAGTGGCCAGTCCGGAGGTGAAGGGGAGGAAGAAAATAAAACAGCAGAAGCGCTTTTGTTTTTTTTAGACGCCGAAAAATCTTATTCAATAAGAATGAGACAAGCATTGGTAATCACGGCACGGGGAGGGCGTGCGGACGCGTAATGAAACTCGAAATGAGGCTAACCGTTAATGACTCCAATGGGAACGCAGCGATTGCATTCCTTAAGGCACAAGACCCAAAACGACCGATGAAGTGTGGCAAGCAGCGAGTCTGACCAGAGAGGGGACCCATCATCCGGGAGCCTCGTCCATCAGAGAAGCTCTAGGGATACAAACAGGAATGAAATCAAAAGGGCCCTGGGGCTTTCTAATCTCTACACCGCGTTTTTGGGGAGGGCCACCAGAATCGGGAAGGACGGAAGGGAAGAGGGCGCGGGGCCTGGGCGGGCGTAGAATAAAAGAGAAAGTTCGGGGCAGCTAGATGAAGCATGAAAAAGGGGAAAGATGAGGTAACAGAGTTTGGCTGCAAAGCCTCTTCTACCGGGGGTCAGCGCAAAGAAGGTGTAAAGTCTACTGACACTATTGGCAAATAATCCGGTGCAAGACGAAATTGCGGCCAAGGGGTGGTGGGTGGGTTCTTAAATTCTCGGCGGACCCTACGGCAAGTTGGAGGGTCGGGGAAGCATTCAAACGGAGATCCAGACTAGAGCAAAAGCGAAGTGTGCACAAACAAAAAAAATAAGAAGTCAACGAAAAAAGCTGCGGTGAATTATGGATGGCCGGGAAGGCAGCTTAGATGCCCGGGACTAAAAAAAAAAAGGCCCTAGCCAGCCAATCGGCAGCTTTTAACATGGGGGGGAAACGAGGTGAGGATACTAGGGGGCTGCCTGCGCAATTCTTTCCTGGGTGCCGAATCCATCTGGGGGATGGTCGTCGGATCAACAAAGGGGAAGAGGCATTGAAAACCCTCGGTGGGCGCTAACTTTCAAGATGGGTCGCAACCTGGAGAGTATTTCAACAGGAAAAAGGGTCATTGGAAAACAAAAAGCTTGGGGGGAGGCAGCTCGCAAGCGTTTTGTGGAGAAATTGCAAAGGTCGCACTCAAGAAAGGCAGAAACGCATCTTTTTCAGGGGGGAAGAGTTTCACTCTGGCCACAGGGGTGGGGCCTGACTGTTAGGGGTAACATGGAAAACCTGAGCATTTTTTTCTAGAGGGGGGGAGGGTTGGATCGAATGGAGTGCATGAAGGCTCAAGGGCGACGCGACGGGGGATCAAACGTTCTCAGAAGAAACTTGAGAGATAATTTCCGGTCACTTATTTTAGAGAAAAAGGCCCACTTGGGTCCTCAGGGTCCTTGGGGGGAGGGGCGGGGACGGTCAAAGCTAAGAGGAACCGTACAAAACCCGCAGGGAAAAAAAAAGGGCAAAATGACGCCTAATCGAAAGAATCGGAAGAACTAAGGCGGCTTGGGTGCGGAGCTACTGACCTCAAAGGGGGGGACCACGCCAGTAGGGGAGGGGGGGGGGGGGGAAGCTGTTCTTTCCAGGATCGGGGGGGGTACAACGTGACCCCCCGACACACCCAAAAAACCGCCCGCTTCCCGCGCCGGGCTGTAGAGAGGACCCCGGGGGAAAAACTAGAAGGGGAAAGGAAATCGGATGTGCGAGGTGAAAAAAAAGCCAAAAGTCACAGCGGTGGCTGGAGCGTCAATAAGAACTTGAGGAAAAAAAATCAAAAGGGGGGGGTCATCGGAAGTCAGGGCTGGGAGCATTCGCAGGACCAAATAAAAGGAGAAGTGTGGTTTAAGGGAAACGTCGGAACCTGATGGTAGATCACGATACAGAAAGAATAGCCGGCGCAGGAGAAACAACTTAGGTGTCATGTACGATTAATTAGCCAGAGAAACGGGATAGGGGGGGGGCTCGGGTTATTGGGAAAAAAAAACAATCGGGTGCCGGATTGTGAGGCTTCAAAAATCTAGGAAAAATCCTTATCCAGAATGAAGGCACTAGCATTAACCAGGACAGGGAAATTCTTCATCTAGTCGGGGTAAGGGAAAAGTTAAGTATGGGGAAGAGAAAACAGGTATCTGAAAGCAAGAATAAACCACCATTGTGTAGGGGGGGGGGGCAGAGGGGGGGGAAAAAATCAGTTAGGTGCCCCGCTCTAAAAAAAGTGGACGCGCCAACGTGCGCAACTTCTTCAAGCCGGATCGGATACCGAAAGCCAAGGAGGTCAATTAAAAAAACTCACGGAAACACAAGCTACATGAAAGCACTGAGGACGGTCAAAGCGCCCTCGCTACTGGCACACATGAAGTCGTCCTTTCCCAACATAGGGAGAAGGGGAGCGGTCGTTGCTCTGGGCACGTATACGTAGGGGGCAAGCATCGTCCCGTGAAGGAACAAACACCACTGGAAGGAGCCGGGGGGTGGGGGGGGGCGTGTATCCGCCTTTCAGGGGAGGCCAACACCCAAAGTGCAGGAGGGGCAATGGAAGGGTAAGCCAGAGGGGCGTATCGCAAAGGAAAAGATGGGGACAGGGGGATCAAGGAAAAGTGTACTGGAGAAAGGGCGCTCAAGGAAAAACCGGGGTGTTTGCAATTTCGAAAGCTAAAACACTTCGCGGAAGGGCCGCGATAAGGCCGGGGCGTTTGGGGACGTTGAAGCCGACTCCGGCAATGAAAGGGAGTTGAATCAAGAGAAACTGGGGGAAGCGGAGGCGAAGGCTGGCCCAAGGAAGGGAGCGGAACAGGGGTGTGGCTGAAGGGAGGAAAAAACACTTGTACCACTGAGAAAATAGGGGGTGAACCGCAAACAGGGTAATCGGTAAAGTAGTAGTTGGAGGGCGCGAGGGCATTACCAGCACGGAGGAAAGAAAGCGGGAGATTGAAAAAGGTGGCAACGGGGGGTCACGAGGAAGGGATTCGGGGATGAGGACGCCAAAGTAATTAAAAATGTCGGTCGGGGTCAAGGGGGGGGAGTTACCGGAAATCCTCAAAGGAAGGGGATGTTGTAAAAACCGGGAGAGGAAGAGGAAATAAAGGAGAATGGGAAAAAGAAGGAGGCAAAATCTCAAAAAACACGCACCTGTGAAAATCGGGACGCCTTAGAGTATCAACAACGAGGACTCAGAAAAGTGACGTGCGGAAGGGAAATCTGGTTAAAGGGGGGGTGAGGAAACTAAGGCTACACTTAAAGAACTTCTTATAAAGGACCTCTTTTGAAGACGAAGGAAGAAGGCGGATTTGGTCTTAAAAATTTAAAGTGGAAGTAAAAGTGAAAGGCTGTGAATGGCGGAAAGGGTCGGGGGGAGGTTAAAAAACACGGTGCTAAAGTATTGGGAAGGGAAAGAATCCAGCCACGCTCCTTAGCCAGCCGGGGTGTTTAGGGGAACGGGGACAAAAGGGTGAACAAAGGCGTAAAAAAGAAACTATCCGAACAGGGGACAGGGGGGGGGGAGCTAGGAAAAACTCATCAAAAAAACGGACGGGCGAGATTTTGCGAGAGCGAAAAAAAGTAAAGGGGGGGGCTCTAGGGGACCAAGCCGAGTACACCGTATCGGTTAAAGTCAAATCACCATGCTTGGTTGAGAGGTCGGGAGGAAGTCCACAATTAACAGCACACTTATGCACCGAAATTGTATAAAAAAGGGGGAGAGAAAAACACGTCAAAACTAGCAAAACCAATGGCCACCTGGTCTAATTGAGAAGAAAGAGAACAAGGAAGGGAGGTTGCAGAGGGGGAAAGATGGTGATACCCGCCAGCTGGAGGGCTAAAAAACTAGAAAGCCCACGGGGTAGCATTTCAAAAGGCGCCTAAGGAACTGCGGGGACGAATGGTGGCAGGAAAGGAAGGAAGTGGTAAGTCAAGGGGTCGGGGGGGAAGCCGTTGGCAAAGATTCCATTTCCACGGGATCGTAATTGAATCGAGAAACATACGGAATAAAAAAAGCGAAAGGGGGGTTAAGGCGGGGGGGGGGCAAGAAAAACAAGGAACAGGGGAACTGCAATGGTTCCAGTCAAAAGGGGGAGGAGGAAAAGGGCAAGAGGAACGGACAGGTCGTAAAAGTAAAAACATGAAACAATCCTTCTACCATACTCGCAGAGGCCGGAGGTAATGAAATCTAGGAGAAAAGGACATCGTACAAAAAACAGAGAAAGGGTCCGGGGGGAACAGATTTTAACGATGGAAACGGGAGTGTTACGCGGACATGCGCATATAAGATAACATGGAGGGCGCCAAGGGGATTGGGAAAAAGAAAGAAAACCAGATCAGTTCTGAAAAGCATGCCCGGGGAGGCAGGAAAACCTCCCCTGAAAAACAGAAGGGCGCAGGCGAAAGGACTGAGAAAAGGTATGTTCCGATTTCGAGAAAGGGGGAAGAACAGAAAAACCGGGAAACTAAAATTGATGGAGGGAAAATTGAGATGCGAAGTTTTAACGTGGTCCAATGGAAAAAGTCAGGTTGGGCGGGAAGAGGCAAGTGGCGTAACTTTACAGGGGGGAAAATGAGAAAGTCTAAAACGGGGGGGGGGGTGAAAAGTGTAACTCAGGAATTTAGGGAAGAAAAAAAAAAGGGCAAAGGCTGACGCGACAAGGGGGGTTAAGATCAGGGATAGGCGGGTCAAATACCGTTCCTCTGGCATAGAACACCGAAATGAGGTTCCACGACGTTCCGCATGGAAGTACCAACCTCAGCAAAGGGATATCGGGGGAGGAAAAGGTAGAGGGTGGAAGGAAAAGGGGCGGAGTGTTGTGGGTCGGGGGGACTAGGGAATGCAGTGGGAAGTTGAGGGGACCGGAATTATAGTACGGTTGGAAAGCAAGGGGGCCGGGAGGGAACTTTTGTGAGCAGGTAGGGGGGAAAAAGCAAGTAAGGAGGGGGTGCGGACGGGGGGGAAAAAAGGGGGGACTGGGGGGAGGGACGGGTAAAAGAAGTCTGGAAAGCACGCCGTCCGATGTAACTGGGAGAACAGAAACTATTACCTAATTCTGCGCGGGGGAAATAAAGTATCATGAGAACGGGAGAGGGGAGCAGCCGGAGGTGCAAATATTTGAGTGAAAGAAGCCTCGTCAGAAGGATAGACTTCTATGTTTTTGTTGGGTTGTGAAATGCAGGGGGGACAGCCGCGAAAAAAGTATGTCAGAGCACCGGGGAAGGGAAGGGGGAAAAGAAAATTGGAAAAGAAGGTTAATGACGCGGGATGCAGGCGGGAGAGGGGGGTAGGAGGGGAAAAAGCGAACCAGAATTGGGCATTAGGGGAAAGGAAAGAGAAACAATTTGGGCACGAATCAAGGTGGCTCTCTCCACGGATGTCAGCAGCATGCGCTAAAGGGGAAAAGAGGAACAACAACCCGGAGTTCAAGTTTTGAAAAGCAATGAGAATTCAATGGACGCGCCCAGTAAACAAGGGGATTCTGATCGATTTTGGGGGATTGGGAGAGGCACACAGAAAGGCGCGCCAAGGGGATAGATGGGGGACAAGAGAAAAACAGGGTCGAGATACAGCCGGCGGGACAAGCGGAGAGGGGGTACGAGTAGATCTAAAGGAGAGGTATGGTAACCCAAAAAAACCGATTGTAAATAAAGAGACAAAACAAATTGCTTACCGAATGAGATGGCCTTTGCGGGGCTGAATCCGCACAAAGACCAAGAAACCTTAGGTTCGGGCAGGGCGGGACGATTCAGATATGAGGGGGGACTTTAAGTCAAACTTTTAACTAGTGGGGATCCATGATGTTTTGGGGGGATGGAGTGCCTCAAGTAGGCTACTGGGTGTCCGTAAGGGAGGGATCAAAACCAAGACCCAAATCAGGGGGGCGACTTATAAAATGGAGACGGCCGTACTTGTCCCTGTTTAAATCAGGTGAGCATCCCTCTCCGGGGAAACTGGCCTCGGAAGGACCAGGGTGGGGGTGTGATGACTGCGAAAAGTTGACCCCTGAACAACCTAGGAGGGGGGGGGAAACGGACTAATGGGTGAGTAGATTACTGATGAACATTGTCGCGAATTGGTCGCGAGCCAGGCAACCACTAGCAAGACGATCCCAAAAGGTTAGAAAAGTATGAAAGGTTTTACAAGAAATAAAAAAGGCAAAGTCCAAAAATGACGGGAAAGAGTGGGAAAAGCGCCGGAAAATCAAAGTCGGGGGTTTTGGGGGGGTTGTAGTGAGTGGCGGGAATTTGTAGGCAAAGTGCGGCGGGGGGAAGAAATACGCGGGGATAAGCAACGGCATCCCTACCCTGCCAACCACAGACGAGACGGGGTTCTAAGAGGGAAGTGCAATAGGGGTGAAATAGGGGAGGACAAAGATGGGAGAATAGCAAAAAAACTTAAACTGGGCAGGGGGAAACTACAAAAGAGGTTGGTGAAAGGGGAAGAAGAGATCGCAAACACACCACGAGGAGGTGAAAAGGAGAGAGAGACCTTAAAAATTTTTGCGGAAGTCACAATTGAAAGAATGGGAAGGATCAAGACGTCCTCCCTATTTCACAAGTAGGGGAGGAAAACAAAAGTAGCACAGCCGGGAAGGAGTTGTGGTGGGCAGGGATAGGGAGTCCGGAGGCAGAAGGGGGCCGCGAATGGTGGTCCCGGGGCTCACCCTGGGTGCCGCCACGGGGGGCCTGAACATCACCCAATCAAAGAAAAAATTAAAAACCGCAGAAGGGGGAAAAAACGAAGAGGTTACACCTGACCGGAACAGTGGTTAAGTTGCTGGGTAAGGTAGGGTAAACAGGCACTAGGATCCAAAAAGTGGGGGCGAAAGCGCGTTAATAGACGCCGCGCTGGTAAGCGGAAAGACGCTCACAAAAAGGAGGAACGGGTTAAGGAGCACTGGGATGAGGGGGGCCAATGGGGGGGCAGTCCGAACCAAAAAAGGTGGGGGAGAGACTGAGGGGCAGAAAAAAGAAGGGATGTTTCACCGGGAGTGTCCAATGCCACATCGTACGTAAGAGTGGGTAAGCGTCAGCGTGGGGGTGTATGTTCCGTCAGGGAAGCAAGTACATATGGGCCAAGAGGTACCATCAAAAAAAAACAGTTGCAGACACTAATGAAAGGAAAGTTTTCTGAAACGGGACTCCCTCAAGAACTAGAAGCGGCGCTAAAAAGTTTCGGCTGGTTGTTGTTAGAGATTCTACGTCCCGAACAAAAGGCAAAGCAGACAGTCTTAAGTAGAGGTAGTTGGAAGATGTTGTCGGGGAAAACCCGCGATTCTGAGTGGGGTTTGGTGGAAAAAAAAAAAAAAGATAAACGCTCCGACTAGGCGCAGCGTCACCCGCGAAGGGAGTGGCGGGAGGCTCGGAAACCGGGTGCGTAAATAGTCGATCAGGGCGGAAGCTGAGGGGAAAGTGATGAAAAAGACACAAGGGCGAAAAGGATGCTGCGCCTGGCGCGTAAATCGACGTTACAAAAAACGGAATCGCGGGGTGGGATATGGTGTGAGAGTCAATCTCCTTTACGACGGAGATGCGCCAACGATGCGTGCTGAAAGGGGGATAGAGGAAAGAACTTCTGTCGAGGGGGCTAGAAATCGCACGGAGTCAGAAAGAAAGATCTAAAAAAGGGGTGATAAAAAGCATATAATTAACAATAGGACTGGCTCCGGAATGGTTTTTCTCGGAGGAAAAGGAGGTCACAAAAACAAAGGGAAGAAGTCGAAAGAGGGATGTATGTCTTGATAAAGGAAAAAAAAAGAAAATCATTGCAACTCCTGAGCGCAAGTCGAAAAGGAGAAGCGCAGAGCACACGGAGTGGAGATTCCTATCTTAGGGGGGAGACCGGGGGGTGACAGAGACGCTTTGGATGATCACATAACGTAGGCTTGAAGAAGAGAAAAAAACACCGGGGTGGCCACAGACTGGGGCCAGAAAAAGAGGAAGGCGGTTGACAAAAAGGGGCTCAGAAGTTACAAGTACATAGCCAACGGGATTCCCAAAACGGGGTTCGCCGGAGAAGAAGGAATACAAGCAGCCGATCAAATAAGGAGAAAAAAGAAACAAAACAAGCAAAAAACCTGAATACCGTCTTCAAGGAAGCTCCCCCAGGCACGGGCAATCAGATGCAGGGTGGTAATGCATGGAAGAGGATGGAACGCATTTCTTGGGATTTGGCAAGAGCGGTAGTGTAACCGAAGGAACAGTAAGGAAAAAAAAGGGGACCTACACAGCTCGGGGCGGGCCAGGGGGAGGAGGAATACACCCGTGGCACGCCGTGGAATGAGGGTAGCCGTGGACAGGGAACACGTGTAGGGTAAGCCCAAAAAAAAATGGTCACACGGAGAAAAGGGCGGATCAACTTGTCAAGTGGCCGCATCAGTGGGGGTAGGCCGGGCGGGTTTTAACAGGAGAGAAAGCTGATTAGGCAGCCGTAGGGCGCGCCGCCGGTTGCAAGGGGACGGTTTATCCTAAGACCAGCTGAAAACTGGGATCGAATAGGAATTGGGAGGGAAGCCGGGATTCTTAAGACGGGAGAGATAACAGGGTGTTCTTGAGAATGATTGATTAAACAATCCTGGGTAACAAAGAGACGGTATGGGCCACCAATAGGTGGGAAGAGTGGGGTTTATGGCGTCCATCTGGGGATGCGTCGCAATGGACATTCCAAGAGCTGAAGGAGCCAGGGATTGCGAAAAATTTGGGTGGTAAAGGATGGAAGGGGAAGGGGGGAAGGAACCGGGAACTGTTGCATGGTGACAAACTAGGGGTAAAAGGGGAAGTTTTGCTGTGGGAAAGAACCAAGGGGAGGAGGGGGCAGGGACACCGGGGCTATGCGAAGGAAGCCGTAGTGAAATAAAATCCGTCCAAAGCTGAAACCCAGCACGGTTGCAAAAACTGACCGCCGGGAAAGGTAGTAACACCCATGGACTCCGCCTTGAATTGAGGGGAGGAACGAAAAGGAACCTGGGGGTGTTCTGGAATCTTAAGAAAAGGCGGAAAGAGAATTCGGGACTGAAAAAACGTTGAACGGGAAAGATGCTACGCAACTTTGTGCGCCATAAGGAGAAGGCGGCATTAATTTTTACCTGTGATGGATGAGGGAACAGTGGTCGCTGGGAGGGGGGGAACTCTTTTGCATCGTGAGCTGTTCCGTGGGCCACACAGACAAAGAAAAAAACCGCGGGTTTTGAGGTCAACGTGGGTTGACCGATACGTTAGATGGCCAAGTCTGGTGTGGGGGAAGATCGACACATTTACAGGGGTTGTGATCTAGAAATAGATCAACAACAAAAGAGAGGGAGGAAAAAAAGGAGATGTGAGATAGTAAAGAAAGGTCACGTTGGGTCTATCTTCACTCATCGGGTCACGGACGGAAAAAGGACCTCAAACACGTAATTGTGCCTTGGGGAGAGTGGGGGGCTGGAGCTGTCCACACGAAACGAGACCTCACGAGCAAGTTGGAAAAATAAGAGAAAAAACGTGAAAAGAATCCAGAAAAGGGGGTCACAATTACGAAAGGTACCTGAGGAGGGAACAAATGTCCGTCGGAAAGCTTAGGTACGAGGTAACCACGCGGGTGGAAGCAGTCGCTTTCAGCGTGAGCCTATTGAAGACACTTCCCATATGTCTTGTTAGCAAGTCATGCGGAGGAGGAAGTAAAATTTTTGGGGAGAAGAAACAGAAATTTACTTGCTCAAAGGGTGCGTTGTTTGCAGTTTGAGAAAAAATATGCATTTAAAAAGGACTGGAATTCCCTCTACAAGGGGTGTCAAAGAAAAAATAGGACTGGGTAGGTATTGTTCGGTCAAAAAAGTAAAAGGGGGAAAGGAAGTTGTGGACAGGACTATGTCGGGACGTCATGCACGCGCAGGGGACGGGTCAGTGATGCGTGACACGGGGCAGAACTAAAAAGCGAAGAGGGACTTCCGGATTGGAATGGGGACCACTATTCGAAAAACTAATACATATATTCAACATGTGTGCGGTCACCTAGTGTACGTTGAAAGGGGGAGGGTGTACGCACAGCTAAAAGTAAAAAGTTCGGGGAGCGAAAGGGGAGAGTTGCAAAGAAGGAAACAGGAATGAAAATTCGGCTCTCAGCCTTTAGCGGAGGGGAGTAAACGCCGAAAATTCACCAGCGGCGATCGTACGTTCTAGAAAAATCTTGTTTGATATGTTCGAGAATTTGTGCAAAAAAGAGAAACGGGAAGAAAATTGTGGAGGGGCAATGTTCAAAGTACCCTTTGCCGTGGAGAAGGGGGGAAAATTAGAGTGGGGGGGGGGAGGACGAAGTGGCGTAAAAGGTGCAGAAAAGCCGCAGGGTCACTTGGTGGGGGGATGGAATCAAATGAAAAGGTAGGGAGAAAAGAAGGTCGGACTCCTGGGGGACCGGGCGTAATAAATGCCTGGGCAACGACATATCCATGACAGAATCAACATACCGTTAAAGAACACGTCAGGCGGATTACCTAGCAAGGTGAAAGTGCAGAGCGTAGAGGAAGTGGCGGGAAGGGGAGATTGGGTGTTAGGGGTAGTAATGCGGAGAAGGGGTAGGTTGGCTGAGGGGGAGACGGAGACGGAATCAGGGTGGGATCCTTGGCGTGGTATTTAAGGGTTTAATAGAAGCTGGACGACGTGATTGAGGACCGCTTTGCACAAGGGGGATGGGTTGGAGATTGCTTTCAAAACCGAGTCTTGGAGATACCCTAGTACCATGGCCCGGGGGGGCTCAAACGCTGCAGAGGGGATGGGGGAAGCGGCAGAGCGCAGCAAAAGCAGGTAATCGGGGGGGGGGGTCTAGAATGTGGTGTCCAGCGGGAAGTTTAGTGGGACAACAGTCTCCAAAGATGAAATGCTATGTGGGGGTTTTGTGACAGGCAGTGAGAGGTCAAATATTCCTCCGCAGGCAGTGCGTAAGAAGGAGAAGTGGCAAAATCCGCCGGGCGACGTCGATTGCGGACGGGAAAGAGTCTCAACGAGAACTAAGGTTTGGGCCGAAAAGTATACACATTGCCTACTAATCTGTGAGAGAGGGGAGGGTCGATAAAAAAAATTCGAGAATGAAAAGTTCCCCGATGCAAGGGGTGGGAATCAACACTCGATTATGTCAAAAACGCTCCAGAATTCGGAAAAACTTATGTAAGGGGGGCGGGGAGAGTCTAACAAAAATAAAACAGTGGAAGATATTTGTACGAAAACGGTGCGGAACCATACCCGATTGTGAAAAAAAAAGACGGACGTGGTACGAGCGCATAGTTAGATGGTATTGCCACACACAACAAGCACGACGACCCAAATAACATCACCACAAAGGAAAATTTCACCTGGCGAGGGGACCCTTTGACGAGAATCCTCAAAGAAAAACCGGATTGGTTCGGGAGGGTGCAAGGAGGATTCATCTTCTAGAGGAGTCAAAAAAGTCAAAAAGGGAGCGTCTGTAGTATGCGGGGGTGTGGGCGGATAGCGGGGGGGGGAAGGAAGGTCACGCACAAGACCCTCCCCAAGCGGCCTGTTACAAAAAAGGGCTGCCTGAAGAGGGGGGCCGGGTAACCGTGAAAGCAACGGAGGAACCCGGGAAGCGGAGAATTTTTGTGTGGATTAACTTCGAAGGTTGGAAATGAGCCCAGAAAAAGGGAAAAAGTGGGGTGGTCGATTGAATCTTGCCCCTTAGCGGATTGGAGACGAAAGAACCTGGGCGACTACTATCCAGTTTAAGGACGGGTTAAATTGGGACATACATCACAAGCATGGTAAACAGGATCGAAGAACGAGGGAATCCAGTGCTTGTAATTGCAATGGGCATAGGGGGGGGGCGGTTCCTTGGCATACGGGGTGGCGGGCGGGCGCACACTAAAGCGGAGGGGAGCGCCTGTCTCACCTATCCCGAAACAAAGGAAGTCATCGGGCTACTCGTTTAGGGAAAAGACTGTTAAATTGTAGGAGTACTGAGGGAGCTGCGAACAAGAGTTGAAAGTGCGACGCAAAAATTCGGTTTAAGTGTATATCTACTCAAAAAAAACAAATGGGAGGGGGGGGGGGATAGGAGGGATCAATTAATTTGGTTGGATTCGAACAGTTGTAAGGTTCTAAAGGCGCATCGGAGATAAGAAGTAACCAGGGAAAAGGGTGCAGTAAAAGGTAGACAAACCCGCTGGGTGGAGGGATGGGAGAAGTCCAGCCTACGTATTGGTTTTTGCACAAGACACGGGGGACGGGTGGAAAACCTCAACAAATGAAAAGGGGACCAAACTGGGTGTACGGACACTCTACTCTTCCATCATGGGTCCTGGCCTGGGGGGGTGATACTTAAAATCGGGAGAAAGGGGCTAAACGCGACGGGAGAGAGCAAAAAGATCTATGGGGCTTAATGACTAAAAACTGACGGTGCCGTCGCCTTTTTATAAGGAAAACATTCAGCATTCATACCCAAACAAGGGATCAAGAGGGTAGGCCGGGAATGGAAGTGAAAGGGGAGTACCGTCACACTGCGGCGGACAGATTTTTGTACGAACGTGGGAGTGGGGGGTAGTTGTCTTGTGCCGCATAAGGAAGAGAGAAGATAAGCCCCAACCATCAGGGGTACTCAAACAACGGGAAGAAAAAAAAAAAAAAATTTACGTTAAGACACCCATCCATCAATGCAGTAAACTAAGGGGGGGTCAACGTTCGGATTTGGGCTCGCCGAAAGACAGATCGTAAGATCTTTCGGGCAGGATGTTTGCGTTAAAATAGAGGGAGGAGGGGGGGGGTGGGAAGAAATAAATCCCCGGGGTCTCTGCAGATTAAAACCACGCCGATGGGATGTTAGCCAGCAAAAATGGGTGGTTAGATCAAACGGGCGACGGATGTGGCGCGAATGGCCCAAAAAACCAAACATCAGAGCGGGGGTCAGCAGGACTTCAAGATAAAACGGGTTGTCACCCTGCACTCGGGTGTTGTTCCATTTTGTCATTCGAGGAACACGAAGGAGGAGCGCCAACATGCTTCAAAAGGGTGGGTAAAAAGACTGCCTGTAAAGAAAGGCATGGTGCGATTTTCAATCTCCGACAGAAAGAAGGCCCGCCGCCGCGCTAACAAAAGAGGTAAAAACTCAAAATGCGCGGTCCGTAAATCTCCTTGGTCGCCGGGGGGGCGGGGTTTCTGTATCTTCGTCACAAAAACCAAAGTCGCTGATGCAACGCGGGATTTGGTCAGAAAGAAGGGCTCCAATAAACGTGGAAATCAGAGGCTCCAACTCCGTCGAATGAAAAACGAGCGCGTAAGCTTCTCATCGGGCAGTCGGGTGAGCCAGGGCCAAAGCGGAACTGGAAAAAAAACAGGGGACTTGAAACCCAAGCTACCACTCAAGTTTTGACAGAACGGGAATCTGAATCTCCCAGAGGCTCTCTCCAAACCAATTTCATCCATTAAACGGTCATTCCAAATCCGTAGATCCGCAGAAGACAAAAAATGGGAGAGTGAAAGAACAAAAGCAAACCTAATCACCTTTCAATGTAAATCCAGAACTCAGAAGGCGAACGTTAAGGGACAATAACGTCTTCTGGGCAGGCTGTGTTGAGACAGAATATAGGGGGGTGGGGACAAAAAAAAACGCCGGTTAAAGAGCGAAAAATCTGACAGGATCTTTGTCTACATCCGTCAGTGAGACAATAAAAAAAGGTCCGGAAGCGTGGGCGGTGGGGGGAAGTAAGCCACTGGCGATCGGTCTCTACCCAGATAGAGTTTCCCACGGTGCCTACCAAGGAAAAATGTCGGAGTCAATGGGAGCCCACCTCGGTTTAAGAAAAGAAAAAAAAAAACTCTTACGACCGTAACGCGCGCAGGATGTGTGGCGTGAAGGGGTTCTACTAATCCCAGATGAGGGAGGAAAAAGAAAACTTAATGTGGGGAAGACGTCTTACAGTCCAAGATCCTTGCGACTCCAGAATGTGGGGGTCCATGAGAATGGCAAAATTTACAAAAGATTACCCCGAAAACTAGTTCCACCCACAGGGGAAGCGGTCATCCGATTGATTAGTGGGTCCACACGAAGAGGGCATGCAAAACAGCACGTGCCCTAAGCGCGTGGCTGAGGGGAGGGGGAGAAGGGTTGGGGTGAGGACGGGGGAAGGGGAAACTTACACGAAACTATTTTCCTTGAAAAACCGCGGGGACTGAGGTGGTAGTGAACGAGCGATACGTCCGATTGGGTGTGATATAGTAGAACCTCTCTGTTGAATCACGGCTTCAAGCGAAACAAGAAATGCGGCCCAATAACGAAGGGGGGGGGGGAGTCTTCCGACCCATATTAAGAAGGGTGCAGGTTGTGGAAAGTGGGAGGGGGCACTAAAAAATTACACGCGGAAAATAGCCTGACGGATAAACAGATGACCGAGGAAGGACTGACACGCCGGGTTGGGGTTCTGAGACTGACGTAGGGATTGTGATTTTGAATGGTTACCGGACAAGGTCGAAGAGGTAATAAGAGCGTCGTGAGAAAAGGGAACCCGTTGGTAAGCCGCCACGTCCACGTAACTGGTTTTTGAGGGCCTTTTAACCGAGACGTGAAAAGGCTGCGGTCTTGCCTATCAAAAAAGGTTGAACGGGGGGGGGAAAATTCGAAAGAAAACAAACAACCTAGGAGGGGATGGATAGTTTCATAGAACCCAAATGTCACTGTGGCGATGCAGGAGGAGCCAGGCGTACCTTGTCAAAAAAAACTCAAGAAAAACAAAAATTCGTTGACGTGGGGAGGGGTGTTGGAAGCTGAAAACCAACGAAGAATAACGGATCACTGTCTTGGAACTCATCTACAACCGGTCCCCGCCATCAAAGTTTAAAAAGGAGGGGGGGAGCTATGCGAATTCGGGGGATGAACAAGTGCGGTCTTATGGACAAGTAATGGCTTTAACCTCCCGAAAAGGCAGCACAGCGTGGTCGAGGGGGGGAAAAGGCAATCTTCCATAATTTCGGTAACGGCATCTGCAAGCGTCCTTAAAAGTGGGACTTAAAGGCGTTACTTGGGCCTCCTTCGGGGTGGGAAGACTTTGTACTGATTAATTTAAACTAGGACGTGCTCGAAAACCTAGAAGGGGTCCCAGAAAGACAGTAAGCAGGGAGGGGCGTCACGACCACATTTACAGGTCCAGCGTTTGAGACCATCCCAAAATAGTTCGGCGGAAACATAAAAGTGACGGTAATTACCAAAGGGACGCAGAAGATTCCCAGGCGTCGCTAGGGACGCCTTCTTTAATGACATATAAGTACGAAACTATACGCAAGTCAACGATTAACTGTGCTGGGCACACTAGGGGCGCTCATGGGGAAACAGAGGGTACTCAATACATTAGCACCCTAACCCTTCTGTTCTTTAAGACATCTTGGGCAAGGAATGATAAAGTAGAGAGAAGGGGGAAGGAAAGCGATCAAATTCATTCGGCGAGGAAAAGCTTAAACTGGAGGGTAGACAAAGAAACCTGAAAACCCTTCTCTGTTCGGACTTGGACGCTAATCTTTTCTGTGTCTAATAATGGGCAAAACGCACCAAAGCGAAGGGGATGCGGTCCTACTTGGGTTGTCCCGTTAAAGTGATCCAACGATCAGAGTTGTGAGCCCAAGATGCAGTGGCGTATCCTGTCCCTCAAGCCAGCCGCAATGTCACGGTGGGGGTGTAGGGCCCCCTATGATGGGTCGCAAAAGTGACGAGAAACACGGTTTGGGCGACTACGGGGAAAGCTGAAGGACCTTAAAAAATATCACACGAAAAAAATCAAACTTTCCAGCCGACGTTAAAAGAGGGAAAGGACACGAAGCAGGTGCGTTCGAGCGGGGGCTAGAGTGCAGCCGATTCAGTTGCTGTTTTTGTCAAGGGGTCGAAGGAGTATACATTGGGGGGGGGGGAAGGGGTAGTGGTGAGGGGTTTGGGGGGGGATGCCCTTTTGCGAGGTATGAACTTTCTATCCGCCGGGAAAAGTAAGACGGTGGAGCGGAGGAAGATGAAAACGGGGGGTTTATTTGACGGGGGGGTCCAGCCTACGTATGAAGCAGTAATAAACGGACTCGGGGGGAAAACGGCTCACGAGGAGGGACAAGAAGCCGGTCCTCTTGCTCATGTCCGGAGCTCGGTTTCGGCATCCTGAGTCAGAATTGGAAGTGGAGGAAGCCTCGGAAAGCATTGGGGAAATCCGTTTTTTGGTTGGTTGGTTACACTTGCAACGCGACAAGAATTCCAAGGAAGTCCTACGCGCAAGTGGAGAAGCCGTGTGCGTCGGCGCGGGGCTTTCGGGCGGGGGAGAGGGGTGCCAAAAAAAAAAAAAGTGCGGGCCTTAGGTACAGGAAGTACTTACACACCAGAAAATGCAGCAAAGAGTTTGGAGGCGAAGGGAGGACATTCACACAAAAAACCAGATGACACCCTGATGCAAGGGGTTGACACTTCTATTCGTGACCCGCCATGCGTCACGGGGCGGATGATACGTGGGAGTAAACAGGAACAGGAACGAACGCCAGTGGGATCGTTTTCTAAAAAATTGGGGAGAGAAAAAAACCAGCTTGTAACCCAGGGGGCACTAGATGAAAGCTTGATGGACCCCAACAAATAACGCCTCTAGAATCACTGACAAAATACATCTACTTCCGACTGGCGCTGTAATGGGGGCTAGAGAACGCAAAAACCGGAGGGTCGGTTTCAGCGGGATGTCTTATAAGTATTCCTACTAACGGTCGCGAGGGGGAGTAATGGAGGGGGTGTTCGGTCCTCTTGGGGGGGGATAGTGTCACAGACGCGAAAAAAGAAATCAACGCGGACGATGCAAGTCATACAATATGTACGGGTAACAGAAGGGACTAAAAAAAGGAGGGAATTGCGCGCGCAAAGTGGGGGGGGATGACGGGTAAATTTGGCCACGTCTCAAAGGAGGAATTGGTCAAATCTAATTTTAGTCGTTATCAGGGACCATACGTTCTCGTAATCACTAAGCCAAAGGGAGCGACGTGGACTGTTAAATCCCACCAGGCAGGGGGGGCCAATTATGGGGAAATCCACAACGCGGGAAGGGGTGAAAAGGAGAGTTGGATTTAAGTTAAGGTTTGGTCGCCTGGCGCAGGGGGAGCGGGAAAACAAAAACTCGGCTGCCAATACCTTCGCCCTAACCTAACCAAAGGCGGGACGGCGTTCGGGTTCCTACGAATTTGAAGGGAACATGGAAAGTCGCACAATTCCTTTAAACCTTGTGAGGACTCAAAAAAGCTTTTGAG
>Ga0179593_1471673_pt1 | contig 19643 bp, 22 predicted proteins | sample CZODoug2_1_08_16_FD_185931 | JGI IMG/M metagenome (GOLD analysis project Ga0179593, IMG submission 185931) | Vadose zone soil fungal communities from Angelo Coast Range Reserve, California, USA - CZODoug2_1_08_16fungal (PacBio error correction) | ecosystem: Environmental > Terrestrial > Soil >...
AAAACAAGGGGAAACGAGTTCACTAGTCGACGTCCGGAGGGTGTTTGCAAGTCTTTAAAGGCAATCCTCTATCGAAGAGAAGAAAGAGGGCGCATTTTCACGCTTCTCGAAAAAAAAAAGGGTGGAAAAGGAGTGGGAGCAGGTCTACGCGAACTAGAATCGGCGAAGGTCAAAAAAGGGAAAGGGGCCAGCTCAGTCGCCGACGGCCTCCTGGGTTCCAATTGAGAAGGGAGGGTATCTCCAAGCCGCACAAAGCACGATTCCATCGTCGTAATCTACAAAGAAAGAGGGGCAATACGACGGGAACGGCGGAATAAGGAAGGAAGGGATTAGAACGTAGAAAAAAGCGGTAAGGGGGGCCTCCGGACCTCGGACTCTAAGCGTCGGCCGCAAGGAAGCAAAATAAAAAACACTAAATGAACGATATCATATTAAGGGGGGACACCAACAAAAAAAGATTTTAAAAAGATGGTGGGACTCGCCTTATAAAATAGCTAAGTTCACGAAATGTATTGAAAAGGCCAAGGGGAAGGGGGCGATCAAAAGTAAAAACTCAATAAAAGGCAGGATTTTAAGCCCTCTGGAAACCAATAATTCAAATGTCTACCCGAGACGCTTAAATAAAAAAAAAGCATCTCTCTTGGGGACTTGTGGGACAAATAGTGAACAAATTCCTTAACTCGGGCGCGAGGGGAACTTCGGAACAAAGAAACAAGCACCCGGGAAAAAAGGAGACGCAGGGGGAAGAGGCGAAGGAAAACTGTCTGATGAGTTCATGGAAAGGAGAGGAGTCTGAAAAAGAAGAAGTGAACAAAGGAAAGAGGGATGACACTAAATTTGCGATCAGGAAAGAGAAGCACAAAAGGGGGGGAGTCAGTGGAAAGGATACGGAAAAAAAGGGGGGGCGAAAAATCCAAGCCCCTTCTGTTCAATTCCCGAGGGAAAAGACGATGGTCACGGAATCCACCACGAATAAGAAAAGTGGTCGTAGCACCAGGGGGGTACGAGATCCGAAAGACGGACTGAAACGAAAAAAAAGGTGACAAGGGAAGGACAATTTCTCTGATTCCTCAAAGGAAGGGAAGAGGAGAGAGCCTGCCAAAGAAAATGCGGACCTCTTACATCGTAGGTCAAGAATAGAACAGAAAAAAAGCCGGATCGGGTCGGCGTAAGAAACCCTGCCAGGCTTTTGAAGATACGACCCAGCCAGGAAAGAGAATGGAGGAGACTGCAAAACCGGATGGAGGGCCACCTCCAATTTCTTGGGCTTTGGGGAGAAAAAGCGGGAGTCCCTTTCCATGGGAGGTGGGGGGGGGGGCCGGAGCCCGAGCTCTCAGTTTGGCTCAGTCTCGGCGTAAGCCTGCAGGCGAACGGTCGCTGCAAAAGGGGCTATAGAGAGGACATCCCCCCTCCGAAAGGAAAACAGTAGTGTTAGCGTTCTTGAAGAACAATCGCGGAGGAAGAAGGACCGAGAAGGAGCCAAAAACGAAGTTCTCGGTGGAGAAGGTTGGGGTAAAGGCCCGGAAACCAAAGGAAGAAAGAGGGATAGAACGAAGGTTAAACTCCTCAGAGAAAAGGGGTTAACAAGACAAGTCACCATGTCCTACCCGAAAACCCGTTCAGGAGAAGGTAGGGTTCAAATGAGAACGGTCACCGGGACACTGGACTGAGAAAAAGGGGAGGGGGAGCGTGAGGTTAAACAGTCGGGAGTGGATAAGGGAAAGAGGGAGGAACTGGGGGCGGCTTCGACGAACGTGGGATGGGGGCTTCCCCCATCGGGCTGCAAAAAGGAGGGGGAAAAAGATATTGGGGGAAAAAAACGAATAGCAAGGAAACACATAGCCAGGAGGTTTCGACAACTCACGCAGAACGAGGGGAAAAGGGGGAAGAGAGAAAACGTTAGGAGAGGGAGTCTTAGCAAAAAAAAGGAAAAAAGGGGGCGGACTGCTGCATCGAGATGAACATCTCAAGGAGGGGAGGGGGGCTAAAATAAAGACTGACCTTCGGAAGAAAAAAAAATCGACGACTGTCTTTTAAAATGACACAGAGACGAAGGTGCCTTCGAATGAAAATCGGGACAAGAAGGGGAGGTGAAGGAATCTTCATGACCATCAGATGAGCTCAACCGGCGGGTTTTCCTGTGATGGAACAGGGAAATGAGATTCCAAAATAACCCCCAAAAAAAAACAAAAAACCCCCCAGACAAAACCCAGAAAACGACTAATTCTCGGGGGAAAAACAATAGCTCAAGGGGGGGGGGGGGGAAGGGCACGAGTTTGACTAACAGAAGCAAGAGGGTTAGGTCAGTGGGCTTGGGGGTAACGACGCTCGAACGGATCTGAAGCATAGCGTAGGCAGAAGAATTGGGGTCGCCAAGAACTGGTGTCCTAGAAGAAGGGGAGAGGGAGTGAGACAGCGCCTCGTTTCAGGTGAAATCTCAGAGAAAAGCAACAAACAAGGAAGGAAAAAGAGTATTCACCGGCAAAACTAGATCTGCGGGGGGGTCAGGGAACTGGAACAAAGAAGCGGAAAAGACCGCGGACAAAGTGATGGCCCAAGTGCGTTCTAAAACGAAAAAAAAAAAAAGAGAGTCAGAACAAAGAAAAGGGGAAAAGTCAAGAGAGTAGGGAAAACTCCTTTAAGGGCAAAATATCGTCGGACTCCAACCAGCTACAAATGTCGGCGGACAGAGCTCCTGATTTCCTCGATCAAACATCATTTAAAGGAAAAAAGGATGGAAAAAAACAAATGCTAGGGAGGACAGGCGGACACATGAGAAAGCACCCAACTCTTGAACTTACGGAAAAAGAAAGTTTTCAGCAAGGTGAATATAAAAAAGGAAAGAGGAAAAACGGGACGAAGACCGACGTTCTTAAAAGAAAAAACAAGGGACTGGCCATTCAGAAAACTCAAAAAAAGAGACGGCGAGATGCGCCGCGCTATAAGAATCGCAGGGAGGCGGGGCTGGAGTAGTACAGGAGAGGACGAAAGCTTCAGAGACTAAGAAAAAAGCAGGTAAACTTGCCTTCTCCCTCCTTGTCACTGCAAAGAGGGGATGAGGGGGGGGGGGGGGGGATGCGAATCGGCTACTCGGAACCTACTATTTTTGTCCGCAGCTGCTTCCGAAAACGCTTGTGGGCCTCCACAACCACGTAAAGGGAGAAGACGCACCGATCGGTAATAAAATCAAGTAAAGAAGCGTTGAAAAAAGGAGAAGACCACTTACAACTCATTAAAACGCAAATTGGGAGTGCAAATATTAACTGAGAAGAGAGCTAAAGGGGGCGGGAGGGTAGACCGGCGGTCGAAGGGGTACTGCCGATGAATGGGACAATTAAAGAAGGGGGGGGGTGAGTCCTTTGGAACCGGAAATTCGCCCACCGATAACTTAACAATGCTCGAAACAAATCAGGGGGAAGGGAGTTATTCTTCAAAACAGACTGTGCAAAAGCGGCTACCAAAAGAAAGTCATTTGGGGGAGTCGACGAGACGAGCAACTGAAGAGCCAAGTCTCTCGACTAAAATCATTGAATCAACCCTCCGATACCCAAAAAGAAAACTCGAAGATGCAGCGCATAAACGAACAAAAAAATGGGGGAAAGGGCCGAGGGAGGGAGAAAAGATCAGTTCAAAAGTTGGGAAAGGGGAAGCAAGTTCTGGGAATACTTTTGTCTTCTAGCAAAGACCGAGGAGACGCGTCTAAGATGCTTGGAAGGCGGGTCATAGGGGGGTGAAACGATGGAGTCAAATTGACTTGGACCTTAGGGGAGGCCTTATGCGGAGGGCCCGCGGAGAGGAAAGGAGGTCTAGGACAGAAGGGGCAGCATTTGACAAGGAGTAGCGAGCCGAGACGACCTTCTCAAACCGCGTTAGAGAACGCACGGGGTAGGGGATTAGAGATAAGACCTAAAAGGGGGGGGGGAGGACGAAAAGGGAAGGTAAAGGTTGACCGGGACTCCCAAAAGGAGGAGGAGGGGAAAGAGATCCCGCTCTTGGGGGATTGAGCCAGGGGGAGGTGGCCATCGCCGAATGGAAGTGGGGGGAAGGGGAAAAAGAAGAAACGCAGAGGGGAAATGACCTCCGAAACTCGAAAAATACGAATTATTCAGGTCCCTCTGCCAGTGTGGGAGAAAGAAGAGGGACTAATGCTCTAACACTAGGAAAGACCATAAGGGTTATTGCAAATAAAACCGGCTGCTGGTCCACGAAGAACAAAGGGAACTCAGGTCCTAATATCACTTAAGGGAAGCACCTTTCCGGACGCGCCCTGGATACTATAGATCCGGGGCGAAAGGTAAGAAAAAGTCAAAGATAGAGACGAAAGGGGCAGGAAAGAAATCCCAATGACCCTTCCCTGACCTTGGTGGGGAAGGCACGATCGGGCCCTCTATCGGGGCTGACTTTTCAAGGTTTACAAGGAGTTCCAGCCAGGAAACGGAAGGCACGAAGGGCAAGACCGGGAAAGTGAGAAGAGTTGAGAAATGTAGCAGCAAAGGATTTTCATTCCGCTTAAAAGATACGAATGAAAAAGAAGATTGCATTGTTCGCCGAAGAAAATATGCGAAGCAGGGGGGGGAACTCGCGTGATAATAGGGAGGGGAGGAGAACCGGGGGAGTTCCACAGATCCTAAGGGGAGGGAGAAAATCCGAATTTACTCAATCTAAGGGGGAAAATAACTCAGTATCTGAAACTTAAAACTACAAGAGGAAACCATGCCTGAGGAAAGCGAGGAAGGAAGGGGGCAAAACGGCGTAAGGAGGATCAAAACTTTCTGACCCACACTAAGAACGGGGAGGAGGGGAGGGAACCTTTTGGGGTCACAAGTAGATCTCTCCACAACAGGGAAAGAGAGAGGGGGCCAACAACGCGTGAGCAGCAAAAACGATCCAGGAGGCAAAAGTCCGGAGGAAAGGGGGAGGACGAACCTCTGCATCCATGTCAACGACGGCGCGAAGAAAACTTTTCGAAGGGTAAGGGCGGCAGAGAGACGGAAAGTACAATTGGCTGAAGCAAAATCTGGTAGAAGGGGTGACTGACAAAAGGGGGAAAGGCAGATCGTAGAATAGGACAAAAAAGAGAAATATAAAAGCTTAACATTCAGCGCGAGCAACGCAGCACTCAGAGCCCCGAAGACGTCACCGTTTAGAACGTAACCCCTTACCAAGGAAGAAAAATGTTAAGGGGCAAAACCTCAAGAAGAGGGGGGGTCGATCAGCTTACACTCGCGGTGGTCCAAAGCCGCCGCGTCCACTCCAGCGGGGAAATGCGTCCCAAAAACCGGCACAGGCAAGGGGGAATATCGGGAGTGGTCCCGCCGGTAATAAAGGGAGGGACGCTCTCAGGGCAATTCTGAAGAGACCTGCTATCCAGAAGAAAGGACACGCAAGACGGTGTCTCCTGAAAAGCATGGGAAAAAAATTAGCCTTCGAGAGGGGGGAAAGAGGCCAGCATCGAGTAGGGAAAGGTGGGGCAATAGGTAAAAACCATGGTTGACCTTCTCTCGTGATCGGAGAAAGTCTTAAAGCGAGATCAACACCGATTCCCCCGGACGAAGCCGGCGAAGGTCGGATGACATGACGGCTGTCATGAAGAGAGGGTATAGTCCACTCATTCAAGGCCAGGACAAACAGGGGAAAAAAAACGACCCATCAGTTAAAAAAACCTTAGGACGGAAAGAAAGGGAAGCAAAGACGCGGAAACGAACGAGGGGGAGGAAAAAGGCTTGAACCAGAATAGGTCAGAAAAGACGGAAACGATACAAAGGAAGAGGAACCACGCCTTTGTGGGAAGGGGGGTAAATGGGGGAGGATGCTCGCCAACTACAGCCTCCGGAAAGACCGACTACGACGGGACGGAAAGGGGTCGGCAGAGCCTACTGAGGGAAAAGCAGGACGCCAGGGAAAAAAATAATGATGCGCTCAAGAAAAGAATTGAAACATTGCACTCGAGAAAAAAAAAAAGAGGTCTGACTCTTAAAAAACAGGGAGGGGGAATCCGATCTCTCACAGACTTTCTGGGATAGCCCACCTTGAGGGGGGAGGCAAAATGAAAGGGGAGGTGATTAAGAAGATAACCACTTTCTTGTAAATTTCACTGGGGCCGAACGCCAACCATCTTTGGAGCAGTTTGGACTCGAGGTCGGAATTACGAGTTCTGAAGGAAGGGGAGGAGCGACCAAAGTGTCAGCTTAGGGAAAACGGAAAAAAACACGCAGTAACACACTGAAATACTCAGACCGGGGGGGGAAACAATCTCGGGGAGGAGAGAGGACCGCGGAGGAGCGCGTCGGCCACTTGGAGTTCTCTTGTAAGAGGTTGGAAGGGCAGACAAAGAAGCCAAGAGGGGAGATGCGGCGGGTTGCACAAAGAGGCAAACGTCTAAAGAAGAAGCCAGCACACAAGAAAGTCATGAAAACGAAACGGAATTATCACGCGTGAGGGAATATCCACGGAAAGTTTCAACTTGGGGGGAGTTCGTCCAGGAGGGGGTCCGGGAGGACTCTTTGAGGGGAATGGAATGTATGAAAACGGGGGGGGAGGCATCTGCGATTTACTTTGTCAGGGGGGGTGGATGCCCAACCAAAGAGCGCTCCATGGAGGGAAAAGGTCGTCAGGGGGAAAGGAAGTCGTTAGCCAGCACTGCATGAGAAAAAGGGAGCAGGCACGCCGAAGACTCGGGAAATAGGAAGCTTGGGAGAATAGCTACACACTCGCGCCGAGGAAGGGGGAGGAGACGAGGAGAAGAGAGAGGTATTTTAGGGGGGGAGAACTGTGCCAGTTGGACCGGGGTATCCTGGAAAAAAGGAGGGGAAGAAGCTTAGCGAAACAGAGAGGGGCCGTGATGAAAACAGTGAAGAGGTGGCTCGATTAATAAGAGCAGGGGTGGAGGAAAGAGTGTCTAAAATTGGGTTGGGATAGCTGTCTTTCAAAGGAAGGGTTGAAAGCAATTCTCCCTCCTGCAAACAATGTGGTAAGAGGGGATCGATGTGGGAATTCAATAGAAAACACCATGAGCACGCAAAAAGAGGGGAAGTTCTGTTTAACTATCTTAATCTGCGAATCGAACTCCATAGTTCACTCATCGGGGAAAAGAGGAGGCCGCTAATCGTTGCACCGCGGGGTAACTTCGCGTAGATTAACCCATCGACTATCTTTGAGGAGGTGAGAGAGAGTCAAAACTGAAGGGGAAATGGGAACCGTGCAACGAAAGAAGGGAAATCGAATGTAAATCTCTTCTAGAACTAGTAGAGCAACTACAAGGAAAGGAGTGGAAACTCTATTGGGAGAAAACACTCCTAGGACTCGAGACCCCCCGACAAAAAGAACGCGCTGTCAGGAGAGCTGGCCTAAGAGAGGTCCGGGCATCAAATCGATTGGCAAAGTCAGATCCTAAACTGTCGCGGGCCGCGGAGTCCAGGCGGGGGGGGCTATGCTTACATCCAGAATTCCCGAAAGGCACAGATGAAAAAAAAGCGAAGAAGGGATGGTAAACAGAAGATTCTCAACGGAGAGGAAAGGTAAGGGACAAGACGGGGAGGGAAGGCCCTTCTATTTTGAGGGAAAGAGAGGAAAGAACGAGTCGATGGCTGGTCTGCAATACGGCAAGGGCCAGGAAACAGGTCCAGTCAAAACAGAAAGGAGAATAGCCTGAAAAAAGCAAGGGGGTCATGGAGACGCCTTGTGAAGAGACTGAAAAAAAAAGCAAGCTCAGAGAGAGTCCCCCGGGGCGTGAGAAGGGTGTGCTCCAGGGTGCGCTGCAAGGCTAGAAGAGAAGTGAAAAAACAGACTAATATTTTGTGACCGCCTCTGGGAGGGGCCGAAAACTCAGGGGGGGAACATCACAAGTCGAGCCACGAACTTCGCCGAAGCCGACCGCCGCGTGGCCTAATAACGGAAGAAAAGAGTGGGAAAAAGCAAATAAAAAAGGAACGCAGTCACCGTGAGGACCCAAGTGAGTAACCTGAGACTTGCAATACAGAAAAGGGGCGAAGGGAGGACAGTTGGACAGGGAAAGGGAAAGTTTCGAAAGACGAGGTGAAGTTTCGAAACCTAGTCAATACACCGAGTGGCTGCCCTGGTGGCACCAACAAGAGCCAAAGGAGGACGGTCGACAAGGCGCGAAGCGAAACTCCTCCTGCGGGGGAAGCGGAACCGGAGCGGTGAAGAAAAGCGGCTCGAACAGGGAGAGAGGTGATCTGGGGAACCGGGACAAACAAGTGCAGAAAAGTGACCCAAAGTCGTACTAAGCATCAGACCTCAGAAAAAACTGAACAAAAAAGGAGGCTGTCTCTGCAATAAGGGGGGCAAGGGGACCATCAAGGGGTTCTAACTGATTACTGAGAAAAAGGAACATGGGGGCAGGGGAACCCTAAACGAACTGTGGGGTGGAAAAAGAAAAGAAGTGAATGTAGAAGGGAGGGGTCGCGAAACGGAAACGGGTTCTCAGGATAAAAAGCTTTTGGTCGCGGGGGAAAAGTGTGAACCAGGTGCCTATGCGAAAAAGAGGTGACTGGGTCCTGCTGAAACCGTCTGGAGGGTCGACGCGCTACACAAAAGGGGAGGCAGGACACGTCGGCGGAAGGGGAAGATTTAGGTAGAAAAAGTCGAAGAGGCAAAAACCATAACCAACCATAGGAGGGAAAAACCACAGTAGTCGTGGCGGATACCTCCCGAGAAACCCTATGTAAGAAAAAGGGGGAAAGTTGAGGTCGTTTCGAACATAAAAGGATTGCCAGGGGAAGCTCTCCGCGCCACAAACGACCTGGCAGGATTCGCCAGGTCAGGGGGGAAGCCGCGTCCTGTGTTCGATGGGGAAGGACCCAGAAACGAATACGTTCATGACAAAAGGAAAGCAGAGGTTCAGAAGGGCTTTCGGGGTCGTCGTCAACTCCCAAGTTGTTATAAACGAACGCGGGGAAAAAGGCGGGAGCAAATCGGGGGGACGTGCACAAGAACGACCTTACTTGGAAGGAGGCAGGACCAAAAGGAACTCCGGTCTTTGTGCCCACGAGGGCGCGAACCGGGGATACGGTTTGGGAGACGTGGAGGAGGGGAATCAGTGAGTAAGGAAGAACGCATTCTTAAAGGAAAAACGCGTTCACTTATGGCAAACGCCCTCCGACAAAGGAGTAGGGGGGTGCGGCCGGCATTCATCAAATATCGGGAAATGACATGGGGAAGAGGGGAAAAGCGAAGTAAGCTGAACTCAAAAAAAAGCAGGCTCCTTCTGTAAAAGAAGACAACCGGTCGTGCGAAGGGTGCGACGAACAATTTCAGAATCTGACCGGCGGCGGAACTAACTGGGGGATCTGGAAAGGGGGGGGGCTCAGGGAAGAGGATGTACGTGCAATCTTTCTCAGGGCTCAGAAGGGCATCCTCCGCAAGGCAACGAGTCGGAGGCGAAAATGATCTGTCTCGCTCAGTAAACACAAACAAAAATTCGAAGTACCTCAAGGGGGGACCAGTCACTTCTCCAAGAAACCGACCAGAGTGGAAGAGGAGCGCATTCGGAAACAAAGAAAGGCGGGGACGAGTTCGGGATCATAAAAGGGGCTTACCCAAAACTAAAGCTTCTGAGGAGAAGGCGTCAAAGATGTTTGGGAACTTAGAAAAAAAATCGGGGAGGAGGATGAGGGAAAAGAAAAGCCTTTCCAAAAAGAGGTGAATCCGAGAAGAAGACGTAAATCCTTGAGGGTGGGAAAAGTCGTGGTAGATAAGTCGAAGAGCCTCGCCTATCTTCACACCGCGGCGAAAGAAGGCCAGCAATTGGAGGGAGGCTTTAAAGGAGGACAACTCAGAGAACGGAGAAGGGAAAAGGGACTTTTATCAAAGGGTTCCGCCTATTAGGACGCCGGACTTGGAATTGAGAAATAGCCCGAAAAGACTTAGGCAAACGAGAAGAAGGCCGAAGAGGGGAAAACTCAATAAATTGCATCGAAAAGCGGAAGGAACTCCCTTGGAGGAAACTTCCCAACGGACCGCGTTGAATTGTGGGGAAGGAAGGTTAAAGCGGGGTGCGCTAAGGGTACAGCCGAAAGGAACTTCTCCAGAAAAAAGGGACCGGCTTCAGCCAGAGGAACTATTCAGGGGGGGAAGCCCCAGTAACCCCCCCACCCAAACCCCCCAAAACCGGGACTTGCATCGACTTTATTGGAACTCTAGACGGGGAGGAGGGAGATATACGAAGGAAAATGACATGACTAGAAAGGGCGCCATCAAAATTAAAAAAGGCAGGTCGAGAAAAGAGTGAAAACGAAGGTCGGCTGAAACCTCTACGATCGAGGGAAAACAGCGGATCGTCCTTGGGTCCAAGTAAGGGGGGGTCCCTTCAGCTCGTGCAGAGACCTCACGGAGTACAAAGATAGAGCAAAAAAAGAAGGGTTAAGGGGACTACTGGACCTGAAAGAAGGTGGTGCGAAAGAGATATACGTGAGGTAAAAAAACCAGTCGTCTGTCTATTCCCTCAAGAGTCGGAGGAAAGAGAAAAGCAGTGAGTACAATCAAAAGTAAAAAGCCTACTCGGGCGATGACGGGGGCGACAAATACTTACGAACTGGAGAATACCCCCCTTAGTGGATTCCAGGAGTAATAAGACACGATCCAAAAGATAACCGACGCGTTGGACTTAGGGTAGACACGAGAGGGGAATTAGTTACAAAAAAAAAAATAGACCCACCACTAGTTCCCGTCAATCCCTACGGGCGGAAGTCTTCAAGGGCAAGAAAAGAAGTCTATCGACGCATCAGACTGCCACATAAGAAAAAAGTTACGCTGCGTGCAACAGGGAGACTCGAAGGAAAAACCGTATCCAGAGCAGGCCGCAAAAGAGGGGAGTATCGCTCAGACAGTCGAAACCTCCTTGGGGAGATCTGCACAACAAAACGGAGGTAGTGGGGCAACAGGAAAGTGTCTTTGAAAAGAGACGTTCGGGGGGACCGTGCCACGGTTAGGGGGGCATCTCAGCGCGCCAGTCGGTCGGGCATTTTAGAGGGAGCCTTCGAGCGACGACGGGGGGGACCTTACCTGACTCGCTCTGCGGCCAAACAAAAAAAAAGTTCCCTGATAGGAGAGGTCCGTCTGGGGAGGACCGCTCGCGGTGCAGCGGGGGGCAGGAGAGTACCCTTCCTCTAGAGGGAAGAGACCATTCTAAGGAGAGTTTGGGAGCGGGGAAGTTACCCAGTCCTCCACTCTTGGATATTCGAAGGGGTAAAAAGGATCATCTCAAATTTCAAAGTAAAGACTCAAGACACCGCAAGGCATACCAACCCAAAGGAAGTACCAGGATTAGAAAAGGAAAGGAGAACAAATTCTGCTGAGACTGTCTTGATCTTTAGAAAAGAGCGGGGGGGGATACGTTGGATAAAGATTCCAGAAAGAGGCGACGGTGACTTTCCCACCAGCGGTAAAAAGCAATAGGAAGGGGGAAAAAGATTAGGTCGGGGGGAAAGAAGGCTCTCCCGTCCACATAGCGGACAGTTCGAAAAAAAAACCGAAAAGTTTCCGCTAGGGAGGAAAGGCGATCCCAAGAGCTAGAGCTCGCGAAGCGGACATCTCGCGGGCCGGGGCGGGGAGGGAAAAGGGTGCCCCAAGGCAAGCCGGAGGACGAAAAGGCAGTCTACTCCTTGAGGTCGGGTGCCGAAAGGCAAGAAAATCTCGGAAAAAGGTTTAATCTTAACGAAGAAGTGTATAATCGCGTAAGAAGAATAGGTGTAAATAATGACGACTCCGGAAGGGTTTCAGCTTTGAAGGAAAAGGAAATGATTGGAAAAAACGCGACCCGCAAGATCTGGGCCCAGAACATGGGTGCGAAAAAGGGAAAAAAAGGAATGGATATGGGGGACGGAAAGAAGCCGAAAGACGTCGACTGTCATGTCGTTGGTTAAAGAGCAGCCTCGCGGGGATTAACACCCCAGAGAGGGAAGGCAGCATCTGGAGGTAGAAAAAAGAGGAAGGGAGACTCTCTTGACTGAAGGACGAACACAAAGAAGAGCAGATCAACCAAAAAAGAGGGGTATGAATGGAGAGAGAACAGGCAACCGAATCGTCGTGGGGGTCAGCGCGGCTAAATCAAGAGAAAAATAAAGAGGAAAAGAGGTTGCCTCCCGATGGGTGGGGACCACCGCTAGCGCTCTCTTCCGCAACCCAATAAGGGGAAGCCTCATCGTGGAGGAGGATTCTCCAGGAAAAAGGCAGGACAACACACAGAAAAGGACCATTTTGCGAAGCCTCTAGACCGCGAATCGGGGGAAAAATTTTCCCTGGAAAAGAGAAAAACGTCGTCTCGTCTACTGGGAGGGGGAAAGGGGACTGGAACGTCCAACGACGGACGAAACCAGAAGGAAAAGCCGAAATTCTAGCGCATCTACGGGAAATCAAAGCGCGTGCTGTCTAAAAGGACGTCAAGGCCGGGAAAAACCCAGAACAAGAAAAAATTCTGATCTCCTTTCTCGAGAATTCAGAAAGAAAAAGACGGTGTAACTAAAGAATAAATAAAAACTCACAGCTTCAGAGATGCAGTACGAGAGCAAATCAAGAGGGGTCGAACTGCACGCGCTCTTTGGTAGGACTATCCGGAGAAGAGAAAACCCTAAGACAGGAGGGGGGGTCCTGAGTTCGGAACTACCCTCGGAAAACCACAACAAAAGACCAAGAACGACATCCTCTGGGTCAAGAAAGAACCTGAACCGGAACGTTCACTCCTTAGGCAGTCTCAAGGAAAAGGGCCCCGTAGAGGGGAAGGTACAAGGCAAAAGGGAAACGGGCGGCAGAGAAGGTGAGATGATTCAGGGAGGAACAGGTCCCTGGAAGTGATTTTCCACCATTAACAGATCAAAAGAGGGGTGCCTGGGAGGCTCAAAACATCGAACACCGTATCACTTAAACAGGGGAACGGGCGCGACCGGGGGCAGGAGGGAAAGAGTCTGCAAAAGAACGAAGGGCAGCAAAGCTTCCCGACACGAAGAAAAAAGGGCGGGAGTTGATGGGAAATAGCTCGGAAAGGAACGACTTCTTCGGTCCGACGAGCACCCCGACGAAGCCGAGGCTAAAAGGCAGGCAGGTCTCGGGAAAAAGGGGGCACGGCAACAGCCAGGAATCTCAAAAGAACATTGGGGTTTGGCAAAAAAAAGTGTTGCGAGACAATCAGGTAAGAGGGGGGTAGGGGAGCCGTCAAAGCCTCAGACTAAAGGGAAAAAAACTTCCGTATTTTTTCCTCAGGTTCGGGCAAAGTATGTGGAAAACGATGGGGAAAAGAGGAAAACCTTGCAGTCATTGAGGGGAACACTCAGAGCTCTGAAGATTGAGTTTCAGAACGAAGGCGGCCTTTAAAAAGGATGCTTTTAAGGGGAGACCCTCTAACAGCACCCTACAAACAGGCCGCGGAGGAGATACATGTCGTGGTATTCGGAAGGGGAAACCGATCTAGGTGAAAGAGGCTGAACAGGAATTGGGGCGGTGGACGAAAGGGGTCGGGAAAACTCGGAGGTTGCAGAGGGGAAGACTCAGCGCGCTGATTCGGTCAAAGTAATAAAGGGCGCCAGGCGCGATGGGGAACGGGGGGAACAGGGACGGGAAGAATGTAGAAAAAATGGGGAACAGGCCATTAATCAGCTAGTATCAAACGTACGGTAGTGGGTCGCACACACGACAGAAAAAAACGGATTGGGGGGGGGGAAGAAAGTATTTACGGTTCGTCTTCGTGCGCTGGAAACCGGAAATATGGCAAACAAAATCTACGAGGATGACTTGTACAGATGCAGAGCCTGAAGAAAAAAAATGAATCCAGAATTAGTGGGTCACAACAGGAAAAGCTAAAATGCCTTGTTAAGAATTCTGGCGACATATCGCGAAGGAGAGTCAAGAAACATAAGGTTTCATAATAGACCTATTAACGTCGTTCCAGACTTAAGTTACCAAGGCACGTCCCAGGTGGTCGGGACTAAATAGATTTGCAAGGACGAGGGGTACCTTGAGGGGCGTGCTAGTGCAGAGGAAGAACATAAATACTAGGGAACCGAGAACGCGGCCGTGCTAGTTCTCCTCACGAAGACGTTTACCGCGGACGGCGAAGTAGGAAAAATATGCCAGGGGTGATCGGAGACGGTAAATCGTGGAGACTGGCTCTGAATGGAAGCTTCTTGAAGCAGACGGAGGACTCTAAAACCAGAGGGATCTCAGGGGGGTGAACAAGGCGCCGATAAAGAGATGGACGCAAGGGGAGAACCAGAATCAAGAACACCTGAGTTTCATCAGAATACTTGAATGAAGGAGATTCAGATGAAAGGGGGGAAGGGAGCTCAACTACTGGCACTTAAAACCACAACTACGTCGAGGAAGCAGGTCGGCACGCGGGGGGGGGTAACCTTCTCGAAAAAACAAAAAAGGGATTAGTAGAGATATACGGTCAACACAAACCTGGCTGAAGAATCTCCGGAAGGCAATTCTTGTTGGTTCTCATTCGCTACGATCCGAACAAAAAAAACACTCTCGCCATTTAGGAAGAAAAAAGTAGGACTCACTCAATTTAGGATGGCTTAAAGGGGAAGGAATCTAAACTTTTAACAAGTGATATTTATCCCGCTTGGTAGAAGTAAAATGAGGTAAAGGGGGTGTCCTTTGCTTGCGGTATGAAGCCCTCCTCCATCACAGGGAGCAAAAGGTACGGATCTGACTGCACAAACCTCAAGTGCCTCGTCAGAACGCCGCTTAAAGAAAGAAAAAAGGGGATAAGCTCAACCTCGGTAGAGGACAGGAGCTCTTTGTCAATAAGGGCGGCTTACGAAACTCGCCGAACTCAGACCATCAACTTAGGGGGGACATTAAGGAAAACCAACCGGATAAGGGAAGACATCGGCTTTATTGGAAGGGAAGGGAAGATCTTACTCTCGAAAGAAAAACGGCGAAAGACCTCACTATCAAGTATAAAATCAAAAGACAAGAAAACAAAAAATGCGGAAAAAAAAAAGAAAAAAAACCACAGGAAGTTTCCCCACCTCTGGAGCCTGAGAAAAGCCTCAGGGAAGAGGGACACTGGAGCAATCTTCTCAGAGATGGGGAAAAGAGTTACCCCGGAATCCCGCTCAGGTGAGGGGACGCCCTTAGGCAAAGTAGCAAAAAACATCCGGTCCGATGGCAAAGAATAAGGGTCTTTATCTGAGAAAATCTGCTTCGGGCGTTAGAAGAGGACCCGTCTTACCAAGGTCAAAAGGGAATCTCAGGCCAGGAAGAAGAAAAGAAAGAGGAAGAAACCAGACTAGGTAAGGGCAGGAACTTAAGAAAAGGAAAAGGCAACCCCTTCTGTGTCTTCCATACGTCAGAGCTGCGGTTCGGAAGAAAACACGACCGTCTAATAAAGCGAAGGGGATGTTTAGCGGAAAAGGGCAATCCCTCCAAAGACTGAACCGCGACCGACCGCGGGCGGAACACAAGCATGGTAAACGGCGGACGAAGAAAAAAAATCAAAAGAAAAACCGTGAAGAAAAAGGGCAGACTCCCCATTGAAGTCTACGAACTGAAAAGGCAAGGGGGCGTGCGAGACGGCAAAAAAGGCCTTTAGAAAAGCCGAAAAAACACACTCTGAAAAAAAAGCGTTATAAAGGCCGTGGAGAAAACTGCCCATGGGTCTCTTATGAGAGAAACACCCGGCGTGGCCCGCACTTTAATTTGGCCGACACATCGGGCTCATAGGGGGCTCGGCTGGAGGCTGCAACGAAAGCTAAAGGAGGAGAAAAGTTGAAAGCGAAAAAACCCCCCCGGCTGAAAAAGTAAAAGGGGATTCGGAAAAAGGGATCGGCCCAGAAGAGGGGACTAACTCGGAAACGGGCCGGCGGGAGCAATCAAAGGTATTCTCGGTGGGCGCTAGGTTTTTCCGGACCGACCCAGGCAAAACACTCGTGATCAATTCTCTGGGGCACCAGCTCTCCACAGAACCTTGGACTAAGGAAAACGGAACCATTTCAGAAAAAGCCCCAAAAAGCTGGGAAAGCAGGTCGGTAGACGGGAATATAAAGGGGACGGCACTGCTTCCACAGGTCGACCTCTGGTAGAAGAAACGCGGGGACACGGACGTAATGGGGAAAACTGTAGGAAAAAAAAAAGGAAGGTGTTCTATTGGGGAAAGAAAAAGGGATTAAACAAGGCGGACAAATGAGCTCGGATACCTTAAAACCAGAAAAAAGATGGAAGGAGGAAACTCAGGAAAGGACGCATCACGCGGGGAAACTGGCCTCTCTTTTATGCTCTTAAGTCAGGGCCTCAAGCCCACTGGAACGCACTCTCGAAAGGGACGTCATCAGACAAGAGTGACTGGTTCTAACATGGGAAAGGCTGAACCGTAGGGGCACCAAAAGGCAGAAGAGGAGACAGGATCTGGGCGAGGAAGATCGAAGGTGCCGAAACGCTTAGCCTAACGAATTTCTTCAGTGGACGGGGGTTCCTATGACGAGAGAAGATGTTTATGAAAATGAGGGGCCGGGAATAATTAAAAAGACAAGAAGAGCGGGGACAAGCGAAAATGTGTATAGAAAGGGATGAAAGTGGATTTCCGATATGGAGTCCAGGAACGACAAAAAGATTACAGTGGTCTGTTGGTTATAAACTAGCGTCGCTCACGAAGTTCGCGAACATCGCGTAACACTCCGCCGGCTTCCCGGGGACCCGTAGCCGCGCTTGGATCAGGAGTCGAATCGAAGAGAGTGGAAGTTGAGAGAAGCAAAAGGAAAACACGTAGCGAGTAAAGAAGGAACGATCTGCGCGTAAAAATCTAATAAAATGCGTCTGCACGGAAAAAGGGAAAAAGCCATTAGTGAAGAAGAAGCAAAACAAAAGGACGAAAAACAACACGAAGGAACCGAAACGCAAGAAGGGGGGGAAAATGCGCCTGGGATTCCAAAGGAGGACATTCCACAAAGAAACATCAGAGTCGCGGAAAAAGAGGAAGCGGCGGAATCCAGACGACGTGGGACCCGCAAGAACAGAACTCAAGTCCGAGACTGAGGACCACATGAAGGCGAAAAGAAACGCAAATCGACGAAGAGGGGAAAGTTTTGACGCCTCACCAAAATGTGGGCGCAAGCAGAGTCAACTACCTAAAGCAATCTGGTCTGCAACAAATAGTCAATGGGCCCAGGGGACCAGCCAGCCGAAAACAACAGGAACAAATAAAGCAAATGAAGAAAAGAAATCAAGAGAACTAGGGGAGGGACTTCCAGCTAGCAAGCTTCAGAAACCAGGTTCCCAGATGAGCTGCCGACTTACATTCTGTCAAAATGCACGAATTTGGGAAGGCTAGCGGAAACTAGGGGAAAAAAGAAAAAAAAAAATATGGGTCTCGAGGATGGGGGGAAGACAATCTTGTGCAAATCCAAAAACTACCACTTCAAAAGCGACGTACCGGAAAAAAAGGGCGTGGCCATGGTCCTCACTAGGGTTAGGACGACGGAAGGCAAAAACTAGATTGCCAGGTGAGGGAATATGACGTATAAACGGAATGACAAGGGGGAGGGACTGTGTAAACTGGCGTGTACGTGTGGCGGAGAAAAAAGGTACTGCCGGGTAGCGGTCAAACGAAGCTCAAAAGATGGCTGCCCTGGTCCACACGGAAATCATCGAAGAACAAACTTAAAAGGGGGCAAAAGGGGGAAAAAAGAAACGTTGTAAGAGGAAAAAGACGCGAGCGGCATAAAAAAAGGCTCAAAAAAAAGAAGTCTAAATTTACGGCGTGGGGGGGGGGGGAGGGACATCCGCTCTAAGGGCACCTGGGTAGAGACGGGAAAACACGGTGCAGGAATACCTCGAAAAAAAATGAGCCAACGGCATGGCCTCTCATGAGAAAAAAAAAAGAAGTTTCAAGGGGACAAGACACTTGGTTCTCGGAAGGAAGGAAAACAGGTCAGGTTCCAACAGGTTGGACGGGGGGGAAATCTTATAAACCCTTTCGGTCACCCGTCAAAATCGGAGCCCAAAGGAATAAAGGCGTTGGTGATTAGAGGTTCAGCGAAAAGGGGGGAAAAAAAATGGATCTTCACTAGGTGGAGTGGTAAGGCAGCAGGCATCTGCGGGAAAAGAGCAGCGGCTCTGACGGGGTTGGCATCAGTCGTTAACCGTCAGAGGGATGGAGCTGGGGGGAAAGCTCGACCGGGAGAGAAACAGAAAAAATCAGGAGGCGACAACGTTAAGCTTATTAAACCGCATCGAGGTGGAACGTAGGGGAATACAAAAGAAGGGGGGGGGATGGGAGGTTAAAGGCCGGGAGGGAGCTTTCCGAGGAAAGGGAGCAAATATACGACAACCCGAAATCGGGGAACTCATTACACCTTGATTAGAGAGGCATGGCCAGGGCGATGCGACACAGACTACAAAAGGGAAATGGCCCAATTAATCATCTATTCAAACTAACCACTGCTTCTGAGTAGCCAGAGCAACCGGAGGGGGGTAATGACTAAGGAGGCGTCGCACGAGCTGAAACGGTTAAAGTCGACAAGGCGGAAAAAAGAGAGGGAGGTCCTCTGTGGCGAAGTGACAGCGAAGTCAGGGGGCAAGTAATTATCTAACCGGGCCTGGGAACGCGGAGTCCGCTTGAGGAAAAGAGAGGTCTCCTCATGTCTGTCAATGATCGAAACGGGATAAAAACAGGGGAGGGAAAGAAACGATGGGACCCTGACCTTCGCGGGGGGGGCGCAAACACGTCCTCTCAAAGGTGGGGAAAGACGCTACGCTGGAAGCGTTACCGTAAGTCCTGAGCAAAACAGAGAGGAGAAACGAAGGTCCGGAAAAACGGAGGTCCCGTTGCTACAGTTCTAAACGCGAGACTTTATGCCGAGACGAGGACATCTTGCGGTTGTTGGGGTGCTAAAAACGCATGAAGAAACGGTGCACATGGTCCGCGGCTTGTGGGCGAAGAATCTTCCTGAAAAAAAACGTCGAGAGAAGGGAGTACCACTCTGCCTGCAGACAGTGGACCATGAGCAGGGAAAGACCGTATCTTTTCACAAATACCAAGAACATCCGGCCAGCAGGTTTCAGTAGAGGGAGAGGGAGGATAAAAAAATGAGAATCTCTTCAAGGAGATAGAGGGGAAAGAGACAAGCGGCCAAAACGAAATTCTTCGCGCATGAACGAGGGGGGGGGGAACTGTATCTAAGATAGCCTCAAAAAAACTGGAGGAGAAAGATATAAAGAAAGACAACCACCGCGTGCACCACACAATCGACTACTTCCGTCAGGGGTGGGGATCTTGGATGGACGAAGCGAACGGATCAAACTCCCCGGCTAATGGTTAACTCTCTAGCCTAAAAGGAGAATGGGTAGGAAGGACAATAGAAAAATGCCGTCTCGTAAAACACTTGAGCTGTGAACACAAAGGACCCATGCTTACAAAAGGCAATTTTCCGAGGTGAGGCGGGGCCCTCCTATCAAGAGCATCAGGTCTTCGATCAAACAGAGGGGAACTCGAGCAAAAAAAAAGTCGCAGCTAAAAAAGGATCTCCAGGGATAAATAACTAAAGGAAGCGTTAGGGAGTAACTAGCCACAAGGTTGGAAAAAAGAGGTAAGCGAGAATTCAACGCAACGCCCAGGTCATAAGAGGGGAGAAAAGTATTCCGGGCATGACAAAGAACTCTCCTGCAACTGGCGGTTAGGGCCTCCT
>Ga0179593_1326985_pt1 | contig 19642 bp, 26 predicted proteins | sample CZODoug2_1_08_16_FD_185931 | JGI IMG/M metagenome (GOLD analysis project Ga0179593, IMG submission 185931) | Vadose zone soil fungal communities from Angelo Coast Range Reserve, California, USA - CZODoug2_1_08_16fungal (PacBio error correction) | ecosystem: Environmental > Terrestrial > Soil >...
GGGGAAAGAAAGACTTTACAAAGGGATCTGATTTGAAGGAAAGGGAAGAGTTTGCCGCCTGGTGGTAACAGGGTGGAGATGGGTGAAGTAAGCTAAGGAAAAGGTATCAGTTTGGGTAGTCGTGATTTTGTGAGAAATACTTAGGCTTCAAGGGGGTGAAAAAGGAATGGTCCTGCTCCGTGGTAATGTGTCGAGGTCGAACCCTGGTGGAGATCACAGTATCCTTTACTGCGACCTTCGGGCATCGGGCATGAAGAAATAAAAAATCGAGAAGGTGAGGGATAATGGAAACTGCCTATCAAGGAGTCGCAGCAGGGAAGGACCTAGACTACTTACTTACTTGTCTGGGAAAAGCACGGAACCGGTTATCGCGGGCATCTGACGCAGGTCTGGACAGGCAAACTAAATGACAGGCATCTCTAATGAACTAGACAGAGGGGGAGACTTGGTAAACCGGAGCGAAAGTGTTGCGGGGTCTTAACGTTTCGGATCTTGGGCGGACGGAATGGGGACGGGGAACGACTGGGACTATCTGAGTAAGAGCGTGGCGTCTCTTACGGGGACGTGTATTCGAAAGAAATCTTCCAGGGGCAAACTTGAAAAAAATTCACGGTGGTGTCATTGCGGATAAAAGAAGGGAAGGGGGGGGGCCCAGTCTGTGGGGAAGGGGAAGGTCTCGTGGGTCTTCCTTGTGGCCGAGGGTACATTCAAAAAATCGGGACAAGGGTTTGGGGTGGGGCGATGCAGTAAGAAACGAAAAGGCCGAGAGAGAACGCCGACATTGTTTTAACAGGGTTTCGGAGCCAGTGCAAGGTAGAAAGTTTCCGCGATCTGAGGCGCGATAAGATCAAAGGTCGGGAAAACCAGAAAAAGTCTATCGACCGCTGCAAAAGAAAAAGATGTTATTAAGGGGACATGGGAGGGGACTGTTGTTTAAAGGGTGGGGATAAGCAGGACGACGCCCATTACAAACGTCAAACGAGGGCAGGGACGCGCCCTGACTTTCTGGCGTAGGGAAATATTAAAAAGCGTGCCGGAGGGGGTGGGTTGATGAACAGAGGAGGAAAAAGTTCATTTTTGTACTAACAGAGAGGAGTCAAAGGATCTATTAAGTGAATTCAAAGTGGGGGAATGTTAAGCCAACAAAGAAAAAACCTATAAGGCGGCCTTGTGGGGGAGCACGCAGAATGGGGGGGAAGACTGGTGGTTGCAGCGACAGGGGACCCCCGGTGGTCATCACCATTAAACGTAGAAGTACATAGGGTCCAAGGATTTTCACCACGAGGGGAAGCTTTTTCTACAAAGGGAACAGGGAGGAGCTGAAATTGTAATGGAGAAGTATCGGAACTTCAAGCCGGGTCATGGTCTAAGTCAAGTGTTAACAGGGCATCTGCCCTCACTTTTGATTTCAAACGGCGATGGTATGATTGGGGGCTCGAAGCAGATATGTAAATAACAAAAAAGAGGGAGTCACTGTGGACGATAGCGAAGGGGTGCCTACTAGGCCAGAGGATTGCGTTGAAGGGAATCAGCCAGAAAAATGGACGATGCTTAAACAAAACGCATTTTTGGAAAGGGGAAAATTCAAAAAGATGTAGCGGAGGAGAGAACGTGCTAGAAATTGGCAGGTAATAACGTGACAGGCTAGAGGGACGTTGGGGGGAGGGGTGGATGCAAAAAGATCGGGGGGTAACCGAACAGAGGAAGGAGTATATCCTTTGAAAAAATATCGATCAGTATTAGAGCGCGGGAATAGGTCTTTTATCAGTAGAAAAGTCCTTTTCCACCCCTACTAAAGTTCTGTACGAATGGTTCGGGGGGATCCTATCTGCGACGGGGGGGAACTCTCTCAACAAAAAAAAGGCTTGAAGGGGGCAAAAGGTTGTCAAGGGTATAGAGGCTAAAAGAAATGGCATGCCCATTACGAGGGTGTTTGACGGGAGGAAAGACCTTTAGGGCTGCTCATGCCACCCATAGAGAGCTCTATTCCGAGGAGCAGTGGGGTTTTTCATAGATAATGAATGAAAGGGACTGGGGACAACCCGAGGAGGGGGTGGTAAAAAAGAGAAAAACACATACCCTCAGCTCGAAGTAGTAATGGCAATGCGCGAGAAAACGGAGCGCGGAAAAAGGCATCGACGAAGTTCAGAAAAAAAAAAGCTGCGGGGAGCCTTCTCAGACTAGGGGGGAAAAGGGGAACTTCACAAAGACAGACAATTCCGTCGTCGCACGCAGCAAGTTCGACGTGCAGTGTTCACTCGAAGTTATGGAGAAGTTCAAGAAATGAGTGGAGACTTGGAGGACTAAACCATCTACGGGAAATTACAAAAAATCTGAGGGAAGAGTAAAGTGGAGCACGGGCTTGACCATGCCACCGGTCAGAAGATTTTATGAGGGCTAGGCCTCTCAAGGGGATCGCAGAGGAACGTTACCGACCAGGGTCTCGGAGGTCTTAAAATAAATCGATTCTTCTACCGGGATTGAGAAGAAGAGAAAGTGGGGAAATTTTTCGAAGAAAAACATCTCTCGGAAATGGCTTGGATTGGAGCCCGCCCGGGGCTAGAAAATAAGTTATAGAGACCTTCTCCCATTAACCCCATGAAAGGGAAAAGAGTGCAAATAGGACAGTCATCTCTCTTAGCAGAGAAACACAGCTGTGGAGAGCATTGACGCACACTCGTGAAAAACGGCAGGGGCATAGAGATGCATCACAGTCAAGTTCACGACATCGCCGGGGCGGCGAAAAGGAAAAATTAATTTGCATGCGGGGCTAAAAACAGGAACAAGAAGAATAACCTGTAAAACCGGGTGACCGGCATTACCAGCTGGAAGAGGGGGGAGGTAGGAAGAAAGTCTCTGGGCAATCGGGGTTGAAAAAATCATGGAGAAAAAAAATCGGCGGATGAAGGCATAAATGAAGACCAAAAAAAGGAATCGGGATGGCGCAAAACCTGTCGCGGTGTAAGCTGCGGAAGTTGACCATGACAGAAGTGAAGAAGAACTAACCGGTGTGCCAAGGAGGAAATGAACCCGTCCGTGCACCAGGGAAGAAAATAGAACATATAATGTCTTTCGAAAATCCCTGCAGGAGGAAAATTGGAAGCCAAAAAGGAGTGAAACGACGGAAAGTTGTGGGGGGAGAAGAGGTGTTAAGGGAGGGGAATACAATCCGGGGAAGAGAGACCAATATATCTGTTCAAGATAGGAAGGGCCCCCCCCCCAAACCCACAAAACAACCCAGAAAGCACCCCCCCCCACCCCCCACCCCCCCCCCACCCGCACCCCAAACCAAAGATCCCCCCCCCACCACCCAAAACCCCCCTACCCACTACCCCCCGCCCGAGCAACCCCCCCAGACACCCCCCGCTCCCCCCACCCCCCCTCCCCCCCCCCCCCCCCTCCCGCAAAGCTCCGAGCCCCACCCCCACCCCACCCCCCCTACAAAAAAAAAAGACCACTACCACCAAACCCCACCTCACCAACACCCACCCCTCCACCCCACCACCCTCCCCCGAACCCCGCACCCCCCCCCCCCCCCCCCCCCCTCCAAACCCCCCCCCCCTGGGTTTTTTAAACAACAACCCCAAACAGACAACTTTGTGGGTTTACACCAAAAACAAAAAACGTTTGAACCTTTCAAAAAAAAAAATTTTTTGTTGGGGGGGTCACAGATGGGGCGTCTGGTAGGAAACAAAAAAAAAAAAATGTTTTTAATCCAAGGTTGTTTTTTTTTTTGGTTCCCGAAAAAAAGGGGGGAGACGGGTTGCCACCCCGCCACAGAAAAAAACACGGGTGGAGAACCCAGAGACAAAAAAATGGTCTTCAACCACCCCCCACCTAGAAAAGAAACAACTTTTCCACATGGGGGGTGGGGGTTCTCAAACGTGTGGTGGTTGGGTCCAAATTTTGGAAAGCAAACGGTTGTTGGTTTGGTTGTTTGTTTTTGGGTTTTTTTTTAAAACAGTGGTGGTTTTTTTGTGGTTGTTTTGTGAATAAAAAAAAAAAAAAAAAAAAGAGGGCCGAAAACGGGTGCCGGGGGGGTTTTGGGGGGGGGGGTGGGTTTTGGGGAAAAGGGTTTGTGGGGTTGGTGGGTCCCAGGGGAAGGAAATGACCTCTCAATAAAACAAAGGGGGGGGAAACACCCTTACAAGGAAAAAAAAATTTAAAATTTAGGGTGTGTAAAAACCGGGAGGGGGGGTTTGGAAGAAGGGGGGGGTGTTCCAAAAACGACCCCGAAAAGAAACCAAGCTGGGAAGAAAGGGCCGTGGAAGGAAAAGGTTCAACCACACAACGGTGGGGATATAAACCCCAAACTGTTGTGGAGAACACAAAAAACACAAGTGGGTGTTGGACGAGACACAAAACCAAACCCGGGTTTTTGGGTGGGGTGTTTTCCTAAAAAACAACAAAAAAAAAAAACAACCACACAACTAAAAAAAAAAAAAAAAAAAAAGGGGTGTGTTTCCAGGTGGGAACACCAAGTGTTGTTTGGAACCCGTAAACAAAGGAAAAAAATCCAAAGGGGAGGGGTGGGGCGGGTGGAACAACCCCGGGCCCAAAAAAATTGGTTGTGTTTGGGAGAACGGAACAAAAAACCCCAAGGGCAGGGGGGACACGTGAAAAAAAAAAATGTGGGGGGCCAACCACAGCAGGGCGTCCAACAACAAAAAAACCCCCCGAACAATTAAAAAAAAAAAAAAAAACCGCTGGGGGGTTCAAAGACAATTTTGTTCAGTTTTGACGGTTTCCCCCCAGTGCAAACCTAACGGGAAATGGGGGGGACACACCAACAAGTGGGTAAAAAACTATAGAAAAAAAAAAAAAAAAAAAACGCCGCAAAAACCAACCTTCCCAGGGGAAATAAACCACCTTTTCGGTGGTTAAAATTTTCAAAAAAACAAAAAAATAAAAGGACCCAACCCAAAAAAAAAAAGAACCTCATGGAAAAACCAAAAAGGGGAGAAACCCGGGGCAAGAAACCACGAGAAAGAAACGAAAAACAAAAGAACCAGTGACTACAACCCAACGGGCAAGGGCTCAAAAGTTTTGGGGCCCCCCAAAGCAAGTTGGGGAAAGAAAAAAAAAGGGGTTGGGGGTTGGAAAAAAAAAGAACAAAAGGACCCCAAAAAACGATTTTTGGGTGGGGCCACAACACAATCCTCCAAACACCGAATGAATAAAAAAAAAAAAAAAATAAAAAAACCAAGTTTTGGGAACCTAACCAGTGAAAACAACCGTTTCCCCCAAAAGCACAAAGTTTAAAAGGCAAGTTGGAAAAAAAAAAAGAAAAAAAAAATACCCCTCGTGAAACCAAGGGGGAGGGGGGGGTTTTTGTGGGGGGGAACCCCCTTTGGGAACCCACACCCCACCCAAAAACATTGTTTTTTTTTAGGAAAGAAAAAAAAAGGAAGAAAAACAATTGGGTTGTTGCCAATTTTTTTTTTTTGGAGGAAAAACGGGAACAACAACCCGGGGGTGTGTTCCAAAACAAAAAACCAGAAACTAAGAAAAAAAAAAAGGGGGCCAAAAAAAAAAAACCAAAAGGCCCGGGCAACGAACAAATCCGGTAACAAAAAAAAAGTGACGGTGGTCCAACACCCATACAAAAGTGTGGGTTGTCTGTTTTTGTACCCCAAAAGCCAAAAAGGGCCCAAACCCAAAGAAAAAAAAGGGAATTTTGTTTGTTAAAAACCAACAAACACAAACCAACACACACCCCCCACCAAAATGTAATTTAATTCCAGGTTAAACCCCCCCATTCCCTAAAAAAACAGGGAGAAAAAACCAACAGGGGAAGTGTGTAGGAGTGTGGGGGGAAAAACAAAAAGTAGTAAGGGAAAGAGAAGAATGAGAAAAAAAAAAAAAAAGGGGTGGGGGTTGGTTGTGGGATTACAGAAGTCACGGGAACGGCCCCCCCCCACGAATTTTGGGTAAAAGACCTGCACAACAAGGGAACATCACAAAAAACTGAAATTTTGGGTTGGTAGTCAACATGGTTTTGTGGGGTTTTTTTTGGTTTTGTTTGGGAAGAAGAAAGAAAGATTTCCGAAGCCCCCCCGAGACACCCCAGCAAAAGTGGGGTTTTTGTTTTGACCAAGAAAACCCAAACTGGCACCGGGGGGGGGGGGTGGGGGGGGGGGGGGGGGGTTTGGTTCACAACAATCAAAGGGGGGGGGGGTGGGGGGTGTTGTTTTTTTTTGGAAGGGGGGGGTGGGGGGGGGCACCCCCCCCCCCCCCAAATTTAAATTGGTTTGCAAAAAAAAAAACAAGAAAGAAGAAACCCCTACCAATTGTTTGGGGGGTGGGGGGGGGGGAAAAAAAAACAAAAAGGACAACCGCTTTGACAAGAGTGTGTTAAACAAAACCAATTTCCCCAAAAAGGGACCTGGTTAAAATGGGCCCCTTGTAGGGCGGGGGTGGTTTGGGAAGGGAAAAGTGGGGGGGGGTTGGGGTTGGGAAGCCCCAGAAAAGCGGGGGAACTTCACGGTGGGTCACCCAGAAAAACCCTCAAACAGTGTGTGGGGTGTTGTTTTTTTTGTTTTGGGGGTTCAACAAAAAAAAGGGGGGGGGGGGGGGCCCCCCACCAAGTGTGTTTTGTTGGGAAACCCCCCCCCCCGGTCGCCAGAAAAAAAAAAAAAACCAAAAACTCCACAGGGGGAAACAAACACGGGGGGTGGGGAAAAACCCGACCGGTGTTCCCCACCAAACCCACCCAACAAACCTCAACCCTGGGGGGGGTGTGGGTGGGGGAAAAAAAGGGAAAACAAATGGAAAAAAAAAGGGGGGAAAAGTTGTGGGCAACCCCCCGGTGGGGGGGAAAAACAAATCGCCCAAAAAAAAACCAAAGGGGGGGGGTTCCAACCCCCCCACACAACCCCCGTAAGCCACTGTGTCAAGGGGGGAGTCCCCCCAAATCGGTAAAAAAACCCAAACCAAGTGGGTTTTGGGGTACAAAAAAAACTGGGGGGGGGGAAAAAAAATTGCCCTCAAAAACGTAAAAAAAAAAAAAAAAAAAAATTCACCACACGGCCACGGGCGAAGTTTTGGGGGGGGGGCCCAAGGGGCCAACCCCACCACCCGAACCAAAAAGAGAACCATGTGGGTGCAACCCCCACACCCCCGGACCCAACCAAAACCAAGACAAAAAACCAAACAAGGGGGGACGGGGTTTTTTGACCCCCCAAAAACAAAACAAACCCCCAACCCCCCCCCACCCAGGCCCAAAGGAAAATTCCACCCCCCGGGAACGGGTGGGAACAGGAACAAAAAAAAATTTTTGTTTTTTCCACCTGTTTTTTTGTGAAACCCACGTTAAGAGTAACCGAAAAAAAAACCTGGTTAAAAAGGTTTTTGTTGTTTGAATTGGGGGTTGGGGGAACCCACCCCGGGCCACTGAAAAAAAGGGGTTTGGGTTTTTTTTTTTTGTCCCAAAACACCGGGTTTTCCACAACAAAAAATTGGGCGAACAAACCCCAGAAGCAATTTCCCCCCCCCGAAGTTTCCAAGAGGGGGGTCCACACCCCCCACCCCCCAACCCCAGGGGTGGGGGGGTGGTTGGTTGGTGTGGGCGCCGGGTTGGTGAGGAAGGAACCCCAAAAAACCGGGAACAAAAAAAACCCACCCCCCCAGGTGTTTTCCAACCCCACCCTGGGTGTAAGCCAAAATGCCCTCAATGGGGGGGGCCCCACACCTGAGGGTCTTCAACGGTGGTGTGTTTTTCACATTGCCAGCCCCCAACTCCAAAAACACCGCTGAAGGCAACGGTGACAAACAAACCTTTTTTTGGTCAACCTAACACCTGAAAAAAACCCCATTGTTACTCCGGGGGTTGTTGGGGGGGGGGGTTACCAACCACCACAATGGGAAAAAAGAAAAAAAAAAAAAAAAAAAAAAAAAAAAAAAAAAAAAAAAATTTTTTGGGTTGGTTGTTTGTTGGTGGGGGGGGGTGGGTTTGGGGGAAGAGGTTTTTGGGGTTGGTTGGGGTGCCAAAACACCAGGGGTTGGTTGGGGGGACCCAACCAACAGGGGGTGGTGAAAAAAAACCAGGGGGTGGGTTTTGTTGTTGTTTTGTTTTTGTTGTTTGTGCCCCAAACGGAAAAAAAACAAGAGGAGTGAACTCGACCGCCACCCGGAAGGGGAAAACCCACAATAAGGTCAAAAGGGTGGTGGTTTTGGGGGGACACCGGGCACACCCCAAAACACAAACCCCTGTTGGTGGAAAAAAAAAAAAAAACAAAAAAAACCCCAAAAGACGGTTTTGTGTGGGGGGGGGAACAAACTACCGCAGGGGGAAAGACTTTGAGTTGGGTTGAAAAAAGGGGAAAGGGGTGATTTCCCAACGTGGGTGTGGGGGGTTGGGCCCTTCCCCCCACAGTGGGGGAAAAAAAGGGGGTCAACAAAAGTTGGTTTTTAAAAAAGAAAAAAACAAAAGGAACAAAAAACCTGAAAAAAAAACCGACCACGGGGGGTTGGCCACCCCAAAAAAAGTTTTTTGGGGTTTGTTGTTTGCCGTGGGCCGGAAAAAAAACCCAAAAAAAAAACCAAAAAAACGCCCCAGGACCCCCCGTTTTTTTGGGGTTGTCAGCTGGGGGGGACAGGGGGGGGGTTGGGGGTTGGGGGGTTTTTTGGGGACCAAAAAGTGGGGGGAGGAATTGAAAAAGAAAAGAAAAACCGTGGGGGGCAAACGGAGGGTCACCATGGGGGGGGGTGGAATTTGTTTTGGGGAAAAAGGAAATGGGGGGCCCCCACCCCCCCACAAAAAAAAAAAAAACCAAAACAGGGTGAATGAAAACCGTTTTGGAAAAAAAGGTGGCCCCCCCCAAAACCCCTGGGTAAACCCGGGGGTTGGGGTGGGGGGCAAAAAAAAAAAGCCCCCCCACCCGGGGGGTGGGGGGGGGGGTTTTGTTTTTTTGTTGTTTTTTTTTTCAATTTGGGACCCGGCATTTTTTCGAGAAAACTGTGGGGGTTGGGGGGGGAAAAAACCAAAAAAAAAACCGGGTTTGGGTGGTGTTTTTAGGGGTGGTGGGGTTTTGGGTTTTGGTTTTTTTTGCCCACAACACGAAGTGTTTCGTTAAAACAAGTTGGGGGGGGTGGGTGAAAAAACGAGGGGGGGGACAAGGGGGGGGGCCCAACACAAACAAACAACCAAGCTAAAAAAGCACGTACCCCAGAAAACACGGGGGGAAAATTAGCAAAGAAAAGCCCCAAAGATAAAAAAAAAAAAAACCATGGGGTTTGGGGGTTTTTTTTTTTTTTTTTTTGGGGCGGGTGAAAAACCCCCCCAGAATGTGGGTTTTGTTTGGGTTTGTTTTTTTTTTTTTGTTTTTTTTGTTTTTTTTTTGGGTTTTTTGTTTGGTTTGTTTGAAACGGGGGTGGGGGCCCAAAACAAGTTTTGAGCAAACCACAGAAAAAAACCTGGGGGGGGGGGGGGGGGGGGTGCCTTTTTTGGCAAAGAAAGAAAAAGAAAGAAAGGTTTGGGGGGGGACAAAAAAAACAAAAAAAAAACGTAAAAAAGTGTGTTTTGGTGCCCCCCTGCCCCGGGGAGGGGGGGGGGGGGGTGGGGGGCTGAGCGCAGGCAAAAAAAAAAGGGCCCACATACAAATTGGGGAAATCCACAAAACGGGGGGAAAAAAAAAAAAAAAAAGTCAGGGGGAAAAAAAAACAGGAAAAAATGCAAAAAACCAAGGAAACCCCCCCCCCCACAACCCCCCCAACCCCCAAAAAATTAAAACCCCCCCACACCCCCCCCTAGAGGCCCGCCCCCCCCCCCCCCCACCCCCAAAAACAAAACCCAACACAATGTTGGGGGGGGGGGGGGGACGGTGTGGCCTCAACGAATATGTGGGGGTTCCCAACCCACCGAAAAGGAAACCAGAAAAGGGCCCCCCCTGGTTTGGGGGTTTGAAAAAAAAAAAAAAGAAAAGGGGGGGGGGGGGGGGGGGGGGGGGGAAAACCGGGGTGGGGGGGGGGGGTTCAAACGTGTGAAAAAAAAGGGAAAAAAAAAAAAAAAAATGAACCAAACGGGGGGCAACAGGAAACCATAAAAAAAAAAAAAAAGAACACCAATGGGTAAAACACCACTGGCCAAAAAACAAACAAAGAACCCAAACCTGGGGGGGCCAAGTGGGCAACCCCCCCACCGAGGGACCAACCCCAGGTGCACCGAAAAATGGGGGAGGAAAAAAAGGGGTTCAGACACCCCGTGTTGGGGGGTTTCAAAAACCCAGTTTTGGGGGGGGAATTGGGGTTGGGGGGGGGGGAGAGCAAAAAAAAACTTTTTGGGGGGGTTCACAACAAAAAGCGAAGCCCCCCGGTTTGGGGGGGGGGGTGCCACCCCCGGAGGTGTGGGGGGTGGGGGGGGGGAAGCCAAAAAAAAAACTTTTTGTGTGACCCCCTGGTCAAACGAAAAAAAGGGGGGGGTTTGGGTGTTTTGGTTTTTTTTCCCCAAATGGGGTGCTCAAAGCCCACAAAAACAACCCCACCGTAGCAGAGGCGGGGAGGCCACAGGGGACCCCTTTTTTTGAAAAAAAAAAAAAGACCCAAGGAAAAAAAAAGAAAAAAAAAAAAAATTGTTTTAAGTTGATTGGGGAAAAGGAGTGCAAAAGAAAGCTCCAAGTTTGGTCAAGTGGGGGGGGGGTGGAAAAATTTTTTAAAACAAAGTCAGCACAAAACAACATCGCCCTGAAAATGTCCCCCCACCCACACCAAAGGAAAAAAAAAGAAAAATTGGGGCACTCACCGAAAAAAAAAAAACCCCAAAGGGGTTTGGGTGGCACCCACCAAAAAGAACCATGCTGTTTGTCACGGACAAAAGAAAAAAAGGAAAAGACTTGCAACAAAATTGGTGGGTGCACCGCAAAACCCGGGGGGGGGGTTTGGTGTGGTGGGGTGTTTTGTGTTTGTTTTTGTTTTGTGTGGTTTTTTGGGGGGGAACACCCTCTCCCCGAAACCCAAGTTTTTTTTGGTTTTGTGGGAAAAACTCACTGGGTGTGAACAAACGCGACCCCCCCGGAGGCAAAAAAAACCAAAAGAAAAAAAAAAAAAAGGGAATTGTTTGTTGTTGACCCAACTGTTTTTAGTCCACCGAAAAACAGGGGCCCTTTGACAACTTGTTTCTTATGTGTTTTTGTCAAAAAGACGGTCTTGGCAACAAAAAAAACAGGGGGGGGGTGGGGAACCACACGGGGGGGGTTGGGGGGGGGTTGGGGGCAACTTTTAACAAACCACGGGTTTTTACTTCGTGGTACCAATAAAACCCCCGCCCCAGGGGGAAATAACCACCCTTTTTGGCCAAGAAGGAAGAAAAAAAAAAAACAAAGAAAAAGGGGTGCAATCAAAACCCGCGAAAGCCCAAAGAAAAAAAAGATTTTTTGGGGGATGGTAAGCGCGAGCAGCTAACCACCTAAAAACAAAACCGGGGTTGGGGGGGGGGGGACACCCCCACAAAACAACCCCCACCCACCCCCCCAGCCTGGGGTAATAAAAAAGGTCACCGGGGTGGTGTTTTGTTGGTTTGGGTTTTTGTTGGGGGGCGCAAAAAATTTTGTTTGGCAAACAAGCGGGGAAAAAAAAAAAAATTTTTTTGCACACACCCCCACCCACGAAGGGAGGGGGTTGACAAAAAAAAAGAAGCCAAAATTTTGTTGGGGTGTTTTTTTTTTGGTTTTTTTTTTTATGAGAAAACCGGCAAAGGGGGTAAAAGGGGGGGGGGTTTGCAAAAAAATGGAGTTTCCCCCCCCCCGCGTCAAAAAAAAGGGGGGGGGGGGGAAAGAAAAAAAAAAAAAAAAAGAAAAAAAAAAAAAAAAAAAAACAGGAAAGGTTGTTTTTTTTTTTTGGGGACCCCCACACCCGTAAAAGAAAAAAAAAAACAACCCTGCCCCTTGTTGGACCTGGGGTGGTCCCAAATAAACCAGGGGGGGGGGGGGGGGGGGAACACCAGGGGGGGGGGGAAAATTGGGTTGGGACCCAAAAAAAAAAAAAAAACTGGTTGGGGGGGGGGGGGGGGGCAACCCAGGATAATATTAACTGGCACAAGGTTTCCCCGACCAAAGGGGGTGGTTTGGGGGCCCCCCGGGGGCCATTGGGTTGACAAAGAAAAGAATGTGGGGGGGGGGGGGGGGCCAGCAAAAAAAAAAGGGTTTTTTGGTTAAAGAAAAAAAAAAACAGGGGATTTTGTGGGTTTGGGTTTTTGTGTTTGCCCCCGGGGGGTTGGGGGTTTGTGTTGTTGGGTGGTTTGGTTTTGGGTGGTTTTTTGTGGAAAAGGGTTTGGGTTCACAAAGCTGAGGCCCACAAACCCACACCTGAAAAAAAAGGCCCCGCCAAACCTTTGGGACCCCCCCCCCCCTCCCTTCAAAAAAAAAAAAAAAAAAACACCAAAAAAGAGGGGGGGGGGGGGGTTTGTGGGGTTTGTTGGTTTGGTGAATGGGGGGGGGGGAAAAAAAAAAACCACAAGGTTCCCCGTGAACCCATGGGAGATGGGGGGGGTCCCGCGGGGAAAAAAAGGAAAACCCACCAAAAACAAGAAAAGGGCCAAAGGGGCCACACGGTGGGACCCGGTGTCTCGGGAGACGGGGCGTGTGCCCGCCGTTTGGTGTGACAACCAAACGTGCGCCAAGGGAAAAAAAAAATGGTTGTCAAAGGTACTTAAACGGGTGGGGTGTTGGTGGGGGGGGTGGGGTGGGGGGGGGGGGGGGGTGTTTGGGGGTGGGGGTCCGCCCCAAAAACCCCCGGTGGAAAAAAAATCGAAACTGAGGGGGGGGGTGTAAAAAAAAAACGGTGGGGGGGTTTTGGTGTAGTTTTTTTTTGTTTTTGGGGGTGTTGGGAGAAAGTGGTTTTCAGGTCCAACAGGACGGGGCCACCCCAACCCCCTCCCAAGAAACACCAAAAAAACACCTACGGGGGAAAAAGGAAGTGTGTGGGGGGGGGGGGGGGGGGGGTTGGTTTTTTTTTTTTTTGTTTTTTTTGGGGGGGTTGTGAACCCCCGGGGGGGGGAAAAGAAAAAAAAAACCGATGGTGCCCGAGGGAATGGTCACAATTCACCCCGGGGGGTGGGAAACAAAAGCAAAAAAAAAAAAAAAGAAAACGAACCTTTTGCAGGGGGCCCCGGGAATTAAAAAAAAGAAAAGAAAGAATCTGCGTGGGTCTGGGGTGGGGGGCTGGGTAAAAAAATAACTAAAAAAAAAAAAAAAAAAAGTTAGGGTGGTTTAGCTGGGGGGGTGTTGGGGGGGGTGCCAACCCAAAAAATGAAAAGGCAAAAAAAAAAAAAAAAAAAGAACAAAAAAGGTTTAGGGTGCCCCACACGAACAAGGGGCCACCCCAGGGGGGGGCAAAAAAAAGGGGGGGTTTTGTTTTGTTTCAAAATTTTGTTTTTTTGTTTTTGGGGTTTTTTCGCAACCACAACCAATTTTCCGAAAAAAAAGGGGGCCCCCTGGTTGTTTTTTTGGGGGTGACACACAACAAAAAAAGGGGTGTGTCCACCCCCACCGGGGTGGAAAAAAAAAGAAAAAAAGGGGGGAACAGAAAATTTTTTTTGAACACCCTTCGGAAGGGGTTTTGTGGGGGAAACAGAAAGGACAACCCAGGGTTCTTTTCCCAGTTTTTGACCCCCGCCAAACAAAAAAAAAAAAAAATACAAAAAAACCCAAAAGGGGGAAAAATGGGGGGGGGGGGGGGGGGGGGGGGTGAAATGGGGGTGAAGGGGGGGGGAAAAAAAAGAAAGGGGATGTTTTTGTTCCCCAAAAACCAAAAACCCCCACTGTTTTCGGGGGGGGGATGGTAACAACACTTGCACACAACCGTACCAAAAGGGGGGGCCAAAAAACAAAAAAAGGCCCCCCCTGGTTCCAGGGAAAAAGGGGGGTTTGTTTGGGGGGGGGTTTTTTTTTGTTGGGGGGAAAAAAAAACGGTTGGTTTTTGGGGCCCCCGGAAAAAAAAAAATCGAAAAGTTTTTTTTAAAACCCAACCGTGGGGCGCGCAAAGAAAAACACCAACCCAAAAGGGGGGGGGACAAAAAAAAAACAAAAACACAGATAAAAGTCACGTCGGGGCTACAGGGGGTTGGACAGAAAACTTGTTGGAGAAAAAAAAAAAAAAAAAAACCGGGGGGGGGAAAAAAGCTGTGGGTTTGTGGGGGGGGGGGTGTTGTTTTGTTTTTGTTTTTTTTTAAAAAAACAAGGTATGAGAAAAAAAAAAAAACTGTAAGGGGCCCCTTTTTTTCACCCCCCACCAAAAAAGACAAAAAAAAAAAAAAAGAGGGGGGTGGGTGTCCCCAAACACAACCCGTGGGGGGGGGTGGTCCAAAAAGGGGGGGGGGGGGGGGGGGGGAAAAAAAAACAAACCCCGTTTAAAAGTGGGGGGGGGGGGGGGGTGTCGAAAAATGTTTAAAGCACCAAATCAAAAAAAAGTTTACCCACACAACAAGGAAACCTCACCCCAGGGGGGGAAAAAGCCAAACCGAAGGAAAAAAGTGGAAAAAAACGGGGTCGCACATTCCGCCCCAAACCGTTGTTTACCCAAACCAAAACGGCAAGGAAAAACGGCGGGGGCAACCAACACACCCCGGGACGCTTTGTTCACAACTTCAAAACATGGACCCAAAAAAAAGAAACGAAAGGATTTGTGGGGTTGGGTTTTTTGGGGGGTTTTTCCCCTGCAAAACCAACCCACAACAACAAATAGTCCACAACAGGGGGGGGGGGGGGGAAGGGTGGTTTTTGGGGAAAAGAAAAAAAAGAATGGGGGGCCAAACGGGACACTCAAAATGAGGAAGGGGGGGTGGGTTTTTTTTTGTTTTGGTGGCCAGGCCCAGTGAAAAAACAAAAAAAAAAACCCCTTGGAAAAACACAAAAGAGCAAAAAGTGCAAGGAAAAAGGCCAAAAAAAAAATGGGACACATACTTGAACCCACCCAACCACCCCACCCCCCCAACCCGCCACCAAACCCCAAAAAAACCAGGGGGGGGGGGCCCCCCGGTAGAAAAAACGGCGAAACCCACAAGTGTGGTGGGAAAAAACACACACACACAAAGCGGGGGGAACCAAAAAACCACTTGGTTTTTTCACAACTGGGGGGACCCAAAAAAAGGGGGGGGGCCAGGTTTTTTTTCTAAAACCTCCCACAAAATTTAAAGTCTGGGTCCAAATGTGAACCGGAAAACCCTCAAAAAAATAAAAAACCCCAAGAGATCCTGAGAAAAAGCGGGTTTTTTTTTTCAGGGGAAAAAAAGTTTTTTTGTTTTTTTCAACAAAGAGGACACCCACTTGGAAAAGAGAAAAAAAAAAAAGGGGGGGGTGGGAAAAAAAATCCCACCGGGGGAAACTGGCAACCAAAATGGGTGCACAAAAAAACCAAAAAAATGGGGTTGGGGGGGTGGTTGGCCTTTCCCGAAACATGGAAAAAAAACAACACAAAAACACAGACGCCCAAGGGGTTGGGGACGCTGGTACTTGTGTAAAAAAAAAAAGAAAAAAATTGTTTCTTTTCCCCTTTTTGTGGTTGGTGGGGGGGGGGGGGGGGAGGTTACCCCCACGGGCCCGGGGGGGGGGCGGCCACAAAAATTTTGCCTTTTTTCACTAAGAAAAAAAAAAAGAGGTCAAGGGAGGGCCCGAAGTGTTGGGGGGGGGGTTTTGTCCCAAAAACACGGGGGGTGGGTGGGTGGGGAGGCCAAACCAAACTGTGCCTGGTGGGGGGTGTGGCCCCGGTGTTCAAAATAGGGCCCCCCAAAACCCTGTAAATAAAGAAAAAGTAAACAGGTTCAAAAAAAAGAAGAAAAACATGGAAAGAAACCCTTGGGAAAAAACCCCAAAACCCTTAAAAAACTGGGGGGAAAAAAAATTCGGGGGTTTTTGCAAAAACAGGGAAGGACACAAAAAGACCGGAAGAGAAAAAGAAAAACAACCAAACGAAACCACTGTTGGGGTTGGGGGGGTTTGTGTGTTTTTTTTTTTTGTGTGTTTTTTTTTTTTTTTTTTGGTTTTTTTTTTTTTGTGTTTTTTTTGGGGGTGTTTTGTTTTTTTTTTTTTTTTTTTTTTTGTGGAAGAAAAAAAAAAAAAGAAAAAATTGGGGGGGGGGGGGGTGGTTTTGACCCCCCCCAAACAAAAAAAAGGACACACGACCCCAACAAAACAAAAAAAACAAACTGGAAAAAGCGGAAACCCCCAAAATGTTGTTTTCAAAAAAAAGCTGGGGGTTGCCAACAGTGGGGGGAAAAAAAAAAAAGAGAAAAAGGGGTGCAAAAAAACCCGGGGGTTTTTGTGTGTGTCCCCCAAAAAAAAACCCCCACCCCCCCCCCCGTTGGGGTGCACCAACCCCCGAGAACAACCGAACAAAAAAAAGGAAGACAAAAAAAAAAAACTGGGGGGTTAAAAGAGGGTGACCCAAAAAACCAAAACACCCCCCCCTGGAAAATTTTTTTTTTCACGGGTTGCGACCCTGGTTTGTTGGGCACCCAGTTTAACCCCCAATGGGAATAAAAAAAAAAAAAAGAAAAAAACTGTGAAAAAGGGGCCACCCAACAAAAAAAATAACCTTTTTTTTGTCAACACACAGAAATAAAAAAAAAAAAAATAATTGGTTTCCAAGAAAAAGCTTTTTTTGGTTTTGCACGGCCCTCCAAAAAGCCCACTTGTCCCGGTCAAACCCAACTAAGGACGAAAACTGGGGACAAAACACTTCAAAACAGTGGCAAAAACACCAAATGTTGGGTTTGGGACCCCGGGAAGGGGTAAAAAAAAAAAAAAAAAGGTGTTTTTACCCCCCCACCCCATCGGGGGGGGGGGGGCAACCACCCCAAACAAAAAAAAAAAAAAAACTCCCCGGTGGGAAACACCCAAAACCCAAAACCCAAAAAGGACTTCCACCAAGGGGGGGGTGGAAAAAATCTACACACCAACCAGCCTATTACTCAAAAGAAAGGCCAAGGAAAAAGAAAAAAAAGAAAAAAAAAAAGACAAAAAAAGGGGTGCAACAAAGTCCCCCCCCACCCCCCCCTTTTTTTTCCCGCAAAAAAATGCACGTCAAAAGAAGAGGCCCCTTGGGGGGGGGTTGTGGGGGGGTTGGGGGGTGTTGGAAACCGGCCTGACCACAAAAAAACACCGACCTTGCACAAACCATACAAACCCCCGAACAGGGGGGGGGGGTTTTTTTTAAAAGGGTGTGTTTCCCCCCCCCACCGCCCCAAATTTTGGTGCACAAAAAAAAAAAAAAACCACCAATTGGACCAAAAAGAAAGGGAAAATGCCAGGGACCAATAACCCTCCCCTCAAACAAAAAACAAAACCACAAAAAAGAAGAAAAAGGAAGAAACAACCCCCCGAACCCCAAACCAAACCAACACCTGGGTTTTTGTGGTCCCCCAACACCCAAATCCCCCCCACCTGTTAAAAGGGGCCCAACCGGTGCACCCAATGGGAAGAAAAAAACAGATCAACAGGGGCAAGGGCTCAAGGGTCAAAAAAAGAAGATGGGGGGAAAGAAAAAGAACCCAAGGGAAACTGGCCCAACCCCGTGACCCCTTTGCAAACAACGACACTTGAAAATCGGGGTTGGGGGGGGGAAAAGTATTTTGAAAAAAAAAAAAAAGTTGTTTTTTGTGGCGGGGCACAACACCCACCCCCTTAACAAAGGACCTCAATCCCAATTCCAAAAACGAGGGAAAAAAATGGGGGGGTGGGACAACACATATCAAGGACACGGTGGGGTTGGGGGGGTTTTTGGGGTGCCACCCCAACTTAGCTCAGACAAAGACCAAGACAAGGGGGACACACCCGGGAAAAAAAAAGTTTGTTTTTTTCCCCAAGCCAAAAAAACAAAAAATGGGGGTTCACACCCCCCTTGCCCCCAACAACAAACCGTGTGGGTTTTAAAAAGAGAAAAAAAAACTTTTCCAAAAAAGGTAGTTTAAAAAAACCCCCCCAACCCCGGGGGGGGACCCCCAAAAAAACCCCCCCCAACCCCCAACACCCGTTCCCACACCCGTTGTTTTTAAGGGGGAAGGTTGAAAGTGGGGACAAAAAAAAAAAAACACCAAAAATAAAAAAAACCCCCGGGGGGTTTGTGGGGTAAAAAACCCCCCCACCACGGAAAAAAAAGAAAAAAAAAACAACTGGGGGGGGGGATATGGACAAAAAAAAAAAAACGGGGACCACAACCCAACCACCCCCCGTTTTGTTGGGCCAAAACCATCGTTAAAAAAAGAACAAAAAAGAAAAAAAAAAACAAAACTACGTAAAAACCCGGGGAAAATGGGGGGTGGGGGGGGGGTTGTGCACCTGGGTCCCCAAAAACTGTAAAGTCCCCTCAACCTTGGGGGGGGGTGCCCCACCTGTACAAGAACGTTGGGGGGGGGGGTGTTTGTGAGAAAAAAATGTCAACTCACAGACACCACCCAGCCCACTGGGTGGACCCCCCCCCACCAACCCCCCCAACCCACATGGTGGAAAAAAGACCAAAAGTTTGGGGAAAAACAGCACGTTGGGGGGGGTGTGGGGGTTGTGGGGGGGGGCCCCGAGGAAAAGAACTGGGGACCCAAACCCAACACAAAAGGAAAAAGGAAAAAACATTTGTTGTGGGGGGGGGGGGGGGGTTTTTTTTTTTGGCCAAAAAACAATAGAAAGGGGGGTTTTTTGGGGGGGGGGGTTTTGTTACCTGGGGTTTTTTTGTTTGGTTTTTTTTTTTGTGTTTCTTTTCCAAATAAAAGAGTGACACGGGGGGGGCCCAGGGGGGTTTTCCCCGGACCAAGGGGATCAAGCCACCCCACCCACCCATAACAAAAAACAAGAAGGGAAAGAAAACAAAAAAAAAAAAAAAAAAAAAAAATTTCCCGTTTAAAAAACAAATCAAAACCAAATTCCCGGCTCACACCGGGTTAAAAACACAAAAAAAAAAGCAGGGACACCCCAAAACCCCCCCCCCCCCCCGGGGGGTGGTTCAAGACCACCTCAAGTGGGTTTCCAACAAACAAACAGGGGGGTGGGGGGGGGGAAAAGGGTATGGGGGGGCCCCCCTTTGTCAACACACCCCGGCCCTGGGTTTAAAAAAAATGGGTAGAGAAAGGGAAAGTTATTTTTTTTGGGTTTTTTCTGGTTTGGTTTGTTTTTTTTTGTTTGGGTGGTTTTTTTTTTTGGTTGGGTTGACAGACCAACAAAAACACCGACAGAAAAAAGTAAACAAACCCTCCCCCCAAGGCAAAAGAAAAAAACCCCAGCAAAACTTCCACAAAAACAACAAGGGGGGATGACAAGGGGTTTGAAAAAAAAAAAAAAAAACCAGGTGTGTTTGTGTTTTTTTTTTTTTTTTTTTTCCCAAATGGGGTGGTGTGTGTGTGGTTTGTGTTTTGTGGAAAAAAAAAAACACCGGAGGGGGGTTGGTGGGGGGGGGGGGGGTGAAAAAAACCAAAAACACTTTTGTTGTGTTGGTTGGACAGGGGGGAAACCATTGGGGGGCCCACGGGAAAAAACAAAAAGGGGGTTGTAAGAAAAGACCACACAGCCCGGGAAGGAAAAAAGGGGGGTGTGGACCCGGGGGGTTCCCCCCGGCCCAAAAAACCAAACAAAAAACCCCAACGTTGAAGAAAAAACCCAGTGAGGACCCCACGGGTGTGCGGGGGAAAAAAGGTTTTTCCCTTCCACCAGTAAGTGGGACAAAA
>Ga0179593_1364532_pt1 | contig 19640 bp, 25 predicted proteins | sample CZODoug2_1_08_16_FD_185931 | JGI IMG/M metagenome (GOLD analysis project Ga0179593, IMG submission 185931) | Vadose zone soil fungal communities from Angelo Coast Range Reserve, California, USA - CZODoug2_1_08_16fungal (PacBio error correction) | ecosystem: Environmental > Terrestrial > Soil >...
CCAACTAGTTTAAAATTGTCCCCTGGCAATCGAAAGGACAGGTAGAAATACTGGGGGAAACAACCTGCAAAGGGGAGATCTTAGGGCGGCAGCACGCTTGATGCAAAGCCAGTCTAATGAGGGGGGGGGGGGGGAAATCCCAGCGAGTCGGATTGCCACAGGGACAGCTGACCACTTGGTTTCTGTCGTATTCTATCGACTTGGTGAAGTAGGGGCCAGAGATAGGGAGAGTACCAAACACCTGTCTTACAGCAGGCGTAAGAAATCAGGGAGCGTCGGATAAAGAAGGGGGCTCTGCAGTAGAGAGTCTTTTTGCAGTCCAGGGGGGGGGGGTGTGTGTGGAGAGAAAGCGGTGTAGATAGACTGGGATCCGGGCGGTGGGTCCCTAAAGAATTGTGCTTTTGGAGTTAATTCATTTTGACTAAAAGGCAGGGAAATCAAATTCTCTAGCGAAAATAGACAAACTTGGGTACATCTTTGATGGAGCAGGGCAGAAGGAACAACAGACTCTCCTCCAAGACACAAAAAATCTCGGAAGGGGTACATGACGAAGAAGCACTTTGTATTGTGTGACACTCAATCCGTAATGGCCCCTCCGAATAAGGAAAAGGAAAAAAGATAGTGCACCGTACCTGCAACGGTTCACCGGAAATGCCGGGGGCCTAAAAAAAAAAAAAAGGGAGTCTGAACAGTTATGTTTTAACCAACCGACACAAAATGAAAAAGGATTAACAAGAGGGGGGACAAACAAATACAAGGTCAGGGCTGCCACCTAAAAGGGGTGCCTAAAAAGAGACCGAGGTGGGAGGTTAATTAAAAAAGAAAGCATAAAAAAGGACCCACACCCCAGGAATAAAGAGACATCTGCAACACGAAAAAGCCCGCCCAGCGGACTCATAAGGGCATCTATAACGACCTAGACAAGGCCCTGGTATATTACCACTCCTAAATAGGGGAAAAAGAGACGATAAGAAGCCCCGTCCAATCAGGCGTAAAACAACAAAACTGAGTATAAGGGGGATCCCAGAGATATCGGTGTTTTTCGGGTCATCGCCCGCAGGATGATCAGCTTCGTCAAATAAAGGACCGACAAAGAGAGAAAAGACACAGCATCGGAATTGGCTATGAACTTTCTCAGGGCAGGTTGTGATGAAAATGTCGAAGGGTAGGCTTAATGTTCTAGAAAGCTGTTGCGCGACAGTCCGTCAAATAGCAAAGAGAATCTCATTGGAGGGAGAGTTGGAGGGGGCGCCTGCAGGGGGGCAAATGGTAACTACGTACCGGAAGACAAAAAAGCGTGAAGAATAAAAAGAATAAAAGGGCCAAGCAAAGCACGTATTGAGAGCCCACCAGGAGAAACCACTTTTAAGAGGAAAAAAGAATAAGGGCCAGCCATTCCTTAGCAGGAGAGAAGGCGCGCAAGGTAGCAGAGCCGTGCTGGACGGGGACTCGACATCATGTCTAAGAAACGTTAGGAAACGGAGGAGGGGGGGGTGACGGCCCCCTTGATCATGACGCGGCTTGTCAGCACTTCCCTGTAAGACTTATAAGACCAGACGGGACAACGAAGCGCCGCCGAAAAAAAAGAGGTAGGGGAAGCCCTTGAGTGAGCAAAAACTGGATGGGCTGGGGGGGAAAGTAATCAATAACCGACGGGTACATTAAGGGGGGTAGATCTTAATTGAAGGAGGCTGTGCGAAGGTCAGGAGATTTTTGGGGGAAAAAGGTGGGGGGGGGCCTGAAAACCCAGTGAAAGGACCGGCAAGGGGGGAGTTAGCTAATAACAACAAACAAAGGAAGGAAAAGAAAAATGAAATCCATTCTGGGTGGGGAGGTGGGCAGGCAATAAACAAGTACGGAAAGCGCGAAACATGCCTTAGATCAATAACGTCAGAATAAAAGTTTGATGCGGACTCCAAAAACCAAAGAAGGGGGGGGGGGGGGGGGGGGGGGGGGGGGGGGGGGGGGGGGGGGGGGGGGGGGGGGGGGGGGGGGGGGGGGGGGGGGGGGGGGGGGGGGGGGGGGGGGGGGGGGGGGGTGAGGATATTCAGTAGACAAATAAAGCGGATTAACCCGGCGGCGCTACGTCATAAAAACGCATTTGGGACAAAAAAGATAAAACGATGGGTTAAATTAGGCCAAGCTCGGTGAGAAAAATCACCTAAGAAAAGGGACGGATGCGAGAGGGGGCCAGACGGAGCAGGCAAGAAAAATATATTGCCTGAGGCGCCGCATGTATGGACGAAGACGGCATGGGGTCAATGCCTTGGGGAATCTTCGGGGGTCAGGCGCATCGTCAACGGTGACCAAGGTTAGGGGGGGGTAGGTAAGAGACAGAAGGTGTGGCTCCCGATCCCTCCTGGGAGGGTTGGTCGTCACTGGGGTGGGGGGTCCTTGCTGTCGTCGTCCGGTAAATCTGATAGGGCGGTAAAAGGAATTTTAGGTGAACACCTTGACGAAGGTGGGACTGACGTAAAAGGGAGCCAGAGGCATGGCTACAGAACGAACATCGGAACTGTGAAACAAATCCTTGGGTACTACCATGAAAAATGAGTGACAATGGGCGATTTAAGCGGGTCTGGTTTTTGTGGGTGGTGCGTGACAAGCCGGCCCTCGGGAGGGCCGCGAACACATGAATTATCTCACTGCGGAGTATGAAAAGGAGAGAAGAATGTTGTTGCAGGGTCTGTTGGGTACCGACCGGCCGGAGGGCCGGAAGGCTTCTGCAAGACAATCAGCTTGAATAAACGTAAACAGAAAAAAAACCAAGGCTTTGGTCATTGGTTGCGGAAATGGACTCGATTGGAAAGAAGGCGGGCGAACGGGGTGTGGGATTCGAATCTTAAAAGAGAAAGGGGGGTTGGATGGGAACTGGATTGCGTCAGTGTTGCTCGTAATGTCCCAACACAAGAAAAGCCACTGGGGAGCAACTTGTATTGATTAAAAAGCTTGGTAAATCTGGATCGGTGGGTGGCCCGTTAGGGGGTAGTAAGGGGCAAGGTGGTTCAGTGTTGTTTAAAAACAAATATCATGTCGGCAGTTTGTGACCGGCATTGATGGGGTGGATTCAATCTTAATACATTAAAAGGGTGGAAAATGACGCCGCCTCTGTGCAGTGGCCTTTCGGAGAGTACTTCGAATAGGGAAGTTGTGTTCACGGAAAAGCACATTTCCCTGATATCTATGGAGGACGAGATGTTTGAAAAGTGGGGGTCTTTATGGTTTCCGTGCTAATGAAGTGGTCACTCTGGCAACGGCCGGGGTTTAATACTAAGGGACGAGTCAGTGTATCAAACAACAAGAAGAAAGAGACTTCACCGCGGGGAAAGTACGAGGTAAGTTGTCGCTGGAGAGGAAATTGCATTCATCAAACGTCCTAAATTGAAGGTATGAGAGAACGAATCGCTTTGGGATCCTGGTCGATTGCAGAGACAAAAGAAGAAGTGGTAGGCAACAAAAAAGAACTGGAAAAGAGAAAAAGAGGTGGCGGAGAATTGAGGTACTGCTCTGCAACACTTTATGGCGAAGTTCCAAGCAGGGTGTCAGACAGGTGTACTCTTGAGAAAGCCGGTGCCGATTCAAAGCAAAAGAAAGGGACTGTTTCGTTTCTGGGCCCTTCTGGGGGGCACGTTGTAGGTGAGGTGAAGTTGGGGGGGGCCGCGGAAACCTGACAATAAAATGGTGTCAGGAAAGCAAAGGAGATTATACGAGCCTATAGTTTGGTGGATCGGATTGTTTGAGAAAATTCACCTAAACTCGCAGCAAGGAAGAAAAAAAGCACTAAGAGGTCCCTGGGGAGACCCGGTACGCCAAATTGAACTGGGGAATAATCACCGGGCACGTTGGGGTGAAGGGTGAAGAAATTTTTAAGGGGCGATACGGGGCTTTTCAGAATATCGAAGGCGCGTGCAAGACCACGAGGTAAGCAAAAAAAAAAGAAAAACAAAGAAAACAAAAGTAAGACTAGGGTTCTGTCCACCGAGGCAAAGACTATAAGAGATAAAGGGTGAAAAAAAAGAAATCGAACTGCTCGTCAGGGAAAACACTTTCAAGGAGGGAGAGGTGGAACTCAAAAAGGGAAAGTGTCTGCAAAAGGTGGGATGGTAGAATTCAATCGCAAACAACCAGAGGGGGAAAAACGAAAAAGGTGAAGTAAAACACTTTTTGGAAAAAGGAAAGAAGCTGAGGCGGGAGGGGGAAATTTTCTAATGGCGCAGCCGATGGGAAGCGCCACAGGAGAGTGACCGGATAAGGATGGAAAGGAGGGGGGAGGAAAACATCAGAAAATTAAACCAGGTGGCTGGAAAGAGAATCCCCTATTAGAACTAATTGTAATCGAAGCTTCTTCACAGCGAACCAGAAAAAAAAAGGAGAAAGTCGGGGGGCGGGGGGTTCATCATATTGGATAACGGCTTTCCCCAGAAATTCTGGGGTGGGTTTGATGGAGGGGGCCCACTCTGGGATAAATGCTTTTTGAGAAAAGGAGTAATGGTCCGGCCTTCATAAAAAGAGCACCACACGGGAGTCAGGATGAAAGTCATAGGGAGTGAAAACTTTAAGGAGTTGGTCCGTCTAAAAGGGGACACTCAGGAAGTGACTCAATACCGAGGGCCCGAAGGGTGCACCACCGCCCCTAGGAGATAGCATCGGGGGTAAATATCAAAGAAAATACTGGGACGAAACAAGGGTATTGTAAAACGAGAATTAAAGGAACCGGCCAGGCAAGGCGCAGCAAATATGGGGAAGAAGGGGGGGAAGGACTCGGTTTTGGAATGACCCCCACAAACCCAAAACAACCCCCCCCCACTGGATCGCATGAAGCGTTAAGAGGATTTATCAAAGCGATCAGACGCCAGGAAAGGTTACCACAAGTGGTTGTAGGTCTAAAGAGTCGAAGTAGCAAGAAGCCTCAACATCAAGGTGGGAAGAGGTAATGTGATCTAACAGTTAACCCCGGTAAAAATTTCAATCGATCCTTAAGAATCCTCCACACGCTAAAAAGGTCGGTTTTTTAAAACTGGTGGGCTATTGGACCCTTCTAAGGAAGAAATAAGTCACTACACTACGCTCCTAAGAGAAGGTTGAGGACATGCTGCCATACATACGAAAGGGCCGGTCCTTTCCAAAGCTAATAAGGGAAGCACAAAACTAACCGAGAAAAAGTGATCAATATAAATTGGGCCGGCGCCACCCCCCACCAGGGTGTGCCGGTCGTGTGAAAGGAAACCTCCGAAACACAGGGAGTCTAAACCCTAAAAGGGGAATTTTGGGGTTTTTAACAAAATAACTGGGAAGCCAAGGGAAAAACTTAAATCTTGTTAAAGGGAAAGGAAGACTCTGAGGGCAACTCCCAAATGAACCCCTTGGCTGGGGGTGAAAGACGACAGAACCAGGAAGACAGACTCACCTGGGGGGGAGTTAGGATTTTCTCACCAAGGACTGAAAGAAAAAAGCACGACTACATCAGAGGGAAGGGCATGCCAAGCAAACAATGGAAAAGGACTTGGGGGGGGGGATCGGGGGCCGAGCTGAAGATAGAGCAGAAGAAAAAAAAGAAGCCGGAATACCGAGAATCCACAAAAAAAAGGAAAGCAGGTGCGGGGGGGATGCTGCCTTTAAAGATAACATAAGAGAGTGCTGGGTTCTGTGAGACGCAGTGAGTGGTCAGTGGGGAGGAAGGGAGACACAAATACAAACACCAGGGGAAAGGACAATAGCAAAGAGCAAAAGCAGCATGGGGCGGGGAAGGGAAGTCCAAAGTGCATTGGGGAAAGATTAAAGAGTGAGATGGGGCTTCCGTGTCGAAACTGTAAGATGAAGAAGGGAGAAGGACGTAAAGGGGAGCACCGGAAGGGGTCAGCTGTAGAAAAGGGGATTACTTTTGACCGGCTTATCGAGGAACGACAGTACAGCAAAAACAACCAGGGAAGAGGGATCACAAATAATATAATGATACTGGGACAATCACCACGTAGGAAGGAAATTGCACAAGGCAGAAAGGGCCACCTGTTTTTTCAGTTGAAGAAAAAGCCGAACGGACCCGCAATCAAATCCATCCCCACGGGCGAGAAGGAAAGAAGGAAAAGGGTCTCAGTCCGGGAGGAGAAGACTGTCAGTATGCACCTCAGCGAACTCAGATCCGGGACCAGGCCAGGCCATGGAGTGACGTAAGACGCTCGGACTCTCTGCATCTTAACCCTCGGGCGCTTGGGGAGATTTATGTTATACGGGGGTGTGGTATCAACGCAGGCAGCCAGGAGACCACAAATGGGACGGAAAGGAGGTAATCAATCCAGAGCTGGGGTTGGGTGAACCGTTCGCATCATGAGGTAAAACCAAACGTTAATGGGTGGGGTGAAAAACTGATGGAGACTGAGAGGTTCAAATACTCTTCCAAGATGTGCAAATTTGTTTATGGCCTTCAAATGCCACCATCAGGAAAACATATGCCTTCCTGGGGATGGGAGCGTAACCACCAAGAGGGGGGATCCCCTATCTTCTTCAGGGTAAAACGCACTTAAGCCGCTTCCCTTTGGGCGGTAAAAAGAAATCCTGGGCAGAGATCCTCTGTGTAAGAAAGAAAAATAAAATTCAACTCGTTGGGGGGGAAGCAAGTGTGCCGAACTTCCAAACCAGCAAACAGTCTGCAAGGTGCGGACAAAAGGGGATTGGTGCTAAACTTAGGCGCCCGCCTTTCTCAAAGACCGCCCGGGGAAAATATCCTAACAAAGGGGGGGGGACTTGCTGGCCATCGCGAGTAAGCAAACGTGAAAGCGGGAATTGGAAGGATGGAATCTACTGGGGTCCAGTCAAGGAAAGCGCTAATGGAGGATAACTGTATGCGCCATAGGGGGGGCCTATTGGGCATTACATCGTCAACTTCCCAAAGGCGTTTGACATGTGTAGAGCGAGTGCTGTTTGATGGCTCAAATGAGCATCCTAGAGGTTTATCCCGCAGGGGGGGGGTCTTTTGGGGGGTGGTCAGGTACGCTGCTCACCTGGACCGGCAGGAACAACAGCAAAGGGAGGCAATAGTGATGCACGAATATGTCTCCTTTTGAGGGAAAGAACAGCGGAATGACTTACCTTCCCTAAAAAACGAGAAGGATTATCACAACACACTTGTGGTTCAAAGGAAAAAAGTAGTGAGTGATCGGAGGTTGAAAGGGGCCTCTTTCCTGGGGGGGGGGGATGGTTTTGGTGACCAAATGGCAAACATTAGCGGGGGGAAAGAAATAAGTATCGGACATCATTATGGGTTCAACTTCACTCGAATATGTTTGTGCTGAAATGTCAAGCGAGGAAGTTTCAGAGGTCTAAGACAAGGAGCTACTTTTCCCTAGTCTGAAAGTGGAACAAAAGACAGGTGCATGGATGGGGAGGAGTCTGTCGTTTTCTGGGAGAGAGCTGGGCTTTTGCCGTCTGTAAAAAACGCTGGGACTACGCAGGAAAAGTGGTGTGGGGGGGGGATTGGAGGAAGGGCACTCCTGTTCAGGGGTAATTCAAGCCGAGGTCTTTGGGAGGCAACGCGAGGGGGGGGAAGATTGGGGGGAAAAAGGGAGGTGGTGAAACTTGGGTCGGGGGTCCATAATTGTGGGGGGAACGTTTCCGGTGTTGGTAAAAAAACAAGAGAAGCATTGGAACTGGGTTTTCTCTGCCCAGAGGTTTCATTATGGTGGGGAGGGGGTACTCAGGAAAAGGGCTGTGGAGAGAGGGATGCGGTACTATTTTTTTTCAGAACCGTTAGACGGGTGGATACGAGGAGGGTCCGGAAGGAGGAGAACGATTTAAACTAGGGGGGAAATTGGCGTGAATGTTTCCTTTCGAAATGTCACGCGGGGGCAAAAGAGCTTGGCAGGGGGTCGGAGGGGGATATTTGCAGGGGGTGACCCGGCTGGCCATCGGACCAACGCCAGAACATATGAGAGGAAGGAATGGCGGGGGGCGGGCTATCCTCGCGGGCTCGATCGAATCACGGGATAGGAAAAGTATGGGTAACTCGCTTATGGGGAATTGGTCTAAGGAGAAATTGTCCATAGTGAGATTAATATCCAGTCAAATTGGCATCAACAGATAAAAGGGGGGGGGGCAGGTTGTCCGAGCCGTTTCGGGAGAAGCGTCCGTCGCACTGTGGGGGAAGAGTATCATTTTTCCACTTTTAATCTTTATATAAGTTCGGGGGGCTATAAAGAGGAACGTTCGGACTTCTTTGCCAGTGTACTGCATACTTCAGTAAGAGCTTTCTGCGGAATAAGAAAGGTAAACCAGAGGCTACGACAAGGCCTTGGGGGGTAGGTCTTGCTCAGGAATGGGGGGTCGTCTTAAACCAGAAGTGGGAGGTAAAAAAAAACAGTTAAAGGAAAAAAAAAAAAATCATTCATTCTGGGACTCAGCAACTTCGATGAGTGAAGAAGAATCTCGGAGGGGGAGGGGGGTCTGCGGTGGGGTTCCTTTTACTAATGAAAGAACAGGGAATTGTTTATCTGTCCGACGAGGCAACACGGGTTTACTCTTAGAGCGGGTAACCAAGAAAAATAATAGGGAATGTAAAAGATCTCAGGATGGCGCCGCATGCGCTTGCATGTAAGGACAGAAAACATGAAAAAAAACAGAAAGTCAGGGGATTCAGGATGAAAAACGTGGTCTTTGCGCCTTTCAAGAGACTCCACAAAAAACAACACTGCTACGGGGACCTGTGCACAAAATCACGACAGAAACGTGTCCATGGGGGGTGAAAGGGGGGAAGAGGTTGAGGCGGCCATCAAGAGTCGCGAAGGCGTCGGACCAGCAGGACTACGTGCACACCTGAAGTGGTCCCCTGAGGGGGATGGAAAAAATAAGAGAGAGAATTAAAGGGGAGGGGGACCCGGCGTCTGACTGCAGGGAGGAGAAAAAATTTATCAAGGGAAGCAAAAAAACGGAGCCCAAAAAAAAATCTCTTGGTTGGAAAGGGTTCCACAGTTGGCGAAGATTGTCTAAACGTGGGGGGTCACAAGGGTTTGGGGGGGGGGGTCTGCTTTATTTTGGGGGGCACCGATGCTTAAACGGGCCGCCACAAAATGCCTTACGAAAGCCCGGACAACGGACAGATATCAGTATGGCCGTAATCAAGATGCAGGGCCTTGAAGTCACAGAAGAAGGGCAGCAGCGACCGGACAAAGAAACTGGCGGTGGTTGGCCGAAGAAAAGGACAAGAGCATGAGGTGTGTGGGTTTTTTTGGGGGGGGGGGGGGGGGGGGGGGGGGGGGTGGTTTTGGTGGGGGGGGGGTTCGGGCGAGGTAATCGTAATGAAAAGAGTAACACTCTTCCGCATTAGGGGAAAGACATGGTCTAAAAAAAAAGGAAAAAAGTGCCTGATGCGCCAAGGGTGCAGAAACGATTGTTTCATTTCGCGGGTGTGGAACAAGTAAATTCTCTGTCGTGTAGAGGACGATTCACGTAGGTCCCATGATATAGGGCGGCGAGATTAAACAGAAGTGGGCTAGATATGGTACGAAAGATGAGCAGAAGGAATGAATAAGGAACGACAAGCCAAAACGTATCAAGAACCGGGGAAGAAATTGAGGGAATGGGAGACCGATGAAAAAAAAAACTGCACGGAAGAAAAAATGAGTAGAACCATCCAAAAGATAAGGGGAAGGGTTTCAAGGGTATAAATATGGGAAGGAAACGGGGAACAATCAAGCCAACCCGGGTCGCGGGGGGAATACGGGTAGCACAAATAGCGGCCACATCGAGGGATACCGGGACATTTATTTAAAACGGCGGAACCGTACGGCCAAAATACTCCTAAGGAAGAATGGAATGACCTTGGAAAGGGAGTAGAAGCACAAAGGTAACCATTCCATTTGCAACTAAGGCCAGAACACAGGTAATTCTAACAAAAATTTTCAGGTGTGTTGGTGTCATTTTTTACCAAAGCACATAAAAAAGAAAAAAAAAAGGCGAAAACACAAATTATTCACACAGAAATAGGGTCCACACAAAACTTTCAGCTTTGCCAAGCTGAGCAAAAACCGGAAAAAGAAGGGTGAAGGAAAAAGATAAAAATCTTTTCTTTAATGAAAAAGAAAGAGCAAAACTGACTAAATCCATCCACCAAACACAAAAAACACAGGGAGGTAAGGTATTGAAAGGCGAACCAGTCCGCACAAGCCCGGACCAATCGCCACCTTCAATCCCATTACGCAAAAAAACATGACAAGAGGGGGGGGGGGGTTTATTCTGAAAGCGAAAAGGGGGAAAAGATCGAACGGCTCAAGTCACGAAGGTGGGAGATGCCAAAAAGCACGGGGGAAGAGATTTGAAAAAAACCCATCAGCGGGAGGTACTTCTTTTGTTCAATCGTGAGCTGTGGATAAGGAGGTAGGTCAAGAAAGCAAAAAAATAAAAAAAACATTACTAACGGATACGAAAAAAGAGAGAACTCAGAGGAACATTGGCTGGAAAGGGAAAGTCAGGGGAAGGGGGGGAGGGGTAGGAGGCCGGGGAGGAGTTTCAAAAAGGAAAAAAATGGATGTGCGCCTTCCTTGAAAAAGCAAACTTCGGGTGGGGAATAGAAGGCCAAAATTGACGGGGCCAGGGCGTATTGAACTGTAAGAAAGACGGAATACAAAAATTAAATTGAACACCTAGAAATGATGAGTGTGCGAAGCTACTTCGGGAGGGGAGAAACCCCTTCTCAATCAACGGGCAAAGTTGAACGATAGCATTACCCCAAGAAAGTCCACACTCAAATGAAGGGTATGAGTCAGAGGGACAGGAGAGACAAGGAGCGAAATGCTTGCATTAATTTGACACCTTCTCTCCCCCAACCTTATCCGATGAACGAGCCGTCCCTTAGGTGACTTCGGGGAGAATGAGAAGAGTGAAAGAAAGTGGAGCGGTTAAGCTCGATCGTGGACCATTGAGGGCTGGGATGACTGTAGCACCTCATCGGCACGGTATAAAAAACAAGGGAGGGGGCATCCGGTTTGAAAAAAAAGGAATCAAGAAAGGATGTTGGGTGGCCGTTCGCACAAAACTTGATTGACTAAAACGAGCTGTACATTAAGGTTGAGGTTGCAAATGGGCTGGTTGCTTCGTGTCAAAGTTTCGTTGGTGGGAGATGGGTACTTCAAACCATAAAAAAGGGAAGCAGGGGAAGGCAAGGGGGGGGGGCTTGGTAACGACTGAGAAAAACAAAACAAAGGAGAGGAGGGAGGGAATTCTACCGGAAGCCATCCCTAGTATTCACTGCGTGGAGGGTCAGGACCCAAAGAAAAAAGCGATGAAAGAAAAAAAAGAAAGTCGCATCATTAATAACATAAAACCTTCGGACATCTTGTTATGGGTGAATCACAGGTGGGGGGACTGGGGAAAAGAGTACAAGCCTAAAGAAAAGGTCGGACAGCCAAGGAAGGTACACTCGCCGCTTGGGTAATTCCCGGCGGACGCTGAGCTAACCATAACAAGGTTCAAAGCGATAGGAATGCAAAGAGTGACTGCGGACTAGAGGAATGAGGGACAGGCAAAGAAGAATTCTCCGTCCTTAAAGGAGCAATAAGGAGCGAGTAGTGGTCCCATGAGGACAGCATTCATCCTAATGCTTCTAATTGGGGGAAAGAGGGAGTAGAAGAACTTCCTGCGGGCCTTGACTTGGGGGGGGGGTGAAAAGCATAGGGAAAAGGGGTCGCCAAAAGGAAGTTTTCGGAAGGGGGGGGGGGGTGGGGGGTTTGGGGGGGTGGCATGTACCTGTTACGTACGTGCTTGTATTGGCTCAAGGACACGTGATTTTGGTGAACGATGGGGGGGAACCGGGGGTGGGTAGGTCAGGGGGAAAAGCCAATTGGAAAACTGTCCGGCGACCGCAACCCTCAAACTTTATATAAAGGGAAAAGGGAGCGGTGAGAGTGAACGGAGTAGCACAGCCCCATCTTAATTTCTCTATACCGGTAGAGAGAAAAATAGAACTCACAAAAGCAACGGGGGGGGGGGGGGCAACTTTCACGAGCCAAAGCTGAAGGGATAGGGGGTGGAGGAGTGTCCGGGATAAGTTTGGGGAGGGGAAATTGGGGCTATGAACAGGGACACCTGGGGAAGCCCGGCGATTTGAATGCAAACCAGGGTGATGGGCTGGCCGGCATATATCAACGTAAACGCGCATTAGGAGTTTGCTGTGGGACCGAGGCGGATTTAACGCGAGGGGAAAGGAGGAAAAAAGTCGAGAGATTAAATAGCGTGCGGAAACTACCCAACCCAACAGGGTCATGACGGCATTACGATTGTGCGGAGGGAGTGGCATCTGGGTTGCTCCTGGGTTGAGAACAGACTAATATGAGAGAGGTTGTTTGTCTGGGGGGGTGGGAGGTGTAAAAGGAAATGCTAAGAAGGGGATTCCAGAAAAGCAAAATGCTTTTTAGGCAAAACGGGACAGCTTGAAAATTGTTGGAGTGGCGTGACCACTGTCCGTGTGCAGTTTGGGGGGTAAAAGAAAAAAAGATAATTTCCAGGAGTGGTCCACGCATAAGTGTTGCAGCGTAAAGCGGGGGGACTTGGAGTTTAAAAAAAGAAGGTCAGGGTTTCGTTTCTCTTCGGACGAAAGCGTTGCGTACGGAGATTTGGTTCAGAACGAACAAATGGAAAGATATGGAGGAAGGGTCGGAGGGTGGCAAACCGGAAAAAAGTGCGGGCGGGGAAAACTATTCTTTATTTCCCACGATGCCTGCCAATATGTCAAGCTGAAACCAATATCTGGGGGAGAATGTGCTGGGGGAAAGTGGGAAACGGGAACCTGCGGGAGCACCAGAGCTAAAAACACCATGACCAAAGCTCTTCAGGAGACTAGTGATTCAAGAGAGAGCAGCCGACCTTGGTCAGTCACATCACGTTTAAGGGAACTTATGGTTCAAAAAATCGCGGTGGTCCTAGAGAGGGAAGTACATGAGAAACAAGGGACCGGGGGTAACCCCAACTCGGAAACTGTAAAGCTCACCATCTTGAATGAACGGGAAGTCCAGGAAATAGAAATGTTGAAAGCAATTCGTAGGACAAAGTAATGTTTCAGACAGTCTTGGTAAAGCTGGAAAGGAAAAGGGGTGTTAGGGAAACTAAAACTATTCGGGGAGGTGCACCCTTCTTTCAGGCATGTAGGGGCGTGAGGGGCAGACTGACGACGGGGGAGGAATGGGGAAATTCAGGCGACCGGGGGAAAAAGGAGAAGAAAGTCTGGGGAGATAATGGCGTTATTCGCGTTGGATGAATGAGGTCAGGTGAGAGACGGGGGTAATTTGACAACCCATTGAAGAAAACCAATAAATGTGGTACATAAGAACCCAAGGGGCAAGGGAGGACCGACCACAATAAGAGGGGGGGGATGCGGGGAGCCGCCACTGGAGCAGGGTGGGTGCAAATGGGGGAGGGTGACAAGGACAAAGATCGTCGGTTGGGGGGGGGGGGGGGTGGTCGCGATGGAGGGGAAGGGTTGTGGGTGCCGGCGATGAACGAGAGGAAAAGGTGGGGTGTGGTGGGATGTCAATTGTGCGGTTACGTGTCGTGTGCCCTGTTCCCCGACCACAGAGTTTAAGCAGGAAAGAAGAGATGGAATTTGAGGGACCGCAAATTTACGATTCGGAAATCGGCTCTTTAGCAATGAAGTCGGCCACGCAAAAGGGCTGGGCGCCTTAGTGTATGTAAACACCAACTGGGGGGGGGTGTGGCTTGTTTTGTTTGTTGTGTGGGGGGTGTGAGCGGTTTCTTGGATAATTGCGAGGCGTGTGTTGTGGGTTACGGGTGGTGTGTTGCTTTAGGTTGGGGGGTGTTTGTGGGGGTGGTGGGTTGGGGGTGTTGTTTTCGGGCCAAAAGCAAGGTCAAGACGAGAAGTGACCCAATAGGGGGGAAACACGGGTATTACGGGGGGAAAGGCATCTAGAAAAAAACACACTGCAAGGGGGAAGAGAGAGAAGTGGGACGCAGAAGGGGTTAGAAATAAGGGACAGAAGAATCCGGTTTTACACAATTGGGGAATTGTGAGCCATAACCTATAAGGAGAATGGCGATGCGAGCAGTGTCGTCCTTATTGGAAAAAGAAGGAGACCCGGGGATTAAAAAGCCTGATGATCCAACGTGCACAGTGAGGTGGGGAGTTAACCGCTGCGGCGGGACTGAAGGATCCGGTTGCCTCTGGAGAGAAAAAACCACTCAATGAAATTCTATCTTGTTACAGACACGGTGGGAAACAGGAGGAGTCTCTCACGCGACCAAACCAACGACAGTATAGACTCCCTGGTGGTGACGGGGTCTCTTTTTGCACCGGTGTTAGATAAGCGGAAAGAACCCACTGGGCGGGGTCGATGAACAGAACGCGTTGAACAGGCGGAATGAAAAAAAAAGATTCGGGGCTGGGGTGTTCGGAGGCTGGGCGGTGTCCACTGTGGGGCGGTACCCCGGACACGGCGTATCGCGACACTCGGGTTTTGACGAACAACTCGCAAAGCAGAATAAGCATACAAAAAAGGGGGTGCGAGGAACTCAGCTTGATCATAATCGGAAGTGGTAAAAGAAAGGATGCATTGGGGTTCGAACTTGAATGCGTGGGTGATAGGGAGTAGGTGCGGACGCCAGCAAGTACAAGCAATGAGATTGAGCGCGTGCCCCAGAACTCAAATTACGTGGCCTGGGGGGGGAAAAGGTGACTCTCCAGAAAGATAGTGATGATGGCGCCGGAAGGAAGAAAGGGGAGCGCTCACGATAATTACTTGGGCTCACTGAGGCGGGGGGGGGGTATGGGCTATCGCCGGGAGGGGGGGGTTGTGTACCATACTCAGGAAGAGTCCAAGAGCGGCACTCAAGAGAAACGAGGGTGTAGGCTTTCCTTCCATTTTTGTCAAAAGGGGAGGTGAAAACTAGATCATCATTGGGACGAAAAAAGAGAGGCTACTCGGTAAGGTGTGAAACTGCACGTTAAAGGGGTGGAGAGAGTAGCCCAAGTATCGTATCGCAGGGAACAAAACGGGAGGTTAATTTTATTAGAACCCTCGAAACGAGAAGCATAAAGTGGGAAGAGATCATACTTATAGAAGAGAGATAGACCAATTGCGCATCCCAGTAGAAAGATTAGAACAGGGTTAACTGTGGGTCTCCTCAGAGAAAGAGGGAGAAATTTTATTAACTCCGCAACAATAGTCCTCAACAAATAAAGTTGCTGCCGTTTGACCATGCGGTCTTGGTTGCAGAAGGGACCTAGGCTGGGGGGGAAGAATCACGGCTCTCCAAGAAAACGAGGCATGACTGGAGAGATGTCACAGTACGGTGCAAAAAAAGGACGCCTATGGGGGTGAAGACTGTCACGGGAAGAACCAATCTCTTCCCTCGAAAAAACAACAAAAGGGGGGGTGATAGAACAAGGGGTGTACTCAGAAAGAACGACGCTGAAGAAGCGGAAGTGGGCAATAGAAATGGTGGGGCCTGCTACACCCAAAGGATTAAACCTGCACGCCGTCCGGTATCGGGAAAAGAAACCGCCGAGCAAAACAAAGCGGAACAAAGCTGGGCAATTGAGAGGGAGCTCTTGTCTGTGGGGGAAGCAAGATCCGGGGACCTCCAACCGGCAAGAAATACAATCACCCGCCGGAACGGCAAGAAACGGGACGCTAAGGGATCGACAAAGAACCAGCGTCCCAGTTTGGGCGCAAACAACAAGACTGTGGAAAACGGAGTACAAAAGATTACAAAGGCTGAGTGTGCATCAAAATAGAATAGCAAAATACGAACTTCGAGAGGGGGGATCGGGGAGGCACCACCAAGGAGAGCAAGCACCAACAAGAAGCGAACGACAATCGAGCACTAAGAGGTGGGGGGGGAAAGAAAAGGGGAGGAAGGGGCGAAAACCGCAAGGGAAAAGGGGTCTGGGAATAAATTGAGTGGGCCGGGGCCGACGCTAGGGGGAAGGCGAAGTGTTTAGACCGGGGGAAAGATATCGAAAGGACAAAATTCCGGAGCTCAGGGATGGATTCCACAGCCACGCGAAGGGAATGGTTTCGTCCTACAAGGGAAGCCGAAATGCAACAAGCAGCCAGCAAAAAAACAAAAGACCGCTCCGAGGTGCTTTTTGGGGGGGAGCTGGGAACCTGGGCATGAGGTCTGTGGATAAACAAATCGCGCGCCGGGAAGTCCGTGAATGAACATGTGGTGTGAAATATAGTTGGGGTAAGATTTCTTTCCTATTTTGTAAGTGTCATCCAAGGGGTGCAAAAAATAGGCGTTCTCACAAGGCGGGGATGGAACAGGGTCAGCCAGACAACGGGGCAAGAATAGGGATCAAAAAACGTCTAAAGTACCCAAATGATACCTTCGGAGAGGAGGGGAGACGGGGAAGTGAAAAAAAAAAAGAGAAAAACAAAAACACACTATCAATTGGATAGTGAAATGCGACAAGCATGTGCATACGGTTGTGAATGCAGTTGCTATGTTGCGTATTTCGGACAAACGCGTACTAGGTGTTTTAAACGACAAACAAAAAATGGGGGGTCCGGAAGGGGGCCACCCAACAGGTGGACAAGCGGGGCGTGTGGGTCTCCAAAGTGACACTTGATAGTCTGAGGTACTGCAAGCGTGCGTAGAGAGTGGGGACAGTGGGGTAATAGAGAGGGGGCCTAGGAGACCTAACAAGAAGGAACCAAAGGATTGCCTTTAGGTTCAGATCGAGGGGGTTGCCTCAAGAATAACAATCATGCAAAGATCAAAGGCGCTAAAGACCCGCTTCGACGTCACCAGTTGGGCCGGGGGAATATTGCACTTTAAAACACGCACAAAGCATGGACCCTTCCACCAGGGAAAAAACATAAGCCGACATGAGAGAGAAGGCATGGCGAAGTTTCTCCGCCACGCCCACTATGCATCGCTCAAGAGGGGGAGGAAGGGTGAGCAGGAAGGGGTAAAAACTGAACGGGCTTGTTCTTGGAGGTGCTAAAACAGAAGAGACAACACTAACAGGGCGGGGTCTCTGCTCACAAAGTACGGGGCCTTGGGGTAGAGTCGTGGAGAAGGAGAAAGCTCATGGGAATAAATCGTCTTACCAGCGTGGACATATTAGCCGACCTGTGTCGGGGGTGGGGCGTGCAAAGTAAGTGGAAGAAGCGAGAAGAGGGTAAAGAACAGAACAAGGGGTCCGCACTGGGGTAAATCAATGACTTACTGGTTTTGGGAAGGGACAACAATGAATCACCAAGAGAATTTGGAGAGTTCTTAAATTGGAAAGAGGGGTAAACAAGAGTTTTGACATTTATGGCCTGAAAAACGCCACCAGGACTCATAGCCCTCAGGGGAGTGTACGGGGGAAATGTAACAACAAAAGGGGGGTCTAGAAAATAGAGATGCGAACTCCATTAATGAGGGCCCTGAAGTTTGGGAGGAAAGACCAAACACAAAAAGAGCGGCGGCGAAAACTGGGTCCATTAGAGTCATCCAAATTCCTGCAACTATTTTTGTGTCAGGGCGGATTCGAACTGAAGAACCAAGACGAAGGTTACAGGGAGGGGGAAAAGAATCGTGGGACTTCTTACGCCATAGGGGGTGTTGCTAACGTCAAAGCACTGCATTCCACGAGAAAAAATATGGGCACAAGACAAACAGCTATAGAACGAATAAGGAGAGGGTCTTATAACAGAGGTACTCTTAAGGGTTACCAGTAAAGACATGCCTAGGGAAGCGCCTTCACGGCAGGGAGATAAAGAGGTTTCTGGAACTGGGGAGTGCGCGCATCGTTAAGGGGAAAAGGGCGGGTGATCATTTTGGTGCAGTACTCGAACGTACTGAGTTTGATGGGAATCAATCCTGAGGGTGTTGTAACCTACTGTGGGAGTTGTGGACGGGGGGGGAACTCCTTACACATTCTCTGATCGGCAGGTGGTATCGCAACAGTCCCCATTGTGCCAGAATCGAACACTGTGATGGACAATCGAAAAAAAAAACCGGGGGGCTTTGGACGAAGGACAGCATATTAAAAAAAAAGAAGAAAGCAGAGAAAAGCTAGATTAATCAAAAACGGCACGTGAAACGTTCTCGAGCATGCCCGCGAGGCAGAGGGTGCGAGTGGAAAGTTCCGTTGGTATGATGGGGGGGGGGGGGGCGGGAACGAATCTGTACGGGCAACCGCAGGGCGTTCGCAGACCGAAAGGAGCCTGAGAAAGGCGCGAGTCAAAAGTTTGTCAGTTGCGTTGGGTCTCTTGCCGGGGGGGCACCGGCGGGGAAGGTCTAATCAAACGCGAAAGAAGGTGACCCTAGCGTAGGCGACAAACCCCACCATGGAATGGTAAAAATGTCGCTGTTTAGAATTGGCGCGGAGGGAAGCGGGTCGGCTGCTCGGGTGGGACAAAAAAGGCTGAGAAGAAAAGTTATCTAAAATTGGTTTGGTGGTTGCTGGATGTGTCCTTTGAGCTTGTCACTTAAAGAAAAGGGGAAAGGTTTGGGGGGATCAACCTCTCCTGACACTCTGTATGGGGGGGGGGCATGTCGTTGGATCCTTTGGGCCTCTTTTAAAGGGTGTTGGTAAAACCTATCTGGGGAAGCATTAGGTTGTCCCTAGACTGACATGAAAATTGGCGTGAAACCAAAAACCACTGGAGACATGTAGGTGACGTTGGAAAGGCTGCGTTAGGGCCTGATTAGGTTTGTAAATGAACTACATGGAAAATGTGCATATCGGCTTGATTAGGGAAGGTCTTTTGTCTCACAAGTAGGGAGGGGAGTGGAGTGGGAAGTATTGTGTCCGGGAAAAGGGCCCATATTTCAGAGCCAACGCATCACGGTGGCGAGGGGGAAGGTTGGGGGCGTAAATTTTTAACTGACATTCGGTCCATCGGCTCACCATTCCTAAAAAAGAGCTAGCACGAAAAGGAAGTTCTGGGAGGGTCGTAGACCTTGTCTAAGGAAGGAGTCAAAACGTTGGAAGGTGAACTGCTCGAGGTATCTCTTTGGTAATATCGATGGCCATGTATTTAACCCCATGACAACCAAAGGGGGGAGGAAAAGGGCAGCTAATCGTTTCTTCATGAGGCCTTTCTACGCGCGGCCGGAGAAGGGAGGAAGTAGGGGCACAAGTGTGAAAGAAATATTTCTCTTGATATCTCGTTCAGATGGGGAGACATACGGGGGAGAGGCTTAAAAGGTCTGGGCCATGGTAACACGGGATTTTAAAGAAACGCGTGGGATACAAAACCTGTTCAAGAGCCATATTAATGGGGGCTGAAGAAGGGTAATGTGGTTAGAGGGGGAATTGGGAAGCCTAATTCATTTTGTGGCGGAGAAAACCGTTTCCGCAATCCCAAAAGAAGTCCAAGTCAAGAAAAAAGCCAAGGGAGTTCCAGAAAGGGAGAAAAATAGGGAGTGGGGGGAACTGCAAACTACCTCGCTTTGGGTTGGCGGCAGGGGAAAACTCCTTTGGAAGAAAAAGTACATTAGAACTTTTTTGAATCCTAGAAAAAACGGAGCAAAAAAAGGGGGGGTTACAATCTGATTTATTTTTCATCCCAAAGAAGGGCCAATCCACTTGAAAGGGAAAAGAGAGGAAAGAAGGACAAAGGAGACTCGAAAAGGGAGCACAGGGAAAAAAGAGAAAAGCCTTTGCCAATCTGAAATTTAGGCAAACGTGGGCTGTGGCGCCG
>Ga0179593_1530424_pt1 | contig 19640 bp, 21 predicted proteins | sample CZODoug2_1_08_16_FD_185931 | JGI IMG/M metagenome (GOLD analysis project Ga0179593, IMG submission 185931) | Vadose zone soil fungal communities from Angelo Coast Range Reserve, California, USA - CZODoug2_1_08_16fungal (PacBio error correction) | ecosystem: Environmental > Terrestrial > Soil >...
TATATCTCCTCTCGCCGACCCAGAAAGGGGAAGTCACTTGACAACTACATCTGGCTGCATAAAGAATCCCTATCACCCACCACCATTACACGAAACAAAAAGGGTCGAGCCCGATCTCCCAAGTCCAAGGTATCACGCTTGATGAGGCTCCGACCATCTTCGTCCGGAAGACGTGATCGACAAGGATGGACGCGCGGAGAACGCAGAGGCATTAAGAAAGGCCTGGACAACGACCATCGGGCGGCGGAAACGCCTGGTTCGGAGATGCTGCTCATAGAACCGCAGGCACGGGGGTCTCCATATGCCGTCATATTGATGTCGGAAAAGAAAACGCCTCCACCAACCTCAAAGGAAAAAGTAGAGGAGAAAAGAAAAAACCATTCTTATCTTCCCTTCGTCTACCATAAGCTCCCGCCCTACCGAAACGAGACTAACATGGGAAAACTTTCACCCGTATCAACCATGGTACTAAACTGAAACTCTCTGAAAAAAAACTACGAGGATTTTCGTACCAGTATGAGGGAATCGCCGGGGAGGGTCCAAAGGGAATGGAGCGTCGGAGTATTGCAGAGCGCGGTGCAACCCGAAACAACAAGCGCACGGGTTTGTGGGGGTTTGGTGTGGTGGGGGTGTTTTGTGGGGAGGGGCGGGAGGTGGTTGTGTTTAGCTCGTACCTATCTTTCTCCCCACTCAGGATCTTGGTCCGATCCGGAACAGGCGCGGAAGGACGAAAAAAGGAACGTCTCATGTCAGCCTCATTAAAGGAGTAACTGCGACGAACCTGAAACTTCCATCGGGGCAGGGCCTGGACGGTGCTTCTGCTCCTAGCCTATGGCGGGCGATGAGGGAGGGAGGGGGTATTCCGCCGTTTTTCAAGACCATGAGAAAAGAAACGCTCTATGAAGAAATTTCACTAGACGGACCTGCAATTCGCGGGCAATCCGGCAGGGGTAAGGGGGGTACGCGCTCCTCACTTCGGCACAGATTGCACAGCTTGGACAGGGATGAGGAAAAGAAGAACGACTTGATGAAACCGGACCTGGCTGCCAATACGTGCAATTCGCATTGAACCCTCGCGAAGTGGCAAGGGTTGGGCCCACCCGAACATCGAAAAAGCCGGAAAGTGTCTCTCCGGCGCTGCGACCACTGGCCCATCCGGGTAGCATTATTTTCGATCGAGAAGGGAATCGTCCAGCAGAAACTTCGGCTGGGTGGCCGTGACGCGTGCGAGGGACGCCAGGAAAGCAGGTCCATCGTCCAAACAAAAAAAAAAAAACAAGCAAAAAAAAAAAAAAAAAACGTGCCCTAATAAAGAGGGAAGAGAACAGCGTCTCCACCGAGAATATGTACCCTTCATCGCTAAGGCGGTTCGTTTATTGAAAGAACCGCGCCTCGGTGCCCGGCACGACTGGCCAGCACGTCCTACCTGGCTGTAACAAAAGAAAAAGTGGTTATCCGTCACTACGTCAGTCGCTACTCAAAGAGAATGGTCTGCGCCCCTTATTTCACCGAAGAACGCGAAACTTCTAAAACAGAGGCGCGGATCCCTCTTGGGTCACGCTTCACGCGAGGAGGGAACGAGGTAGCGCAGAATGCTCAGGGGTTAAAAAGGCCTCTTATCGGTGGCCAGGGCCTGCTCGGATTGCTGGGCCAGAGGTCGTAGCATCTGCATTCCCGCGTGGATTTAATTGCGGGCTTTAAATATGATTTCAATCAGTTTAAGGGTAAACAAAACAGCAAAACGTGACGATAGGGGGGGAGAAAGGCCTATACGAAAAATGATGCGCACTTACTTAGGCACCAGAGAAGGTATGGGGGTTGAGATTTCTGCGAAAAGAGTCGGTTTTCTCAGGTCTCACAGGCGGGGGGACAAACGGTCGGTAATCGCACGACGAAGCCTGCTTTGAGACCGCATGAAATAGGGAACGTCTGGGAGAAATCTCTAACCTAATGGCTTGAAAGGGGCTGGCGCACCACTGGGCGATTTTCACATCAAGAGATCCATCGTTATCGTAACGCGCTGGCCAAAACCGGTGGCGGATGATCAAAAAGCGTTGCATGAAAACGACGACGATAAAAAAAAAAGATCAACTACCCCCTTTATGAAGAGCGTGATTCGGTCCAGGCGCTTCGGATGACCGTGATGTAGGAGCAGAAACGGTACATGGAGTCGCAATGTCAGGAGTTGCGGCCGACCCGTGACGGAAGAGCTTCCCGCAGCGCCTCGATGCCAACCACCCCATTATGGCTGGCCGAAGGTCTTGGGGTATTAGCCGTCGGCCACTGCGTGGGCCGGGTCGCTGATGGGAATCAGTCGTCCACCTTGACCTCGAAGAAAAAAGCTAGGGTGGCAACGTGTGATAAGGGGCATCCGGGGGAGAATTCGCTAGATGCGTCCACGCGCGTGCTCATGTCGACACCGCGCAGACATGTTCATCTCTCTCCACAAAAAAAATAGGGACGAGATACGCTGCAAGCGTTATTGATGCGCGGAAGTAAGTGGTGCATTATAGGCACGAGAAAAACATCGAGCAGGATAAAACGAGCCAAGAACTGCAACTTTCACCAATACTTCCCTCGGTCTTCGCTGAGTCCCCAATTTGGACTAAGAAAGGCATCAAGAGAACCCGCGTTATTCAAGCCTGGCCGCCGCAACAAAAAGAACCGTCGGCCAGCAAAAGAATGGTCCTTAGAGAGACGAGGATAAGCTGGTAATCACAGGGGGAACATCAAAAAATCCACATTGCCGAATATCAGAGGACCGGTGAATGAAAGACTTGAAACCGACAGGTTCGTCGACGATCCTTAAGAATCACCAAGAAGAGGAAGCAATCAACAGGGGGTAGATGCGGGAGATGTCATTTCCGCGTAAAAAGCGGGAAGAACGCGACTCCATCACAGAAAAAACATCGCAAAGAAGCTGAACCTGCCGACCGAGAAAGAGCGTGATCGAGGAAATCGCAAGTTACGCCGGCGGCCGATACCGTAAGGAAAGTATGTGGTAGAGAGCGAAAAAAACGGCTATGACCTTTCAGCATCCGGCAAAGAAGCCAGTGCAGGAGGGAGGAGGCAGTTCCGAGAATTCCCACGGACGAACGTGACACCTTCTCCACCGAGGGCCCGAATCCAAATCCATCCCCCTCCGAATCAGCCCACTCCGCAGAAGAGAGTTAAGGAAAGAGCACCTATCTCGTAAGAATAAATTTTGTGGGAAAGTCATCCGAAAGTGCGCCTCTAATCCCCGGAAAAAGCAAAAAGCCGAATGGTTCACAACTACTGCCGCGGGTGTAGGCAGACTCGATCAGAGGCGGATGGCGTTGCTAATGTAGGAACGCGAAAAAGTACGAGGCTCGGGATAAGCGGGCAACAGAAAAGAAGAACGTGGGTCACTCTGGACCACAGTAAGAAAAAAAAATACTCGCCTCGGTCGGGAAAAGGATTGGGTCTTCCAATAGGCCGGGGAAAGCCCGTGGGAGGCCGGCCGGGAAAGGATGAAAAGATTCTCGTTTGCGGGCCGGGCAGATCCGTCGACGCCGAGATCTTGGGTCTGAAAGAAGAGACGCGATGCATTTGATAAAATATCGTTTCGCGATGGGGATCAATAACAGGGCGACGATTTCGTCTTTCAATGGGGTCGATGGACATAGCAAGTGCGGAACACCCTGTCACTGTTCTTAAAAGGAAGGAAATTGGATTACGGACAGAGGCCCCGCAGTCATGCCTATGGCGCCCGGGGAATGTCGAGAGCGAGCCTGGAAGGGGAACACTAGGTGAGATGTTCTCTGGCCTCAAACTGCAACCCGGCGCAGGGGAAAAAAATAACTTTGTCTTAATTGGCACCTACTGCCAGCAAAAGAAGGTCGTTGATTTGAATTCCTAAGTCCTGCATCTGGCAGACTGGAAAGCGCGCGTCCGGCAAGAAAGTCTAGCGAATCCTAATTGCTTTAACCGTAGGAGGAAATGAGCTTCATGAAGGCCGAGGACAGAATCACGGCTCAGAGCGACCCGGCTTCATTCCCAGGACGAGCCTTGGGCTTGCATTAGTAGAACTCGCGAGGCAGCAAGTCACCTGTCACAAAAGGTCCCCCGTGAAGTTAATTCCCGAGTATCCCTGACACCGAACCCGGCGTTCAGGACTGAAATTTACTCGAGGATAGCTTCCTTGAGGAAACTTCAACGCGGCGGTAAGTAACAAGAATGGTCGGGTTGGGGATCGTAAATATCGGAGGGAACCCAGGGGGGAAAGGTTGCCCTGTGATCAAAGAAAGCAACTCAAGCTTCACTTGAACCGCCCTGGGACCCAGCATAGGCCGATATACATTGCCGCGCTCGGTAGAATTGGTGCATGGAAAGAATTCTGTCGGCAACTGGGAGGCCCGGTTTGACTTGGGGGGAAAGTGAGCAGATAACAGGTAGGCGTCTTGAAAAAAGCTCGAAGGGGCGCGAAATGGGGGTCGCAAGCTGTCCGGGGGAGGGAGAATGTTCGTAGGGGCAGTGGCCCGCAACTGATAGGTTTTGGCCGCCAAGCTGAGGTCTCGAGGGAACAACATCGCGCGGCGCCAAGAACCGCTTCGGCAAGCGCCAAGGGTGGCCGGACTTGAAAGGGGATCGAATCGAACGGCCGAGAAGGCACAAAAAGTGTGGTCACTCTACGTAGAGGTTAATGTGGGGCCAGCGCCCTTCGCCCCTCATCCGAAAAAAGGGGCCTCCTAAAGATATGCGCGGTAGAGAAACGTTGGGGACGAGGGGGGTGGGGGGTTAGAGTGATGCCCTGGACGGCGGCTGAGAAAAAAGATGTCGGAGGACGGGACGAAATACGTTAGGTAGCAGACTGGGACGATACTAAACAACACAACGGAGGAAAAGAGAGGAGCTACTTCGCCAAGACTGAGTTGTGTGGTCCCACCGGGAAAACCGTACAGGGGGTATCAGACAAGGCCATTCACCCACAAATTAAACAGCGAACCACTGTGATCTAATCCTAGGAAGCCCTCAGTTCCCCGGCCACTCTTAGGATAATCCGCAGTAGGAAGCTTAAGACCGCTAAATATGACTTGTCTCAGGGATAGTCTCTTCGACAGAATTAAGACATCCCGAAAGATCCTTCAAAACTACTTGTAGACGGGTTCCACGTGCCAAGGGCACTCCGTACTTTAGGGGGGGGCGGATCATGAAACAGCCCTGCCAGATGGTTGCTGGCCCAATATCCCTGGAAGTGGGCACTGCCCCGTCACTACCTTCGATCAAAACTAACCTCATGGAAGTCAAAAAAGTTATAGTCCCTGCCCGGTCGTATCTAAAATCAAATCACTCGTAAACGATATCTTCGGAGAGGGGGAAAGGGAGTATGCACCATGGCCGACAATCGGGGGGGTCAACCCGCCATGCAGCGCTCTGGCGTGTCAGGAAAAGATCTTGGAGAAAAAAAACTCGGGCGTAACCAGGCTGAGTGAAGCGATCGCTGAGGGTGACGAAGCGTCGTTTACATGACGGGGATCTCCAGCTGGAGCGGGGGAAATAGGGAAAAAGGATCGTAAATCGGGTTTGAAGGAGGTCGCGGCGGGAACCAAAATACGGAGATCCGGGGGAATTGGAATAGGGCATGGGAAAGCCAGGAAGTGAGTGCGACGGCCTGACAGGTTTCGGGGAGGCAAAAATAAACTGTCACGAGGGGGACCAGAAGGGTGCGTCTGCGCCTCTTGAAGGGACAATGCTCTTATGATTCCGCCGTTTTGGAACCTCGTGAGCCGGGTGCTGACGCGGCTGCATCTAGCTTTCGCCACAACTTCTTGCCAAGTCGGTTCAATCCGAAGAATGGAAGGAATCAGCCGTGCCGGACACGGAGGAACAGTGCGGGAGGATTCAAATCTTCCTAACAGACATACGTTCTGAGAAGGAGGATGGGACACGTCGCAGGGGGCGTTTTAAAAAAGCGCCGAGTTCTGTGCCGCACAACAGGCACACACCCCAAAACCAACAAAAAAAAATACAAAAAAAACCAAACCACGCCCCCCACCAAAGAAAAACAACCCCCCACCCCCAAAACCAAAACCCCGCTTGCACAAAAAACCCAAAAACACACAAAACCACCACCCCAGAACCCACCAACCCAAAAAAAAAAAAAAAAAAAACAAAACAAAGAACCCCCCCAACCCAAATCGTGCCTTTACTAGCCAGAGCAAAACATCCGAGGGTTTGTAATATGAAATGCGGGGGACTCTAAAGAAAAGTCTCTCTATAACCGGAGGGAGATATAAGAGACCAATTTAAATCTTCTCACTGGCCGAAATCGCGGAAATCCCCTCGCGCCCAAGATATCAGAACGAGGGCACAACAGCATCGCTTCCGAGTGTTTCCCGGGGATGGAAGCCGGAGATAGTCCGCGCCGCTCAAAAAACGGGCGAACCTGAAGTTGAGAAGATTCTGGCACAGGAAATAAAATCTATGGGGGGCATCAAGGCAGGGTGACTGGGACATAGTAGGCAAAGGGGTCTCAAAGTGGTAACCGATATCCTGCCTCCAAAAGAGAAAGAGCGACTTTGGCCACGACTTGCAAAGGATAACTGATTGTGTACGCAATTTCGAGGCGCATGGGACCCAGCCTCCTGTCTAACTGAAGAAAAAAAGAAAAGGGAATCCGCCGCAAGGGACTTTGCGGCCCAGAGCCGCAAGGGATGAGACTATTACGCTTAATGAATGGGAAAGAGAAAAGGTAAAAGACTAAAAGTTAAGAAGATGAAATTAGTCGGAGGCGTGAAGGAAATGTCGAAAAGAATAGGTAGGGGGGCTTTTGCGAAAGGGCGTTCCTAGGAGAAAGACCGCTGCGGGGGACCTAACGGCGGACGTCAAAGTCAGGAAGGAAGCAGATTGTAACGGACCTGCGAAAAAAGGAAGGGGGGAAAAGAGGTCAGGGTTAATGATATAACTATTGACGGGAGAAATAAAGAACGGAAAAAACCGTACTGAGATGTCAACCGAAGGATGTAACAGCACGAGGTCGATCACACTGGGGGAGGTGGAGGGGAAAGTTAGGCGGTTCTTCTGAAACGGTAGTCGAACCCTAAAGAAATTTGATTTTCTTCATTCTACTCCTCTAGAAGTATTGGATTCGGGTCCGACGGGACATTATAGTCGCAAGTCGTGAGGAATGAAGAAGGGGTCGACCAGCGGCTCAGGAGATCGGACCTCTGAAGCAAAAGCCGCCCATGTCGTGAACTGAGTTCTGGTGGGTGAGGGAAGGTCGGAAAAGTCGTTGACCACTGTGGTAGGGGATGAAGAGAACGGCGAAAACCTCCGAGAAACCGCCGAGCGTTTTTTAAACAACTTGTGGGAGATCCGGGAGGGGGGGGAGACCTCGCGAGGGGTCCAAACATAAGCATGCACAGACAAAGGAGCCGGGCCTCAAAAAAAAAAAAGAGGGAAAAAGAAGATAAGGAAAGGGCTTCTTAGCCGAGGGGTTCGGAAAGGCGATGACACGGAGGAAGGGGGGGACCTATGAGACCACGCGATGTCACGGATGAACGGGGCGAAACAATAAGCACCCCACTTGTCGCGGTATGGTCAATGTGTACGGAAAGAGAGAGGGAATCTCCGCGAAAAACTCCAGAGTGCAAATTTTCCGAAGGAAGTACTAAAACCAATAAAAAAGGACAGAAAGAGAATTGAGGAGTGTTTTTGGGTTCAATGAAAGAAGGAAAGAGTGAACGCTGTAGATAACACTGACAAGACGAAAATTGACGGGAAAATTTCGGGAGCCGACTTGAAAAAAACAAGAAGGGGTCTATTCGTCGCAAGCCTTACGAAAAAAATCCGCGGCATCAAGGGGGGGGGTAAGGGGGCGATGAAAGAGCCTCGTCGGGACGCGCCATCGGACCACAAAAAAACGCACTGCAAGCTCGTTGCGGGAGCCGAACATCAGTTGAATAGAGGAAAGAGCCAGGGAATTCAAGAGACCTTAGAAAGAAAGTGAAGGAAAAATACGCTAAAAAAACTCGTCCCTTAAGCCTTGGAGGTAATTCAGATGACGGAGGTCAGGGGAGGGCGGCCGTTACTGAGTAACAAAGACGACTTAGAGGGAGTAAAAGTGCTCAAAAGAAATCCGCCCCCTCCAGGGGAAATTGTCAGATCCACGCAAAACTAATAGTCGGAATAGGACCCTTGGATCGTCAATAAAGGGAGCGGGGTAAACAAGGTAATAGGGTCCCAGGAATCAGCTATATTGACGACAACGACTGGAGCAAAATTTTTCGGCAGCGATCAGGAGGCTTGGGAGAATCGGCCCTGCTAAGAAGATAGAACGGTCGAGGATCGTGGCAACAGAGCAACAAGAAAAGTTTGAAGAAGGGAGCCACTGAGTTGTACCCCGAAAGGGGGTCAGGTGCGCGAATCGGGCGGTGCCGGGAAAACAGGGGGCGGAGGGTCCATAAGATTATAGGGGGGGGCAAGCAAAGTGAGATGCACGTGAAAATAATCGCTTCATCAGCAGAAGAGGGACTGGCTACTCTTTACCGAAGAGCAATTAACCCCTCATGAAAAGATAGGTGGGTCTACTTATCATATACTGGTTTGAGCTAGATGAGTGCGGAATGTCTCTGGAAGGGGTGTATTCTCTAGGGAAATTGCGAGACCCAACGGTCACGGGGTGAAAAACTAAAAAGAAGGTCTTAAGTACGCTCCTGCTCCAAGCAGGACCCGTGAGTTAAGAGGGGCTTGGTGAGAACAGAGGTGCCTATCAGGGTGGGAAAGGCAAACTCGGCGCCGGGCGAAGCCGTTGTAAGAAATACCGTGAGGAGGGAGGTCGGAGAAAGATTGGGGAATTCCTGCCCGACAGGGCCTGAAGCTGTGCCACGAAACCGTCTTAAGGCAAGAAGGAGAGAGGTCGTTTACTAAATTAAACTTTAATAGTCTACGTGGGGAGGAGTAGTTAGGCGCCGCCAACGAAATCCAGAAAACGTCGAAACGAGGAGAGCCCGCTCCGTGACTTCCTAACAAGTATAGGCGCAAGAAGCAAGTCGATCAAAGGAGCTGAAGTTAATTCTCCCCAAATTAATGTCTTCTCAGCGTAAGGAGGTCATGGGACCTACAGGCACCTGGACGCAGTATGGTGCAACTGCCCGCTCAGGTCGGACATCTGAGAGGGGGCTCAATCTTCTAGACCAAACGTGGCGAGGTTAAATAACTACACCTCCGATGAGCTGAAAAGGAAAACTGGGAGACGGCAGAAGGAAGTATAATGGCCGAACTACAGGCTCTGGGAGGAGCGTTGACTCAATGTTGGGAGGTTGGGAAATGCGGTCCCTTGGCCCTCATAGAAAATAATCGGTGAATGTCTGATGTAAAGCGGAAACTGGGGAGAAGCTGAACGCCTTTTTTCGGCTGAGTTTGGAGTATTTCTCGTGGCCGGGCCTCCATCCAGGATGATAGGCAATTGGGGGGGGGGGCAATATGGCCTTCATCTATCTCACATATCATCACTCCTTCTTCCCGCTGCAGGCAATATTAAAATACTATTGGGGTTCGAAATCTTTGTTATTCGATTCCTATTTAGACGCTCATGAAACAAAATGTCGAAAAGAGTAGGACTTTGGTCCTAACGAAGAAGGAATTACTCCAGAATGCAAAAACTTAACTAAGAAAGACATGAGAGAAGGGGATACAGCACCGTGCGTGAGTACAGACCTGGTTGGTGGGACTTGGTGAGGGGCGAGGCTTATGAAAAAAGAAAGTAGGGGCCTTCACGGTGACTGTTTGGAATAGAGAGAGAGCTCTGAGAAAAAGGGAGGAATTAGGGAAAATAGAGAGAGAGAAACTCAGTCAAAAAAAGTCGTCCAACGTCCGAAATCGGGCTTATCCGAGAATTAAATAAAGGAAGAACCACACAAGGGGGAAAACGCGGGGCACAGGGGCGCGACGAGAGCCACCTCAATGATCCGAGGGCGGCCAGGAAAGGCCCAGGGATTAAAAAAGTGGCTTCAGGAAAACAACTTAACTAGCGGATAACATAGATGCAAGTGGACAAGTCCTATCCTAAATAGGGAAAAGGGACAAAGTATACTTTGACTCTTCAAGGGACGTGAGGAGCGTTCTGGGAAGATGAAAATACGGGAGCCAAACGGGTTGAGCAATTTCCGATCATCTTGGATCGGAAGGAACCTGGGAAAGAAAATACGAACAACTGAAATTGCTAGAAACAAGGAGTAGACGTGGAAAAAAAGAGTCTCTAAAGCTCTACTATCTTAACGCAACTTATCTTCGAGAAGGGCCCAGGAAAAACAAGTGTTCACACCAAAAGCATGGGGGCTTTCCGTCAGATTTCGATCATGTCTTCGGTATATCGTTAAGCTAGAGGTTCGTAAAACGGCCTTTACGATGAGAGTTGGAGTAAGGAGAGTAAATTGTAACTCTCAACATTTTGAATAGGGGAGTGATCACATCTGCAGTGTTTCCGGATCAGGATCGGGGACTTGAAGAAAGTTCAGAAAGGGAAGGACAAGTTTCCTGCCTTCAATGGTCGGTTGGGCGGACCGGAACTTGAAGTCTGGATAAGTCACGTCGCTGTACACTTTTATTGAAAACGCCATGGTCTATCATAAGAAGATCTTAGTCCCCCTTTTTGTAATAAAATTGATCCGGGGTTTAGCGGACTCTTGGGCCCCTGAAGATGCTAAGGTCAACACCGTCTTAGGAGGGAAGGGGAGTTTTTGGGGGGAAAAGTGGGGGGGGCTCCTCAAGCTAGAGGGAGCCGAGCGGCTTCCTCTACGAGTGCAAACAGATTCGCGCGGAATTCAATCTTCCGAATTCGTGTGACAACGGAGGGAAGGGATCCATAGGGAGAGTCGGGTACCGGTCAGTGAGGTTTGTGGCGGCCACAAAGACGGGCGGCGAGCCTGGCTGTCTGAGGCCAGAATGAGGGAAGGGGGCGAAAATTTTCTAGGAGAGAGTCGAAGAGCCGACCACTTCTTCGCGACAAGGCCGGGCCTGTCGAGCTGCAATCGGACCATCGGGACGAAACATTTAACAGCGGACGGGGGGGCCTCCCTCGCCAGGGGGGGGGGATACTACATCACCTTCGAGTGGGACTGAGGGGGGTTTTCGAGCGGGTCACAGCCGCTCCGCGCTCGGGCTGCCCCCGCGAAAAGTTAAACGGGCCTAGCGTGAAAAAGGAAATACATGTGTGATCCTACAACTAAGGTCGAAGAGGCAGTGCGAGAAATTTCACCGGACCGTAGGGACCGGGCCTCCGAAAAGGTATCGGCTGTTGGCGCAGTCGAAGTTAGGAAAGTGGAAAGGGGGGGGATCGCAGGGATTACGAGGGGAAAAAAGGACGCCGTCGAAGTCCGAAATCCTGACGGCCCATACAAAGAGGTCCAGAGCTGTCACGCGAAAAGGAAGGGGTAAAACATTGGAGTTACGAAAGATTCAAATAGGAAAGACAAAAAATGAGGGTGGAGTTGCCTGACGAAGAAGAATAGTAGTTGCAGGGGACGGTGCAAAAAGGAAAAAAAAGGGTCGGTTTTAGTCCACGGCAGTGGCAGGGCCGGCCGGGAGCAGGAAGAAAGAAGGGTTGGTGCCTTAAGCAACAGGGAGGAAAGGGCAGGGAACGACCAAGGGGTAGCTGTAGGAGACTGTCCTTTAGGAAAAAAAAAAAAAAAGGGGGTTATCGGAGGAAAGACGAGAGGTCCAGGGATCAACAGCAGGAAGGGAAATGATCAGCCAGGGGCCAACGCGAGGTGACCGTTGAGGGTAGAGTTTGGCGATGGGAGGGCTTAAAATAAGGAAACTAGTGCCGATCTCGCCTAACACAAGAGGGGTGCAAGCTGATCCGGGGGGAGGCGCGGGGGGATAAAGTAGGGGCGGGGAAAAGGCAGTAACGGAAGGGAGAAAATTTGGATACCGGTTTCGACCACTTCGAATAGGGGAAGAGGACCTACAAGAAACACCAAAGACCGGAAAAGTAAGGTCTGTCCGCGGGAACTTTTGGGGGGAACGACGAAAGTCATCGTTGAAGACTAGGTAGATTGCCTAGAAGCGTGAAAGTGACGCCCTCTCATACCACGGTGAGGTTTTCATCCGGGAAAAGCAGGAATGAGTCCACTAGAAAAGGACCTCGAGGAAATACAGGGAGGAGACTAAGGCCCGCTTGCATCTCTATCAAAAGTTAGGGAGGAACAAGATAGATAATGCAATCGGGAATGAATGAAGCGGGGATGTTGGAGACCTATGCAGGAAGGAATGGAAATAAGGTAAAAAACAAGGAGGGTCCGTTACTGAGAAAAAAAAAAAGAGGACAGCGGGTCCGAGGTCTCGGGGGGGAAAGGAAAAGATCTCGGGCAATCCATCCTAGTGCGGGGTCACGAATGAAATCAGACGTTCCACGAAAAAACCAAGGGGACCTCAAAATGGGGGGGGAGGGAGGGGGTGTTTGCATCGGGCATGAAGAAGGGAACACAGCTCGGGGTCTAAAAGTGAGTAGGGGGGGGGGGGGAATCATTGACGAAGAACATTGAGGGATCAAGGGTCCCGTTGAAAGGAAGATATGCAAGAAAGGATAATGAGGACGAACAGAAAGAACCAAAGCGGGAAGAAAAAGGGGGTTTTCGAAATCGCCGGAGTTGAAGTCAAAAAGAGAAAAGGCCAGAACGGGAACGGCAGGGAGTGCGCGACCTGACTGAAGGATCGGATCGAGGGAAAAAAAGTCAGGGAAAGACGGGGACAAAGACGAAAAAGAAAAAAAAGTAGTGTAAAGCAGGGACTCAGGGACCCTGCTTAGGAGGATGCAAGCCGGAGGTCCAGAATGATCTCGGAAGGCAAAAGATTCCCCAAAAAGAGAAAAAAGTATAGCCGTAGGAAACCTAGAAAAAAGGAAAATCCAAAGAAAGGGTGAAGTCAGTCCCTAAGGGGTGTCATAGATGAAGAGCGTATCGGAAAGAAATCTCAGGGGGGTGGTAGTCTCGAAAGTACAAGTATTGCTCAAAAAAACGGGGCAAAGCAGACGATATTGTCCGTCAAGACATGAGCCATTTTGAGGGAACCGATCAGAAGGGAAAACCCCGAAACGCCAGGCGGAGTCGGGAGGACTACAAGATTGGAGAGCGCGAATCTTGGAAAACAGAGCAAAAGGGCGGGTCTAGCCGGAATCTTAAGGGGACCAAAGAGTATAGGAGAAATAAGACTCTTCGGCGAACCGGCGTTGCTGACACATATAGGAAGGGGGGGGGTTCGTGGGAAAACAGGTCCGGAAAGTTGATATCTTCGCGGCCTATAAAGGAAGGGGAGAATGCTCGTTAACCGAGGAATCAAGGGCCGAAGGGGAAGAAGTAAGGGGGGTGATCAAAAAGGTATAGGATCTTTAAATGGGATGGAGCACGCGAGTCAAGAATTTCGGGAAAATGGGGGTGGCCTGGATGAACTTGGAGGGAAGAGAAGCGCCCCGGTCAAAACGCTGCCGGCGGCGAAGAAGTTAGGGAACCCGAGAAACGAAGTCAGAATAGAAAAAAGAGGAGATGGGCGAGCGGCGCTGTCAATCACGAGCACGAAGAAGGGGAGGTGGGCCGGGGTGGGGTGGGGAACTTAAAAATGAGCGCGGGGTAAGGGATAACCGTATTGGCGCCACTGCAAAACTAAACGTCTTGGTCAGGGGGGGGAAAATACTTGGGGTCCGCCGGAAATCAAAACTTGTGCAAACGGGGGAAAACCCCATGCACTAAGATATCTTATGAGAAGGGGGGGGGGACATTAAGGGTTGGGTCTAGTGGGATCTTAGTTGGATTAAAAGTCGCAGCATCCCGGCAATACCTTCAGGTGGAAATGAAATGCTCCTGGGCTTCCGGGCTCTGAAAAACATGAGAGGATCAGCCACGTGTCGCGGCTGCAACTAATTTCGCAAACCTAGGAAAGTCTCCTTAACCATAAACCGGAGATGGCCGGTCCGACCACCTGTACTATCGTGAAAAAAGGGAGTGCAAACGTCAACTGCCTAGAAGGAACTGAAACATGTGGGGGGAGATAGCTGGGGGCAGGGAAAGGAGGAGGGGGTTGTCGCTCCAAGAAAAAGGAGAGTCCATACTCGCAAAATGATCGCTTAAAAGGTGAGTGAGGACGGGACCGCCAAAAGGAGCATATCCTTTGCCGAAGGAGTTAATTGGGCTGGAGGGGAAAGAGATGATTGGGAGGCATGGTTCATAAAAAATTAAAACGTTGCACAGGCTAAAAAAGACGCGTATGAGTGGGGAATCTGATGATACTCCTTTGGGTAAAAAAAGGCTCCGCCTGTTGCTGGGAAAAGTTCAAGGTGAGGGGGGGAAGATGGTCGTGGATGGCAGGGGGGGCGCCGCCAGAAAATGACGGCAATATGGGGACGAGAAAGTTGCACCGAGGGAGACTAAGCAACTCCAAAAGGAACAAGCATCCGAAAAGGCAATACCGGCGAGGAACTTCTTTTGCAGGGAGAATGGAACTTTAGCTGAAGCCGCGGGCGCCCTCGCCACTGAACTCATGGGACCCGCTCGGTGGGACAAAGGGGGGGGGGGAACCTCAAGATAGCGCTTCAGGCGAAAATCGTAGCCGAGTAAGGATTTATAGGGATTAAACAAGTGTGTGGATCAGGTCCAAGAGTGGACCAGGGGTTGTTTGGGAAGTCGGGGGATAAGGTAAAGGGTGAAAGCCGATTTAGGTCTTGGGGGAGTGGAGACTCCGATGTTATCAGGAGAAGTTAGGGATCGAAAACCAACAACTGATTATTAATATAAGAGAGGATTAGTCTCATCTAAAGACGGAGTGAAAAAACGGATGGGACAGTTGGGCTTTCATCCTCTAGCCAAGACCTATCAAAACACAAACCACCTGAGTGAAAAAGAACTTCACTTGGAAGGGAGCCGAGAAGAAGAAGTTGCCCTTGGGCTTCCCCTGAAAAAGGGGGCGACGCGATTTTCAGACGTAAGGGAAGACTATACGAGGAAGGGAGATTGGATAGCGAACCCGATGAAGAAAGGTACTATCATGCTAATCGTGAGCTTAAAACTCCTTCTCATGGAGAAGGAAACGCCAAGGGAAGAAGAGCTTTAGGGAGAAAGATGTGGAGGGCAGGGATAAAGTCCTGCGAAACTCGGGAAGTACAATATGCCGGTAGGAGTGGTTGGGGAAAAACCCAGGAACAGGAAAAAATCCTCAAAGACAAAAAGCCTTGAAATGAAAAAAGGATCTCTCCCCGTCGTCCTAGGAATCAAGGCTCATCAACGACCTCCACGCGGAGCTAAAGGACAAGGGGGGCAGTTACACACGAACCTGGCCGACATAAGGCGGAAAACAAACGCAGTCATACATCTTAGAAGGGTCAGTCCAGTATATATTGAAAAAAAAGCGTATTATAGGTTAGCTAGAGTTGAAAAGGGGGGGACTGCGAGGCCTTAACGGAGAACTGTTTGATTGGGGCTAAAAAAAAAGAAACTCGATTCCGGTGGTTCCGAAAGGGAAGCGAAAAGTGAAGAGGGTAGGATAACCGAGCGGAACATGTAAAAAAAAAAAACAGACCCCGGGGTCTCTACTGAGAAAGATTAGAGGGTAAAACTGACACGGACGATCAAGACGTAGGGGGGGTGTCGCTGACCACTTGGCTAGCATGACGCAGAGGATAGGATGTCATGAAGGGGGGGGGGTCCGCAGAAAAGTTAGGGAATTCTCGGGGGGCGGAGTAGGAAAAGAAAACTGTCTCACCTTCTGAGTTCTGAAAAACGAAGCCAGATGTTCAATCACGGAAGTGGTGGGGGGGGGACTCTCAGCTAGAAACGAGGCAATATTAAGTCGAACTGCAAGGTAAGCTTTCAGGGGAACTACCTTAGGGAATCCGCCTAAAGAGCAATTTTGCTCAAGGGGGGGGAAGAGACCGAGTTAGGGGGTAGAAAAAAAAAATCGGCCAAAGGCAGGGGAAAGACTAAGGTCTACCGAACTCCTCTCTTCCCAAACTGGGAAGTAGGTTGTGAAAGGGGGGATCTTTCTAGGGAAAAGGAGACAAGGAGGAGGAGTCAAGCCTTTCCCGGGGTCTAAGAAAAGGCAAAGCAATCTCTGTCCAAGGCTACAAAAAGCGAAGTACACGGGCGGACTAATAAGGCCAAAAAAACATATCTAATAATCGTAAGACAACAAGGCATCTCGTCCTTAGGGGAATGAGGTTTAACGAAACGGGAAAAAAAAGGGGCAAGGGCGCTCGCGGACGAAAGAAAAACGAAAGATTTTTTCGAAAAAATTAAGAAAGGGACTTGGGGCAAACCTGAAAAAAACTAGGGGGAGGGAACCAGTCCGCGACATCATTAAAAAATGGAAAGCGCCAGTTAAGGAAACGGCAGGTTCCGTCAATAAGACAGGGCCTTATCGCTGGGGAGCTGGACGGCAGAGCCTGATGGGTACGATTGGAGGAAATGGGATCTGGGGGACTAAAGAACTTATCTCGTAGAAAGTGCAATGGAAGTAGGCCCTATCGGGCACAAGGGCCAGGGAAAAAATTAAAAGAAAGATGAAGTGTAAACAAAACCGAGGGGGGGGGGCTTGGAAAGGCAACAGAAGTAGGGGAAGGGATCGCAGGGAACTGACGAAAAAGATGGGGGGGCGGGAAGGGGTAAAAAAAAGCGTTTCTCAGTGGCCGCAAGAGACGGGACAGGGAGGACTGGGGATCGGAGAGCCCATAAGGGGACGTCGGGGGGCTTGGCATGAATGAAAAGGGACGGGTGTTAAAGGGTATTAGTAAAATAGACTAAGTGTAGGAGTGAACTCCGGGCCGCAGTGTCATCTATCAAAGATTGAAGCACTTTACATTGAAGCAAACTTTCCTGGGGAGTTTAGTTTAGGAAGGGGGGGCTATTTCTGAGAAATAAAAGAAAAAAAAAATAAACGCCTACCCCTTGGCACACTATTTTGCGGTCGTCAGGCATGTCAAAATCCTCGGCCTTTACATTGGAAGGGGGAACAAAGGACAAAGTTCACATGAAAATTGACAGGAGGCCCGGGTCATAAGAAACAGGCACTTGGTACGAACCATCTCCTCTTTCAAAAAAGAAAGGAAGGGGCCCCCCCCAACTCAAGGAAAAAATGATCTGACTGGAAGGCGTAAGGGGTGTTGTGGCTTCGGAGAAGAATTTAAAAAAGCTTGGGAAGAGATGAGACCTAGGGGGAGCGCAAAAGACCTCTAATGCCTATTGGCAAGGGGGCACGTGAATTAATAAGGTAGCGGAATGTGGATGTCTTAGAAGGGTATAGGAGTCACACGGCTAAAAGTTCCCGCATCTGGGGGGCAGGAGAAGGGAAAAAGACGCTAATCATCCCTCTTTACTATCAGAAAAACAACGATGGAAAAGAGATAGTCCAAGATTTAGGAAAGTTCAAAGCTAAGAGTGGTCTAGGGGGGGGAGAGATTCTTCAATTCAAAGGGAAGGCATGAAACGCGATAAATCAAGGCTGGAAAGAATGAAAATGAAAAGTGACAATTACGACTCACTCGGAGACATAGGTTTTAAGAATTATCTGAAAAAAAAGCTTACGATTTGAAAAGGGCCGAATGAAAGTCTCCTCAAAAAAACAGTAACACGAGGAAAAAAAAGGGGGGTCGTCTTTTGGGGTTGGAAAACAGGGTCTTCACTGAGGATACGCTGAGAAAAATTTAGGAAGATGGGAAAGAATCATGCATCATCAAAACGGAGGAGGACCCCTTTTCCTCCGGGGAAAACGAATCCCTCCCTGATCGTTCTTCGAACCTGGAAGGAAAATAAAGCTTCGGCAAATAGGGGGGGGAAAAAGGCGGCGTGCAAAAGACAAGAAAAAGGAGATAAAAAAATCAAAAAAAGCACCGGCAAAAATGCGCGACCTAAAGATCAAGGGGGTAAACAGATGGGTATACTTAATCAAAAAGGGCATTCTCCTTCGCAGAAGAACTGGGATCAGAAAGGGGGAGGCTCTTACTACTCCTTCTTCGTGCACATGCAAAGGAATCAAAAAATGAGGGGGATAGCAATCTCTTCCTGAAGAAAGGCCCCCAACCAACAAAAAAGTTATAATGAAGAACCTGGACGAGACAAAAACCCCATAGTAGGAAAGGAGAGGGCTAAGCCTGCATAAAGATTGGGTGAGTAAATGCTATTGCTGACCTGAGGAAGGAGAATTTTAAGGGGGTTTAAGGACATCGAATAAAGGTAATATATCCTCTCATACACGCTAAGCTGACCGACATATGGGGGGGGGGAACCGAAAACCGGACCCTCTTTGTTTGGAGGAAAAAGGATAGAAAGTGAGGCTTGGGCTTCAAAGGAGGACCAACTTCGATTAGGCTCGACCAAGCAATGAAGGAAGGGCAGAGGGGTCGCCTATCAAAGAGAAAGTTGGAAGTATCAAAGAATCGTCTGGAAAAAACTTAGGGTGCTCTTAACAGAGCGCCGGGAGGTCGAGAGGGTGCGGAGTGAGTACCACTGGGGGATGACTGGTTTGCAAAAAACTTTAATCAAGGATGTTGCGGACTCGGTTGACGCGGAAACGGGGGGAAAAACGAATCGGAGAAGAAGGAAGCGTAGAAAGAAATCAAAGAAAACCAAAAAAGCGGGGTTTTATGAACATAGTGGGAAACACGGTTGTCACGAGGCAAGAAATTCTCGGTAAGGAGGGTTTTTTAAAGGCCAATGGGATTGCGGGGCATGAGACGCAGAAGGCTGACATCGCGGAAGGGTTGGAGGACTAGGCACTCCTTCATCCAAAAGCTGCTTCCAAAGGGGGGGAAAATAAGCTCGGAGGAAGCTAAGGAATCAAGTGACGGTGCCTGTCCTTTGGGAAAGGAAAAACAACAAAAGTCGCGAGTTTTAAAAAGGAAAAATTGAGAGTGACAACCAACCTAATCTGCGGAAAAGAGGGGGAAAGGGTCGTGTGAAGATTGATTCCAAAGCTAAGGAACAATCGGCACTGTGAGCCTGCGAGAGGAAGTCAGAGAGGAGAAAGTTATTGGAAAAAGCAAAGATTTCCGTTCCTTTTACGTACGAACGGGGTGGCGATTAGCTTCATGTAATCCGTAAAAAGGCCAGCCCTTCTCCATCTTACTGAACCCGGCTGGGATCCTAAGGAGGGCCCGCATCTAGGGAAGAGAGAAGGCTCAGGGCAACCTTTTCCTCCACCTTGGTGTACAAAAGTAAGAAGTGATCAACGCACTACCAGTAGGTCCTGCAAAAAAAGGCAGCCCTCGAGAAAAAATCGAAACATAGCAAATTGGTTGCCTTCTAAAGGGGAGGGGTGAAGGATAGGAAGGTGTGCTCTCAAAGGGGGAGTCGAAAAGATATAGCTGTGCGATGGGGAGCTGTTCAAGGACTGTACGCCATCTAATGGGACTAGGGTTCAAAGTCCCATGGGAAACCTCCTATTCAGAGGAAATATATCAAGAAAGAAAGAGATGGTGAAGGGGGGGTGGTTCTTCGTTGAAATCAAGGAAGGAAAGAGTTGGGGGGGGAATCCTTTGTGGTCCCGGGGAAAAGAGGGAGTAAGGGTTCTGGAGTGGATTCGGAGATAGACGACGGGGCGGAGACTAAGGGGCTTGAAACGGTTACCTTCTTTGTGGGGGGGAAAGGGAGGGGTCGGGGAGTCGGGCCCCGAAGGAGAAGAAGAGAAAAAGGAAGTTT
>Ga0179593_1658852_pt1 | contig 19640 bp, 18 predicted proteins | sample CZODoug2_1_08_16_FD_185931 | JGI IMG/M metagenome (GOLD analysis project Ga0179593, IMG submission 185931) | Vadose zone soil fungal communities from Angelo Coast Range Reserve, California, USA - CZODoug2_1_08_16fungal (PacBio error correction) | ecosystem: Environmental > Terrestrial > Soil >...
GAGTAGTTACGGGTAGTCCAAGAAAAGTTGACGATAGGTAAGAAAGTTGGTCGAAAAATCGTAGTAGTGATTATGGGGAAGGGAACCATCAAGAGGGGGGGGGACCGTGATAGGTTCTCTAAAGTAGGTTTGTGAAAGAGGACATTCCGACGGTTTATCACAATTGCAGGGTAACAAAAAACAGAATGAAAATTCAAAGGTGCTCGAAACACGTCAAGATTTGGGTGAAGGGAAAGCCGGGCGCCAAATATAGGCGGCCGCAGCCATGAGTGCAAGCTCACCAAACGGGGTAGGCACACCAAAAACATTATGGCCGAGTTTGCAAAAACCGGGAAAGGTGGAATGGAGAAGCCAGGGGGGGTGAAAAAACAATCCGGGCGCTGTCGTTGTACCGAATGAACGAGGGCAGGAAGTCAACAAACTGAGAATGGTGTTCCCAAGCGGAAGAAAGTGTACTATTTCCGGCGCGGGGACTAATTCGTCCGTAAAATGTAAGGGATAAGCCTGATGAAAAAGGGCAAATTGAAAGCATGAGTCACGTAGAAAGGAAAAAGAGTTATTTTCGCAGCTCTACCGCGATGTAGGATTCTGGAAAGGAAAAGGGCCGCAGGGGTTCAGCGGGAACGAAAAAACGACTTCCTTTCCAAGAAAAAAAGGTCGAAAAGTTAAGCGCAAGGAACACCCGGAGTCGTGTGGACATGCAAAACAGGGTGTGGGGAAGAGAAAAGGGACGGCCCCGCTTGAGGCCGAAAGTACCCAGAAGGTTTTGATCACGGACCCATGAAACACGGACGTAAGAAGAGACATTGTTGTGCATGGGTCATTACGGGAATTGAGATGGAAGAAATTAAGAGAAACGAATTGCTCCAGATCACTATCACGAAAGCATGAACAGACATGGAGTAACTCTCCACATGGGGGGAAAACGAGCCGAAAAAAGGGGAATAAGGGGGGTTTAACCCTTGTTTATGGACGAGGGGAAACAGCATAAAAAAGGGGGAAGGCTGGCGCGCATTGCGATGCAATATCAATGAAAGGGATAACAGCAGAAAGAAGAAAAAAGCTCCGGCTTAAATAGTAAAACAAAACGGAAAGGAAAAAGGCACGTTTCTTACGGCCTTCCTTTATAAAGCTTTGTCAGGAAGGGAGCCTGAAAGGTGATGTCCGGTCAATTGAGCTTTAACTGCCTTCTCGACCCCTACACTGATTTCCGTAAAAGGGACACATACCGAAAAGAAGACTAATTACTACAACACTGGTAATCAATGGTATAACTTTCAAAAGGAAAAAAAACACCCCAACCCACTCCCTTTCGGAACCCCGATCAAAAGAAAAAGAAAAGTAATTTACACCCGCTTAACGATCTTACCAGGAAAGGGGTATTTCAACCCTTCACCAAGAAAAAATTCAAGAAAGAACCTTAGTTCTGCATGGGGAGTTAAAGTAAAAAAGAAAAGGGAATGGGCTTCAACCAGACGGCAGCTCAATGACCATCGCCCATTTGACGAAAAAGGAAGCCGACCCACGTGACCAAGCAGGTTGTACCTACTCATGGGGAACGGACCAATCGCGACCGCTTCTGAGCGGAGTGAAAGGAAAAGGCTCAGCAAGAGGGGGGACTTCATCGCGTAAGGGTGGGAGAACACGCCAGGCCCTGCGTTTTTAAACCCAAAAAAGAATGGAGCTTACGCAGAAAAAATTCTGCTCTGTGGGAGGGGGTGAAAAAGGGTGCCAAAGCACCCCGATCAAGAAAATCCAAATAAATCAGGAAAAGGAAGACGCAAAGGCCTCCGTGTCATCCGAAAAGCGAAAGGATTACCCGGCACAAAAAATATAGAAAAAGATAAAAAAAGCGGAACGTTATGCGAAAGGAAAAAAGGTGGGAGGTGATCTTTAAGTGTTGCTGGTAGGACTGGGGGGGGGGAGGGCCAGCACCTAAAGGGGAAAAACAGGAACAGGACGGGGGAGCTTAAGGAACTTTAAAAAGGACCGGACTTGCAAACACACGGTCGACAGAACTTACTCTCAATCAGCTTCGCCAAATCACGCTTAAAAGTTTATGGCAGACGTCATAAAAGCAAAAATGAGTCTTCGGAACACCACCGACTGCGCATGTAGCCCGGGGACAAGGGTAAAGAAAGCGTAGCGTGACTTAAGTATCACAAGAGAACTTGAGAAAGGAAGGGGAGTGGTCGTTGGGTGGTGGTGGGATAAGAACGGGGGTCAAAAAGGCAAGGAATTGAATTGTCTTCGGGAAAAAATCGGTCTATAAGGCTTCCTAATTTGGAAAAGGGAACCGGGTTCACGCTGGCGGTATAATGCGTTATCAAGAATACATGGGGAGGATTGAAGCACTGGAAACATGACCCTTCTAGGATGTTAGTAATAGTCAAAGAGCTTCCGGATATGAAGCATTGCCTGGATCAAGCCAAGGAAGCGAAAACTAACAAATGAAAACCATTGGAAATAATGATAACAACGCGCAACCGTAGGGAAAATGAACAAAGATATCCTGAAAATCAGCCTTTTAAAACCTGGACACCCAGAAGCCGAAAGGAAAGGAGGAACTATTCTTGGAGGGAAGTCGACTCTCAACACACTGAGGAGATCAGAAGAAAAATAGGAGCCGGAGACGGCGGAGATATCGATGATGGGACCCAGGGAAAAGATTGTTGGGGTCAGGCGTTCGATGTTGGAAGAACCCCAGGCAGGTCCAATGTATGAGGGTGGGGAAGGGAAGGGCCAACCTTTGGTACCGGTTTTCGGTTCTGAAAGGGCGATATTTCTGCATTGAATGAATGCTCCCGACCCAAGGAAGGTTCAGGAGCTAGACCATGGCGAATAAAGAACAGGGAACAGCCACCGAAAAAAGCGTCTGTCCCGGTGAGATTTTGAAAAGGGGACTAAGCCGACTTGGTGCGAGGGGGCCCAGAAGAGCGTCGATGTATAGGACGCATGGGTGAAACGCCCGCCAATTAAAAAAGGTGGGAAAACCAGTCCTTTAGCAAAAACGCCATCAAAAAAGGGACAAGTTAAAAAAAAAGGGCAAAAGGAGCTCGAATCAAGCTCCCGGGACTACAAGGACCACAGGTTAGAAAAGTCATACCACGAAAGGGGAAAACCGGACTGCGAGCGAAATGGGTTTTGACCAGGGGGAATAAGGAAAGGTGGGCGGCCGTCGGGCAGTAGAGGGACAATCACCTTAGCCGAAAGGGCGGGGAAAAAGGACGAAGCTGAGGGAAGGTAAGGGCGGGCGGGGAAGAAAGGGAATGTGTCCATCCGAAAAAAGAAAAGCCCTAGGGATGTTTGCGGACAACCGGGCCAGGGAAAGCCCGAGTAGCCTAAAAGTAACTAAAGGGAAACCAAAGAAGGATCGTGGAGAACAACCGGAAGGCATTGGGAATTTGGAAAAGAATGGGGACGGGCTCGTAAGTGGTACCGAGTGGAAAGTGCGGAATGACCTAGGACTCGTCATTTGGCTGAGGTTGGAGGGATTGAGGTTTTAGGGACGGCGCCAAGAAAAAGGGAACAGATTGAAAGGAGAAGACACGGGGAAACAGCGTCCAGGGGTTGTAAAAACTCATGAGGCTTGCCTCCAAAACGGGAATAGCCGAAAAGCGACCATGGGTAAAAGGAAGGTTAAAATTCAAAGTGCCGCATCATAAGGACGCAAGATCCAGGAAGGCAAATAGAAGAAAACGCGGTTGAAGTCCGAAAAAATGTGATGTTCCGGGGGGATAATCTCCGCTTGTTCCGGTCAAATGGAAGGTTCTTAAAAACTGCTCTTTTGAAAGAGATTTGGGCGTGACGAAAGAAGGGATTGGTGACATAATGAGGCAGGGAGAAACGCCACCCCCATTTTATCGGTAAGTCAACGGAACCCGATCGCTGTTCCCTAAGGCCTCTTGCCAAAATGCGGTTGGAATGGGAGCAAAAGGTCCGGGACACCACTAATGAAGTTACGTCATAGGGGTAGCTTCGGGCCCTAAGCCTTAGGTCGGAGGGGAGTGAGGGTCGGGGAAAGGCTACGACCAAAAAAGGCCCTGACTTAGGGAAATTACCAGAAAAAGGCGAGTGGTTGGGTCTAGGTTGGGGGAGAGGACCCCTGACCCAGAATTAATGTTGATCCGTAAGGGTAAGGAAGGGGAGCCTGGAGCCAGGTCAGGGCTGATGGGAAGTGGGGGGGGAAAGGACTCTGAAATCTTCCACCAGTTCCTTAAGAAAGGTAATGGTAAACAAGAATCCAAAAGGGGTTTAACGATGGAACTCACATTGTAAAAAACGAGACAACAATTTGCTCATGGTACTTCTGCTGGAGATTGGAGGGGATGGACTGTCTGCATGCCCGCGGTGGGTAGAAGACGGTGAAAGTCAGAAGGGGCGGTGCTAACACTCAGCAAGTTAAAAGCCGTGCAAGCCCTACCAGTCAACAACACTTTCAGGACGGCATTGAGAGAATGAAGGACAAACATCCAGGGGTGATGTGACTTCCAAAAAAACGTCAACGCCCGGGCGAAAAGGTTGCAGCCCGTCGTGAGAAACCTAAATGGAAGTGGGGCCAGTATCGAAGGGGTTGTTCCGGAAACAGGAAAGGCTTGAGAAATAAGGAGGACTTCTTTTTGGCGCGTCGATCCAAAAAGGGGAGTGGCCAGGACGGCATCTTGGGCATAATAACCGAAAAGAATTAAGACGAGGAGTACTACCTAAAGAAACCCAAGCGGGGGGCGGGAAGGCGGAAGTTGAGAAGGTCATGACGCAGCTTACTCGCTTCCAGGCTGATCAATTCCCGTAGGAAAGAAACGGGGAAGAAATGTACAGGAAACATTTCAGGTCAAAAAACAAATTAATATACCATGAAGGGGGTACACAGACCAACGAAGAGGGTCTGAAAATCGAGACAGCGAAACGTACTTTTTTGCGTTACAAAAGTTATAAAATTGCAAAAAAGCCCCCATTTTTGGTATCCGGCAGGACTGGGAAAAAGTCAGCGAAGTCCATATGGACTGTTGCTCCCCACTTGGGGCCAACCGGGTCGGCGTCCGCAGTTGAGAAAGAGGGCGGAACGGCAAATACGCCGTGTGTTTCATCAGTCGTAAGGAAGGAAATAGCAGCGGAGTGGGGTAAGGGAGGGACTGAATTTTGGGGAAAACATAAATAGGAAATTGGACCGAAGACAAAACGGGGTTGGAGTGTTACCTTAAGAAATCCATCCTGGGCTCGTCGCGACTCATAGTAAACTCTAAAGGTATTCGCAGAACGAAGCACAAGGGCTCTAACCCGAATATAAGAAAGGGAAGAGTCCCCTCGAACTGCTTCGTAACACCGAAGAGACTACAACAACAACGGATGATGTCAAAGAAGAAAGTAGCAGGGAAAGACTATGACAGCGGTAAGGGAGCGTTTGGAGGAATTTGGGGGATTCGAAAGAAAATAGAAATCAAAGAAAACCGTTGGATCGTCAGGGAGATCACCAATCACAGATTTGGAAAAACCCGAGTTTAACACAAAAATAAGAACTTTGGTGGGGGGGGGTTTTTTTTAGGGGTTTTGAGGGATCTCAGTCAAAAAGGGCCTTCCATATTTCCATCAAAGGCCGGGGAGATAAAAATTCAGAACGTCAGTGGAGTTTAAGGGAGAAGGATCAAGTGGTGAGGACAACAAAGTACGTGTCTCAATAGGACGTTGAAAAAAAACAATACCCGCGAAGTCGTTCGTCTACCGGGAACATGCAGTTTTAGGGGAAAGGCCGCCAAAATGGGGACAAACTGACCCTGACCGGGGGCCCTTTTTTGGAAACGGAAGGAATACGCCAGGAGTTTGGGAAACAAGTAACCAGCCGGTGACAAGAAGACCGTGTGTTCGGAGTACGGGGAAGGGTGGCATTTTGGGGGTCCTTAGTTGTACAAAATCAACTGGGGGGTAAGATGTCACAAGAAGAAAGATGGGTCTCGTTAACAAAAAAACAACCGGACTAATGGACCGTTAATCGAGGCTAAATGGGGTCTAATCCATTAACATGTCGCAAAAAAAAAAAGGACGGAGGGCCGCAGCATAAGAAGAATGGGTTTCACTTTCGAGCTCTCGATCGGAGGGGAAATTGGGGCGGAGGGTATGGGCTTTCTTAGGAGGGAGAGAGGACAATGTGTGTTCCCATCGGACGCTAACCACATGGCCAAAAAAGCGGAAAGAAAAAAGGGTAACGAACACAAAAAGAGTGGGGAAGATTCAAAAAAAAATAAAAATCCAATAGGGGAAGTGAAAGGAGGGTCCCTCAAACCCGTTTCGGTGGTGGGACGGATGGGGAAAACAGGCCAATAAAACCGCGGTTGTGATCATGTGACCAGGACCGGAAAAAGTGGGACCCGGATTAAAGTGTTGGGTTCAACGAATTGAAAAGGAAAATGAAAAAGAACGATTCAATTGAAGAGGTTTTAAGACTCTTCCTTCCTCAGAACAGGGGGGAATGGGGGGGGGGCGACTAACAATACCATGTGCTCTAAAGGGGTAAGAAAAACAGCATTTGGAGTTACAAATGGGCCTAAGGCCGAACTCGAGGAATCAAGACAAATGGGTTCCTAAGGGGGTCAACAAGCCAAGCCTCGGCTAAAGGAGGGTGAATGCATTAGAGAGAAAAGCCAGACGGGGGGGAACAAAAGCGGAACAAAAAACTACCAAACTCTCGCCGGTGACATGTGGAAGGACAAGACGTGTCGAGCGAACCGCCGGCCGGTATCAACATTCCTGGGGGGACCGGCATCTTAAATAAAGCACGGTAACTACGTAAAGGATCCCCAGGGGGCAGTCATTTGGCGGGTTCGGACGCGGAAGTACAAAATTTTCCTCCACCTGCCCTGGCCATCCGGATTTCCGAAGAATGAAAAAAGACAACGATAAAGGGGACGGAAACATTTATAGGGACCCAAAATCAGGCCTTTGTGAAACCGGACATAACTAAGAGGAACGGCCAGGCCCGGTTTGAACGAGCTGGAAAAAAAGAATAAAAAAGTGCTAGGGCCTATCACCGGAAGCCGGTAACCTCAGGATTTTGAAAAGAGAGATGCGTACACTGCTTCACACCTTAGCGGTGAGCTAAGGGAAGAGAACAACTGCTTGACAATTGGCTTAAAAAAAAGGGGATCTTAGAAAACCGTTGCATAGTTCCGAAAGGAAGAAATCCACAACGACACGCTTCTCTTCGGTACCATACCGGGCGGACAAATCAACGCGTATGATTCGCAGATGCAAACTAAAACTCAAAATCTTGTGACTAGTAGAGGGGAAAAAATAAAGGGTAAAACCGCCCTAATTTTTTCCCAAACCAGGATGGGGCTGCGAAAACAACCGTCGGGAATAGGAGGGGGCAGCTTCCAGGCGCGGCACCATAAAAACTACTCGCATGCGGATGTCGCAAAATCTCCAAAAAAAAAAAAAGGGGAATGGCAAATAGGACCAATAATAGAAAACGTAGCGAATGACAATAGAAAATAAAAAAGGGGGGTAGGGGGATTCTCAACCTAGGGGGGGACTGATGTTTATCTGTTGGACCCTGGGAAGTTTGGGGAAAGTAACAGCCGTGTAACAGCCGTAGAAACAGTAAAAATCGGTTTCTACGTCAAAAAGTCGGTTAGGGGACACGGCCTTGGCAAAACCTTTGCTAAGCTACTTACACGAAAATTGGAAAGAAAACCAGCACTGAAAATTCCTTCTATTTTTGACGAAAAGACTGGTTCTCCGAGATCAAAGGGAATCGGTACGAAAACAAAAAAATAGCTGCAAAAAGGACTGAAAGGGAGGGGTAGGAAACTCTGATCCCTCCTAAAAGCTTGACGGTCACCAATATCTTTGGAAGACGAGGAAAAAACCAGGGAAGTGAAAAATGGGGGTTGGGGCGTTTTTTTGATGAGAACTGCCGTTTTCAAGGGAAGGCCCGGAGGGCAGGGGTTTCAGGGAACCGGAAGTGGAGTTCTCCGGAAAAGTTTCCATCCCTTACCTTAAAGGTCAAGGGAGAACGTCGCGTTAGACCAACCGGGAACACCGCTTTAAAGTCAAGTGGTCAAGGAGTTCAAAGACCAAATCCTGTGGCTAGCAAGTTGGCCGGGGGTGTACAGAAAGATAAAAGTAGGAAATGGAAGGCAGGGGCCGAATGTTTCCCTTACGGACTCAGCCCCGAGGGAAAGAAACGTCCCTCAAAGCAAAAAACGAACCTCCTCAATGGCTTAATGTGAAAGCTCAGTTTTGGATCGAGAAGGCAGCCAGGGGATAATAGGCAAACCTAACCGTTAAAAAATTCTGGGGGTCAAAAAACAGCAACGTAGGAAAAATGAGGGAAGAGAGAACTCTCAAAGGAAACGGGAGCAGTTCGCCGGGAATAGCGCGGTCTTCCAGGAAACTTTGGGAAATTCTATCGAACATTGGGATCTTTGGGCACAAAAGAGTGCCAGGGAGTTTGTTTTTCATGTCCCTGGGCATAAGGGTGTTGAAAATTATTTTACAGAGGATGGTAAGTTTGAAAAAAAGGGGTTTTCTTCTACTACGGCCACAAAAAAAATACTGCCAAGGTGGATCCTTCCCCAAAAACTTACTCTGTCATTTCTACAGGTCCGTTGGGACTTTCCCTTGTAACCCGGGGGTCGGAAACAGTTGCTTGACCCTTCAGTATCTGGGATTACCGTGTTTCTAGCACTGAAGGTGTGAGTTCAGGTATGCTTAAGGGTTCCTATTGGGGGTGCCGGGGAGGTGACTGGGGAGTGAATTTCGCCGTTCAGTATAGATTACGATGAGAAACGCCCTCCAAAGAAATCCGGGATGTCAGTAATGGGGGACGCCAAGCAGGTGAAACACGTGAGACTTGGGGGTTACTCCGGAGATCGAAAGGAAAAGAAGCCGGGGGAGAATGGGAACAAGCACTTATAGGGGTGGGGGAAAAGATGCGGTCATATGACTGGCCGGATTTAAAGAGGCTAGGGGGGTAGAAAATCTGGGATAGTTGTCTTGTAGCCAGGAAAGGGTACGGTAACATCACCTAAGAGGGGTGTCAGCGGATGTTGGTCATGGCAGGGGATGAGAGAGGAAAAACGGGACGACACGTTGATTGAAGGGTTGGGCCAGTCCCTTACGGAGCTTGTGCAATTGTTGCAGGGTAAAGAGAAAGGGGGGCAAAGAACCATAAAACTTGAAACAAAAAATCAGAAGAGTGGAGAATAGGGGGGCAGGGGGGATATAGTTTTTGGGGAGTAAGAACTCTTAGGTAAAAAATGAAGTAGACAACTTGGCGAAGGGACCGCGGTAGGGGGGAAGAGGGGGGTGGTCTGGCTCTGGCCGAAGTCAAAAAGAGGCAACAAGAGAATGGGGCGCGATAGCCCACTCGGAACAGAGGGAGGTTGGAAAAGGCAGTGTCCCAGCCCAGGTAAGGGAGTTAGTTCAGACGGTCCGGGCTGATGAAAAAAAGTAAATGGCAAGGATCATAACCGGACGATGCAAAAACAGGTAGTGGAACCATGAAGATACGAGGTCCTTGATTTGCTTGTTCCCGCAAAAAAGGGTGCAGGGAAAAAAAAGGTGGTTGAATTTTGAATGGGGGGAGGAAACGAGGCTGTCCATTACGACCGGGACTTTTTTAGTTGCAGTGACGCCAGCATTTATGTGGGGGGCAGAATGAGACAAGAAGGGTGAATCTTCACCTATCAGGTGGAGGAGGGGAGAATCGACCCGGGGAACTTGTATCGTGCCATTTCAGTGCGCGGGGAGCAAAAAAAGGGGAGGGGCTGGGAAAAGGGGGAAAGGCTACCCTTGTTCAAAGGGGGAATTAGCGAAAAAAAGAAAGGAAAGGGGACACGTGCGTTTGTGGGGGGAAGGAAGAGTTTCGGGAAGCTACTGCGGCAAAAAAAAATGCCCACATGGGAGAGAAAGGACTCGTTGGAAAACCTAAAACGTCGCTGGAAGTGATGATTTTGAATCAGGGGGGGGTAGACTTCCCATACCGGTGTTTATACTGGAAAAAGACCTAAGAGAAGAAAGAAATGGGCCCCTGTTTCGCATTGGTCTCGGGGGGGGGGGAGATGTTTTTCGCCACATGTTCCAAGGATCGAAACCACAAAAAGAGCTTAGATCATGAAAAGAGATAACAATCAAATCACGAGGCGGTTGAAATGACCATTGGAAAACCAGGGCTTCCTCCAAGTTCGGCTCCTCCCAGGTGAAAGATGTCTGGGAGTCTGCTCCCACCGTTGGTAGATTGGGGGAAAAGGGCAGCAAGGGTCGGTTCTATATGAGTCTAAAAAGAAGAGTGGATCTTTATAGGAAAATCACAAAAAAGAGCAGGAAAACGTATCCCGTGGTTCAAAACGGAAAAAGGGAAAAAGTCCACAAACTACGGGGGGTTACTGGGTAAATTGGCCGTGCCTACCAACAAAACGGGAAAAAGCTGCCCTTCCTCAGCGAATTTTGGGGGAATCTGTTAAAGACTTCTCCTGGGTGTTCAAGCCGGAAAGGCTTTGGTCCAGCTTACGGCGTTATGAAGGGTGAAAAGTGCGGGCACGTCACTCAAGTACAGAATCAAGTCAGATGAAAATAGAATTAGCTTGGCCAAAGCTTGGAAGTCAAAAAAAAAACGTTCATGGAATTGCCGAAAAAAAATGTCAATGATTAAGGGGACTCACCCAGAGGGGAGATCCTCGACGGGGGTTTTAACGCAAGAATATCACCGCAAAATTGGCTGGTCCCTTCCACAAACACGTTGAAAAAGAAGCCGCCTTAAACCCGGACTAGGAAGAGGGTCACCGCTGCCGCGCCCCTGATTGGTTTGCAGGTTCACAGGCCAGGGGGCGGAACAAGGTTAGCCGGGTATAAAGGAAAAAGGGCAAGTTAGCGCCAAAGTCTAAGTGACTGGTGCACGCCCCATGGGGAGGGGAAAGGCTGCACTTCATGGTGCTCGACCCGATGTGACTATCAAAGGGGGGCGGGGGGGATGGCCTGTTTCGGAAACGCGTACGGTTATCACGGGGATAGCAGGGGGGAGTGAAAGACGTTGGTTGATAAAAAAACGAAATCCTGAGATGGCGCAAGAACACAAGTGGGCTCGGGTCCCCACCACCTCTTGCAAGGCGCGAAGGGGATACAAATACAGAGAAAATTTCGTCGCAAACGGGACAAATAGGCTAAACGCATAATATAGGGGTTCAAGAGAGCAGGACTCCTAGCAAAAATCCTTTCTCTAAACACACCACAGCAAGAGGTCAAAAGAAGAGGAAAGTTACTGAGAAATCGCAGACAATGGAATAACATGCCAATTTATCGTGTAAAAAGTGTGATTCGGTCCGAGAGAAATCGGGGGAATAGGAGTATGGAAGCGAAGGAGAAGAGAAAGGACCAGGGGGATAGGGATCTTAGACTTTGGTTTCTTGTTTAGGGCGTCGGGGGATTGATTGTTGTGATCAAAATTCAGAACTTCGGAGGGTGAAAGGATGTAGATGAAAAGTGATTCACAAGAAAAGGTTGGGCCCACGAACAAAAACTGAAAACCAGCCGAGGGGGGGAGAGTTCCCATATCGGGACGGCCGCAATGCCGAGGCCAGAAGACAAAAATTTGTCGCACAGGACCTGGTGGGGGTGCCAAGGTACCTGTTACCAGTGGGTCAGGAATCATCGGAGGAACACCCAAGTTGCTTTGTAACAAAGTCATACTATGGGTTGGGAATCCTGGCGCTGGGATGGGGGGCGAAGAAAAGGCGATGGACGTTGGGTCAATTGTGGTGTAAAGGAACACTTTAGCATAACAGGGTGTTCCGAAAATAAAGTGCCTCACTCGCGAATAGTTACTGCAAAACGGAACTAAATCTTCCCGTATCAGGTGCTGGAGATTTGCAAAGAGGCGAAGAAGAGGAAAGTCAGCATCATTCGCTGAGAGAAAGCAAAAAGAGGCGAGAAAGAGAGTACTCGCTAGGTGCATATGGCACAAAGATGATTACGTCATTGGAGACGGGTTCAAGGGAACGGGAAGAACGACTTCAGGCAAAAGAAAGCGGAGAGGATTTTGAAGGAGAGGACACCATATCACGTGTCGTGGAAAGAATGGAAAAAGCAAGAAGGGATGTTGCAATTAATGTGAACGAAAGTGTACTGGAACGCACAAGTCGGGGGGCTTTTTTTGTCCGCTGCCGCCGGACGTACCTCTTTGTGAAAGAGGAACTTAATGCCTGTATCCGGGTGGTGCCCGCAAACACATTGGTGGACCGTGGCAAGGCAGGAAGAAAAAAAGGACTTGAGGTTTTAGACATCTTGCCTCAAGGACCAATTTGTGCGACAAAAATCAAAATAGTCTAAATGAGGGGCATGAAAAGACCGACATTTAATCTGGGGATCGCAAGACGGAACTAAGTGAAAGTCAAAGGTTCAACAGGGTTGAGGGAGGCGGGCAGCCAGAAGGCAGACATTGTGCGGAATGCAAGAAGACCGGAGAGGGGGAACGGGTGAAAACCTCAGACATCTCTTCTAGACCTAAAGAGTTACGGGAGGGACGGGCGTGGACCGCTTCCGGGAACATAGCCTTTGGGTAAATAAGACAGATCGCTCCTACGAAAGAGTTAGGGGTACTTTCCCATGCAGGGGGGCAAGATTTCATTGGGGGGGGTAGAGGGTTCACTCAACTCGGTCGCCTCCAAGAACGCACCTACGTAGAGCCTTACCGGCCCTAAAGACAACACTAAAGGTAAAAAGGGAAACTTTTCTCCATCAACAGTCCAAACACCGTGCCAAGCCGGCATGATTGCACGAAATTCAGTAAACGGGCCATCCAAAGGACTCTTTGAAAACCACTGTAACAAAGGGCGCCGAGAGACAAGGGGAAAGATCATTTTTCAAAAAAGAAACGGGGGCAATTAACCGTCCAATTGAAATGGATGGGAAAGACCCCTCCATGGAAAGGGGTCCAACAAAGGAATTCTGATCAATAAAAAAAAAAAAAACATGACCAATTGCATGAAAGGGGGAAACTGCCGGGGTCCCATAAGGACCACTCTTCTAAGCCAGGGGTGTGCCTAAAATTTTCTCTGAAATCGGCAAGGGGGGGAGTCAAATTGTTAACAAAAAACTAAACCGGCCCAAAGAGTAAAGGAGTGTGTAATAAACTTGCGGAGGGGGGGAAACTTGTTGTGTTAGTAACCTCGCGAAATTGGTAAAAACAAGGTTCCCTAGGGGCCTCACCTTAGGGCAAACAACCATTCGAGGTGAATGGGGGCAAATTGGGTTCTTCAAATCGAACAATACCCAGGCCATACCGACACAGAAAGACCACTTTCATGAATTAACGTGAAATAGTCGATAGAAGGTAAAAATGAAAGATAGAAAAGAAACAACTGCAATGGCCCGTTGGACGTCTAGCGCTCACATCAGCTGGAGTGTGGGCAATTCCATTTGGGGATTGGGTTTGGGTGAGAAGGGAAACCAGCTTAGAACCGGGGGCAAACAGCGCGGGCGGGAAAAAGGAAGAAGAGGAAAGAAACGCGAAAATACTTGCCCTGTTCGGGGGACTTTAATCATCGCCAGAAGATTCGCGACCCAGAAAAACGACCCTATCCGCGGGGGGACCGAGGGGAACCCGAAGTTGGACCAACGTACAAAGACTGATTCTGGTTCGGGAAAGACCGGAGGGAAGGGTAAAATAACGGCCGTATACGGTATTACACGCGATCCGGGGAGAAACTCCTATAAGATTCAAAGGTAGCGTTACCTGTCTCTAAAGCTAGCCATGCCAAAAATAAGGGTTGTCTCCCTGACAAGGAAAAATTTGGGGGGGGTGGGCTTCGAGTTCGTTTGCCACCCGGAAAGTTACACATTTTTGCGGAGGGGGGGACACAATCGTAATCTAATACGCGAAGACCAGACAAAAGGACCTTAACTGACAAAAAGGTCGGAAAGGGGTAAACCAATCAGAAATAATAAAGAAATGCAGTGAACCCGCCAGGTTGATGACTGGTCCCAAGGAGGAGAGATCAAGACCGTATTGGTCGAAAACGGGAAGACCTAAAACTCGTGGGAGAACTTGCCGTATACAGCCCCGTCAACAAGGGACACCTGAAAAATACGACGGAAAAAACTCAACCGGACGAAAGACAGTGCCTGACGGGGTGACAAAATCCAGACTCCAAGGTACCCCAATACATCGTAACAATCCTTCGCACAAATCCTACTTCTAGTGCTGATCTATAGAACGCACAACAACACGGAGTGAGGTACGGATACGAACCTCAAAGTGAATCGTCACCTTTAACTTTAGTTTTTTTGAGTGAAGGGCGATGTGGGAGCACACAAAACTCTTTTGAAGGGCCGCGAGACGGAGAATGCTTTAATGGTCTCCCCTCAGGCCCAATTTGGGTAGTGTTCATGATGCTTTTTGGGATGGCGGGGTCGAGTTAACCGGGGTTGTCATTATTTTTATTCTTATGATAGTGCCTGACGGAAGGGCGAACTTCTGAGACCGTCTGTGGAGGTCAGACAATTTTCCTCTGAGAACCTGAGGGCAGAGAACTACCCGGTGCGGGGTTTATAAGCATGGGCGGGGTGAGCGGAAATGGAGGGATAAGAAATTCGTACCAGGGAAGTGGGTTCATGCCTCCCTAGAGGGGGGGTTGTTGGGCGGGTTCGACATCGGCGGGGAGTTAAGATACCATGAACACGAACAAGATTATAGACGAGTCACCGATGTCTGTCAGTTCTAGCACAAGTCACGAGGGGCGTTGCTTGGTGAGAAGAGTTGGAAAAGAAGAAACAGCGGTCAAACGTTTGATTCGGCTATGCCTCACTGGTGACTGGATTTAAAATATAGTGTACCGTAGTGTACTAAAAGAAAGTGTGGGGGAAGAATAGTCGCCATCTCGCTTCGCTCCTGCGGGAGCGGTCCCAAGTACCCTAAAAAAATCCTGAACTTCTTAAGTCAGATCTCAAAAAAAGGGCAAATTTAACCAAAGATCAATGGGTAGGCCTTGACTACTCGAAATGTAAGTAGTGTTGAAAGGTTTTGATGTAATCGAGAGCGAAAAAAAAATGCCGTAGCTGAAGCGGATTCTATTTTTTCAGAAAATAGTATAGGTGGGCGATCTTGATAGGAACTTCTATGTGATAGTCCAGTTCACCTACATCAGGAATAATGGGGTGCCCCAGATGGGCGTTTGGGCTCCAATGTGTGGGAAGAGTTATTGAGTGTCATAGAGTCCATAACCTTACCTTAAAGGGGAAAAGATGTGTTTCCAAAAGGAGCGGTCCGGGCCCGTAGATCAAGGGTTCCTGTGACTCCAAACGGGAAAGAACCTGAAAGAAAAAAAAAAATGAAAACTGGAAAGCGAACAGCATAAGTTAGTTTATAAGACCATTTTCAGGGTTCGAGGTGTTTCTGAAAAGGCCCGAGGGCGAGGGGAAGTAGGACAAGGGGAGAATCTGACCTGACGTCGTCATGTGGGGAAAAAAGATTGGAGTATGGACTCTTTCCGGGGAGGGGCATCCCCCAATAAAAATAGCAAATCGCAGAATGGTCGCGAAAAAGAAAAAACGGGGTTTGGAAAAAACGTCATTCGGCCGGGAAATTTTAAAAAAAAAGGGAGAGGCTGCCAAGTCCCGACGGGGGGGAAACAGTTTCCACTTCGATCTGCCATCAGACCGACTAGGAAAATTGTCAAGGAGTACCGAAAGAAGCGTTCCGGTCCAGAAAGGAGGACTCCTAAAACGGGGCGATGTGAAAAGGGGAAGATCGCCCGGTCTGTTTGAAGGGCCAAAAGGACTTTTAGGTAAACTGGGGGGGTGGTCCATTAACTAACGACTTTTTGTAAGTTGGACCGAGGTGAACAGAATGAGTTCGAAAAGGGAATCGGCACCCTAGCCTTGGTAAGATCGGGGTGCAATCGGTGGTTAAGAGAAAAAACAGGGGAGGGGGGGGACCATGCGGCCGTCTTGCAAAGAAGTTTGATGGAATCCACAGCTACCAGTATCCCAAAGTTGGGCGTCATGAAATAGGGAAAGAGAGGGGGGTCCCGGGGGTCTAGGGCCCAATCTCGAAAAGGCAAGGAGAGGCGTGAAGACGAAAAGGGGAAACTTCCTTCTTCTTCATTGTTTGATCGTGGCCAGGGAAGTGTTTAGGATAAGGGGTAACCCGTCAATTGAAGACCAATTCAATTTTGATCGAGGGAGAGGCATTGGCGGTAGCGTCAAAAAGGTCCATTCTCCCGGAGAGCATGCTAAAGAAGAGCGCAAAGAAAAACAACGTTGGCAAGAAAGAAACGGGGTGAAAAAAAATTTTCTTCAACTCAGGTCGAAAGGCGGATGGGCTAAAGGGGTAACGGGTCTGGGGCTTCTGCATGACAAACGTTTGGGGAGAAAGATGGTTATCGTGTCTGGCCAAAGGGAAAATAGGGGCAAGTTGATCTGGGTGCGAAAACAGGAATTCGGCATGATCCCGGGAATGGGGTCCTTGTCCTTTGAATAAACAACATCCGGGAGGAATGGGGTCAATGGTGGAGAGAACCGTAAAGGGGCTACAAAATGTTGAGGCCCGTTCGGAAAATCAACAAAAGGGCCCCAAAGCGTCAGACACGTAAGGTTGGCTTGGGATAGGGCAAAAAGGAAAGGTCTTCGGGGGTCCTGCGTTCCGCTGAAAGGGAATTCCTTTCCTGACGAAGAAAAAAAAATAGGATGGGGCAGTCGATCAATCGCCTAACATAAGGGGTCTTGAAAAACGCATAGATTGCGGTAATGGATTTCCGCAAAAGGGAAATTCCTGCCAGTCGAGCCATTCCAGCGTCTTACGGGGGACGTACGGGTCGGTCGTTAGGGAAAAAATTAAGAAGGGGGAAAGGGAAACCGACGCCAAACCAAAACAGGCCATCGCGGGAACCTGGGGGCAGATTGGTGGGGTCCAAAATTTAACCGGGGGCGGCCAGAAGGGGGGAGGAAGCCGGAAAGCAGTGTAAGGCTTAACAAAATGTGGTCACCCCTTACAAGATGTGATGGCCCAAGTTTCCCAGGCGAACGGGAATGGTGCCGGGTGGTGCGTGTGCCAAAAAAAGGGGAGGGGAAAACAAATGGCCACGGTTGGTCCGGGCAGAAAAGTTTTCGGACGGTGTAAAAAATTCTCCATAGATATTTGGTCAAAAAACACTGAATTTGGGATACAAGAATTGGAGGAAAAGCAAGCCAGAACAACAAAAGGTGGATACGGGATACCGTTAGGTAGAAACGAAATCTTGCTACGAGGGAGGAAATACTCAGGAAAAGTCGAGCAGAACGAGCAAAATCGGCAGAGAACGCAGAATCGAATTGGGAAAAAAAAGAACGAAGGCTCACCTATTAAAATCCGAAACAAAACGATGAGGGGGGGACTATATCTACTAAGGTACTATTAGGGATAATGACGGATACGATGATGCGTTATAAGGAATGGTATGAGGGGGTCGAAATGAAATCTGGGTTATATTAGTGGTAATTAGCGGGCAATAGGGGAAAAGCTGGAATGAAGAGGGACTCCCAGAAATATACTTGGGGGGGCTTAGGAGGAAAGGAAGGATTTTCGGGGGGTTATCAAATTCAGAACGTCTTGCCTTTAAAACACAGAACTGAACCCCAACCAAACAACCCCACACCCCCCCCCCCCCCCCCGTGAAAAATTAAAAGGCGAGTAATCGAACACTGGGAAGATTGTCCTAACCTCCGGGCCTGTTTCAAAAAGAGGAAAAATCAGGCCCAATGCATTCAGCGAAAAAAGGAGCACCTCAAACAAGGATTGACTGTTCCGGACCGCCATTTGGGGGAGATAACCCTCTTACGTAGGGGAGTGAAACAGTCAGCAGGTAATTGTTGAGGGAGAACGGGTGAAAGGGGAGTCCTAAGAGAGGGATTTTCGGGGGAGGAAAGACACGGAAGGAATACGTCGGGTTCACGGAATAAGGGGACCGCACTCGTTTATCGCGAAAAAGGGGGGGGAATTCTTAAGGAAGGAGGTGTTCTCCTCAGTTGCAGGGAGGGGAATACGAAATAGAGCTGACTTCGCAAGCCTCCAGCACTTGTTTACGTTATGAATCTCACTTCGCGAGGTCGAGGGCGGGGGGGTACTGGCATGTCTCAGGACGAAGGGAGGAAAGAACCAGCGCGAAAGCCAGGGTACTGCTCTTAACCCCCAAACGTCTTGGGACGATGAAAAAAAGGAAAGGATTGGGAAAGAAAAGTCACGTGGGACTCCCAGTGCGGGGAAAAGGGACCATGGGAAGGCAATGGTGAGAACACCGTACCAGGACAGATCATGGGTACACCCGGACATTGGGGGTGTGAACCGAGGGAGGAAAACTAAAGATTCCTTGCGGGAACTCAGTAGGAAATACAGAAACAGACACAGTACCATGCTCGACAACGGCGCATGCAGAAACTTACAAAGGGGGCCCCATAGGGAAGATACGAAGGGAGGAATCAAAACTTTGTGGCAGGGAAAACTGAGGCCCGTGGAAGGACCTCCTCCAATCGTCTCATGCCATGCGGCGTTGGGCATTGAAGGGGAGAACAAAGGGTCTCTCACCGCGGGGAAAGCCAAAGACAAAAGGGCTTGGTGAAGGGTGCAGGACGGGCGTAGCTGAATTATCCAAGGAAAATGTCACAGCAAAACGGACAATATCGACAAAGATGAAAAAAAAAAAACGTGAGGTACTGCCCGCAGTCAAAAAGGGGGAAATGTTAGGTTGGGGGGTGCAAAAGTCCGTCAAAGCCAAAGGTGCCTCCACACCTCCCGTGACCGGAGATCAGGAAACACTCTATGAAAAAAATTGTAAGAAGGGAGAACATGACTTTGAGAGGAAAAAAGCGCAAGGCTGCAATGGAAATCATTTCCACGGGGCTATTATCACAGGAAAAACCAGGTGGGATGCCAACCTATCGGAAGTGAAAAGAAACCAAGATGTTCACCAAGAAGGGGCTTAAGCAGTAAGGACAAACTAGAGTTGAAAGCACTTCCATGAGACAAGAAAAACCCCAGTCTAAAGGCAAAAAAATAGAACCCAGCTTGCAAGTCAAGAGACCGGGGAAAAGCCATAAGACCACCCAGACAAAAACCATCTTCATGGTTACCGCTCCCTGGACAATGGAAGCGTACAGGTCTGAAAGTTTGTAACAAACACGTCGTTTACTTCTTTGAAGCTCAAAGGGGAAGTACTGTGGGGCTTTTCCGAAAAAATTTGTTTACCAAAAAAATTTTGACAGGGCAGCCCATCGCGAACAACATTCGCCTTATTTGACCTCGCCAAGGCACTCAAAGGAAACTCCAAGGAGATCATTTACCAAACAGGACGAAAGCATGGACATCCTTCAGAGTGTAAAGGAAATCTTTCCAAGAAGAGGGGCAAAGGAAACTATAGAAAATCAACTCAACAAAAGTCCTTTATTGCGCTTTCGCACACCAAAACTGCTGGGGAAGATGGCCATGCCTGTATTTGTGGGGGGAAGGGCCAGCTTACAAGGAGCAAACAGGAAACGCGGGGGGGAGCAAAGTGGGGACGGCCAGGAGAAAAAAAATAGAGGACCTTGAACTGTTCAGAAGATCGTACTAAGCCGAAGAAGAAGGGGGGGGGCAAAAAAGCTAAACCCAAATGGATGTGAAAGAAACGATGCGGGAA
>Ga0179593_1406096_pt1 | contig 19639 bp, 28 predicted proteins | sample CZODoug2_1_08_16_FD_185931 | JGI IMG/M metagenome (GOLD analysis project Ga0179593, IMG submission 185931) | Vadose zone soil fungal communities from Angelo Coast Range Reserve, California, USA - CZODoug2_1_08_16fungal (PacBio error correction) | ecosystem: Environmental > Terrestrial > Soil >...
TTCGTAATGCATTGAGTCAGGGCAGTCGGTGAAGTGAAAATGGGGAGACCACAGAAACGACATCGGGCAGTAAAGAGGAAGTCCTGAGGAGTGCTCTCAATAGACAGGCGGTAAATAGGATAAGACGAGGGAGGTCAAAGGTCAGATTCGGATAGGGTGAGAAAAACTCAAAGGAGGGGGCCGCGGGAAGGTAGCACTACGAAACCGTTGCGTCGGGGAGAGTGCGGTCGCGTTGTGAGGGAAATCGTACGAACAAAACTCGGAGTGAAAAGCCAAGGGGGGAAGCGTAAATGCTTGAAAGAGGGACGAAAGAGGGGAAGGGGGGAGGGGAAAGTCAGTGAATTAGCGGTCTATGACGGAGAATAGCATCTAAGAATGGGAGTGGAGTCGCGTGCTGTGCAGCAGCAAAAGGCTTCTGCGGGAGAGTTCGGTTCGATGGAACAGGTTAAAGGGATGGACAGAGAACTGCACATATGGGCGAATTCACCGCTCGCGCTACCTTTAGAAGAGTAAAAGTTTCGCGGAGCAAGAAATGGGAAGAGGACTGGAGCTCTGTTGGGGGGGTGGTAATGTAAACGAGCGCGGCCAAGGGGTGCGGTGATCCAATTGGTTATCCTATTGAAAACCGGAAGGATCGATAACCTACGATGACGTAGTGCCGAGAAAAAAAAAAAGGGGTTCTAGCTGCCGTCCTGCCAATGGAATCCAATGATTAAGATCCAAGAGAATGAGTGCTGCCACTGCATTTAGGGGAAGGGGGTGGGGAGAAGGCGCGGTTCTGCGCACGCCGGCATGGCCGAGGCGAGAAGGAACGCGGGGAGGGACAGAAGAGCGCAGCGCGTATGGCCTAGAATGGGAGTAACAGGCAGGCAGGGGACATAAAAGGCAGCGTACTCGTCCTAGGGAACTGAGGATAGAAGGAAGGAGAAACAATCGGAGGCCGTTGCTTCAGGGAAGGGGGCGATGCAGCAGACACAAAGGGAAGGGAAACGTCGGGAGTATGATGGCCGCGGATTGCCATCGAGTCGAGCCTTGTTGGAGAGGGGGACTTTGGAACTAGAGGAAGAGAAGGGCTGGTGAGGAGGGAGGACCGCTGAAACTGCGAGAGGGAAGGTTGGGAGGGGGGCCGACCGAGTCGCTCAACGGTAGGGGGATCACAGAAAGAAGGAGTCGCTGAGGACTAGGTTCGCGGCCGGAAAAATCCATCCGTGCAGAGCGGATTCAAGTTTCTCCTTGGGAAAGAAAGAGAGTACTCATGAGTGAAGAAACCTGGATAGCAATGGGCAAATTCGATCGGGAGGATGAAGGAAGGAGGATGATTGCCGGTCCTGAACGACATGGGGGAAGTGGGCTGACGGATAAAAATGCACACAAGCGGTTCTCGTGAGGTAAGGAGAATCTAAAAAAACTAAGACAATCGGGTCACTGAGAAAAATCAAAACCGCTTGCAGAGATGGGAAAAAGGGGGGAAACCGGCAGTTCGGCTTAGGACCATGGGTGACTGCGTGGTGAAACTAAGTGTAGGAAAAGGAAGTAAACCGAGGTCACGAACGGAGTGCGACGGCCCTAAGTGGCACGAAAAAGGAAAAGAGGTCCGCTCAGAGGGAAAAAAAGGAAGAAGGGGAAAACAGGGCTCGCAGACATTACGACAGTTAAGGACGACAAGGAGAAGACGTGCTCGGAGATACGGAGTTGTCTGCGCGGTGGGACAGGAGACCATCAGGAGGAGATCGAAGAAAGGTCGAAGGTGGTCCCCTAGGCTGAAAACAGGAGGAAGGGGCGTGGGAAAGGGGGGAGACGCGAAGGTGTCATGGAACTTGGAGACGAAGCGAGCTGTCGCTGGTAGGGGCAGTGAGAAGGAGCCGCGGCTCAACTCGCGGTGGGCGTAGGGGTGAGGGGGGACCAGTAATGGGGGAGTCCCGAGGGGGGGTGGGCTGAGGGCGTACCATCCGAGAGGTCGAAACGAGGAGCAATGAGGAAAAGCCATCACGCCTTCAGGAAGAAAAGCAACGAAACATGGTAGCGTTCCGGCGAAGAATGGCGCGGAGGGGGGATCTCCAGTCAACGAAAAGTCGGAGATAACAGTGCAAAAAGGGGCTTAAATGAGTGCGCAGCAGGGGGCGGAGAGGATGATGGGCGAATGTAGGAAAGCATGCCGGAGAGACTGACCGCTATGGTGCTGGAGTAAGACATGGTCAAAGCGGTGGACGAGAAGGCTATAAAAAGGGGAACGGTCGAGTATGGGAAGAGAGGCGTGTGACTGACGTTCGATGGAGGGAAGGAGGGGACGCTGAGCGGGGGGGGCCGCGGGGTGGCGTTCGAAATAGGGACTAGTCGTAGAAATGGTATAGGCGGTCGGGCATGTTCTGGGACGCGTGAAATCGGGCGACGCGCGTGAAGGGAGGGTGGCGGCAAGATAGAGGGAAAGTGAAGGCGTGCGAAAAGCAGGAGGAACCTAACTATCGCTAGCTAACGTTAAAGAAAAACAACACCAACGGAGGAGTTGAGGAGGAGGGGTGTAGATAGCGTTGAAGACGCACTCCTTCAGACGGGAAATGAAGACCGAATTATCGGAAGAGAAGTTTTCCGTTGAGGAGAGAATCAGCTGTGGGAGAGCGGGAGACGTATGCCCGAGGCCAATGGTGAGGAGATCATCTGACTATCCGTAGGAAGACCACCAACACCTGCTACTCAGATCAAGGGTCGGAAGAGAAAAATCATCACGGGGGGGTGGGAAGCACGAGACCGGTGTTAGGAAACGTGTCGCGGTTCCTACAAGGGCCTGCCGCGTAAGGGCCACATGCGCCGGAAGGAATAGCCGGTCAGTCAGTGCAAGCTGGGGGGCTAAAAAAAAAAAGGCTCGCCATCGCGGCAGGAAAAGGGGAGGAAGGAAAAGCGAAGTGCGGTTGGCGATTTGGTCCAGAGAGAGGAACGGAAACGCTCTAAAGCCCGATTGGGAAGGGAAACGCAGAGGGATGAGCAAGGACGCCAGGCTGGTAAAAGGGAAAGGTGGCCTCGTCACCGGGGCCCCCAAAGACTGTATAAGCCGAGCTAGGCATGGTGCCGGAGGGAAGAGAATCGCAAAAAAAAAGAAAAAGAACCTGGAGACGCCCAGCCCGTTCTAAATGAGCCGATATAAAACGGGTCAGGAATCGCGCTGAGCCGGGGGGACCAAGGGGAAGTCAGGGGAGGGCAGGGCAAAATCGCCGTTTGTGGGATCGTGGGAGATTAAAAAGAAGAAAATAAAAATCCGGTCGTATGCCGGTGGCCTTCAGACAATGGAATGCGGGGTCGATCGAAAATGGTATTTGGGTCAGAAAAGTCGATGGCAGTCCTGAGGAGGGGAGGGAGAAATCGGGCGGGTTGCGGAAAAGTGAGACCTCGGGCTGGTTGTGCGCGTGACAGCGCGGTGAGCCATAAAAGGAAGGGCCGTCCATCCATGAAGGTGACAAATTCCACAACGGCAGGTGGGAATAGCTGGGAGGGGCCTTCACACCTCAACGAAGGGGAGGATGGAGGGAAAAGGAAGGGGCAGGACCAGAGAATTTCGTTTGCAGCGTTCCATTCGACAGTCGAAAAGAGGCGGGGGAGGGGGTAGGGCTAACTTCGGAGCAGACGGAAAAACTGGCGCGCATTCATACCAAGATGGGGGAGGACTCAAAAGGTCTACGGAACGTGGCGCTAGGGGAATCCAGCTAGACAGACGCTGGAGAGTAGTTCACCAAGGCAGGATCGGTAGGAGGGAGGAAGAGTCGGAAGAAAAGGAGATATTGGGAGGAGAAGTTGATGGTTCAGGGGGACTTTTACCAAGCGTACAGGTGGGTGCAGGAAAAAGGCTGAATACTCTCGGTCGGGAGGAGAGACGAGATTTTCCAGGTAGATCCAAGGATCCTGCTGACCGAAATGTAAAAGGTGAGAGTGAAGTCAGAGGGAAGTTAACTCCGCGGCAGAAATCGGACGGTCTTACGGAACAGAGGAGGGGGATTTCTCCTACAGGCCGATCACGTCCGTGCGTGTGTGCACTCCAGCTGCAGCTTTAAAGTCAAACGGGGCAGGACCGTAAGCTGGCGAGAGAGTAGTAGGGACGCTGAGGTGAATCCGAAGAAGGAGAAGGGGTTCGGCGATAGGCGGAGGCGCGCGGCTGGAAAGATCGGGACAGACCTCGGAAAGTCTTAAAATAACGTTACTCGCGGCCAAAAGAAAAGAGGTCGGAAGCAATGGGGGGGGGCCTGGGCAACGGGCCGGTGGGATCAGGGGGGCTAAGGGAAAGACTTCAAGATGACAAAAGGAAAGTAGACCTCCTTTGTGGGGGGTGATGCGTCACGTCCACGGTGCCAGGGAGGCAGAGACTCAACGAGGAGGGCAAAGGGGGGGTAAGCGACGGAAGGCTTCTCCTTCAAAAGAGTATCGAGATGGTCTCCTGGCGACTGCAAGATCAGTGCTGAGAAGCTAGCGGGGACATCGCCAGGGAGAGGAGTAACCGACCCATTTGTTTGAAGTGGATGAATGCGCCGGTAAGGGCGTCAATAGGGGAAGAATGAATGACCAATGAGATGAGAGGTTGTGAAGGAAAGTGACAAACGGCGCTAGAGATGAATGCATAAACACGGGGGAAGTGTGCCACGAGAAGCAAGAAAGGAGGATGCAGGTCCGCTTCAATGATGGGTAGGTTCCACAGTAGAGGGCCGCCTTCGTGCCCGAAAGCCGGGGGTAAAAGAGGCCGTAAAAAGAGAACGCGAAGGAAAAAGGGTCCGGACGTGGCGCTCCGGCGGCGTCTCGGGCGAGGCTAAGGGTGAACTCCGACTCATAAGTAGAAATGTGGGACGAGACGAGGAAGAGTTGCGCGGATGGAAGCTGTTAGGTTAGCAAGGAAAGGGAACGGCCGCCCGCCGCCATGTCTGACCCATGCTTGGGGTGCAGATCAGAGTTTGCTGAAGAAGGGTCAACCAAGGGAGGACGGCAGCACCGGTAAAAAATTCATAAATGATCGAACAACAATCAAGGAGGTAGGCGAGGAGAAAGGGAGGCAGGGACGTAAAAGTGCTGCTTCGAGAAAAATGGAAGGAAAAGGAGAGATTCCGACTATACAGTTCGGATGATACAGGAGGGGTGTCAAAAGTAGGGAATATGTGATCAGAAACAATTACGGCACCAGCATCTCGGAATGTCGAGGCGAATCCCTGTGTCCCTTGAGAAGGGGTAGGCGTCAGCACAGTAGGAAATCAGAAAGAAGGTGTCGACAAGAGAAAAAGGGGCGCGGTATCGGCGTCAGAGCGGGGGGGTTAGAAGACGGGGAGAACTGAAGTAGACACGAGGGGGGACGACATGGTGGAACGCAACTGCTTTGTAAGGAGGTGAAAATGTAGGGGCAGACGGGGCCGGCTTGAGATGCACTTCCAAAAGTTCGCTAGGGAAGGGAAAGGAACGAGGGCAGGCGCTTGCACGGAGAAGGACGGGGGGAAAACGGGGGATTGAAGAAGGCAGATTAAATGGCTGGCGCTCACCCTGAAAAAATCGGGAAAAAAAAAAGACGGGCTTGGGGAGATGGAGCGGACTGCCAATCAACAGAGTCAGACACGCGGGTAAAAAGGTCAAGGTGGGAAGGGGCAGGTCGCAGGGCTAAAAAAGGGGGGGGGGCTAAAGAGGCAAGGTGGAGGATTAACGCGAGCGCCCGGGCCTGAGAGAACCCCCAAGAACGTATGGAAAGCCAAGGCACCGGCCTGCGATGGTACGAGGAGGGGACCGAACAGAGACAGGAGTAAGGGACAAAGAGGACGGCCGCGAGGCGGCGCAGGAAAAGCGGTCAGACCCGGCTTGCCGGGACCTCTCTCTTGGGAAAGACGCAGCGCAGCCGGGACGCCAAAACTTCGATTATACCGCGCCTCATTGAAGGGGGGGGGGGAAGACAGATAGAGCACATCGTATATGGTCCTCGGGGGAGGTCGGTGGTTAATGCGGTTGAAGGCGGGAAAATAAAAAAAAAGAAGGCGCGGCCTTGGGAGAAGAAGAAAGAGGACAGACGTGCGAATATATGATGCAAGAAGGAATACGCGCAAAAGAAAATCTGGAGAAATGGAGGAAGGAACTGGGTTAAAGGCAAGGTACCCTGAAGAAATGCGGGCGGACTTGGGGGGAAGAGTCAGCTAGCTGAGAGCGTGTGAACTTGTACGAAAAAAATGGTGCAAAGGGAAGCGACTCTGGTGTAGAGAAGGAGAAGGACTAGCACTCGGAGAAGCTAGTGATCTCGAGGAAGATTAACTAAGTCAGGGAAGTTAAACTTAAACGAAAAGGCATAGAGTGGACGGAACTCGAGTAAGCCGATCAGGGGGAAGGGAGGAAGAGTGAGGACCTCGGGCAAGGAATGGGGAATGGAGGAGACCGACAGGGGTGGGAAGAAAAATTGTCTGAACCGTCTTTCCGATGGAGAGGGGGAAGAAGCTCCAGCAGATATAAACTAGAAAGTGTGGAGGCGAGTTTCACAGATATTTGAAAAAAATCTAGCTTTCTTCGAAGAGGGGAAGGCAGGGGAAAAGGAAAACAATGATGCCCGACTTCGGGGATTGAAGGAAAATGAAATGCTGAAAAGGTAGGGGGGTTTCGGACGGATCCATGAACAGAAGGGTACGCTAAGGGATGAGAAGGGGGGCCCGATCTGTTCGGGTCATCAAAAGAAGAGAAAAAGAGAATGGCAAGCAAAAAACAGAATGAGTAGACAGCTTCAAAAAAGGAAACAGGTTCGACCTAAAATGTCAGAGCGGAAAAAAGTTCATCCAACGGCGAGGAGAAAGGCGGGTCTGCTCGGGGGGAAGAAGAGGAGAGAAAAAAGGATGGGAGAATCCGGTAACGTGCAAGGGAACCGATGAACCCCTGGCGGCAGGAACAAGGACGTGTGAACTGGGGATCGATGAGGGGGGCGAAGGGGGAAAAGGGGACCGAAAAAAAATGTCGCTTGGGGAGGTCGAAGTGTCGCGCGCGGAAAACTGGTGAGGGTGAGGCGTCTGGTACTGGGCGGAAATGGGAACGAGGTTAAAAATCCGACGTCGCATAGACGAAGAAATCTGACATGAGTCAAAAGGTCGCGTAGGAGAGCGACATAGGGGCGGGTGGGCGCTGGCAAACCGCCAGTGCGGGTCTCGAAAGCCAGCACGTCTCTGACTGGGGAGAGCTGAGAGGGGAAGTGCCCGCACTCTGCCTGCTCGGAAGGACCTGGCTAGGGAAAAAAAAATGGGGGCAGCCGCTCTTGATGCCTTTGCAGAAGAATGAAGTAGCGGCTAGAAATAGGGGGTTCTAATCGGACAAAAGGAGCAGGGTTCTACGAGAGGGTTCCGCAAAATCGGGTGCGATGCTACCGCTAGGGTGCGGCAATAAACAGCTATCCGAAGAGGGTGAGGGCGCACGAAAGCGGGGAGGAGGGAGGTGCGAAGGGGGGGCGCAGCGAGCTCGACCACAATTGGCTGGGGGATGAAAGTCTCAGACAAAAAAGGGATGAGGGGGGAATTGGGGGGGGAGGTGATCTTGATGCAACCTAAAATCGGCCTTAGACTCGAAGCGAAGCTCGATAAGATAGGGCGCCAAGTTTAACCGCGAAAAAAGGGGCCAGCTGGGAGTGGTCAATTCCCGAAAGCACCGAGAAAAGGGCTAATAGAAGTCGATAAACGGAAGTAACAGGGAAGAAGGGTATTACGTGGGACGCACCGAAGGGAGGAAAAAACTCAACTCCTCGAAAAAAAACCGGCCGGGTTCGAGGGTATAAAGAGCTCGTAGCGTAAGGGAAGAACGGTACAAAAAGAGAAGTAAGATGAGACTGGGCAAGATCTGCGGGAACTATTTCGCTATCATAGGGGACTTTGGGCCGCGAAATTCCGGTCTCCCGAAAAGAGCGTGTGAGGCACTAGAAAAGAGAACAGTTCTCCGGACAAGACCGAAAAGGTAGGAGGGAAAAGGCTGTGTGGGCCTGAGAACATGCTGGATGTACCTGGACCATCGCACAGCGGTAAAGAAAAAAGAGAGAAGAACCGAACCATAACTATTAGGTGAAACGCGTATATCGAATCCAGAACAGTCGAGACACAAAGGAGACAGAAAACCCCGCCGGCGAAGAACAGAAAGAAAAAAGTAGAGTTCAGCCTAAAGGAAAGGTCCGCCCCTGGCCATGGCGACCAGGCTTATCAAGTGTGAAACGACTTGGTATCAAACACGGAAAAAGGACCTGCAGGGAGCACGGCGACCGAAGGGTTCTAGTAGAACTGGGAATGCTTTTAGCTTTCTAAAACAGCGTTTGTGTCAGGGGGGGGGGTGGGAATGGAGGGTCTGTGAGAAATAAAGCGGTAGGACTGGGCGTAGAACATGTATCTTTCATTTAAGCCGCCTCTCCAATGAATCCCGATTCCACACACCAGGGAAGGACTAAGGGGGGGAAAAAGGCCTGTAGCGTGCCGTTGTGGGTCCCCTCACGTAATAGAAGGGGAAAGGGACAGGACCAGATAGAGGAGGTATGGCTGATAAAGGAGGTCAGTCCTGTCTCCCACTTCAGTCCGTAAGACAGTGCGGGAACGGAGCCAAGCTCTTTAGAACAGACCTAGCGAAGGGGGAGGAGAGGGACAAAGAAAAAAAAAGGTCGGGGCGCTTCTCGAATCAAGGGGGAAGAGAATGGGACTGCGAGCTCAGGAGGCCGAGGAAAGGTTCAAGAATAGTTAGCTGGCTCTAGGACTTGTAACCGATAGAGCACCAAGGCTGATGGGGAAACCTTAACGTAAAGGTCAAAAAGAAAGAGGGTGACGTAGGGCAAGGCAATGGCGACAAATGGGGGCACAAGCGAAAGAGGGATTAAAAGTCCTCGTGGACCACACGGAGACGTGATGAGTAGAGCACTGCGGCAAATACGCAATGGGAAGACGTGGCTAAAAAAGGGGATGCGTGCGGCGGTGATAGGAAGGTCAAAGTCCGATCCGAATGCGATACAGAGAAAGAAGGAGCATAAGTGGGAAAGAAAAAAAGGAAATGACGCTGCTCGAGAGAGGTAGGCAAGGACATCCTTGAACGAATGGGGGGGGTGAGAAGGGATCCGCGGCGCGCTGGTTCGGCCCCGAAGGGAGAGCGATAACGAGGTCAAATAGCCTAAGAAATGGTGTACGGTCGATCTCAAAGAGAATCGGGTGAGGAGCAATGAAGTTTCACTCAGAGTCAAGGGGGGAAGCAGAAGAGGGAAGCTGGCGGCAAAATGTGAAACGCGTCTCCTTGTGGGGGTGGCTCTTCCACGAGAGAGCAGTCATCCGCGTCCGGGAGGAGATGCAAGGGGGGGGGAGGGGAAACCGGCGGAGTCACATCTTCTAACAAAGAGCGGCGATGGACTCCTTATCTGCAAATGGGAAGCGACAATCGTGTCGCAGAGGGCCATAAGGAAGAACGGACTACTGAGTGGGGGGGGGCCGTGAGGGAAAGCAAAACAGGCAGAGCACAGCTGGAAAAGTAGCAGCGCGGGGAATCGAGTGCCCGCAGAAACGTAACAGGAGAGAGAGGTCGCTCGTCAAGACAAAGGTAAGGCAAGAGAATGTAAAGACGCCAGAATTATTAGGGGGGAGTACAAAAGCTACGGTGAAAAAAGGAAGCATCGTGGCCGAATGACGGAAAGAGTAGTACTCGGACAAAAGAAAAAAGCTCCAACATCTGTTGGACAGGAGGAGGCGAAGGGAGGGTCCGAAATGGTTGCATTGCCTCAGAGTGAGAAAAACTGGAAATGGAACGGTAGATAAGGATGCGAGGGGTGCGCGGGTAGGTAGCAACGGAAATCTCGCCGGAATAAAGAAAAAATCGACCCTGTAGGGCGTGCGCGATATTTCTCAAGGTTTGGGTCTAGGAAGATGGTAAAATTGAAAAACACATGTCAGCGTACGATCCTAAAAAACAAAGGGTGAAAGTAAGAGAAAAGAAAAAGGTAAAGGGGGAAAACGTCGCGCATGCAAAAGGGACGAGGAAAAGAGGTCGGAAGGGAGGGCGGGCATGGGAAACGGTGGAAGTAACTTACCATGTTAAAGCTAGTCGATCGTGAGTGGGAGAGGGGAACGGAAGGGGGGTGGATCGGGCAAAGAAGAGGAAAGGAGCCGTGCGCAACGAAGGAAAACGTCAGGAAGGAAAAAGTGCGGAGCTGTGGGGGTCAGGTAAGATAAGGACAATTGATCACTGAGGGGGGAAAGCGGGAAAAAGGGGGGAACGGACTACCGCAGGGAAGAGCAAGGGGATGGGCCGCGTGGCGTCGAGGAGCGGGGGAAGGAAAAATGGAGGTACGACGATAGCCTCGAAAGGGTCTGGAAACGGAGGCGTGAGAGTGAAAGAGCGCCACTCAGCGGGGGGGGGGAAGAGGGAGTTGGAAGAAAGGGGAAAGTGGGAAAAAGGGGGAATAGCCACTCGGGTGCTAGGCCCCAATGAGAAGGGAGTTCATTTACAAGTGCAGCACCTGCATGGGAGGGGCCGAGGGAAACCTTAACGTCTCTGTCTTAGCTCTCCACTCATTCGGAAAAGGAGTACGGTGGCACTAGGTCAAGAAGGAAGAGTTAAAATAAAGACTGCGAGGATCGTCAAGCGACGTGAGCTGTTCGATGGGGAGAAAGGCGCAGGACAAAAGCAGGAAAAAGGGGATCGAGCAAGCGAGAGCATTAGTGGAGAGTGCAACAGGAGACGACAGGACAAGGCATAAGAAAAAAAGAGGAAGGCGACCGGTAAGACAAACAGTGAAAAAGCTTTCAAACAGGGGGAAGTAGAAGGCGCTGAAACTTTCGGGGGACTAAAAGAGTTGCAGAGTGATCTCTCAATAGGGATCGCAAGGCAGGACGAAACAACGTGTCGTGGAGGGAACCGTCCGGGGAGAGTGGGCAAGTCTACGCAAAAAAATGGTCCTCTGGGCTGGAGGGGAGACGTCGAGTTGATAGGGATGTGAATTAACAAAAGTGCGACCGAAAAAGAAAGCGGGACCGTAGCACCTGAGGCTCGGCTGAAAAGGGGACGGAGAACTTGGTCCGGAAGGCGGAGGCGGCAGTGCAAGGGAATGCCCAGAGGGGGTCGCTGGCCAAAGCCTTCCTTGAAGAATACCGTCGCGAGCGGGGTGACGGGAAAATGAGGGGGGACCGGAACGAGACTGAAGAGTGGGAAAAGAGAAGGAAATTCGTCGGGAGGCGACACTGGACGGAGGAAGGCTAGGAGGAAGATCCTACGTCCGGTAAGGGAAAATTAATAGTTCCAAGGCCGAGCACAAGGAAAAGAAAAAATCTGCGAGCGGGGGAAGCGGACAAGGTGGAGTGGTATCACGGAGAAAGGGGGAGAAAGGGCAGGCCGAGAGTGGGGGCGCGGTGAGGAAAACCCCGAAAAAAAGATAGAAGAACCGACCGGAGGAGAGGGGGGCAGGGGAAAAAAGAAGACTCAGAGGTGAGGCTGGGGTAGGGCTAGCAATTCCGCAGACGAGTAGAAGCCGGGGGATATAGGGATTCCTGTTGGACGGAAGAAGCAGAGGTACGTAGTGAGGCGGAAACGGAGGGGTGGCATAAAAAAGTCGAAAAAAGGGGAGGGGCACGAAATGGGCAAACGAAGTGCTGAGACAGCCGCAGAAGAGGGTGAAAGGAAGCCAGAATCGAGGGAATCCGGGAGCACAAAGCGCTGATAGGCGGGTGTCTTCAGAGGGTTCCGATCTATTGGAGGGATAACCGAGAAGGGCAGTACCCGACGGCGGTCAACCTCGGGGCAAGCAAGAGGGAGGGGGACGAAGACTTTAGCGGAGGGAGGTGAAGTGGATGGGGAAGGAAGTCTCGAGCGTCGCTGTGAGACAGAGGTTCAAAAACGTCCCGATAGGAAAGGGCAAATATGGGGGAGCACGAGGGCTGGCCGGTTACCAAGAAGCGCTTGGGAGGCTCATCGCAATGATCACTCACCTGGGGAAAAGGGAAGGCGAACGATTGGGACGCGCAAAGCGTAGCACCGAGAAGAACGCAGGAGTCGGACTGAGCGCTTCGGGAGAGAAGGAACCTAGAGGCGAGGAAACAGAGGGAGGGCAACAAGAAGGGGGGGATGAAATCTAGTAGGGGAGGCCTGGGGGGAATATCACGGAAAAAACTCGTTATCTATCAGTGAGGAAGTACTGTGGAAGGAGAGGGACGTGCCGACGATCGGGGAAGAAGTATCATCAAACGCAGAAATTTCTGAAATCAGAGGACTCGACAATCGAAGGACGCTAATGCGGGATGCGTAGCGGCGGAAAGAAACGACTCCTAAGTGCCGAGAGAGAGCTAAAAAATACTCAATCTCATAAACAAAAAAAACGGATAGGGAAAGGTATAGGGTGAGACAGGGGTAGAGAAAAAGTGCTGTCGGGGGAGGACGATAGGGGGGGAAAAAATAGTGAGGAAATTCCCGACGCAGGAGAGGAGGAGGAGGGAGCGCGCAAATCGATCAAGGAATTGGGGGATAGAGAATAAAGATCGGAAGGTGGAAAGTCCAACGACGGGACTAACCGGCGACACAGTCTAAACGGCACGAAAAAACTCGATCCCTTACGCCAAAGCGACTTGGGGGGAAAGACGCTGAGTCCATGCAGAAGATGCGAGAAAAATGTCCCGCGCGTAGTGGTGAAAACAGCAAGAAAAAGCGAAGAAGGAGGGACGGGGAGGGGCAGCTAAAAAGGCAGCGTCCAGCAGCGAAGGGGGGAATCTGAAAAACGGCGTGAAAATAGCTCAAAAAGAAGGTGTCGCGACCTATCAGAGGTAAGAGGTTGAGAGAGGCCCAGCAGGTTGGGGGAAAGATTTTAGAACATGGAGGAGGGGGGAAGTGAGATGCAAGGACATCGGAATTTTACCGGGGCCATCTCAGTCGACAGAGGAGAACATCCGCAACGGGGCCGATACAAAGTGAAGGGCCGAAGAAAAGGGATCCACGCGTCAGAGGATCAAAGAAATAAGATAGAAATGACTAGCACCCGTGGCTTCGAAATGGAGAGGAGCCGTGAGGGGACCGGCGAGTCGTCGGGAGCACGAAGAGCGCCGGTGGGGTGGACTGGAGGGGGAAGAAAAGGGAAAAGCCGACACTGTTCTGAAGGTGCAGGGATCAAAGGGCGACTCAGTGGTAAAGCTGTCGCGGTCGGGGGGGGGGTGGGGTGATTGAGACCTGGGAGTGAGTCTTGCGGATGGCTCAAAGAGTTCCGGGAAAGGCAATTGGGCGAATAAAAGGGAGTGTCGTGACGACGAGATCGTCCGAAGGAATGTTAGCGGGAAAGATAGGGGAGAGGGAGGATATATAGCCTATTATCCACACAAGATGCAATGAATGAGCAAGCACCTTGAGAGAGAAGGAAGTTTCACGTGACATTATCACAGTTAAAAAATATAAATAAAGTGCAAGGGGGATGGGGAAAGGGTCAAAAGGAGTCGTGTACGAGGGGAGAAAGGGAGTCGTGCAAATCTAAGTGGAGACATGAGAAAGAACCGAATCGTCTCCAGGACCATCGGAAAGACAGTATTGTGGCGAGATTCCCAGAGGGGGGCAGGTTCGCTGATTGAGGAAGGCGGGGGAACAGGAGAACCGCGGATGCTGTGCGATGGAAAGAAGAGCAGACGAGTCGGACGGGACGATCAAGGGAGAAAAGGACGAACGGGTACAGAAGAAGAGTGACTCGTGGCAGGGCCCACGAGAGAAATAAATTTTTGGACCGGGAGAGAGTAGTCCCGGAGCAGACTGAGTGGGGGAGAGCAAGAGAGTTGCCACGAGTGGTGGGTTCAGGATGGAAAGACTTGAACCCAGGAGATAAGAAAAGAAGTGACTCCGCGGGTCACACCGAATAAAGGCGGATACAGAGTTAGGCGTCTGAGGGGGGGGGAGGATGCGCTTTTGCCAGGAAATGGTTGGAGGAGTATAATCGAATAGAGAGGGACGGTCAGAAGAAAGCAACAAAAGAAACTAAGATTACAAGTCGTAGAGGAAGTTCAGCGGCCGGGGAGGCAAAAAAGATGGGAATCAGCGGAGTGACGAGAGCCTCCCTAGGGAGGGGCACAAGAAAAGGAAGTGGGTTAAGTGATGAAAGAAGGAGGAAACTGTGCAGGAGAAGGCGGCCGGGGTCGATCATGTTTAAGGCACACTGCTCTGGGATTAAAGGGATTTCCGTAGAACTACTGCAGATGGAGAATGAGGGAATACCTTGGAGTCAGAATGGGGGGACGCGGGACGTATGAGGGAAAAAAAGTTGCGGGTGGCAGGGGAGTAGGAGAGCATGCCTTTAAAGGGATAGAAAAGGGAGCAACACCGACCGTGAAGGGAGGTCACTCACCAAAGAGGGGAGTAGACATGGCGAATGATGAGAGAGGGAGGAAACAGGAAATATAGAGGGGTTACGGGGGGATACAACAAGCCGGAGTCGCGGAGGGATAACAAGAATCTGGGGAAGGATGTAGGATAGGCCTGATTAATCTACGATTCCCAAAGAAGGGGGGAAAGGGCAATCTGCATCAAGGGAGGCAAGGGAAATTCTTAAAGAGTACCCGGGAAATAGGAAGAGAGCCAGGACGAATGCGTATCAAAAAGTAGAGGGAAAAGGAGGGTTGATCCGGCTTGACGGAGAGGAACTCGTAGAAGGCAAATCGCTACTCTAGAACGAAAGCAATGGTTTTTACGGATAGGGAGGAGAGAGGAGGAGGAGTTCCGCTGGGGGACTGGGGGACTTTGCATCGGACGATCAAAGAGGGAGTGGGGGGGGGGAAGGGGAAGCTCCGTACGAGGAGTGGGCGGAGGGACTTATTTGGAAAAGAGATTGAAAGAGGAAACTGGTAAACTGCAGGAGGACCCTTAGACAGGGGAGTAGGAGTGGCAACGAAGGAATGAAAGTGAAAAGTGCTTACTGACGCAACAGGAGTCGAGGAATGATGTCTAGAAAACAAACTCTATAGAGAGATTCGTACAGATCGGAGGAACGGCACAAGTTGGGAATCGGGGAAAGCAAATAAGAGATGAAGAAGAGGGAAAAAAATCGGGACTTATTTCCGGACGGGGGGGAGAAAAAAAAAGAAGTGAGCAAATGAAAGTCTTGACAAGCGAAGAGACGGTCGTCGAAAGAAGAAAAGGAGTGGTGATCGCGGCAAGAAACGGAGGAAGGCGACGAAAAATGCCGAGAGAAGAAAGGAAAAGTCAGGAGAGCGTCGAGAGGGTGAGGAAGATGAAAGAGGGGGGAGGAAAAGGGGCCTTCGAAAGGGGAAACGCCTCTTGTGAGGGGGAGAAAATGGCGTGGTAGTGGTCGAGGCTTAAGCGAGAAAAAAATAAGGCCACTCAGGCAGAGTCAGCGAGGGGAGGAAAGGATGACCGAGACAGAGGGGGGGTGAAGCGGTACTCGAGTGAAAAAAGGGGGCAGGGAAAAAGAACACCTGAAAAAAGATGAGAAGAGGAAAACCAGTAAATTCTCTTGGGACGTATGGAATAGAGGGCGTAGCGAAAGAGCAGGAGCATTGGGAGAGGCAGAGGGGTGGGTTGTTAGGAGAGACGGGGGGCAGTCTGTGCTAAAAAAAAAGTGCTCATCTCGCCCGGGACGAGAAGAGAAAGAGAGCGGAACGGTTGACCAGAACCACTAAAGGAACCCGTACGAGGTGTCACTAATGCCGAGAAGGCGAATGATGCAAAGAAGATCAGGAGCGAAGGGACAAACTTCCGAAAGCGAGTAGAGGGGAGAAAGAACGGTCGTCAACAGGCCTCGGAGGAAACGCGTGGGCCATCCAAAGGATAAGGAATGGCGATCGGAGCAGGCACCCTGGCGGGAAGAACGGTCTTCGGTGGGCCGGGGAACGCAGCAGTCAGAGTAAAGGGGGGCGCAGACGTTGCGAATGCGGGAAGATGGACGATGGGTCCGGAGCTCGGTGAGGGGAAAGAAGAGAAGACCGCGGGCCGTAACACGTGCGCGGAAAAGAATGCGGAAGGAGGGGCGCCCTGTAGAAGGAAGGGTAAGGTGGGAGGAAAGGACGCCCGAGGGAGGGACTATCACGAGTACAAAGAGCGAGAGTACCTGGGTAGAGAAGAACTGCGTCAGGACGGGGGTACACGCAGAGGGAAAAAAGTTCCTAGGAATGCAAGCGAGGGAGAAGAACCTAAAAGGTCAAAGCAAGCTGAGGGGCGGTTCCCACGTAAGATAAGCGAACGAAAGAAATCCGGCAGATCGCCCACGGTGTCAGGAGGTCAGGAGCCGTCAAGGCGCCTGGTCAGGAAAAGGGAAGTGACGAAAATTGGGAGATGCGGAGACCCAAGCCACCTACGGAGAGGAGACGAAAAAGTCCTAGCGAGGGGGAACAAGCCAAAGAGGCGATCGCGCTGGAGGGGTGGGGGGGGACGGATTGGAATCGAAATAACCGGCTTAGAGAGGGGAAGGAATGGGAGGGGAAGAAGGTACCGTAGGTGGGAACGGAAAGAAGAAGTGCTGAGGAAAAGAGTTGGCGGGGAAAGAATCGTCCCGGGGGGGCCTCCAGGAACACGAAGAAGAAAGGAATGTCAGAGTGACGCAAAAAACATTCACGCAGTGAGGAGAGAGACAAAGAAAACGTCGTCAAAGAGACATGGAGAGAAAGGGGTAGGGGGGACAGCGTGGGGACCGATATCCAGAGTCGTCACGCACCAGCTGGTCCGCCGTGCAGGGTCAAGACGACTTAACGCGGATGAAACGAGGAGAGTCGACTGAGATCGCGACTGGGCTAGTGCGTGGGGAAGGAGCAAAGGGGTTCATATCTGGCGGAGGTGGTAATGGGGGAGAAAAAGAGACGTCAGAAAGATGGCGAGGGGTTTCTTGGACGTCAGTGGGGAGCTAAAAGTGCTAGGGCTTACCAATGAAGACTCTCGGAGGCTCGGGAAAGAGATCCTCTACCCGGAGCGGAGGGTGAAAGCAAGGGAAAGCGGAATGGGACTAAAAACCAGATATAGGTAAGACCGGGGAGCCCTCGAGAAGCGGCCGGGAGAGAGTTAGAAAAAGGGGACCGAATAAATAGGAAGGCGCGAGGAAGGGTGAGTCGTATCTATAGGGCATTGAAGATAGGCAGTGAGTGAAGACAGGACAGCGAGAGGCAGAAAGGGGGTGGAAATGTGTGATAAGGATGGTGGCAGTGTCAGGGAAAGTCTAGTCGGGGTCGGAGAGAAAAGGATTCAGGTGGAGTGATCAAGTACGAGTCAGAGGAAAATCTCAGCGCGATCAGAGGGGTAAAGAAGGGGGGTAACAGAGGCAAGTCTGAGCCGTCAACAGGAAAAAACCAGTCCAAAGTAGAAAGGCGGCGCAACAAAAAGGGAAGGAGGGAAAAGGGGGGGGAAAGAGGTGAGGAGAAAAGGGCGAAAGGCGACGAAGAACGAAGAGGTGCCCCTGAAAAGAAAACAGATCGCGGGCAGCCGGGACCGACAGGGGAAGGCTGAAGTCATTCTCGCGTAGGCCGGAGCCAAAACCAGAGCGTGGACCCGAGGACACAACGGGAAAGGTCAGACGAGGAGGACGCGACCGTGTTATCATTCAGAGGGCACCGCCTGCGACTAGCGGCAAAGCCCCCGGAGACATATGAGTCGACACAGCAAGCGAAAAAAGAGCTGAAGGAACTTCATGCAAGAGGGAGCAAGGAAAAAGGAGTGGAAGGCCAGATGGAGAGCGCGGTGCATCGGAGCGGGATGGGGAAGATCCTCATCCAACGGGAAGGGAGCTCGGGAAAGTCCGATGTGGCCCGGAAGGGGATGGGTCAGAGCGACTATGGTGCCAGTGGGAGACAAGGCGAGTCGGTAGGAAAAAGCGGGGAGTACCACCGGAAAGCAACACGAAAAAAAACACCCTCCGAATGGGGGGAAATGGGGAAAGGCGTGAAGAAAGAGATCAGACCATAGGAGCACTCGGAAAAGGAGACATAGGCAAACAACAAAAAAAGGCAGAGGGAAGAAATAGACAATAGCGTGGTCCGCGTGGGGAAGGGAACCGAGATTTCGAAAGGCGATCGCAAGGGGGCACTGGGAGACGGCACATAGATAACACGAGAAGCGGGAACAACGGTGAGGAAGCGGGGCGAAGATCGGCGAATGAAAGGAGGTTGAGAGCTCATGACAAATGAAGAAAGGAGGGACACTTGAGGGTCTTTGAGAGCGTGCGTGCGATCGGGGGGAAGGAAAAAGAGAAAAAGTAAGGACCTTCGGCTTATGGGACTGTAACACTATTAAACGACGGTCATTCACTGAAGCCAAAAAAGGACGGGAGTACGCGGCAAGAAAACTAACGCTCGATGATACGGGGAGAAAAAGAAACTAAGTAAACGACGTGGAGAACTACCCGAAAATCTCTGACAAAGGATCGAGAAAGGGGGGGTGTGCTGGGTTCTCCGACGCCTTCAAAGGAAGAGAAAAGAGGAATCGCAGAAAAAAACCGACGGTCTTCAGCGAAAAGAAGATTGTAAAAATTCTGAACGGTCTGGGGAGGAGAGACTGTAGACGGGGGAGAAAAAGGGCGGCGTAGAGGAGAGGAGAGGTCGCCAAGCGCATAGGGCAGACAGAACTGCTAAGGAGGGTCGCAGGTGAGCTGGAAACTCGTGCAGGCCCACCCTTAGTTAAGGGGAAAAAGACGAGTCGGAAGGAAAAAGCGCATTGACATGGAGAAACTAGGGGAAACAAGAGAGGGACAACGAAGAGACACCGGGAAATGGGCGCGAGGGAAAGTCTGTCAGGTGAAAAGGGAAGCTTTCAGGACGCCGATCGTCGTGCAGAGATGACGCAGCACGGGGTCCCAGCGTGATGCTGATGGAGAAAAGGGCAGAGCGGCCTAAGACCGAGAGTGCTTCCGTGAAAGCCGGAAAAAAAAGGGGGGTGAGGAAGAAAGGGCGCTGGGAGGGAAAGAAGGCGAATTGGCCGTACCGTCGTTTTCACTATAAAAAAGAGGGGAGAGAAAATCGAGGTCTGAGCGGAAAGCTAACGCTCGGGCAACGGAAAGAAGGGCCTGTCACGAAGAGAAGGCCGGCACTAAAGAAAACGACGAGGGAAACAGGACGGACGTCCTCACTTGGTGGGTAAGCGGGAGGAGGGGACTAGACTGGAAGGGGGTTCCGAGTAAAGAGAAATCGAAAAGAGAGGAGATTCTGCAAAAAAAAGATAGCACGGGCGGGGGCGAAAATTGATCCTGGCCTTAGAAAGAGAAGACGTCGGAAGAAATAAAGTCAAGGAGCGTGAGGCTCATCGGTGGAAGGGTTGCTAGAGGAAGGGAGGGGAAGTAAAAGGTCACCCACGAGAGGGACGTGGAAGGCGCGGATAGACCAGACCTACAGATGAAGAGTCCGCGACGTTAAGAAAAAAAGGGCATGCGAATGAAGGAAAAAAAGGGGAGGCTTCAAGAATGGAGCTTTTAACGGAATATGAAGCAAGAAAAAAAGCGGAAACTTACGGAGGGACACACGAAGAGACACGAAGCTACGGGGGTGGAGGAAAAAGGAGAGGGCGGAAGGGGCGGGCGCCGGGAAAAAGAACAAAGCGAATTGGGGAGAGAGCAAAAGAAATGGGACTAAGGGGTAACGGAACTGGTATGACCTCTGACTTCGGGGACCAGACTGGATAAGGTCCCATGTATTCAGTGGTCCGGAGGGGGCTCAGGGAAAAGGTGCTAAAAAGGAAAAAGGGGAAGGTT
>Ga0179593_1319522_pt1 | contig 19638 bp, 18 predicted proteins | sample CZODoug2_1_08_16_FD_185931 | JGI IMG/M metagenome (GOLD analysis project Ga0179593, IMG submission 185931) | Vadose zone soil fungal communities from Angelo Coast Range Reserve, California, USA - CZODoug2_1_08_16fungal (PacBio error correction) | ecosystem: Environmental > Terrestrial > Soil >...
AAATCCTTCGCGGGACGGTTTCGACCAAAAGAGGATGCAAATAAAATAGAGTCGATCGATGAACCTCGGTACTGTGAAAGGGCGTTTTGGTTCAGGGAATTCGCCGAAAATTTCAGTCTCAGCTAAACGAAATAACTTTCAGAGGATCAAGCTTAACGAAGTTTCATGGGTGGCGTACTTCAAGCCGCGCGCTCGAGGTGTGGTATGTCTCCAAAAAACCCGCACAAAAAAACTGCATACGCTCGGGAAAGCACGAAAATCTCATTTAGATTGGCCGGGGCAGGGGAAACAGACATCACAAAGCAGATTTGCCAGATAGCCAAACGAGTCTTAGAAAGGAGAGATACTGAGAATATTTACGTAGACAGAAATCGAATAAACTGTAAGGGGTGACGGACTCCACAACTTCGATAAATCAGCGCAAACCAGGGGAAGCCGACGGGCAAACTCCTCCATGATTCAAATCCTAGAGTCGTCAGAGGGGTTGGGCTTCCCGTAGCGTATCACATAGAGGGAAGAGTTTCAAAAGCCAAAGGAACGACCCCGCAAACAAGGTTGGCCCCACTTTAAGAAAGGGAACAACACAGACTCGCAAGTCGAAAGGACTGTTGGCATATGGCCAAGAATCAGATGCAGAAATCGTAAAGCATCGCAAAGCATCAAAGAAGAGATAGGGGGGGAAAAAAGAGAGGGGCGGCCTAGACGCCCATCAAAAAGAACCGATGCACCAGCAAGGCCTTGTGATCGGCACTTTTTTCAAATCAATGCAGAAATGGAAACAGGGACGAAAAGAATCCTGGGGGATCGGAAAAAGGGATGAGATTAAACATGCGACTAAAGGAACGAACGAACAGGAGGGCGTGTTCGTACCTTTAAAAGACGTGGGACTGTCATAAACCCACGGAGGGGCATCTGATCGATTGGGAAGAAGACGTAATACTCAGAACCGGAGGCGGAATCAGGGGATACCACACGGTACTCCCACAACGGGGCGTACCATAATCTCAGCTGGGTTCTTTTGTCAGACATGGTGTCCGCCTTTCATAAAAAATCCAAGGATAATCCAGATTCCGGAACAAAAAAGCCATGATGCCGGCGATAAGCAGCGGGGGATCGATGACGAGACGTCATGTGCGATGAAAAAAGCAACCATCAGCGGCCCTACAGGACAAGGGAGGAAGAATTTGCGGAACAGCTCAAAGTGGCACCTAGTGATTTACAACAGTAAAAATGGACGTCAATGATTGAAAGAACCGGGGTGTCCCGACGAGACATTATCGGTGCGCAAGCAGAGAATTCAAGTCAATATGGTCGGAAATCCAAGCCGAGTCAAAGCAAGAACGGAAAATAACGTATTACAAATTCTACCATTGCAAGGGCGTCAGGGCCACGGCCCACGACTGAAAGGATTCCTGAAATTTTAAGGGTGAAAAATGCGTTCATAGGCTCAAGGGCCTCCTAATTAGGAAGGGTTTAAACGTGAACGGAGCGGTGGTAACGAAGGGCAAAAACTGGAAGTCCCCCAGAGTAAACGAGATAAAACTATGAAATAATCGACCTGGACCGAGAACGGGGGGGAGGGCACGCCAGTACGATCCATTACAGACTATCTGGCGTGAAAACGATCAGCATCCCCGCCGCAACATAATAAGGGTTTATCCCAGAAAAAAGGGGGATTCCAACTGGGGATCAGGGGACACCAAAATCATTCCCGAACCAAAGGCCGAGAATTTAAATAACGCAAAATCTGAAATAACACACGCCAGTACAAGCCTAAGGTACCGCCAAAGAAGGAACCAGTATTACTAAAGAACACTCAAAGCTAAACCCTCCCCACCATGGCGAAGGACTACACGCGTACGAAAAAAGAAAGCAAAAGAATTCTAAGAATCGAAGTCGCAGACCATTGCATGCCATACCGAATCCTTCACTCATTTCGGGAGTTGAAAAAGGGGTGCAGCCAGAGATAAAAAGAGGAAAGACTTTTGTTTACAGGGGGGGGTAGAGTCCAAGCTCAAGCGGAGAAGAAGGTTCAAGATAACTACCGTTTGGGGATACCAAGGACTTATACGACGTACGCAACAACTGGTCTCCCTAAGTAAAAGCGGATGTACAGGACGGTAAAAAAAGTGCGGGAAGAATTCCAATGTCTCCTGAGAAAACTTTCTCGTACTCAACGCAAGCTGCTCTAGTTAATACGTAGGATCCGTGAAACGCACTGGAAGGCAACTGGAGGGGGAAGCCAATCTCAAAGCCGAAAAACGTGCCATACAGAGAGACTAACGGTAAGGGGGTCGAAAAAACATCAGGAACGGACGGGAAAACAGCTTCACCGGCAGCGGGAAAGGGGAGAAGTACTTCTCCTAGGGGAGGAGGGCCGGGAGGCAAGCTCCAAGTTATACCTTTGAGGAGAAGTCCGGTACGCGCATAACTAAAGACGCTGCCCACTCTCCTGGCAGGAAAGGAGAAAGTTGGAATGAACTGCATGACCAAAGCTCCTGTTAAAGGGAGGCCGTCACACTTGACTTTTGAATCTGGGGGGGTAAAGGACTTATCCAGGGAGAAGGGAGCGGAAGACCAGCACTGATGGACGGAGGCCGCGGTGAACGCAACCCTCTACTCACTCCATATGTTAATTGGAGAAAGATAAAAGTTCTTGGACCCAACCAGAAAGCAAGGAAGCTTGGGAGGGGGTGCCCGGAAGAGACCCTTGAAAACGGGTTGGAAAGGAAATCATTCCTTAATAGAGAAGAGAAAAAAAAGTTCCAAAGGTGTGTCTGGTAAAAACAAATTGGCATTAAGTTCGACTCGGGGAGGTGGCGCCGTCGGGGGCGGGGGGGGAAAACTGAAGCTCAAAAAACCGGAAAACAAAAACCAATGAGCAACATCGATTTGAGAAACCCGTTGAATTGTTATTGCGCTCGGAAGACATCATCGGGAACCGCTTTCTCCTTCCGTCAAAATAATGTCTTCTCGAAAAGAAGTAATACGTACACACATGAAAGCACTGGATACCTCGTGGAAAATGGGACGATAGTCTTGGGGGACATCGGAAGAAGGTGTTGGGTGAAAGAAGGAGAAAGCCGAAAAGGGGCGATCACGATTCCGATTCGGAAATTCATGACATTGTGGTCGAGCCCGAACAGTTAAATGCGATAGCTGGACCGGCCTCGGTCAGGACATGGTGACCGAAGGCAGGGAAACCACTCTGGGGAAAGGGGGATGCAATAGTTGGGGGCGAACGAGTCGATTTCAAACGCAAGAAATATACAAACATCTTGGGGGCGTCGATGGTGAAACTGTAAAGTCAGAAACAAAAAAAAAATACATTGAGGGGGGGGGAAGCCTGAGAAAACCCTTCTTCAAAAGTTACCAGAATCAGAAGCTAAGGGACGGGGGGGAGACAAGGCTTGAAAATGAACGTGAGGTCCAGGGGGCAAAGGACCCATTATCGTGCCGTGATAGTAGAGAGAGAGAAAAAAAAAAGAAGCGATGCCTCAAAGGTCATCAAAACGTGGCCAAAATAGGAATCAGAAAGATCAGAGACGACCAAATGCGGCCATCGAGGATTCAGTAACTGCTTCCCGTGAGGACCGGATTTCTGGCAACCGAAAGACCACCTTGGATAAGGATCCTGCCATTGGAAAGGATTCTACTGAAAAACTGCAAGAAGATGGAAAAATCAAAGTTGGAAATAAACGCTGAGATCACCCCGGTGAACGTAGACTACATCGTGGGGCGCATGAATCTACTCTAAAAATGTATGTCCATCGTACAACTCCTAGGGGTTACCATCGTGGAACTTCAAGTGGGGGGGGGCATAACTAGTTCAAAGGCTCCGCTTAACAACAGGCTTCACTGTCTTCAAGGATCGGTTTTTAAAAGAGTTTTCTTCACGACATTTCTCAAGTAAGGGGCGGAAAGTCCTAGGGGTTCAAGGAAGTCTCGGATCCGAGAGGGGAAAAAACCAGGGGTCCCCAACGTTTTCTCGAAGCGCTGAGGTTAACCCAAAGGAACCGCAAAGTAAGATGCTGAGGAAGCGGTGTTCCAGGTGCGAAGAGGGGTCTGTGACTCAGGCTGCTAAGCGGGTATTCTTAGCGGCGACTCGCAGATTGGGGGATCAAATTTTTACGTCAGCCATGCTTGGGGGTGATTTATCTGGCTTGTTAGGGTAGGGTAAAACCTTTTAGAGGAAATCTGAGAGTTAACGAGGATTAGTATTAGGGGGAGGGGACTGGGTCCCTCTCTTCGGAGGATGTTCGATCCATTTTCATCAGGCTTTCTTTCATGTTGTGGTCTGGAAGAGGAAGGTTTCTACTGGGAACCTCGTAATGGCTTCGAATCAAACGCGGGTCGGGGGGAGTTGGGGCGCTTGCTGTTCGAACCTTCTTGCTGTGTTGCGTTTTTGCCGCTTGATAATGATCTCTCGGGGCGCACAGTCCGCGGCGCTAATTTTTGGTCCCTTATAGCTGACGGTTACGTCAATGCGGAACGGCGGGGGAGGGGGTTCAGAGTCAACGGCTTGGATCTTTCTACGCGGGAATTGGAAATCGTATTGGGGGGTATTCCATTATTCGGTCCCGCGGTAAACACCCAAGAATAACGGGAAGCTTAATTTCGCAGGTCACGGTTCGGAAAAAAACACGGCAAAGCCTTCCTCGTCAGTGGGACGTGCACCGGACGCAAAATGCCCTTTTAGCCGTGGGTAATCCGGAGATGGGGGGTCCTGATGGGTACTCCATAGCGGGCTTTGGCGAATGTTCCGAGTGAAGCTACTTATGGGGAAGACCAAAGTCAAAGGGGAGGGCAAAGAAGGGGTTTATCATGTCGGATACGTCATCAGGCGACCTGTACTAAGGGTAAATGGGACGGGATGTCCTATGGGATAGACCCTCGGGAGGCAGGGAGTTGATCAAGTTAAGGGTTGTCTTAAAACAAGAGTTTGGGCGGTCGGAGAGTCATCCTCGATCAGGATCTAGGCCGTAACTAAAATCATTATGTCTCTACCATAGGGTAGGGACTGAAATGTTTGGGCTGCCTGAAAGAGGCCTAGTCAGGGATTGGGGGAGATTTAACATAAATCCAAAAAGGCGGCACAATCGGATTGCAATATTGATCGAGGGGGGCGTCATTGTTTGGCTTAAGGGAAAAGCTGTAAAACGTTCACAGCACTCAAAAACACGCTGAGTCGACGCGATCACAGCCCGATAACAGCTGCAAAAGTGGTGCTTACAAAAAGGAAAAACAAAGTAGTAGAGAACAAATTTGACGAGACAATAAGAAATTCATTAAAAGGGGGTTTTACCGGGAAAAAAGTTAGAAATTTTACTATAGGCAATCAAAGGTGCCGAAACGCATTGGCGGGTGAGTGGAAAGGCAAAAGTCTTCCGATCTGGGGGCGTAAAAAAAAAAAGGGCTAAAAAGGGCGCGCTTTTATGGGGAGGGGAATGAGATAGTTTCTTAAGAGGGCCTCCAACCGGAAAGTTCTAACTTGGGGGTCCCTAGGAGAGGCTGGAGTAGCATGCCTGGGGGGGAACGTATATAAAAAAGGTCTGATTGAAACTCAGCCACCGTGGAAGACGTCGGAGGAACTGAATATTTGTCCATAATCGGGCCGTCAGTGGGGGAAACAACTCAATTTTCAATGAGGGCCAGTGGGTCATCAATAGGGGGGTACGGGAGGAGGGGGGGGTGAAAAGAAAAGACGAGTCCGGGGCATCGCAGCCTGTAGACGGAGGGAAGAACGGTCTGAAAGGGTGTTGAAGAAACGTTATCCGAAAAAGTGGGCGGGTTGCTGACAAACTCATGAAGAGACGCTATTTCGACCTAAGAGTCTCATATCTTATGGGGGGGGGAGAAGAAACATGCAGAGAGTATATTTCAGAAGAAGAAGCCATTGGAAACATTGACCCAGAAGGAAAACGGGGGCCAAAGCAACCATGCAAAGACTATTTCCAACTGTGAACCAACAGAAACGCATGGGTGGGGAGGGGCGCAAATTAGTCGGCTGACGTGGATCCAGAGCAGCGCGGAAAGCTACCCAAGGGGAAAGCGCGAAAGTGGGCGGGGAGGGGAAGGCATGGGTACGAAACTCGGAGAGTGGATCACTCTTCTCTAAAACGCGTCTGAGCGATCTAGGTGAAGGGGAGACTCAGTTTTTGCGCAGCCTGTCGGGGTCAAAAGAAACCTGAGTCCTCCGGGCCCAGGATAGCTCGCAAACAACAACAAGAGGGTAGAGAAGGCGAACGGCAATTTACTGGTCGACCGGACTTCTTCAAACCCCCGTAAAAGTGAAGGATCGGGAGATCAGGAACTTGACTTGGGGGAACTGACTCCTCGCGCAAACCTAGCGACTCAGGAAGGTCCGCCGAAAACATTACGTGGACATAAGGGGAAAAAACAGTCAGGAAAAAGGGAAAGATGGTGGACTAGGGTAAACAGGGGCTATCCTTCCGGCGCATCAAGGACGCAAGCGACCAACTCTTGCGAGAGGTGAAAAAGAAGAGTAGGACTGAGATCGGTAAGTCGTCGGACACCATCTCTAAAAGCAGATTTGACAGAATATCTGAGAATGGCCTCTTCAGTCTGAAGTATCAAATCGGGCTCACTCTTGAAAAAGCTGCATCCAAGAAAGACTCCCTGTTGTCGAACCAAATTGGGGGCGATCGCATCGCAACAAAGGGATCAAAGGCCTGGGGCCGCGAACTCCAACTAAAGAGGCTGGATCGGTTCGGACACACACGAGATCCACGAAAGGGACTCGAGGAACCTGCAAAAAGACCACAATGTTGGGGCCCCACAATTAAAAAAAAAAAAACAATATCGGAAAAACCAGCAAGAAGCGAACGTAGGGGTTGGACCGGGTTCCACATAACTCTTTCAAATCGAAGGCATCGGAGGAAATCCACGTCCGCAGAATCTGGAACCCACCGAAGAAGTTGTCTTCCTAATGAACCAGAAAAAGATCTGGCAACGCAAAGCCCCAAGAAGAGCCTGGGTTAAGACCGGGGGTCGGAAAAGGGAAAAAGAGGCATAATTTAAAAAAGGGAACTACCAAATACCATTCCTGATAGAAAGTTGCGACAAGATGAAAAGGAAAAAAAAAACCATGAAAACACCCTAAGTCGTTTTTTTCAAAGGAAGAAGTGACGGGGCGCCCAACAAGAGAGAGCTGAAAAAAAAGGGGGTACGGTCGACTCTGGTATCTTGGATAAACCTACATTAAAAGAAAAAAGGAAACCACAAGGACGCCCAACGCTACAAATAGGTCGTACAAAGCTTTTCGTCAGCATGGGATTGGGACGTCATTAAGAAATCCGGTCTTGTCCCAATTACTCGGAACCAGGGGAAGGGCCAGAGGCCGGGGTCGATCAGCAAGTGGAAAGATAGAGCGCCGTCTCAGGATGATCAGGGAAAAAGAAAAGAACAAGAACTACAAAGGAGATCGACCCTATATTCATTAAATAAGAGACAAGAAGGGGACCCGGAGTGGAAACAATTCACGATGCGAAGACGAGAACAATCTGGGTAAATAAACCGGGTTCATGCGCAACCTCGTAAATTAGGAGAAAAAAAATTCTAAAAATACATCCTCTTAAAGAAACACAAAGGCCACGAAAACCTATGAAACACATGACCAGTAAGGGGTCTTCCTGGCAAACACACGCGCTTAACAAACCTTTAGGGGAGGGTGCTTTCAGTGCGCAAGTCCAAAGGAAATGGGCGTCGTGGGAGTGAAGAGAAAAATGGAAATGGAACCGGCCAAAACATCATGGCAGGTACAATGGCGAGATGTATAGCACATAGTCTACCTGAAGCGCCGATCATCTGCCATGAAGAGAAGGTGCCCAGGAAGCGGGAGGGGAACATTATTCATCAAGCGGTCAACTAAATCTGTTAACATAAAGATACAAAAAGAAGGGCGGAAAGGCTCGATTAAACCGCCCATCATTCCTCAAACGAATAACAAAAAGGAACGGAAGATGAAGCCTACTATCAGGAAATACAAAGCCCTCCGCCGACGAAAAAAAAAGGAACCAAAAGAGGTCCCCTTAGTGAACCATCAAAGAAAAACAGAAAGAGACCGCCTCAAAACTACACGTCATGGTCCAGGACAAGGAACCCGGGGGGGGGGGACATTAAATATCGAGATATCGGAAGTCTCGATCCCACCATCAAAGAACTGAAAATTTATATTTTAAGTTTTCAACCAGGGAGGAATTAAAGCTACAGGAGGAAATAAAGAAACTTGACCTCTAAACCTCTCGGAAACTTCACTTCAAGGAAATCACAAGCTAAGTGTTGCCCCTCTCCAAGAATTTAACACGTGCCGTACAAGGGTCATACCTGAATCAAAGGGGCCAGATGATTCATTCTAAACCTTAATTAAGGGTACATGGAAAAAGTTTGACGAAGTAAATTTCGAGGAGCGTCCGTAACCACTATGATCGAGGTTAAAACTTACGGTGTGAAAGTGATAACAGAACTATTACAAAGGGTCGTCGTATCCGCACACGTGACCGGATCCGTAGATTCAAGGAGAAAAAACATCATGGGAAGGAACGAACAGGAAAGCATAGGGGGGGTAGAGGAAGCAAGTGATGAGCAACTTTTCAGGGGAGGGAACGATCCGGCTTCCACGTTGCAACTGTTATTCCGAGGACTTAAAGGGGAAAGAGAACTCAAATCGGGGAAACACTCTAACTGCGGGGGCCCACTGGGACCTTTGAATAGACCTATTAATTCCCCACCAATAAGGGGGAGGTGGATCGATCTTGTCATTATGATCCTAGCGAAGGGGGAACACCGAAAGCAACGGATTGGGGGCGTGATTCAAAAACGCAACTCCGCGAAACCGAAGGGGGTCTGAGGCGGTCGATGAGATCTTGCAACGACGAGAACAGCAAGGGGGGGGACCTCTAGGCCTGGAAGAGGACCCCGTAAAACGTTTTAAACGAAGTCCGCAAGGGAGATCGAGAGGAGGGGGTCAAATTGCTGGGGCGAAAAGGGCCATGAGGAAAAAAGCGACTCGGAATCGGGGGAGCACCTTCGTACGGAATAAGCAAGTACAACCCGCGGAGGAAAACAAAAGGCAGGAAAAAGCCAAAAAGCAAATGTGACCGTGCTTTAATTTGCCTTGGTCGCTGGGGAGTCACCCTCTAAAGTTCGGGGGAGGAGCTGAATAACGGAAAGGGAAAAGAGTGGGAGGCGGGGGGGGAGGGGGGGAAGGAACATCTTGAATGGGTTCAGATTAAGAAAGCAGTCAAAGGGAAGTCATAACTACTGTGGTCGGGGGTTTCTCTTTCCATGGTTGGGGGGGAATATAGGCCGGGTGTTTTTGCAACGTGCCAAATTAAAGTCTCCTGCTCTAAGAAAATTAATAAAGGAATCAGGAGGGAAGAATATGGGGAAGAATCATTCAAGATAGGAGGAAAGACTTCCTTCCGGTTCGAAAAGGGGCTTGTCGACTCCGGGGGGAAAAAGGGAAATAATATGAGGGGGGATTCTTTGTGTGGCCAAGAACTGTCAAATTGAGAAATCTCTAAGAAAATCTTGCTTTAATGGGGTGTTTGTTGGGGGTTTTGTGGTTTTGTGTGGGGGTTTTTTCACACAGAAGTGCTGGTCTCCTAGAACCCCCCTTCGATCCTGGGACACGAAAAAAAGGACCATTATCAAGAGCTAAACGAACTACTACATGATCTGGGGGGGGGTCATAGATCTTGAATTAAAAAAGAGAGCATGTGACACAGGCATCTGGGCCTCTATAATAAAAAAGAATCTCGGAAATAAAAAGGGTCCACTTGTATCACAAGAAGACGTTCACCAGGAAGACCGAGGAAAAAAAGCGATGCCTATCCGTAAACTTTCAAGCTGATTAAAGTACAAGGGTGGGAAGTGGAACGACCCAAATATCCGGGAGGATCGAAAGTGGGGCCGGGGTAGAGGCGTGACCTGAAGAGAGGGTCCATGAGTCTGTGTAGAATGCTGGAGGCATACTTTAACCTATAATTTTGGAAGCCTTACCGCTAAAATCAGGGGACAGCTGCCCCTACCAGGGAGCTAATTCCATGGGGGAGCCTGGAGGGTCGAATCTTCAAGGCGCACAGTTGTTCGTGAAGGGAGGATCAGTGCCGGGGGAGGGTAAGAAACTAATTGGAATGGGAATATAAACGGAAAAGCGGGAAGGGAGAAAACTGTTATAAGAACACTTGAGAAGTTTTGAATCTCTTAGAGGAGAAACCCGTCACTCGACGCTAAAAAAAAACACCGGCCTGCATCCCTGGGGGAGCCCGGCGAGGAGGACTTGGCTGTCGCGGGACAAGATGTGAGTCAAAAATGTGGACAGCTTTGATAAAAAAAAGTGTGGGGAGGAAAAGGATGGAGTGTTCTTTGTGATTTTTTAAATACTTTTTGGGCGGTAAAGGCAGCATCGGGCGCGGAGGAGGGGGGTAGTCGCGATCGGCGCGTATTAGTCCAGTTTTCGGTTACTTGCTGGGGGGCTAAGGGGTGCCTGGAAAAGAAGGGCAGGAAATACCCGGTTTCTGCGGCTCGGGGGATGCTGACGGCGGATGGCGTTTGCCGCTGAGGTATCGAAGAGGGCAAGAACAGAGCGGTGATAACGTGCGCTCTCCTCGAGGTCCATTTACGCGTGGGAAGAGGAAGAAAGGGATGCCTGGACAGTCAGTCGTTGTTCAGCAGGAAAAAAAGAAGCCTGTAAGGCGCTTGCGATACGGCATCGGGACAGGAACAGGAGAAAAAAGAGAAAGTGTGGCGTGAAAAAAGGGACGCCAAGGAAGCTATTGGTGTGCACATAGGGTAGGGGCAGGGGGGGGGGGGGGTGTAACCTCGTAAGGGCGGGGCTACTGAAATAAATTTATACCTTATGGGAGAACCAGTCAGGTATGCAGTTCACTAATGAAACAAAACGAAAACGGCGGGGTCTCCGGTTAGTAGACTTCAATACCGGTGACAAGTGTCCATCAATCAAAGGGTGCAAACGGCTTGCGATTGTCTTCAGGTAAAAAAAGGTCATCGAGGGAGGGAGGGTGAGATATAAGCATTTTTTACGTCAGAGCCGAATAGTACGGCGCGACTGAGAAGCAAGGCTCTGATCAGGGGAGGGTGAAACCTGGGGGGGGAGGGAGAGGAAAAAAATTGACAAGGGGATGGGAAATAATAACCCCCTTATGGCACAACAGAAGGAAGGGGGGTAGCAGAGGTCTCGCTTTTTCTGCTGGTGGGGGAGTAGTCTGTCAACTTGGAACTCTCTGAAAGCTGTCTGGAATAGTGAAAGGAGCAAAGAAGGACCTAAAAAGGGAAAAAAACCGTTTGTTACTGACAAGTCAGGAGGGAAAGGGGGGGGGAAAAGTTACTAACAAGAATTCGACTTTTTTTCAAAATCGGAGTATGGCGGACCGGGGGGTACAATCTGGGCTTATAAACGGTTGCGGCGGATGGAGGGGGGTGTTTGAATGGCAAATGTCTTCTAAAATTGGCAAAAGTCCTGAGGGGGGTGGGGGGGAAAAGTCTGGCATATCGTGGGTGTTTAGGGTCGCTTAGGGACCCTTCTGAATAAAATATCTTAAGGGGGGGGGGTGACACCTATTCCGGGGACTGAGGAGATGCATTCATTGGCAAAAGAAATATGATGGCTCCGTTGTAACATCTGAAAAACCACCAGAATTGGACACACCTGATGGGGGGGGGGTAGGACTTGGGTTTGACATGAGATAGTCCAAGAAGGGGGGCTTAAAACGCTCGGTAATTACAAAAGAGAGGAAGAAAGCCCAGTGTAATCTTGCGTCCAGGGAGGGATGGATGCAAAAAAGGGTTAAACCTGCTGAGAGCGGGATTGGCTGGTTGGGGGCGCGGAAAAAGCCGATCGGATCGGCGACTGAAAAGGAGGCATATCTGGGAGTTGCTCAACTCACGTGTGCCGGCCGAGGGAGGGGCAAAAGGGTCTTTTTGTAGATATTCACGCAAAAACTGGCAAGAGAAATGCAAAAGGATTGATCGTTGGCCCCGCGACCTAGTGGGTGTCGCGGAGACTAAGGAGGAGAACGGGAGGGACAAAAGAGGGATCCACTGACAGGGCTAAAAAGACACACTCGTGGCAATCGCTAGGGGGCCAGACGGGACCTTCCATGGTCGGCGGGGAAGGAAACGAGTGAGCCCGCGCAAGGGACAAACTCGGATCGCGCTCAAGCGCTCTAAGAGACAGTGGGTGGGAAGTCCTCAGGTGGACTAAACCGGAAATAAGAAGTACACGAGCGATCGAAACAACAAAGCGATTGGGTTTGAGTAACAGATAGGGGGAATAATGGCAAGACCGGAAGGGGAACCGGGGTTTACCCGCCGCGGAGGTGGACACCCTTGAGCTTCCCCGAGGGATATATAACGCTCGTCTTTTGCCTGCCTGCGCGCGTGGAGGCCTCGCGAAAGGCGTCAAAAGAAGAGTACTGGCAATCACGTCGAGATTATTTTGGGAGTCGCGACGCGACGCTCGCGGTTTGGCGACCAGTCCTTGAGCAAAAGCGACCACAAACTGCGGCGGCAGAAGGGGAAACGGAAAAAGAAAAAAGGATGAGCGTTTCCTGAAGTCGGGATCAGCTAAAAAGGCAGATGGAAGGATGACCGTACCTCTGCTGCTAGCACCCAAGAGCAGCCTATGGGGAAGGTAGAAGCCTCACGAGCTAAATGACTGGAAAAAGAAGGAGTCAACAATCTGCAACCGTTAATCAGCACGCCTGGCTCACGCCAGCGTGCGATATTACGACTAGGAGTTTGTGAGGGCACAAAGCTGATCCGGACCCTTAGGAAAGAAGAGTGGCACATGGCAAACTAACTCCCCAAATAAGGTTGAACACCGGGAGGGCAAGATACGTGTCAACCGCTCGAGGACTCCTACTCGATAGTTGGGGCCTGATGAAAGGGAGAAACCTTCAAACCTTCTTCGTCGAATCAAGGTCGAAGCTAACAAGAAAAGTGGGGAAGAGAGATCAAAAAGACCAAAAAAGGATCTGCATCAAAAATCAGCGGACGCTTTGAGGAAAGTGGAGCGAAAAAAGAAGGGGGAAGGAGGTCACACTGGCTTAGGCATGAGGCCGAAAGAGGGAAAAGGTCCCACGCCATAGGAAGGGACAGGTGAAAAAGCCCAGCCAAACTCGCGTGTTCGGAAAAAGTGGACGAAAGCCTTGAATCCCCAACTGCTGGGCCATTAGCTTTTAGATTCGACTAGAATGTGAGATATGAGGGAGAAAGTCAGGCCAATCCGGAAAACGACATAAACAACTGACGCCCAAGAGAGAAATTCCCTGGGGAGACAAGGATCGATGTTGTACATCCTTGGGAGGGGGGGACTCTCATCTCAACGACCTGGCGAGGTCCATTCAAAAGAAAAGGAAAAGAGCCCTTATTCAAACGGGGAAACCGTCAGATGACTAAGGCGCCGTATGGATGTCTATGAGACCCTCAAAAAAGTCAAAGGGCGTGGCTACCCGAAATGGACCCGGGATGGAATGGAGACGAAAAAATCATCATTAACAAGGAGGTGTATGTCCAAAAGTCGAAGATAGTCAATCTACCGTGTTTGTACGGCAACGACGCGGGGGCACTTTCCATCATGATATTAAAAGTCACGACCTAGGTCTAAAGCCCCCCGATGAAGAACTCCGGCAAAAGAGACCCGATGGGAACAGGCTACCGATTCCAGGTCTGCATGCCAATCCATCGACTTCCCGGCAGGACTGACGTGGAAGGGGGGAAGGACAGAACAAATGCCTCCGCAGAGGGAGGGGTTAGGGTACGAGAGGTCGAAAAAACTTCCGGTCCTTACCATGAGAGGGGGGAGGCAATGAAGTACTTCCTCAGTTCGCGTAAGAGAAGGTAAGAGTCATTCACCGGACGAATTTCGTGAACGATACTATCATCATCAGAAACGCCATCCCGGTGGAAAAAAGAGAACGCAGCAAAACAGGGCGCCTCCATCTCTAAAGTGGTTCCTGCCCCAAAATCAAAAAAAAAAAAACAAGACCTAAATACAATGACGTGAATCATCCGAAAACGTACTATCTTTTACTATCCTCGCGCCCTGAGGGTACGAAAACGATGCCAGGAAAGAGGGGAAAAGATCAAAAAAGCTGCAAAAAACAAAAACCGTCCTGACCTCGGCCACAAGAGAGAGGCCATCTCGGGCTCGCAGGCCTACTATCGGAATCAGCGAAGGGGGCTCAGACCGGGGGGAAGGGGGGTCAATAGTCATCCTGCTGAAGCATTAATATGAATGTCCTCAAGCGGAAGAGGAGAAAAACGAAACCTCTTGGGGTATATGGAGGAGGGGGACAAGAAGAATCGAAGAAAGACGAGACTTAGTACATCCTCAGGAACGAAGGGGAAAATCGAAACTTAACGGATCGAGTGTCCGAAAGATAAAATGGTCCGACATGAAGCCGTTTCTAGGTAGGTACATTGGCCAACGGGAGGAAGGGGGGAAAATGCTTACATGCGTACCTCTTAGCGGAAAGCTACCAAAGATGATCTAGGTACTCCTGAAGAAATAAACACAGGTTAAACACATTATTTGGACCTCTATTCTTTCCTTGCGTCGTCAGAATCGTTCAAACCTTGCCTTATCCGGTGTAAAATGCTAGGGGGGGGGGGGTACCTCAGACATCAAGGGAATCGGAATCCAACTACCAGTCATAAATTGGGGAAAGAATCAGTTTGGGTCGAATCTTTAATCGTGAGGGATTTATAAGATGGCTAACACTTTTGATCCCCGTTGGGTGTAAAAAAGAAAAACAATACAAATAAGATTTTCTGGGCCAAAACCACTTCTCAGCGTCGCTGCAGTGCATTCCCCCAATCGAATTAGTCAATGGTCGTGGGATCGACGCTCATTCGGTGGGACCCGAACCTCTGAAGCGGGGTCTGGAACTTCAATTTCAGTGCGGATTGAATCTTTGGGGTTTCAGTTGGGTCTGTGGATTCCTGATCTCATTTGTCGTTCATACTGTACCATCAGGGGTTTCGTCAACCGGGAAAAAAAAAAGCAACTAAGACACTATTGGACATGGGAGTGGCTAAATTGGGGAGCATAAGGTTCTTGTGGACCAAAACCTCTTGAATACACTTGAAGGGCTCGTAGAAGGGTGGGGGGGGTTTTCACCGGACGTAAAACGGGGGTGCAGGAAAGGGGGGACCGGCTCCTCATATCTGGGGATCTGATGTCCCATTTTTCAAACTTTCTACATGGGAATTACGTGAGGGAAGAGGGGAAGCTTTAAGGCAGGAGGCTTATCGAGGACGGGGGACAGCACAAAAAAACGGCGAACGAGGGAAAAAACCACATCCAATCCAAAAATGGTCGTGCGTGACATGTGTTCAGGGAGCGCAGGCCAGCGACGTGCGGCGGTAACTGGCGGAACTGAAGTTCTTGTGAAGATAGTCCTAGCCTGGGTGAAAGGGAAAGAAAGGACTTTTATCCGCTTGGGGTGCTGATGCTGGTTTTTTGGGGTCATCGTAGGGAAGGGGGGGGTCTTCAATTATGCTCAGAGGCAGATTCCTAGTAGAAACTTCATGACAAAACATTGCTAAAAGTGGGTAAGGGGGGGCAGAGAAAAGGAATTTACGGGAAGGGAATTGCAGTTCACTGCACAATGGTGGAAGTAGACAAGTTCCCCGAAGAAGAAAGGTTAGTCAAACTGCGGGCAGGGGGGGGTGGAAAGCAATTTCATGTGTTCTAAGAATTACCATATGGGGAGTTATGAGAGGTTTGTCGAACTGACAATCACGAAGAAGTGCTTTCTGCCTCCCATTCGATCATTATCATAAGGAAAAGAAAAGGAAAAGACGACTTCCTCAAGGGATGTGGAGATAGGCATCGTTATGCCCATGTGAGAAGTTAAAGAAGGTGCTTTTGCAAGCTGATTCGTCACCCTGCGTCCTCAAATGTATAAAAGGGATGATCCATTTTGTCAAAGGAAACACGGGGGGGGGGACAAACCGACTTACCCATTCTTGACTGTCAAAATCTCGAGGACAGTTGTCCAGTGGGCGTTAACAGCTTCCTGATGCAAGGGGCCCTACTCAAGACATGAAGGATCAAACGGTTGGAAGTGATCGGACCAGGGGGGCAACTTACCTCAGCGTGGCATGCTGGTGCAACGGAGGCAGTATACTAATAAAATAGGGGGTGACGGACTTCCCGTCCTAGAACTTTTAAACGATAGTCCCCAAAAGCATTTAAAGCGTCCGGTCCTGCGCATTTAAAAGAGAAAAGCGTCAACCTTATAAGACCAGTGGGAGGGGTCGTTCAGCTCGTACAGTTAGGCGGGAGGGGGGGAAAGGAACGGTCATTATGCATACTACTGGACGAGTGGAGGCATGGGACAAAAGCGCCCGTTATAAAAACGCTGGGTGTGGGAAAAAAAGAGACGAAAAGAATTCCCCACACCTTTCCCTCCCAGGGCTCCGTCTGAAGTGGATTCACCTTTCTTGCGAGAGTCTCTAGGCTAGGTTCAGGCTCCGGAACCGAGAACCAACAGGGCAGTTCACGCCTTTTTCGCGGCAGAAAAGACCCTTTTTTATTTAGCTGCTGTGTTCTTTTTATTAATAATCCGTTGGGCCCTTGGCTTGAATTCCGGCTTCCGTAGTCTTAAGGTACTGATGCTTCCACGCGCCTGCGGATCGCCGGGGCAAGCTGGGATGGGAAAAGTTAAAAAGTTTTGGCGGCCGGAGGGGTTGGGGGCTCTCCAGAGACGCTGGCGGACCGACTGGGGCCGGTGGTGGGGAATCGGTTGCAGGGATAAACCATTTTGGACCCTTCCTGATTGCTTTCTGCAAAATCATGCAGGGATGAATGTTAGGAAGCCAGATCTTGCGGTTCCATGATCAACGGACTGGGAGAGGGAACTCCATGAAGTGGAGAATCTATTGTCGTGTGAAATGAGATTTTCAACAATATGTGGTGTACCTCAGGACTGGATTCAACAAAAAACCACGAAAAAGGGGGCGGCTGGACGCTCCAGGTAAAGCAGATGGGGTACTTAAACCCCAAGGTTACTTTACTTCGACGTGGGGAGGGGAAAAGGAAAAACCGGTCCCTTTAAAAAAAGCCTTTGTTCGTAATTTGGGGGCCGGGGTGGAAAGGGGGGGAGGGCCCGAAAAGGGGGTCGGTCGTTGAGTGCCGAAAGGGGAATCTCCTGTCGACTCGTGAGCTGGCACCAGCGGTTGGAGAAGGGAGTAACGGTTATCGACGACAAGGTGTACATAATCATTGGGGCATTCGGGACGATTGCACCGGGTCACAAGGGGAGGGATGCTATGGGCGATTAGGTTCTCCTTTGAGGGGGTCGGCATGAGAAAGGGATCGATAAAATTTCATCGTCGCCTGTCCAGGATCAGGGCTCTGTGAGTTGACGGGGGAGGGAAGAAAAAGGCCGGAGAAATAAAGAAGCAAAAAACATGCTGCAAAAAAGATGGAAAAAAAGTTACTCAACGAGTGCTCGTATCATGGTGGAAATTAGTGACGACTGGGGGTCCCTGACTTCGCAAAGAATACGGTCTGATTCGCCCGTATCCCCCCGGGGATACTCAAAACCGAAGGGGGGAAAATTGAGTAGAGGTAACTAACACGAAGGGACTGTCTGAAAGTGCAAAAGGGGAGGGAGAGGGGGAGGAAATGGTGAAGTCTGGGCTTCAAGAACGGTTTTCAAGGGCGGTGAGTTAATGTAAATGAGCAACCGTTTCTAAAATTAGGAAAGTCCGGGCGGGGTATTGGAGTTCTCAATATCGTGGGGGGGCTGGTAAGGTCCTCCAAACGGAATTCAAGGTGGGACGAGGGCGGACGTTTAATGAGGGCCGATTGCGGACTAATCTAAAAAATGATTCTACTAAGGTCCAACGATTCGTCGTCGTCAGGAGGGTTGGTGGAAAAGGGGAAAAGATTGAAGGGGTTCAACACCTAGTGTGGGCTCCGGGCGAATAGAGAAAGTAGAGAGCTTGAGACTCATGGAAGCAACAAAAATTCGAGTCAAGACCTCACTAGGATAGGATCTAGGCGCCAGCTGCTCTTAAAAAGGGGTTGGGGCCGAGGGGGATAACTTGTGTACGGCGAAAAACGGATATCGGCGGGAGGCGAAATGAAATTCGAAGGAGGATTTTAAAAAAGAGGCCGTACGATCTGGCAAATAGGCTGTGGGGAAGAGGGGTGTCACACACCAGGTCCAAGCGACCTGTCTACTTAGTACTTGAAAAGCGCCTCTCTTGTGGTCGGGAGCAGCAAGGACTGCACTTACGTAGGGAATAGCAACAACAGGGTAAGTCGGCTAGTGAATATCAAACTCTTTTCCTGAGAGCACGTAAGGGGGCATGCCAGTTGGGTCGTCGGAAACGACGAGACGGAGGGAGCAGAGACTGCAGAAACTGATAGAGGACGCCGATGGGACTCCTGGAACTCTTTGTGGGTTAATCAGAAACTCCAGTTCAGGTGCAAACTAGCCACTGTGCCGTTTCCCTTCAATTACATGTGAATCCCAAAAGAAAAAAAGCACAAACCACATCTGCGCGGAGTCCCTCCACACCCCCCAACTTATGACCTTCGTAGAAGAAAAGAATCGCTGGAAATAAGGGAAACTTGTGGGCGAAATCCCTCTTAGATTCACTTTGAGTTACCGATCCCACGTGGACAATCGGTACTGTCAGTGTTCCCAATGGAATTATATTAGGGCTCAGTATAGAGAGCTCTATCTACTGTTCGTTCCGGCTACGATTGGGAAGCCATAAAATCTGCCTGTTACATGACGGTCATGGCAATCCTTCTAACGCGACAAGAAGGGGTGACGGGACAACCGAGTTTGGGGAGATCCTGACCGGTCCCATAATATGCGCCCCAAAAACAAAGGTAAGAATGGAAGCGGGAGGAAAGACGGTATAGGCTTGTACTGTTGACGGGGGGAGTGCAAGAATCAAAAGCAGACAGGTGCCAGAGGCTGGGGAGAACTAAGCGTCGTCTGGGAAAAATCGTAGGCACTAATGTTCATTAGAATCAAGCGAAAGATAGAAAGGTAGGTGCGCCAACAAAAACAACTTCGAGCATCAGAGGGAAACAAAAAGTGTCAGCATCCTCCCGATGGGAGTCAGACGCCCTCCAGGATCGACGAGGGGAGTGGGCCTATCGTTTTTGGGCAAGCCAGAGAGGAAAGCAAGGCATATCGTGCATCGCTATTGCATGAAAGAAAAAAGAAAAAACTATTTTGAACAAAGAATTGAGGAACAGAAGGCTAATTTCAACCAAAACAATCTAGTCGCCTCGGGCTAATTCGTTGGCCGGTAGGGCCAGAATCGTCAGCGCTGCATCTGAGGTGGGTAGACTGCCTCGTTGTAATCCTCCCCTTACGACATCAGTTCCGCGAAGAGTGTTGTCGGAAAGAGACTCAACGGCCCAAGACTCTCCTCCCCCCACTACGCCAAGCTCCCTCTGCGCTTTTCGCCCTTTTTCTGCCTAATGTGCTAGGAGGCCTTTATAACCTTTCAGTATAAAACGAAATGCCGGAGGAAAAGGGATGCGACCAATGGTACATTACCAATAAAGACCGACCATGGGGAACCAGCCGACCCAAGGTTCTTCAAACTGTAAAA